>Ga0255123_1000130_pt1 | contig 22493 bp, 35 predicted proteins | sample Law_Cont_RepA_8d_FD_188585 | JGI IMG/M metagenome (GOLD analysis project Ga0255123, IMG submission 188585) | Freshwater microbial communities from St. Lawrence River, New York, United States - Law_Cont_RepA_8d | ecosystem: Environmental > Aquatic > Freshwater > River | place: USA: New York...
GAGTTACGACAATTTCCGGCTACCGTTTCGGAGGGGTACCCAAGCGGTCAACGGGAGCAGACTGTAAATCTGCCGGCTCTGCCTTCGTAGGTTCGAATCCTACCCCCTCCACCATTCGGTCAGCGCGGATGGCTAAATGCGGTGCAAGCTCGGGTATGCGGGTGTAGTTCAATGGTAGAACTTCAGCCTTCCAAGCTGATTGCGTGGGTTCGATTCCCATCACCCGCTCCATTTGCTGCTGCGGTCGAAATGAGTAAGTAGCGGGCGTAAGCACATGGCGTCATCAGGCAGCGTTAAGGGACAGAAAACGGCGAGAATTTCGCCCATATAGCTCAGTCGGTAGAGCACTTCCTTGGTAAGGAAGAGGTCACCGGTTCGATTCCGGTTATGGGCTCCATGATTTTTGATTTCCCCGGCGATCCGGGGCCAACATTAGTAACGTGACCTTCTGCGGGAGTTTTTAAAGATGGCCAAGGAGAAATTTGAACGTAACAAGCCGCACGTGAACGTAGGCACGATCGGTCACGTTGACCACGGCAAGACGACGTTGACGGCAGCGCTGACGGTAGTGACGGCGAAGAAGTTCGGTGGCGAAGCTCGGGCGTACGATCAAATCGACAACGCGCCGGAAGAAAAAGCGCGCGGCATTACAATTGCGACGTCTCACGTTGAATACCAGAGCGACAACCGTCACTACGCTCACGTTGACTGCCCCGGCCACGCGGACTACGTGAAGAACATGATCACGGGCGCAGCGCAGATGGACGGCGCGATTCTGGTGTGCTCTGCGGCCGACGGCCCGATGCCGCAGACGCGTGAGCACATTCTGCTGGCCCGTCAGGTCGGCGTGCCTTACGTCGTGGTTTACATGAACAAGGCGGACATGGTTGACGACGCCGAGTTGCTGGAACTGGTTGAGATGGAGCTTCGCGAGCTGCTGTCGATGTACAAGTTCCCTGGCGACGACACGCCGGTGGTGGTAGGCAGCGCGTTGAAGGCGCTGGAAGGCGACGAGAGCGACATTGGCGTGCCTTCTATCTGGAAATTGATTGCGGCGATGGACAGCTACATTCCGCTGCCAGAGCGTCCGGTTGATATGCCGTTTCTGCTGCCGATTGAAGACGTCTTCTCGATTTCCGGCCGCGGAACCGTGGTGACCGGGCGCGTTGAGCGCGGCATCGTGAAGGTCGGCGAGGAAGTTGAGATTGTGGGCATCAAAGACACGGTCAAGACGACGTGCACGGGCGTAGAAATGTTCCGCAAGTTGCTCGACGAAGGGCGTGCTGGCGACAACGTTGGTGTGCTGCTGCGCGGTACGAAGCGGGAAGACGTTGAGCGCGGGCAGGTGCTGTGCAAACCGGGCAGCGTGAAGCCGCATGCGCACTTTGAAGCCGAGGTTTACGTGTTGTCGAAGGAAGAAGGCGGTCGTCACACGCCGTTCTTCAACAACTACCGTCCCCAGTTTTACTTCCGCACGACGGACGTGACGGGCGCTGTTGAATTGCCGAGCGGCGTTGAAATGGTGATGCCTGGCGACAACATTAAGGTGACGGTGCAGTTGATCAATCCGATTGCGATGGAAGAAGGCTTGCGCTTCGCGATCCGCGAGGGTGGCCGCACCGTCGGTGCCGGCGTAGTCGCCAAAATCATCGCTTAATAGTTAAAAACCCGAGCTAAGAATTATCGGACGCGCCTCTTGGCGCTCAAGCATTCACCCACCGGCCTAGTGTCGGCAGGATGTAGGTAGTTATATGAATCAGCAGGTCATCAGGATCCGTCTCAAAGCTTTCGATCATCGATTGATCGATCAGTCGACACGGGAAATCGTAGAAACCGCCAAGCGCACCGGCGCGCAGATCCGCGGGCCGATTCCGCTGCCGTCGAAGACCGAGAAATTCACGGTACTGGTGTCGCCGCACGTTGATAAGGATGCGCGGGACCAGTACGAAATCCGGACCCACAAGCGGCTTCTGGACATCGTCAACCCGACTGATAAAACCGTTGACGCGCTGATGAAACTCGACCTCGCCGCTGGCGTGGACGTCCAAATCAAGCTGAACTAAGAGCAAACGCCATGGCACTCGGACTAATTGGACGCAAGTTGGGCATGACACGCGTGTACACAGAAGAAGGCGCTGCCATTCCTGTGACCGTCGTGGAAGTTGAACCCAATCGCGTCATGCGCGTAAAAACGCCGGAAAGCGACGGTTATCGAGCCGTACAGGTCACCACCGGCGGGAAGCACCGTAATCGCATCTCCAAGCCTGAAGGCGGAGAGTTCGCGAAGATCTCTGTCGAGGTTGGTCGCGGGCTTTGGGAGTTCCGCCTTGCGGATAGTGAGGGCGAGGAGCTGCAAGCGGGCGGCGAAGTGCGGGTGGACCTGTTCGAACAAGGTGCCTTCGTTGATGTCACCGGGGTCACAATCGGTAAAGGCTTCGCGGGCACGATCAAGCGGCACAATTTTTCGATGGGTGATGCTACCCACGGTAACTCCCTGTCGCACCGCGCCCCGGGCTCTATCGGTCAGCGTCAGACGCCAGGGCGAGTAATCAAGGGCAAGCGCATGTCTGGCCACATGGGCGACAAGCAACGCACCATCCAGCGCCTGCAGGTGGTTCGGGTGGATAACGAGCGCAACCTGCTATTGATCAAGGGTGCCCTCCCTGGCGCGCGTGGCGGCGACGTCCTTATCAAGCCCAGCGTCAAAGCGAAGAATTGAAGGTACTCACCATGGATCTCCAACTACACTCATTTGACGGTGGCGCTGTCACCGGCTCTGTAGCGGTTGATGAAACCGTTTTTGGCCAGCCTTATCGAGAGGGCTTGGTTCATCAGGTGGTCACTGCCTATTTCGCCGCGGCCCGTGCGGGCACGAAGGCCCAGAAGACAAGGGCCGAAGTGCGAGGCGGCGGGCGCAAGCCTTGGAAACAAAAGGGCTCTGGTCAGGCGCGAGCTGGCACCACCCGTGGGCCACTGTGGAGAACTGGCGGTCGGGCGTTCGCGGCGCGTCCACGCAACTACGAGCAAAAGGTCAACCGCAAAATGTACCGCGGCGCCATTCGCTCAATCTTGTCGGAATTGATTCGCCAAGATCGAATGAAGGTAGTTGACGATATCCTTGTTGACGTCGTGAAAACCAAGGCGCTGGCGTTGCGACTGGCGACCCACGGGGCCGGGTCGACGCTGCTCATCTCGAATGACGTATCGGAGCAGCTTTATTTGTCCGTGAGAAACCTTCGTCAGGTCGGACTCTCGGAAGTGGAGACGATTGACCCAGCGCTGTTGATTTCGTTCGACAAAGTGCTGATCTCGCAAGCGGCCATTCAGAGCCTGCAGGAGCGCCTGTCATGAACGAAGAAAGAATGTTACAGATTCTTCTGTCACCCCAGATGTCTGAAAAGGCAGTCCGGTTGTCGGCTGAAAACCAGTACGTTTTTAAGGTGGCAAACGACGCCACGAAACCAGAAATCCGGACCGCCGTTGAAAAACTGTTCAGCGTAGAGGTCAAATCTGTTCGCGTGCTCAACGTCCGCGCCGACAGCACAAATTTCCGTGGCCGCCCTGGCAGCCACTCGGCCTGGAAAAAAGCCTACGTGACGCTGAAGCCGGGGTTTACTTTACCCCTGCTTGGCGCCGCCTAACTGGAAGTAACTGACCATGGCGATTATTAAAGCAAAACCAACGTCCCCGGGTCGCCGTGGCGTGGTGAAGGTTGTGACGCCCGAATTGCACAAGGGCCGACCATTTCAAGCATTGCTAGAACGGCGCTCCGAGAACGGTGGCCGAATAACGCGGGTCGAATTACCGTGCGGCACCGCGGTGGCGGGCACAAACATCATTACCGCATTGTCGACTTTGTCCGCCGTAAAGATGGCATTCCTGCCAAGGTTGAACGTCTCGAGTACGACCCGAACCGTTCGGCCCACATCGCCTTGTTGCTATATGCGGACGGCGAGCGGCGCTACATCATTGCGCCCAAAGGCTTAAGCGTCGGACAAACCGTGCGGTCTGGTGTGGACAGCCCCATTCAGGCCGGCAACTGCTTGCCGTTGCGGAATATCCCCGTGGGCGCAGTTGTTCATTGCGTGGAACTGAAGCCGGGTAAAGGCGCGCAGATTGGACGCAGCGCCGGCGCTGGCATTCAATTCGTGGCGCGAGAGGGGGCCTACGCAACGCTCCGTCTTCGCTCGGGTGAAATGCGCAGGGTCGCGATTGACTGTCGCGCAGTGATCGGCGAGGTAGGCAACACGGAGCACTCGCTCCGGCAGTTGGGCAAAGCGGGGGCGAAGCGTTGGCGCGGCATCCGACCCACAGTGCGCGGCGTTGCGATGAACCCAGTCGACCATCCGCATGGTGGTGGTGAAGGCCGTACTTCGGGCGGGCGCCATCCGGTCAGCCCTTGGGGTCAGCCCACCAAGGGATATAAGACACGAACCAACAAGCGCACCGATGGAATGATCGTGCGTCGCCGCGACAAGCGGTAATAGTGGAGTAGCGGCATGCCTCGTTCGATTAAAAAAGGTCCGTTCATTGATCATCACCTCGTCAAAAAGGTGGAGACGGCGCGGGCCAACAGTGACAAGCGCCCGATCAAGACCTGGTCGCGTCGCTCGATGGTGACGCCGGAGATGATCGGCCTGACGATTGCCGTTTACAACGGTCGCCAGCACATGCCGGTTTTCGTCTCGGAGAACATGATCGGCCACAAGTTGGGCGAGTTCTCCCCGACGCGGACCTTCCGCGGCCACCAAGCTGATAAAAAGACCAAGTAACCGGAAGGAACTATCCACTATGGCTACTACAGCTAAGTTGCGGCAAGCGCGCATTACGCCCCAAAAGGCGAGGCTTGTTGCCGACCAGATTCGCGGACTGCCGGTCGACAAGGCTATCAATCTGCTGACGTTCAGCAATAAAAAGGCGGCTGGTCTGATTAAAAAGGTCCTCGAGTCCGCCATCGCAAATGCCGAGCATAACGATGGCGCCGACGTCGACGAGCTCAAAGTGAAGACAATCATGGTAGACGAGGGTCCTATCATGAAGCGTTTCATGCCGCGAGCCCGCGGCCGTGCCAACCAGATTTTCAAGCGCACCAGCCACGTTACCGTGGTGGTCGAAGAGGCGGGACGTTAATTCATGGGCCAGAAAGTACATCCATACGGCATACGCCTGGGCGTCATCAAAGATTGGACGTCTACTTGGTACGCAGACAATCGTCGCTATGCGGATTACCTGAATTCAGACATCGCGGTGCGGCAGTTCCTCAAGAAGAAGCTCGCACATGCATCGGTGAGTCGCATTCAAATCGAACGACCTGCACACAACGCGCGCATTATCATTCATACTGCTCGGCCCGGCATCGTTATCGGTAAGAAGGGCGAGGACATCGAGTCGCTGCGGAAGCAGGTGTCCGCGCTAATGAAAATCCCGGCGCACATCAGCGTCGAGGAAATTCGCAAGCCTGAGCTGGATTCCTATCTGGTCGCTGAATCGGTCGCACAGCAGCTTGAGCGACGCATTATGTTCCGCCGGGCGATGCGTCGGGCGGTGTCCAATGCGATGCGTCTGGGCGCGTTGGGTATCAAGATTAACGTTGCCGGGCGTTTGAACGGCGCTGAAATCGCGAGAACCGAATGGTACCGCGAGGGCCGCGTGCCACTTCACACCCTGCGCGCCGATATCGACTACGGCTTTGCAGAAGCACATACGACCTACGGCGTGATCGGCGTCAAGGTCTGGATTTTCAAAGGCGAAGTGCTCAGTCGCGCCGACCTCGGCAAGGCCGATGCCGCTACTGACGCCGTAGCGGGATAAGGGAGTAAGCGAGATGCTACAACCTAAGAACACGAAATACAGGAAACAGCATAAGGGCCGGAATACCGGCCTTGCGCAGCGCGGGAGCGACGTGTCGTTCGGCGAGTTCGGCCTGAAGGCGACCTCGCGCGGTGCGCTCACGGCTCGCCAGATCGAGGCGGCACGCCGGTGCATAACGCGCACGGTTAAGCGCGGCGCGCGAGTTTGGATTCGCGTATTCCCGGATAAGCCCATTAGTAAGAAGCCACTCGAAGTGCGTATGGGTAGCGGTAAGGGCGGCGTAGAGTTTTGGGTGTGCCGAATCAAGCCCGGCATGGTGTTATATGAGATGGAAGGCGTAGACGAGAGCGTTGCCCGCGAAGCGTTTCGTCTAGCCGGCGCCAAGTTGCCGGTACGGACGACCTTCGCCTCACGGAAGGTGATGTGATGAAAGCGAAAGACTTACGGGAAAAGACGCCGGACGAGTTAAACGCGCTCGTACTGGAAAAACGTCGGGAGCAATTCAACGCACGGATGCAACGCGGTTCAGGCGCGGAAGTGCGCCCGGACGCACTGCGGACCGCCCGCCGGGACATCGCCCGGATTAAAACTATTTTGACCGAGAAGACCCGGAGCGCCTGATGGAGACTGCGACCAAAACCAAGCGGACTCTCACCGGCCAAGTGGTGAGCACGAAGATGGACAAAACCATTGCTGTGCTGATCGAACGCCAGGTAGAGCACCCGATCTACAAAAAGTATCTGCGTAAGTCCACCAAGCTGTTGGCTCACGATGAGAACGGCGATTGCGCGGAAGGCGACGTCGTAGCTATCGAAGAATGTCGGCCGTTGTCCAAGCGGAAAGCTTGGCGTCTGCAGCGCGTGATCACTCGCGCTAACGTCGTCTAAAACCAATCAGCGGCCAGCGGAGTAGAAACTCATGATTCAAATGCAAACGATGCTCGACGCGGCGGACAACAGTGGCGCACGTCGCCTCATGTGCATCAAAGTGCTTGGCGGCTCGCACCGTCGTTACGCCCATGTCGGTGATGTGATTAAAGTCAGCATCAAAGACGCCATTCCGCGCGGCAAGGTGAAGAAGGGCGATGTCTTCAATGCTGTGGTGGTTCGAACACGCAAGGGCGTTCGTCGTCCGGACGGTTCGGTCATCCGATTCGACGGTAACGCGGCAGTATTGCTCGACAAACAATTACAGCCGATTGGGACTCGCATCTTCGGACCTGTGACACGTGAACTGCGCGGTGAACGCTTCATGCGCATCGTCTCGCTTGCGCCCGAAGTGCTGTAAGTCAGGATATCAATGTCATGATGAAAATTCGCAAAGGCGATGAGGTCTACATCCTCACCGGCAAGGACAAGGGCAAGCGCGGGAAAATCCTGCAGGTTATGCCTACCTCCGAAAAGGTCCTCGTCGAGGGCGTGAATATGGTGAAACGCCACACCAAGCCTAATCCGACGACCGGTGCGCCTGGTTCCATCGTTGAGAAGGAAGCTCCAGTTCATCGCTCAAACGTTGCGCTGTTCAACCCCAACACGTCTAAGCCCGACCGGGTTTCCATCAAGACGCTTGAGGATGGGCGAAAGGTGCGAGTCTTTAAATCAAACAACGAAGTCGTTGACGTCTGAGCGACACGAGAATCGAGACCATGGCCAGATTGCAGGAATTCTACCGGGAGAAGGTCGTCGCACAGCTAATGGAGCAGTTTAAGTACGGCTCCGTCATGGAAGTGCCGCGTATCACCAAAGTCACCATCAACATGGGGCTTGGTAAGGCGCTTGGCGACAAGAAAATTTTGGAGAACGCGGTAAAAGAACTCGCGGATATCTCCGGCCAGAAGCCGGTGGTGACCAAGGCGCGCAAGTCGATCGCGGCTTTCAAGCTTAGAGAAGGCTGGGCCGTGGGCGCTAAGGTCACATTGCGTCGCGATCGTATGTATGAGTTTCTTGACCGCCTGATCAACGTCGCGATGCCACGTATCCGCGACTTTCGTGGGGTGAACGGTCGCGCTTTCGACGGTCAAGGGAACTACACGCTTGGCGTTAAAGAGCAGATAATTTTTCCGGAAATCGAGTACGACAAAGTCGATGCAATTCGCGGTATGGACATTTGCATCTCGACCACGGCGAAGACTGACGACGAGGGCCGCGCGTTGCTATTGGCCTTCCAATTCCCGCTGAGAGGACAAGCCAATGGCTAAGACTTCAATGATTAACCGCGAGCACAAGCGCATCGCACTGTCGAAGCAGTTCGCAGCCAAGCGCGCAGTACTCAAGGAAACGATCACAGACATGAAGCGTTCGCCTGAAGAGCGGGACGCTGCGCGAATCAAGCTTCAGAAACTGCCGCGCGATTCTAGTCCTTCGAGAATTCGTAACCGTTGCCGGCTCACGGGTCGCGCGCATGGCTACTATCGAAAATTCGGTCTGGGGCGTAACGAGCTCCGCCGTCTGGCGATGGAAGGCCACATTCCCGGGCTTGTGAAGTCCAGTTGGTAATTGGCCCCGAGCCGAAGAAACGTAAAAGGTTAGACCGACCATGAGCATGCAAGATCCAATCGCCGACATGTTTGTCCGCATCCGCAATGCGCAGGCGCGGGCGAAGAGGGAGACGCTGGTCCCCGCTTCCAAGCAGAAAGCGGCGATTGCAAAGGTTCTGAAAGACGAGGGCTATATCTCGGATTACCGGTTCGACGAGTCCGATACTCACCCGAATATCGTTATTGAGCTTAAGTATTACCAGGGACGTCCGGTAATTGAAAAGATTGAACGCGTCAGCCGCCCTGGCCTTCGGGTTTACAAGACGACTGATAAATTGCCCAAGATCGTTGGAGGACTCGGTATTGCGATCGTGTCTACCTCAAAGGGCCTCATGACCGACCGCGACGCTCGTGCCCAAGGCATTGGCGGCGAAGTTATCTGCTCGGTTTACTAGAGAGCAAGCCATGTCACGCGTAGCAAAAAAACCGATCAACCTGCCCTCCGGCGTGAAAGTCGACGTCAACGGGCAGTCCGTTAGTATCAACGGTCCTAAGGGCACGCTTTCGCACGTACTGCACAGCGATGTGGGCCTCGCGATTGATGGGGATGTTCTGAACGTCATTCCTCGCAGCGAGGCGTCAGCGTCCCGAGCACAAGCGGGAACTGCTCGCGCACTGCTCTCCAATATGGTCGAAGGAGTGGCGAAGGGTTTCGAGCAAAAGCTTGAAATCGTCGGGGTAGGGTATCGCGCACAGGCGAAGGGCCCGATTTTGAGCCTCACGCTCGGATTTTCGCACCCGGTCGATTTTCCAGTACCCGATGGAATCACGATTGAAACGCCAACCCAGACCGAGATTCTGGTTAAGGGCGTGGACAAACAAAAAGTCGGTCAGGTAGCGGCGAATATCCGCGCCTACCGCCGCCCCGAACCCTATAAGGGCAAGGGTGTGAAGTACGCAGGTGAGAAGATCCTGCGCAAAGAGGCGAAGAAGACCTGAGCGATATGCCATGAACAAAAAGGAATCTCGTCAACGTCGAGCCAAATCGGCCCGCCGTCACATCAAGGAACTGGGCGCGACGCGCTTGAGTATCCATCGGACGCCGCGTCACATCTACGCGCAGGTCTTTACCGCCGATGGGGGTCAGGTCTTGGCCTGCGCCTCCTCGTTGGAAAAAGACATGCGCGAGAGTTTGGACCATGGCGGCAATGTCCAGGCGGCTGCAGCCGTCGGCAAACTGGTCGCGGAACGCGCGCTAGCAGCGGGCATCGAATCGGTTGCGTTTGACCGCGCCGGATTCAGGTATCACGGCCGCGTAAAAGCGCTGGCTGACGCAGCCCGCGAAAGCGGCCTCAAGTTCTAACTCCGGATACTGGTGAATTTATGAGCGCAAACGACGGCATGGGCGATAGCCCGGAAGGCTTTCAGGAAAAACTCGTAGCCGTAAACCGGGTAGCGAAGGTCGTGAAAGGTGGTCGTATCTTCGGATTCGCCGCCCTCACGGTGGTTGGCGACGGTGCGGGCCGGGTCGGCATGGGGCGTGGCAAAGCTAGAGAGGTTCCGGCCGCCATTCAAAAGGCGCTGGAAAACGCACGCAGAAATATGAGCAGCATCGCGCTAAACGGCGACACATTGCAGTACCCACTCACAGGTGAGCACGGTGCGGCTAAGGTCTACATGCAGCCTGCCTCGCAGGGTACCGGCATCATCGCCGGAGGTCCGATGCGGGCGGTGTTTGAAGTGCTTGGGGTACACAACGTCCTCGCAAAGTGCATAGGTTCTTCTAACCCGATTAATGTCGTTCGAGCCACGATCAAGGGCTTGCAGGGCATGTCGGCGCCGGACTACGTCGCTTCCAAGCGCGGTAAGACCGTCGAAGAGATTCGAGGCTAAGCCATGACAGACGTCAAAACGCTGAGAGTCACACTGGTCAAGAGCGTGTCGGGCAGGCTGGAGAGCCACCGGGCGTGTGTCAAGGGCCTAGGGCTTCGCCGGATGCACCATACCGTTGAGGTGGCAGACACGCCTGCGAACCGCGGTATGGTCAATCAGATTCACTACCTATTAGAAATTGAAGAGGCCTGAAAATGCGCCTGAATGACATCAAGCCAGCATCTGGCTCGAAGAAGCCCCGCAAGCGCCTGGGCCGAGGGATTGGCTCTGGCTTGGGCAAGACAGCTGGCCGAGGCCACAAGGGCCAGCATGCCCGTGCCGGCGGCTACCACAAGGTTGGGTTCGAAGGCGGTCAGATGCCGCTCCAGCGCCGCTTGCCAAAATTCGGGTTCACATCGCACGCCGCGCTCGGCCGGGATGAGATTCGCCTTGAAGAGCTCAACCAATTCGAGGGTGAAATCGTTGATTTGCTCTCGTTACGTGCGGCGGGCCTGATTAACAACGCGACCGTTGAGGTCAAGATAATTGCCAAGGGCACGATCAGCCGTGCGTTGGTTGTGAAAGGGGTCAAGGTAACGAAGGGCGCGCAAATTGCGATCGAGGCCGCCGGAGGCCGCGTCGAAGCGTAATCCTGTGGCAACGGCATCAAAAAAATCCCCGGTTCAGTCTGGTTCGCACCTCACCGAGTTGTACTCTCGGTTGTGGTTCCTGCTGGGTGCGCTGGTGGTTTTCCGCATTTGCTCCCACATCCCGGTGCCAGGCATAAACCCGGTTGCGCTCGCGACAATGTTCAATCAGCAGCGCGGCACTATTCTGGACATGTTTAACATGTTCTCCGGAGGCGCCCTTGAGAGGTTCTCGGTCATCGCCCTGGGCGTGATGCCGTACATCTCGGCGTCCATCATTCTCCAACTGCTCACGTTCGTGCATCCCAAGCTCGAACAGTTAAAGAAGGAAGGAGAATCGGGGCGGCGCATCATCAATCAGTACACTCGTTATGCAACCGTGGGTCTCGCCACGTTTCAGGCCTTCGGCATCGCCGTGATGCTGGAGCAGCAGACCGCGGCGGGCATGAGTTTGGTTTTACATCCGGGCGTGGCTTTCAAGATTACGTGCGTGACCACTCTGGTTGCGGGCACTCTCTTCCTAATGTGGCTGGGAGAGCAGATCACTGAACGCGGTGTTGGGAACGGGATTTCAATGCTGATCTTCGCTGGCATCGCCGCTGGTTTGCCCCAAGCGGTGGGCGGGACCATAGAGTTGGCGCGCACCGGTGAGATGCATCTGTTCTTGATCTTCGCACTATTGGCCATGGTAATTGTGGTCACTGGCTTCGTCGTGTTCGTGGAGCGAGGCCAGCGTCGGATCACCGTCAACTATGCGAAGCAGCAGCGCGGACCCCAAAGCTTTTCGGCCCCCAGTAGTTATATTCCGCTAAAGCTCAACATGTCGGGCGTAATTCCGCCCATTTTCGCCTCTAGTATCATCCTGTTCCCGAGTACCGTCGCGGGCTGGTTCGGGAACTCGGAGGGTATGGTGTGGCTGCGTGACATCGCTAGCACTCTGTCGCCGGGGCAGCCGATCTACGTCATGCTGTACGCAGTGGCGATAGTGTTCTTCGCTTTCTTCTACACCGCCATAGTCTTCAACCCTCGCGAGACCGCCGACAATCTTAAAAAGCAGGGCGCTTTGGTTCCCGGTATTAGGCCTGGTGAGCAGACTGCGCGATATGTCGATAGTGTTCTGACACGCCTCACGGCCGCCGGTGCCGTGTATATAGCGTTAGTCTGTCTGCTGCCTGAGTTCCTCATCTTGGAGTTCAGCGTGCCGTTTTACTTCGGCGGGACCTCACTGCTGATTATCGTCGTCGTAATTATGGATTTCATTGCGCAGGTTCAGGCCCATCTGACCACGCATCAATACGCAGGCCTGCTGCGCAAAGCGAATCTCAAAGGCTACGGCCGCCGTTGAGATCCAGAACGAGGATAGAGCCATGAAAGTACGAGCATCCATCAAACCGCTATGCCGCAACTGCCGCGTGATTCGGCGCAAAGGCACGGTCCGGATCATTTGTAAGGATCCCCGGCACAAGCAGCGCCAGGGTTAAGAACCAGTTTAACGAGGTCATAAATCAATGGCGCGCGTAGCGGGAGTTAACATCCCAGACAGAAAACATTCGGTGATCGCTCTCACCCATATTTACGGTATTGGATCAACCCGCGCACGCATGATTTGCGACGCTGCCAAGGTTGCGCCAGACGCGAAAATCAAGGACTTGACCGAAGAGCAGATGGAAGCGCTCCGCGCTGAAGTCGGCCGGTATACGGTTGAAGGCGATCTTCGTCGGGAGGTATCCATGAGCATCAAACGCTTGATGGATTTGGGCAGCTACCGTGGTCTCAGGCACCGCCGTGGTCTCCCTGTGAGAGGGCAACGCACCCGTACGAACGCGCGCACGCGCAAGGGTCCACGTCGAGGGGTAGTCAAGAAATGATCGGTCAGGGTAAAGCGTAATGGCGACACAGCAAGGCGCTGCGGCAAAGGCCCGTAAGCGAACTAAAAAGAACGTGGTTGAGGGCGTGGCGCATATCCATGCCTCCTTCAACAACACGATCATCACGATCACCGACCGGCAGGGAAACACCCTCGCTTGGGCAACCGCCGGTGGCAGCGGGTTCCGGGGCTCGCGCAAAAGTACGCCTTTCGCTGCCCAGGTGGCCGCGGAGAAGCTGTCGCGAGTGATCGACGAATTCGGTACGCAAACGCTTGATGTGTTCGTTAAAGGCCCCGGGCCGGGACGAGAGTCCGCAGTTCGCGCGCTCAACTCGGCGGGATTCAAGATTACGAACATCACTGACGTTACCCCCATCCCGCACAACGGGTGCCGGCCGCCGAAGAAGCGCCGCGTCTAAGCATCAAGGATTAATGGAATGGCGAGATATCTCGGACCAAAGTGCAAGCTAAGTCGCAGACTCGGCACCGACCTCTCTTTAAAGGGTCGTGCACGTTCACTCGAATCAAAATGTAAACTGGACAAGCCGCCCGGCCAGCACGGGGATAAGAAAAATCGCCGGCAGTCGGACTATGCGACGCAGCTGCTGGAAAAGCAGAAGCTTCGCTACATCTACGGTTTGCTGGAGCGTCAGTTCCGCAATTACTACGCGACCGCCGCGCGCCGGAAGGGCGCTACCGGTGAGAACCTGCTTCAGTTGCTCGAATGTCGCCTGGATAATGTCGTCTACCGGATGGGATTTGGCACCACTCGCGCGGAAGCTCGTCAGCTGGTGAGCCACCGTGCAGTGATGGTCAACGGACACGTGGTCAACATTCCGTCTTATCAGGTAGGTCCTAGCGACGTAGTCGCTATTCGGGAACGGGCCAAGTCACAGACACGTATCGTTGACGCGCTGACGGTTGCCGAACAAATGGGCTTCCCGGAATGGCTGGATGTAGACGTTAAGAAGATGCAGGGCATTTTCAAATCTGTGCCAGAACGTGGCGATCTCCCCGCCGAGATCAACGAATCCCTCGTCGTTGAGTTGTACTCGAAGTAACAGGGTAGCTGAAGGAAATATTCATGCTCGCAGCGGTTAGCGAATTGTTGAAGCCGAAAATCGTTGATGTCCAATCTCTGGGCCTCAACGCGGCAAAAATTACGATCGAACCTCTTAATCGAGGCTTCGGTCACACGCTCGGTAACGCCTTGCGCCGCGTCCTGCTGTCCTCTATGACAGGAGCAGCAGTGGTCGAAGTTGAGATTGAGAATGTCCTCCACGAGTACACGACCATTGAGGGCGTGCAGGAAGATGTCACCGACATTCTTCTGAACTTGAAGGGCTTGGCTATCAGGATGCATACCCGCGACGAGGCCACCCTGACCCTGAATAAAAAGGGGCCAGGTGCTGCGGTTGCAGGAGATATCCTCGTCGACCATGACGTCGAAATCGTTGATCCGCATTATCACATTGCGGGACTTGGCGTTAACGGCGAACTTAACATGACGCTGAAAATCGCCCGGAGTCGTGGCTATCAGCCCGCTTTGGCGCGAGAGACTCCGGACGAGACGACTGACAGCTCGATTGGCAAGTTGAAGCTCGATGCTTCTTTCAGCCCGGTCCGCCGTGTCGCCTACGAGGTGCAGAGCGCACGCGTCGAGCAGCAGACCAACCTCGACAAGCTGATCATCACCATCGAGACTAACGGGACGATCGATCCGGAGTTCGCCGTTCGCGAGGCGGCGACGATTTTGCGGAATCAGCTCTCCGTGTTCGTTGACCTTGAGGGGGGGCAGGTCGCTCAGCCAGCCGTTACTGGCGGCGTGGTAGTTGACCCCATCCTAACTCGCTCGATTGACGATCTTGAGCTAACGGTTCGGTCCGCCAACTGCCTCAAGGCTGAGAGTATTTACTACATCGGGGATCTGATTCAGCGGACCGAGGTGGAACTCCTCAAGACGCCTAATCTCGGCAAGAAGTCGCTAACTGAAATTAAAGATGTGCTGGCCGCGCGTGGACTCTCGCTCGGAATGCGCCTGGAAAACTGGCCGCCGAAGGGCCTTTACGAGCATGAGCGCCTGTCGAACTGACAGGCCGGAACAGAGGTAGAAGAAGATGAGGCACCAAAACGCCGGGCGGCACCTAAGCCGCACTAGCTCGCATCGAAAAGCGATGTTCAAGAACATGGCCGCGTCCTTGATCCACCATGAGATCATTCGCACCACACTGCCTAAGGCTAAGGAACTTCGCCGAGAGGCCGAGCCACTGATTACTTTGGCAAAGGTCGACTCGGTGGCTAACCGCCGTCTGGCGTTTACCCGTCTGCGCGACCGCGAAGCGGTGACAAAACTGTTCAACCTGCTCGGGCCGCGTTTTCAGACCCGACCCGGTGGATACACGCGCATCCTAAAATGCGGCTTCCGCCCTGGAGATTGCGCACCGATGGCATTTATCGAATTGCTTGACCGCCCTGCCGCTACCACTGGTGCGGACGAGTAAGTCCCTGCCTTAAACCGCGGGCCTGAATGCAGGCCCGCTGCCTGGTTTCGAAGCTTTAAGAAAGCATTTCCTTCAACAGCTCGTTGAGTTGTAGTGGGTTAGCTTTCCCCTGTGAGCGCCTCATCACCTGCCCCACAAAATAGCCAAAGACTTTGTCTTTGCCTGAGCGGTATTGGGCGACTTGTGCCGGGCTTTCTTCCATCACCTGTGCAATCAAAGCTCGAACGGCGTCACCGTCGTTGAGTTGGCGCAGACCCTTCTGGTCAATCAACGCGTCCACCTCTCCCTCGAGATTCCACAAGGCCTCAAATAGCTGTTTGGCGAGGTTGCCGGAGAGCGTGCCGTCGATAATCCGCTTGATGAGTGCGCCTAGACGCTCAGGCGTGATTGGGCAGGCTTCGACGCCTAAGCCGTGCCGATTGAGACTGGCGGCAAGTTCTCCATTGAGCCAATTAGCGGATTGTCGCGGGTCGCCCGAGGCCTGAACCAGCGCTTCGAAGTACTCTGCGAGCGGGCGGTCCGCCGCCAAGGTTCGCGCGTCGTCTATCGTCAGCGCGAATTCTGTTACGTAGCGGTCGCGCCGGGCCCATGGCAGTTCTGGAAGCGCGCGTCGAATCGTGTCGATGTGGGACTGGCTGACAACGATTGGCAGCAAATCCGGGTCAGGAAAGTAACGATAATCGTGTGCGTCCTCCTTGCTACGCATGCTCCTCGTTTCATGCTTGTCTGGATCGTATAGGCGAGTTTCCTGCACCACTTTGCCGCCGCTCTCGATCAGATCAATCTGGCGTTCCACCTCGAACTCAATGGCCCGCTCAACAAACCGGAAGGAGTTGATGTTCTTGATTTCGGCGCGCGTGCCGAACGTATCGCTACCCAAGGGCCGGACCGAGACGTTGGCGTCGCAGCGAAAAGACCCTTCCTGCATGTTGCCGTCGCAGATCCCGAGGTAGCGCACTAGCGCATGCATTGCGCGCATATAGGCGACGGCTTCCCCTGGTGACCGCATGTCCGGCTCAGTGACGACTTCCAGCAGTGGTGTGCCCGCACGGTTGAGATCGATGGCGGTATATCCCGGAAACGCATCGTGCACTGACTTGCCGGCATCCTCTTCCAGATGAGCGCGCGTGATGCCTATGGTTTTCGTCTCTCCGCTCGGCAGGCTAATCTCTATCCGGCCGTCCGCGACAATAGGCTCCTCGTATTGGCTAATCTGGTAGCCCTTTGGCAGGTCTGGATAAAAATAATTCTTGCGCGCGAAAATCGATGCGGGCGCGATCTTGGCGTCGAGCGCTAAGCCGAGAGTGATAGCCATATCGACCACCCGTGCGTTCAGCACGGGCAGCACGCCCGGCAGGCCCAAATCCACTGTGCACGCCTGTGTATTCTGCTCGGCGCCATACCGAGTCGGTGCGCCCGAAAAAATCTTGCTCTCCGCCTCAAGCTGAACGTGAATTTCCAGCCCGATAACCGTTTCCCAGCGCATGCGTCTATTCCGCGGCGACCGGCATTCGGGAATGCCAGTCGGTGTGTTGTTGAAACTGATGGGCGACCTGCAGGATCCGCCGCTCGTCAAAATAATTGCCGATCAGCTGCAGTCCCACCGGAAGCCCATCTACAAAGCCTCCCGGCATGGAGAGACCCGGCAGTCCGGCAAGATTCACGCCGGTGGTATAGATGTCCGACAGATACATCGTCAGCGGGTCGGCCACGTTCTCGCCCAGGGCAAAAGCCGTGTTGGGCGTAGTCGGCCCCAGTAGCACATCAACACCGCTGAAGGCCGCCACGAAATCTTGTTGAATAAGTCGCCGCAACTGCTGGGCTTTGCGATACCAGGCGTCGTAATAGCCTGCCGAGAGTACGTACGTGCCTACCAGGATGCGACGCTTGACCTCCTCGCCGAATCCTTCTGCGCGGCTACGCGAATAGAGATCCGCCAGATCGACCGGATTCTCGCAACGATGCCCAAACCGAACGCCGTCGTAGCGTGAAAGATTGGACGACGCCTCAGCGCTCGCCACCACGTAATACGCTGGCACAGCCACACCCGCGTGCGGCAGGGACACTTCCTTAATTGACGCCCCGAGCTGCTGCAGCGTGGCGGTCGCTGCATCGACGCAAGCACGAATCGCCGGGGACAGGCCCGCGTCCATGAACTCGCTGGGCACCCCGACCTTCAATCCCGTCAGCGGCTTGCTGAGGTCGGCCATGAAATTCTCGGGTGCCCGCTCGATCGAGGTGGCGTCGCGTCGGTCGGCACCCGCCATTGCGTTGAGCATGAGGGCCAAATCCTCGGCCGTCAGCGCCATCGGTCCGCCCTGATCGAGGCTCGACGCAAACGCAATCATTCCCCACCGCGAGACACGACCGTAGGTGGGTTTGAGCCCGGTAACGCCACAAAGCGCGGCAGGCTGGCGAATCGAGCCGCCGGTGTCGGTGCCCGTTGCGACAGGGGCGAGGCGGGCGGCAACTGCGGCCGCCGAGCCGCCCGAAGAGCCGCCTGGGACGCGATTGGTGTCCCAAGGGTTACGCGCTGGCCCGAACCAGCTCGTTTCATTCGACGAGCCCATGGCGAACTCGTCCATATTGGTCTTGCCGAGCATTACCATGCCGACTGCATGCAGACGTTCAACCACGGTGGCGTCATAGGGCGCCTGCCACTGAGCCAGCATCCTCGACGCACAGGTCGTGATAATTCCCTTCGTGCAGAAAATGTCTTTGTTGGCGTAGGGAATGCCAAGCAGCGGACTGCTTTCACCCGCTGCGCGGCGCCGATCCGCTTCTGCGGCTTGCGCGAGCGCAAAGTCCGGACAAACGGTGATGAAGCTGTTGAACTGCCCATCAAGGCGGTTGATGCGATCAAGATAATGCTGGGTTAATTCGACGCTGCTGAATTGGCCTTCGGCCAGCGCGGCCGACTGTGCGGCGAGCGTTTCCGGGATAACGGAATTCGTCATTCAATCACCCGTGGCACCAGGTAATAACCATTCTCCACCAGCGGCGCGCCGGCCTGCAGCTGGTCGCGGTCTACAGCCTCTGAAACGATGTCTTCGCGGAGACGTCCGACGGCGTCTATGGCGTGCGCCAGCGGCGGTACCGAGTCTGTATTGACCTCGCCGATGAGGCTGAAATGCGCGAGGATTCCCGAAAGTTGCGCGGCATAGGTCTCCGCTTCGTGGTCTGCGATCTGTAGCCGCGCAAGGCGCGCGACGCGCAGTAAATCGGTCGTGCTGAGGCTCATGCACCGAACTCGTTATCTATTGAAAGTGAAGGCAAAACCGAACTCTTGTCAGCTTGCCGAACCAGCGGTCGGCTGTTAAATTACAAGTCGATTTTATTGACGCGTCGCGCAGCTCATTTCGGCTCGTCATGGGGAGAGCCGGAACTGCAAAGCGGGCGAAGCGTTAACGCAGTCTATCACGACCCTTTCGGGTCTGTCGGTCTTCCAATCCAGCCCGAACGCGCTACGCCAAGCGTCGTCGTACTTCTTTCCCGTCCGAGGGGCGCACAGAATGTTCAAAATGCTCAGAGGCATGTTTTCCAATGACCTGTCCATCGACTTGGGCACGGCCAACACGCTCATTTATGTCCGTGGCAAAGGTATCGTTCTGAATGAACCTTCCGTCGTCGCGATTCGTCGCGGCAAAGATTCCGGATCCAAACAAATCGCCGCGGTCGGCATCGAAGCCAAGCGCATGTTGGGACGTACGCCGGGCCATATCGAAGCCATCAGACCCTTGAAAGACGGCGTCATCGCCGACTTCACCGTCACCGAAAAAATGCTCCAGCATTTCATTCGGAAAGTGCACGGCAATTCCATGTTCAAGCCTAGTCCTCGCGTACTCGTGTGCGTGCCGTGTGGCTCAACTCAAGTTGAACGGCGCGCGATCCGCGAGTCTGCGGAAGGTGCCGGCGCTCGCGAGGTGTATCTGATTGAAGAACCGATGTCGGCCGCGATCGGCGCCGGCATGCCGGTCAGCGATGCCAGCGGTTCCATGGTGCTTGATATCGGTGGTGGAACCACGGAAGTTGCGGTGATCTCTCTTAACGGCATCGTCTATTCAGACTCTGTCCGCATCGGCGGCGATCGCTTTGACGACGCTATCGTGAACTACGTGCGCCGCAACTACGGCAGCCTTATTGGCGACGCCACTGCGGAGCGAATCAAGCATGAAATTGGTTGCGCCTACCCGAGTAACGAAGTCCGCGAAATCGAAATCAAAGGCCGCAATCTGGCCGAAGGTTTGCCGCGCAGTTTTACGCTCAACAGCAACGAAATTCTTGAGGCCCTGCAGGAACCTCTGCAGGGAATCGTTCAGGCCGTAAAGACCGCTCTCGAAAAAACGCCGCCAGAACTCGGCTCCGACGTTGCCGAACGCGGCATGGTGCTCACCGGTGGTGGGGCCTTGCTGAGAGACCTCGACCGTTTGCTGATTGAAGAAACCGGATTGCCGGTGCTGGTTGCCGAAGACCCGCTGACCTGCGTGGCGCGCGGGGGTGGCCGGGTGCTGGAAATGATCGAGGAGCACGGGCCCGAAATTCTCGCGCTTGAATAGCGCTAACCGCGCTTCCAGCGAGACAAGGAGCGAGCGATCAAGCCGCTGTTCACAGACGCTACCGCGCCTACCGCGCGATTTGTCGCCTGCGTGATTCTGTCATTTCTGCTGATTTCGATTGACCACGCCCATCAACATCTCGCCGCCCTGCGAGCGGGGCTCGCGATGGTGGTCTATCCCTTGCAGTACGCAGCGAGCTTGCCCGTGCAAATGGTTGACGGCACCGCCCGCATTCTCGCGACACATCGTTCGTTGCTCAGCGAAAACGAGCACTTGCACGCGGAAAACTTGCTACTTCAGGCGAAGGCGCTGCGCATGGAGTCTCTGGCGCGCGAAAATGAGCGCCTGCGTCAACTGCTGGATTCGAGCGCTGCACGGACCGATGAAATCGCCGTCGCCGATATTCTGACCGTTGATAGCAACCCGGCTCAACACCAGTTGGTGATCGATAAAGGCAGTCGCAATCACATCTATGTTGGGCAACCGATTGCCGACGCGCGCGGCGTCCTCGGGCAAGTGGTTCAGGTCACGCCCTATACCAGTACCGTGCTCCTTGTATCTGACGAACGCCATGCCATTGCAGTGGAGCTCAATCGTACCGGCTTACGTGCCGTCGCGGTTGGGACGGGGCAGGCCGAGCAACTCCTGCTGAGTTTTGTCCCCACCAATGCCGACGTGAAGGTAGGTGATCTGGTCGTCAGCTCCGGGCTCGACAAACGCTTTCCGGCGGGCTACCCAGTGGGAGAAGTCACGGAAGTGTCGACTGAACCCGGCGACCCGTTCGCCCATATCAAAGTAAAACCTAGCGCACAGATTGGACACTCGCGTGAAGTGCTGCTGGTGTGGCCGCAGCGCCGTGCGACCGAGGCGCCGGATACCCCGTGATTTCCCGTCTCAACTGGTTTGGCGCAAGCGGTCTGAGCCTTTTGGTGGCATTCATCCTGACTGCTGTCCCGCTCCCCGACTGGATGGAGGTGTGGCGTCCTGAGTGGGTGGTGGTCACCATGGTCTATTGGTGCCTCGCGATGCCGGAGCGTGTCGGGGTCTTTGTGGCTTGGGGTGTGGGCTTGCTACTCGATGTTCTTCAGGGGTCGATTCTGGGACAGCATGCTTTGGGACTGGCGACCGTCGGTTATCTGGCGGTGCTCTACCACCAGCGCATTCGAGTCTTTCCGCTGGTGCAACAGTCGTTGGTGGTGGGCTCCATGGTGTTCGTCTATCTCGGCGCGACGGCGCTTATCTACAACTTGCTCGGCTCCAGGCATTACGGTCTCGATTATCTTCTGGGCGCCATTACGAGCGCCTGCATTTGGCCGTGGGTCTATGTCGTACTGCGCGATTTCCGACGTAAAACGGTGACCTCTACGAGATGATCAAACGCGGCCGGAAATTGAAGGAGCCTTCGCGTGAGTCGGTGTCCTTTCAGAATCGAATCGCGGTGGCAGCCATTGGCATGTTGCTGCTGATTGCGGTGTTACTGGGCCGCCTCGCTTTTCTGCAACTCCTCAACCACGACCACTACACGACGCTGTCGCGGGAGAACCGCCTGAAGGTGGTGCCAATCCCGCCGACGCGAGGTCTTATCTACAGTCGCGACGGCGTTCTCCTTGCCGAAAATCAAGCTTCTTTTAATTTGGAAGTGGTGCCTGAACAGACGCAGGATCTGGACCGCGCGCTCGCGGCGATTCAGCCCTATGTTTCCTTGAGCCCGGAGCAATTAGCCCGCTTTGCGACTGAACGAAAGCAGCATCGCCGGTTCGACACCATCACCTTGAAGGCCAATCTATCGGAAGAGGAGGTCGCGGTTTTCTCGGCCAACCGCTACCGGTTTCCGGGCTTCGCCATTGCAGGCCGGCTTACCCGCTACTACCCGCTCGGGGCTGAGACCGGCGCGGTCATTGGCTATGTCTCGCGGATCAATCAGGACGAACTGCGGCGCCTTGATGCGAGCGAATACAGCGGCACCAGCCACATCGGTAAAGAAGGTATCGAGCGTGCCTACGAGACCGAACTGCATGGAAAAGTGGGCTATCAACAGGTTGAGGTCAACGCGCAGGGACGCGTCCTGCGCGTGATCGAAAGCACGCCCCCCACGGCTGGCCAGACGCTTCATCTGGCGATTGACACACGGCTACAACGTGCGGCCGTCAAAGCGCTGGAAGGGCAAAAGGGCGCAATTGTGGCGATAGAACCCGCCAGCGGTAACGTCGTCGCGTTTGTCAGCAATCCGTCGTTCGATCCCAACCCCTTTGTGAATGGCATCAGCGTTGGACTCTACGACCAGCTTCGCAACGCGCCCGAACGCCCGCTATTCAATCGCGCCCTTCAAGGGCTTTATCCGCCTGGGTCCACGGTGAAGCCCATGATGGCAGCCGGCGGACTTGAGATGGGCCTGCGCGACCGCCATACCTCCACTTTTTGTCCCAGCTTCTTTCAGTTGCCCGGCTCCCAGCACAAGTATCGCTGCTGGCAGAAAGCAGGCCACGGCACGATTGATATGATTAGCTCCATCGCAGAGTCCTGCGACGTCTACTACTACTCCTTGGCGCGCGACATGGGGATCGACCGCATGCACGATCTGCTAGTCAGCTTTGGTTTCGGTACGCTAACGGGCATAGATCTCCCGGGCGAACTGGCCGGATTGGTCCCTTCGCGCGAATGGAAGCGTCGAGCCCGAAAACTGCCGTGGTTTCCGGGAGAAACACTCCTGAGTGGCATTGGCCAGGGGTTTATGTTGGCAAGTCCGGTGCAACTCGCCCATAC
>Ga0255123_1000132_pt1 | contig 22052 bp, 19 predicted proteins | sample Law_Cont_RepA_8d_FD_188585 | JGI IMG/M metagenome (GOLD analysis project Ga0255123, IMG submission 188585) | Freshwater microbial communities from St. Lawrence River, New York, United States - Law_Cont_RepA_8d | ecosystem: Environmental > Aquatic > Freshwater > River | place: USA: New York...
GGCGCCCAAGGCGCGTCAAGCAAAAGGTAAAGCACGTCTTGCTGCGTACGACAAGTTGCATGCAGAAGCAATGGCTGCAGAGCGCGGTCCAGACAAATTGGAAATCAACATTCCTGCAGGCCCTCGTCTTGGCGACAACGTCATCAAGGTAGAAAACCTATCGAAAGGTTTTGGAGATCGACTTCTTATCGAAGACCTCACGTTTGCATTGCCTCCTGCTGGCATCGTGGGAATCATCGGACCAAACGGTGCTGGTAAATCAACGTTGTTTGCCATGCTCACCGGCCAACAAGCACCAGATAACGGCACTGTCACAGTGGGTGACACCGTGCAGTTGAGTTATGTAGACCAAAACAGAGATTCACTCGATCCAGCAAAGACTGTGTACGAAGAAATCACTGAAGGTGTTGAACACATGAAAGTGGGCGGTCGTGAAATCCACGGTCGCGCATACGTTGCAAGCTTCAACTTCAAAGGCGCCGATCAGCAAAAACTTGTTGGAGATCTTTCGGGTGGAGAACGTAACCGCGTCCACCTTGCCAAGGTGTTAAAGCGCGGCGGAAACGTGTTACTTCTCGACGAACCAACAAACGACCTCGACGTAGATACGTTGCGCGCGCTTGAAGACGCTCTCGACCAGTTCCCTGGTTGTGCAGTTGTCATTAGCCACGACCGTTGGTTCCTTGACCGTATTGCTACGCATGTTTTGGCTTTCGAAGGCGACAGCCAAGTGCGTTGGTTTGAAGGAAACTTCTCTGAATACGAATCATGGCGCCACAAGGAACTTGGTTCTGCTGCCGATCAGCCACACCGCATCAAGTACAAGCCACTCAGTAGGTAAACATGTCGTTGAAGCTCATCCGTTTCGTCTGCTTCACGCTCTTTTTGGCAGGCATCCCCTCGCTTATCGTGTCGTCCATTCTTGGAAACAACGAAGGCTGGGTTATTACTGCCGGCATGGTCACAGCTGTGGCTGCGCTGATCTTGATGGCTGTCTCAGCCACCACTGCTACACGTCGTCTCGATGTGTTTGATGATGTCATGGCCGAAAGAGTGGAACAACGCATTCGCACTTTGGTCGAAGCAGGTGCCGATGAAACAGATATTCGTCAACTTGTACGCGACACCATCGATTTGGCACGCGGTCAACAATGACCAACGCTGAGCTCTTCGATTCTTGGAAGGGCCTAGACGACCACGAACTCTCTATTGAGTTAGCGCGAGTAACTGGCGAAATGCTTGTTATCCACCGTGAAGAACTGGTGGAACGTGGAACAACAATGTGGAATCTCAAAGACACTGGCGACATGCTTGCCCATAACTTTTTGATGGAAGCATTCACTGCATTACGCACAAGTGATTCGGTGTTGTCTGAAGAAGGTTCCGATGATCGTCGTCGTTTGGCCGCCGACCGTGTGTGGATTGTGGACCCACTTGATGGCACTAATGAATACGGTGAAGGTCGCGCTGATTGGGCTGTACATATTGCGTTGTGGGAACGTGGCGAACTTGTCGCTGGAGCAGTGTCACTTCCCAGCATCACCACTGTGTTCGGCACACAACCAGCACCTGTTGTGCCAGAGCGAACACCTGGTAAACCACGCCTGGTTACTTCGCGCAATCGCGCGCCATACGCAGCAGTTCTTGTTGCTGAGCATTTAGATTGCGATGCATACAGACTCGGCAGTGCCGGTGCGAAAGCGATGTCTGTCGTAATGAACGAGGCAGATATTTACGTGCACGATGGCGGCATGAACCAATGGGACTCTGCAGCACCCGCTGTTGTGGCAATGGCTGCAGGATTACACGCGAGCAGGTTGGACGGCTCGCCACTTCTCTACAACGAAGCAGACACGTGGCTTCCAGATTTCTTTGTGTGTCGCCCTGAATTCACTGACGACATCTTGCACGCCATCTGGGGTCGCGACCCTCGTTCATAACAATGCGGCGTTAGTCGCCAGTTACATACGCGCAGAGATCGAACAGATTGCCATCAAGGTCGGCAAAATTTGCGATGAGACCATACGGTTCATTGCGCATTGCTCGTGTTTCAGTAGCGCCCAATTGTATGAGGCGTTCTCGCTCTGCTGGGAAATCAGTCACCGAACATGACAGGTCAATGTGAATTGAACCGCCTATGTGCTCACCACGTTGAAACCCAATAGTGCGCCCACCAACAGAATCTCCAAGGAGAATCCACCTGTCTCCGTCTTCTCGTTCTATTTCTTGCAAGCCCAGGACTTCAGCCCAAAACTGGGACAACTCATTAGTGCGAGATGAATTAATGGTGACTATGTCGAATTTACTAACAGACATTCATTCACCATTTCGGTTCGTGTTGGCCAAGTTGCGGCACCGGGCCATATGTGGGCGTGTAACCATTGAAATCAACTGGTGAGTTCACAGCACGGTACGGCTCTTCACCTGGTTGAGGCGTCATTGAAACAAATGCGCCAGAGGCAATCACTTGTTCATCGTGTACTGCCTCGGGAATAGAATTCAATGGAGCCCACCACACATCATGTGCATCAAATTGTGTTGTCCAGTATTCGTATGGCTGTGTTGCAAAATGCGCGTCGAGGATTGCGATGAGTTCTTCACAATTCACCGCACGAGTGCGAGCATTCAAAAATTTCTCCTCGCTTGCCAGCTCTTTGCGACCGATGGCTTCGAGTAGCCCTGGCCAGTGTCGATCTGCTTCTAATCCAAGTAACCAAAATGCGCGACCATCTGCACAGCGATAGCAATTCATCTGTGGTGCTGGGTTCTTTGGACGAGACCGTGTGCCCTGACGTTTACCGAATCGCAAATACACGCCAACATCCCACCCAATTGTGTAGATACCCGTGCGCAACAAACTGGTGGAAACAACTCGTCCTTTTCCTGTGCGTTCCCTATCAAACAGCGCAGCCATGATTCCGCCTGTTAGTGATAATGCTGTGGTGTGATCACCTTGTCCACTACGAATGCCAGGCGGCAATTCGTCGGGCGCAACTGTGGTGTGTGCTAATCCGCTGCGTGCCCAAAATGCGCCAATGTCGTATCCCGCTCGATCAACATCGGGGCCATCTAATCCATAACCAGTAATGATGCTGTAAATCAATCGCGGAAATTTTGCAGTGAGGGTTTCAGCATCAAGACCCAACCGCTGCAATCCAGCAGGGCGCACGTTGGTCACGAAAATGTCTGCGTCTGCAAGCAGAGTCATCATGGAAGCAATGCCCTCTTGCGTGCGTAGATCAATCACCACTGAACGTTTGCCTCTGTTATCAATTTCAAACGGAGGCACACCGACCTGGTCTGCCACGCCAAGTGCGCCAAAGACAGCACGCTGAGGGTCGCCCGTCTCGGGTTCTACTTTGATGACATCTGCTCCCCAGTCAGACAGCAAGCCGCCAACAGCTGGCCCAGCCACCCACACGCCTAACTCAACAACCTTGATTCCCTGCAATGGCGCATTCGACATATATTCCCCTGACGGTCTCCTTTTATTGTGTCGCATTTCGCCCCAGTTCTTGGTGTGCAAGGAATGCTTCACGGCAGACTGTTGCGGTGAGTACGTCAGCAGACCTTGAATGGGGCAACTTTTCTGAATCTGGCCCATGGGTGCTGGACAGAGATACCATCGCTTGGTCTCGCGTGGCTGTTGTGTTGCGCGATGGAGCACGCCGCGAAGTTCCAGATCTCATTCGTAGTCGTCGCATTCCCCCACTAGGTCGTCTGGTTGTAGTGGGTGCTCGACTTGGATGGGCATTGCTCCCTTGGTTCGTTTTGAAGAAGCGCAAAAAATTCGCAACTCCAGAAGCATCACGCGAATACGTTTCGCTTCGTCTTCGTCACGCCATTGAATACCTCGGTGCCACGTACATCAAACTTGCTCAAATCATCTCTAGCGGTGAAGGACTCTTTCCTACTGAACTAGTCAATGAGTTCAAGAAGTGCCGCGATCAAGTTCCGCCGCAACCATGGGACACCGTTCGCACCATCGTGGAACAAGATTTGGGTGCTCGCATTGAAGACGTGTTCTCGTCTTTCGAGCGCACCTCACTTGCTGCTGCATCTATCGCTCAGGTACATAGGGCAACACTTCTCACTGGTGAAGATGTTGTTGTGAAAGTGCAGCGCGAGAGCGTGTCTCAACTTGTTCGCCGCGACTTACGCGTGATGGCGTGGATTGCACCATTCATGATCGGTCGCATCCAAGTTGCTGCATTAGCCAACCCGCCAGCACTTGTTGAACTATTCGCAGAAACAATTGTTGAAGAACTGGATTTCCGAATGGAAGCCGCCAACATGGTTGACGTTTCTGTCATGTTGCACGATCTCAATCAAGAGGCCTACATCGTTCCTCGTCCACACCCAGTACTCGTGAAGCGTCGCGTTCTTGTGATGGAGCGTCTGCAGGGTTTCAACTTCGATGATGTAGAAGGTATGCGTGCAGCAGGCATAGATACCGAGCAAGTAATCAAGGCCGGAATGATTTCATTTATGGAAGGCGCACTTATTCACGGCATTTTCCATGGCGACCTTCATGGCGGCAACTTGTTTGTACTTAGCGACGGTCGCACTGCGCTTCTCGACTTTGGCATTGTGGGCCGTCTCACCACTAAGCGCCGCCTTGCGTTTATGCGCCTCATGCTTGGTGCAACCACAAATGACTTACATAGCCAAGTAGCTGCCCTTCGCGATCTGGGCGCACTTCCTTCAGATACAGATATTGATGCTGTAATTCGAGACCTTGGACTTGACCAACCAACAATCGACCCGACATCATTGAACGGCGAAGAGCTCGTTGCCGAGGTGCAACGCATTGTGAAGGCGTTGCTCGCTTACGGCGCGAAGTTGCCTAAAGAACTCATGTTGTATGTAAAGAATATGGTGTTTCTCGATGGAGCCATTTCTCGCCTTGCGCCAGACCTTGACATCATTGCTGAGCTCACCACAATCTCTATGACATTCATGCAGCGTCACGGCGCGCGCCTTTCCCAAGAACTAGGCGTTGATGTGAGCACCATCGAGGTAGACATGGGCAGCTTGAAACAAGGCCTCGGCGTCGATGCTTCCACAGAGTCAATGACGTACCGTCAACTGCAAGAGCGCAGAGACCTCATTCAGAAACGCATGCGCGACCACCTCGTGAAGTAGCCGCATCGGCAAGAATGGTGAGGTGAGACTCATCGTTACGCGCTGCACTGTGGAATATGCCGGTCGACTCGAAACCCGACTACCCGAAGCGCTTCGACTTGTCATGGTGAAAGCCGATGGTTGCGTTGCAATTCACTCCGATGGTGGTGCATATAAGCCACTCAACTGGATGAACTCCCCGAACGTCATCGAAGACAATACGGATCATTGGATAGTGCGCAACCCCAAAGGTGAAGCAATGACAATTACCTTTCACGAAATCTTTCATGACTCCGCCCACGAGTTTGGAATAGACCCCGGCCTAGAAAAAGATGGCGTTGAAAAACAGCTGCAAGAATTACTTGCCGCGTCACCTGACGTGATGGAACCTGGACTCGTTCTCATTCGACGTGAGCACTACACAGCACTTGGCCCCGTGGATATCTTGTGCAAAGACCTTGCCGGGAACACTGTGGTGATTGAGGTGAAACGACGCGGAGAGATCGATGGCGTCGAACAGCTCACTCGTTACCTAGTGGACCTCGCTAACGACCCTTCACTTGGCACGTTGCGTGGCATGTTTGTTGCCCAAAGCATTAAGCCGCAGGCTCGCACGCTTGCTGAGTCACGAGGCATCACCTGCGTTGAAGTGGACTATGACGCATTACGTGGCAAACAATCCGACGAATGGACTTTGTTTAATTGAGTTGTTCTTTTCACAAAGAGCGAAACCCCCTGCCATTTGTGAGCCATACTTAATCATGAGTCGCACTGTCGTCGGAATCGTCGGAACCATCATCGTTGCCATCTATGCCATTGGCTCTGGCCGTTGGGTCGCCACAGATGCGCAGTGGTACCAATCACTGACACGCCCGGCCTGGCAACCACCCGGCTTTGTATTCGGTCTCATTTGGCCGTACAACTTCGCGATGCTCATTGCTGCAACGTGGATTGTTGCCAACCGGCTCTCCACCACACATCAACTGGTCTGGCTGGGATCACTCACGCTCAGCGTTGCAGCTGCTCTCTCGTGGGCATGGTTGTTCTATGGTCCACATTCACTTCGTGCAGCAAGCCTGATGCTTGTGCTCGCTACCCTGTTTACAATCCCGCTTCTAGTGATTGCCTTTCGTACGTCTTCTACACTTGGCTTTGCACTTGTGCCGTACCAAATTTGGTTAGCAATCGCCACTTCGCTTGCATTTGCTTACGCGGCGCAATAGCAAGTGCACTCCGACCTCGTTAGATACTTGGCAACATGAGCTTTACTCCTTCATCACCATCTAGTCCTGAAGTAGATCCACTCGCTCCGCGACAGCACACCTCGCTTTTGTCGTCACCCTCGCGACGCCTTGGTGCGATCGTTGGCTTGGTCTCAGGCGGTATCGCTGTCACGATCGGAATGTTGGTAGCTGCTTTCGGTGAAGTCGCTTCGCCTATTGACGCAGTGGGGAGTTCATTTATTGATCGCACCCCACCCTGGTTGAAGACTTTGGCCATTTACTTGTTTGGAACCGACAACAAAACTGCTTTACGCGTGGGAATCGTGATCCTGCTGGCCACTATCGCCTACATTGCCGGATCATTCAGCATTACTTCACCCACACCGCTTGTCAGTGCGATTGTAATTTTCGCTTTTCTTGGCGCCCTGTCAGCAATCGAACAAGAAGGATCAAACGTCTCTTCAATTCTTGCTCCGATTATGGGGGCCGTTATTGGAATCGGCAGTGCCGTACGGCTTTTAGGCATACTGACGAACCGTTGGTTAGCGACGAGTACTCCGTCACCATCGCGAGTTCCTTTAGGTTGGGACCGGCGCCGTTTTATGCGTGCAACTGCTGCAGTCGGGGCGACCGCAGTAACAGCTGGAATCATTGGTCAGAGTAAAGAACGGCAGCGCATTAGTGCAATTGAATCTCAGCGACCAGATTCATTACCTCCCGTTTCAGAGTCGTTACCTCCATCTCAAATATCGCAAGATATTTCCTTCATCACTCCCAATGATGACTTTTACAGAATTGACACTGCCCTCTCATTTCCGAATGTCAATCTTGAGAAATGGAAATTACGTATTCATGGTCTCGTTGATCAAGAGATCACTCTTTCCTATGCCGACATCGCAGCGATGCCTCAAGTGGAGAAAGTCATCACTATCTGTTGTGTCTCTAACGAGATTGGTGGGCCATACATCGGCAATGCCGTTTGGCAAGGCGTCTACCTGAAGGACCTACTGCTGCAAGCCGGCGTGAAACCAGAAGCAGAACAACTATTCAGTCGCAGTCTCGATGGCTGGACCTGTGGCTTCCCTATTGAACTTGCTCTTGACGGACGCGATGCATTGCTGGCAATCGGAATGAACAGCGAGCCTCTCCCACTTGAACACGGTTTTCCGGCTCGGCTGATTGTGCCTGGTATCTACGGATATGTTTCCGCAACTAAATGGTTGAGCGAGATCGAAGTCAATAAATGGTCCGACGAATCTGGCTATTGGATTCCCCGTGGATGGGCACGCAATGCACCCATCAAAACTCAATCACGCATTGATGTGCCGCGTGCGGGGGCAACAATTACGGCAGGGCCAACACGAGTTGCAGGTGTTGCATGGGCGCAACATACCGGAATCGAAAAAGTTGAAATTCGCATTGACGGTGCAGAGTGGAACGAAGCAGTTCTTGGTGATGACATCTCAGACGACACGTGGCGCCTATGGACATTCGATTGGCAATCAACATCAGGCCAACACATCATTCAGGTTCGCGCAACCGATAAAAGTGGTTACACCCAAACTGAAATCGTCACCGGTGTCGCCCCTGATGGTGCCACAGGGTGGCACACCCGCGAAGTGTCTGTCACTTAGAGATTCGCTCGGGCGACTCAACCGCATACTGCAACCCTGGATTATGTAAACGCAGGTACAGACCTAGCGATGGCGAAAACAAATATCTAGGTGTGATAATTCGGTGCCTCATGAGTGATGGTGACATCGTGAGGATGACTCTCTTCGCGTCCGGCAGTCGTCACTTTCATAAAGCGAGCCTTGGCTTGAAGTTCCCCAATATCTGCTGCACCGACATAGCCCATGCCAGAGCGAAGCCCCCCAATTAGTTGGTACACCACATCGCCAAGTGAGCCAGAGTAGGCAACCCGCCCTTCAATCCCCTCCGGTACAAGTTTTTGCTGGCCTTGCCCACTTCCTTGCGCACTGCCATATCGGTCAGCACCAAGACCTTGCATGGCCCCTAGTGACCCCATTCCCCGATACGACTTGTAACGACGTCCTTCAAATAACTCATGCTCTCCTGGTGCTTCGTCCGTACCGGCGAGCAAACTACCAAGCATCACGACATGGGCTCCTGCAGCAAGCGCCTTCACCACATCACCTGAATAGGTAATTCCACCGTCAGCAATAAGGGCCACCCCGCGTGCCGCCGCGCGTTGTGCGGTGTACCAGATAGCGGATAACTGTGGCATACCTGCACCAGACACAACGCGTGTTGTACATATAGAGCCTGCACCCACTCCGACTTTTACTGCGTCAGCACCGGCATCAACGAGGGCATCAACACCCTCTTCGGTGACCACATTGCCAGCAATAACAGGAAGCGTTGGCCAGGCCGACTTAATGCGCCGCACCGCATCGAGAACTCCTTGAGTGTGACCATGAGCTGTGTCGATAACAACAACATCAATTCCTACTCCTACCAAAGTTGCAACACGTTCCTCTAGATCGGGACCCACACCCACAGCGGCACCGACACGCAGTCTGGCGCCACCATCGCGAGTCGCCCGCGGGTGCTCTCTTGCTTTCATAATGTCTTTGACCGTAATCAGACCCTGCAAGTATCCCTTATCATCCACAAGCGGTAATTTCTCGATTCGATGTTTTTGCAATATTCCCCGAGCTTCCTCAAGAGTCGTGCCCACAGTCGCAGTGACAAGAGGTTCAGAAGTCATAAACCCACTCACTGGCTTAGCAAAGTCGGCCGCTTCACAAAATCGAATATCTCGGTTCGTGAGAATTCCGAGGAGCAGCCCATCTGCATCAGTAATTGGTACACCAGAAAAGTGATATCTATTCATCAGGTTTTCAGCATCAGCAAGAGTTGCTGTAATAGGCAGTGTCACCGGATCAGTAATCATTCCAGCCTGTGATCGCTTCACTTGAGATACATTGCCTGCTTGCTCTTCAATTGTCATATTGCGATGCAAAATGCCAATACCGCCGATACGAGCTAACGCAATTGCCATGGACGCCTCTGTTACTTTGTCCATTGCAGCAGACATCACAGGCACTGCGAGCGTAATATCGTTCACTAAACATGCTGAGACATCCACATCAGCCGGCAAGACATTGCTAAATCCGGGTACCAGAACAACGTCATCAAAAGTCAATCCCTCTACTGGACTAAACAACTGATTATTTAATGGATTCACAATACAGACTCACTTTCCTGCGTCAGAAAAAACTTTTGGCATAACTCACTCAGTGTTTGCACCAGCAAGGAATGTTCTCGAATATGCATACGTTCTGTAAATGACTCGAGAGTGTCATCTGCATGGATAGGCACGACTTCGCTCGCAAGAACTGGTCCTGTGTCAACTCCTTCATCAGGAACTAAGTGCACCGTTATGCCACTGTGTGTTCGCCAATTGTCACGTGCCTCAGCAAACGCACGCTCAATGGCATGTGTGCCTGGCAACTCGCCGGGAAGAGCCGGGTGAAGATTCACAACTTGTGAGGGAAAATGTTGCAAAAAATTATTCGATAAAATTCTCATAAAGCCGGCAAGAACTATTAGGTCCGGTGAAAACCCACTCACAACGTCAAGCAAACGAGTGTCATAGGTTTCTCGCAACTCACCAGACAATGCTTCAACAACAATTGCTGGCACATTGCTTCTCTCTGCCCGAGTGATGGCAGGAACACCCCCCTTGTTCGACACAACTCCGACAACATCAGCGCTGAGCCATCCATGCTCACATGCGTCCAAGATGGCTTGCAGATTGCTGCCATTGCCCGACACCATGACAACAATTCGCGGACGCCGAGTGTTCATCGCAACACCACCTGAGGTGCGTCATCATTCTGTGTTTGTAGATCACCAATCACCCACGACTCTTCAGTAAGAAGAGACTGTATGTATGCAACATCAGTTGGTGCAACGATAAGCACCATTCCAATACCCATATTGAGAGTGCGATACAACTCGTCCGTATCTAACGAGATCAACCCTTCAACAAATTCAAACAGTGCTGGTTTCGGCCAAGAAGAAATATCAACGTTTGCTGCAATTCCCTCAGGGAAAACGCGAGGTAGATTTTCCAGCAGCCCACCACCCGTAATATGCACCAGTGCCTTCAGGCGAGGGTCTTTCAAAACTGGAGTCAGCACATCAAGGTAGCTACGGTGGGGCTCAAGCAGTGCATCAATAAGAGGACGCGTTAACGGTGGTGGTGCGACATCAAGCGGTAGCCACTCAAGAATTTTACGCAGTAATGAATAACCGTTTGTGTGAGGCCCATTAGAGGCAAGGCCTATCAACACGTCGCCCACTGCAATGTTGGGGCGAGGAAGTAAATCTTTTTTATCAACAACACCCACCAATGTGCCAGCAATATCGAAAGCTCCAGGCATATACACACCAGGCATCTCTGCTGTTTCACCGCCCAATAGAACACATCCACCGGCTGCACATGCTTCTGACATTCCCGACACTACGTCTGCCACCATTTCGGCATTAATGCGCGAGGAAGCCAAATAGTCCAAGAAGAAAAGTGGTCGTGCACCCTGCACCAGGACGTCATTGATGCAATGATTCACAATGTCCATGCCAGCGCCACGCACTCGGCCCGTGCGTGCCGCCAATTCAACTTTTGTCCCCACACCATCAGTTGAGGCAACTAAGACAGGGTGCTCAAACTCTTTCAAGAAAGAAACATCAAGGGCGCCACCAAATGCTCCGACTCCTCGCAACACATTATTTGTAGCTGTTGAGGCAACGCTCTCCTTTAACAAATCAACAGCTCTGTTGCCTTCATCAATGTTGACACCGGCAGCCGAGTAAGAGGTCAAACTCGAAGCAGGGGCACGCCATCCAATATCTCGCCGAAAATACGAGCCAGAAAAGGAAATCTTTTCCACGCGTGCGTATGTATGTCGACGCGCAGATCCGAGATCGGGGCCCACACCAACAACTGTCATTACTCGGCCACCATTAGTGATTAGAGCCCCGTTTTCCTTCTTGGTGCCGCCATGAAAAACATTGGTGTGCAGTTCTGTAAATTCACTGCCAAATATGTGGTCACCCAATTGAGGGGTTGCGGGGTACTGCGCGGCAGTCATAACGACAGCGTGAGCACTCATCGGTTTAGTTACTACCTGAGCAGACTTCAGTGTGCCATCAATGCACGCAAGAGCAAGTTCTACTAAATCTGTACTGAGCAAAGACAACAACACCTGTGCTTCAGGGTCTCCGAAGCGACAGTTGTATTCCAACAGCCGAGGACCATCCTTTGTCAGCATCAGCCCTGCGTACAACACCCCTTTATAGGGTGTTCCCGCCAAAGCAAAATGATCAATAATTGGCTGAATAAAAGTTGCAGAAAGATCATCAGTCGTAAAAGGCACTGAGACCGGGGCATAAGCACCCATCCCGCCCGTGTTTGCACCCAAGTCCCCTTCACCAATGTGCTTGTGATCTTGGGCAACCGGAAGCGGCACAGCAACTACTCCGTCGCACAAAGCCATCAAGGAACACTCAGGGCCTTGCAACTTTTCTTCTAAGACCACTTGACCAATGGCCAATGCTTCGACAATGGCAGAGTGTGTCTGCATATCGTTGTCTGGAACAACAACGCCCTTGCCACCCGCTAGACCAGATTGTTTCACGACTACCGGCGCACCGAGTTCCTTCCACCATGCCACTGCGGATTCGCTATCACCTGTGTTAAAGCTCGCAAATCGTGGACCAGGAATTCCTAACTGCGCTGCCAACTCACGCGAATACACCTTGGAAGCTTCAATTTGAGCAAGCTGCTGAGTCGGACCAAAAGCCTTTACACCAATTGCTGACAACGCATCCACCACACCTGCGGCCAAGGCCAATTCTGGTCCAATAAGAACAAGGTCGACTTTTTCGGTCTCACACAGCGAGACAATTCCGCCAACATCGTCAACCGCAACACAGAATTGTTCACCTGGCATTCCACCGTTTCCGGGCGCGACCAATAGGCGCGAGCACCGTAAAGACTGCTGGACAGCGTGAGCCATGGCATGTTCTCTGCCACCACTACCCAGAATCAGCACTGTGAGGTGACGGGGAGTGCTCATGCCAAAACCTGTTCAAATGAATCTTTACGACGGGGTGCTGGTATTTCAACGGGATACACGCCTGTAAAACACGCATTGCAATAACCATCTTCACGCCCCACTGCACTCATCATTCCATCGAGAGACAAAAATGCAAGAGAGTCAGCCTTAACGACTGCACACAGTTCTTCAAGATTAAGACGAGCTGCAATCAGATCGTCATCATGGCCCATATCAACCCCAAAATGACACGGATGTTTAATTGGTGGGCTCGTAATACGTAAATGAACTTCTGATGCACCAGCATCGCGAATGAGTTGCACCAAAGGCCCAGCCGTTGTGCCACGCACCAAAGAATCATCAATGAGAATGACGCGCTTGCCTCGAAGGTTCTCGGGAAGCGCGTTAAATTTCATCGCGACCCCTCGTTCACGCATGAGGGTTGTTGGTTCTATAAAAGTTCGACCGATGTAACGGTTCTTAATAAGCCCATCGTTGTATTCAATGCCACTCTGCCGAGAAAAACCAACAGCTGCTGGAATAGACGAATCGGGAACCGGAACAACAACATCTGCATCGACAAATGATTCACGCGCCAGTTGTTCTCCCATGCGCTGGCGAACACCATGAACACTCAGTCCATCCCATTGTGAGTCGGGTCGCGAGAAGTACACAAATTCAAATGTGCAACGCGAAGATTTCACCGATGGCATGAGCGCTTGTCGTCGCGCAAGCTCGGTTCCCTTCAATGTCACAATTTCTCCTGGAGCGACTTCTGACATTTCAGTGCAGCCCAAAGTGCTCAGAGCACAGGTCTCAGAGGCAACAGCCCAGCCTCCATCTGGCAATTTGCCCACAGACATTGGTCGAAAGCCCCACGGATCTCGCACTGCAATGACTCGATCTTCCACCAAAATGACTAGGGAATAAGCACCCGTCCATGATGACAAAGTCCGCGCCAATCGATCCTCCCATGTGGATCCTCCAGCTGATGCCAGCATCAGGGTCATCACTTCGGTGTCTGATGACGCAGTCAGTCCGAAACCTTTGGCCAACAATTCAGAACGAAGTTCGTGTGCATTCACCAAGTTGCCATTGTGAGCAACTGCCAGTGGTCCATGAACCGTTTCAACGAGGAAAGGTTGTGCGTTCCGAGCACCTGACCCTCCTGTAGTGGAGTACCGGGTGTGGCCAATGCCATTACTTCCTCGTAGCGGAGCCAAATTTGCTGGCGTGAACACATGAGTCACCAAACCATCGGCTTTATGTATTCGGGCCTGAGAACCATCAGAGATCGCAATTCCTGCTGCTTCTTGACCGCGATGCTGCAATGCAAACAATCCAAAGAAAACTAACTGAGCAACGTCCTCAGAGGGTGAGGACACTCCCATCACACCGCATTCTTCGTGTAACCGATCCGACAGCACGCTGTCAGAAATGTGTTCAGGCTTCATATGACTCCATTACTTTGTAAATCTTTTCAAGACGATGCTGCACCGGGTATTCCCCTGGCTCAAAAACACGACCCGTCAAACGTGTGTAGGCCGTGACATAGCGTTGCGTTGTTGCCGAAATAATTGCGTCATTAAGAAGTGGCACAGAACCGTCTCCGTTGTAGCCCAGTGCATCAAGCGCAAGCCTCACCGGTTCTTTGTCAAGACTTTCCGGCTCTTCGCCCCGCTCAAGTCGATCGCTATAAGTGTTAAGTTCCCAAAACCGTGAGGAATCGGGCGTATGCAATTCATCAATCAACATGACTGAACCATCAGAAGCCAATCCAAATTCATATTTGGTATCGGCCAGCAAAAGCCCCGCTTTTCTCGCTACTTCTTGACCATATGCAAAAAGCATTAGTGCCGCCTTTTGAACAAGGTCCCATACAGCAGGGTCCACAATTCCTCTTGACACCACGTCATTACATGTCAAAGGCTCATCGTGTTCCCCAGTTTCACCTTTTGTTGTGGGAGTAATGATGGCATGCGGCAGAACAGTGTTCTTCTGTAGCCCGTCAGGAAAGTCGTAACCATAAATATGTCTCGCACCATTGTTGTATTGGCGCCACAACGACGTTGCCGTTGAACCGGTCATCACGCCGCGGACCACGACTTCAACAGCAAGTGGCGTTGCTGTATGCCCAATAGTTGCATTCGGATCTGGGCAACTAATGAAATGATTCCTTATGATGTGGCGCGTATTTTCAAACCACCATGCAGACAACTGGTTCAATACTTGTCCTTTATACGGCACAACAGCAACAATGCGATCAAACGCCGACAGACGGTCTGTTGTTAGGAACAAGCGAGTGTTGTCGGGTAATGCGTACGACACTCGCACCTTCCCAGATCTTCTATCAGGTAGAGAAAGCACTACGTCTGAACAGCCATCAATTTCGGGCATACCTCACTCCTTCCTCAAACAAAGCAAGGCCCATACCGCCAGATACACCCCTGTGAAATTTGGGGTGCTGACGCGCCACAACATGATTCTCCGGGTGCGGCATTAGCCCCAGCACAACCCCACTGTCATCACAGATCCCGGCAATGTCATAGATGGATCCATTCGGATTTCCATTCACATATCGAAGAGCAACTTGATCATTTTCAATCAATTTGTTCAAGGTTGAATCAGTTGAGGTAAATCGCCCCTCACCATGCGCAATAGGGCACACAATGTTCTCTGTTAAGTGCTGAGTCCAAATACATTTATCAGACGTTGGCGCCATCTCTATCCAACGGCAATCGAAAACTCCACTGTCATTATGCCCAAGCGCACCAGACTGTTCAGCGCCCGGCAAAATTCCCATCCTGACCAAAGTTTGAAACCCATTACAAATTCCAATCACCGGTCGCCGATCTTTAATTGCAGCAGTTATGCGCTCACCAATTGAAGCTTCAAGTTCCACCGCAAACAAGCGACCCGCACCTAACGCGTCAGCGTAAGAAAATCCACCCGCAATCACCACGATGTCAACATCGTCAATGCACGATGACTGAGAAATAATGTCAGACATTAGGTAAGTCATCGGCCGTGCACCTGCCTGTTCTAATGCAAAAGAGACATCTGCGTCTCTGTTTGTGCCCGGCGCGCACAACACGGCAGCAGTCGGCGCTTTCTTCACTGCTGCGTCTTCCATAGATTGCAGAGATCAGTCACGGACACCACATGTTTGTCTGAAAACTTGAGCACACTTTTTTCAGTAACTATCCCCAAAATGCAAGAGGCTTCGGCAAAAAGTGACAGCACCTCAGCGACATGGACTGGGGCAACTTCGACAATAAATCGGCCATTCGATTCACTAAACAGCCATTGAGCATCAGTGGCGTTCTCACACACAGTCATGTCAACACCTAGTCGACCTCCAATTGCCATCTCAGCAACAGCAACTGCAATCCCACCTTCAGAAACGTCATGGCACGACCGAATGAGGCCATTACGAATGGCGCGATGCAGAGCTCGGTATCGACTAGGTGCTGTGGCATCGGCATCGGGCACGACACCGCTGTATGAAAGGTTTTTTACTTTCGCTAAATGACTTGCCCCGAATTCACAAAACGTATGCCCCAGAACAATCAATACGTTTTGCGGCTCTTTAATGTCTGGCGTCACCGTTACATTCGCATCTGGTACGTGTGCTACAGCCGTAATGACCAGGGTGGGCGGAACAGAATGTTGTTCGCCGTCACTGCCAAAATATTCGTTGTTCAACGAATCTTTGCCAGAAACAAACGGTGCAGCGTGCGCCAATGCCGCCGCACAACATCCCTGTACTGCTGCTGCCAACTGGCCGAGCGTTGTCTGTCGTCGCGGGTCTCCCCAGGAAAAATTGTCAAGAAGAGCAACTTTGTCGGGGTCTGCCCCCACTGCCACAACATTTCGAATCGCTTCGTCTACCGCTGACAATGCCATACGCTCTGGATCTTTTTCACCAAACCATGGGTTCACCCCGATCCCGATTGCTATTCCGTGGGTATCAAGAGGCTCTGCCAGCACAACCCCATCAGCGTGCCCATCTTGTTGCGCTCCCACTAACGGACGAACCAGTGTTGCTCCACGAATTTCATGGTCGTATCTGTGAATAATTGCTTCTTTTGAAGAAATATTTGGGTGCTGTAACAGTTGCTCCAATGACAACACAATGTCAACTTCTCCAAAGACTGACTCAAATTCGTTGCGACTCATTTCTCTGCGATGCGGCGCCGGCATGATCGCTGTCATCTGTCGCTGTGGACGACCATTGTGCAAAAAATGCGTGTCAATATCAAAAACAACGTCACCCTGGTGATGCACAACTAGTCGGCCGTCACCGGTGAACTCACCAATATCTGTGCATTCCACCCCGTACACACGACACACCTCTTTCAGTGGCTCGACATCTGATACCGCAACCACCATGCGTTCTTGGGCTTCAGACAACCAAATTTCCCACGGAGAAAGTCCCGGGTACTTCAGCGGCAATTCGGACAACTCAACCGACGCTCCAACACCTTCTGCCATTTCACCAATCGCAGAGGACAAGCCACCAGCACCACAATCTGTGATGGCCCGAAACAGATGCTGTCCTCTCCCCAAAACGTCAATCAATAATTTTTCAATAATTGGATCGCCAATTTGCACGCTGGCACCCGCCACATCGCCAGTCGTTGCATCCATTGTCATGGACGAAAACGTTGCGCCACGCAGTCCATCTCTGCCTGTTCGGCCACCAAGCACCACAACACGATCACCAGGCCGGGGTGTCGCTGCTACATATTCTCCGTGTGCCACACCAATACATCCGGCATACACCAGTGGGTTTGCTGTGTATCCGGGGTCATACAACACCGCACCCGCAACCGTGGGCAAGCCAATTTTGTTGCCGTAATCAGCAATTCCAGCTACGACGCCAGCACGAATACGACGAGGGTGAAAAACACCATCTGGCAAGTTCGAACCATTTGTATCAGGGGGCCCAAAGCACAAAATGTTCGTACACGCAATCGGCAAGTGCGATGCACCCAAGACATCTCGAATCACACCACCTACACCGGTATTTGCCCCACCAAATGGTTCAACCGCACTGGGATGATTATGCGTCTCGCATTTCAGTGCAATCGTTGTGCCTTCAACAAATGAAATGACTCCTGCGTTACCCACAAAAGAACTCACCACAAACGGTGCATCAATAGTGCGTGTTGTTTCTCGCAGCTGATTAATCAGAGATTCCACCACCTCACCGGAGTCGGTCGCAATACTTGCTCGAAATGTCTTGTGCGCACAGTGTTCGCTCCACGTCTGAGCAATGGACTCAAGCTCAATATCACGCACGCCACGGCCGCAGTAGTGGTCGCGTATTGCCCGCAATTCTTCTATGTCAAGGGCCAATCCTCGTTCTGCATTCAATTCCTGCAGTTGGGCATCTGTTGCGTCTGCTGCAAGTTGCACTACCTGAACAGAGTTCAGTGATGCTCCAGCCCCTATTGGCATAACAGGTACAAGCGGTGCGTCTACAGACCAGTATTCAATAACTGGATTAGCCAGCAATTTGCGCACCAACAGGTCAAGCTCGCACGAGTCCACCTTGCCCGTAATGTCAAAACGCTTCGCAGTGGTCACCGCGTCAATGCTGATACCTAATCTGGCCGCAATCCGCCGCAACTGCTGCGACGCAGCATCGGTAACGCCAGCATGAAGTGCAGTTTCTACAAAGTGATCACATGGCATTGTTGTTAGTCCCCACGAGGCCTGTTGCAACAGTGGCTCAACGAGAATGTCCTCTAAAACCGCACGATTTTCACTACTTAGATCACCATGAATGAAATACACGTCGACAATATTTATTTCACATAGAGCCACAAGCCCCAGGTCATAAGCATCCTGGAGAAATATCTGTGCGCGGGGATCTTTGCCCACGGATTGAACTTCAAGGCGGTGTACATCCTTGCTAGATAACAACGCAACAACTCCCACCTCGTCAAACTAGTGATGATTGCCAGAGCCGTCTAGCTCAGCGCCCAACTTGTACGAGAAGTCAAAAAATCTCTTTACGTAAAGTACAAGTACGACAAATTCTCACTCTGAGTTAACAAACTTCCGTCTACGATAAGTAGGTGCCTGAACTTATTGTCCCACTCGTGAGTGTTGTGATGGGCTCCCGTAGTGACTGGGCAGTCATGTCACAGTCGGTCACTACTCTTGAACACTTTGGCATCCCACACGAGTCACTGGTGCTCTCTGCGCATCGCATGCCCGACGAATTGTTTTCTTTTGCCGAAACAGCAAAGGAACGAGGAATTCGGGCGATCATTGCTGGTGCTGGAGGCGCTGCCCACCTTCCCGGAATGCTCGCAGCAAAAACACTTGTTCCCGTGTTGGGTGTCCCTGTCCCTACTACACACCTTGGCGGCGAAGATTCTCTCTATTCGATTGTGCAAATGCCAGCCGGCACACCCGTTGCTACTTTTGCCATTGGTGAGGCCGGCGCCATAAACGCAGCGCTCTTTGCAATCGAACTTCTTGCACACGAGAACGTGGAACTTCACAACGCTCTTCTTGAGTACCGCCGAGCGCGTCACGACGATGCCACGTCTAGCATTCTTCCTCCCACCTGATGGCAACAATGCTTGGTGTTCTCGGAGGGGGTCAACTTGGTAACTACTTCATTCTTGCTGCTAAGAAAATGGGTTATCGCACCGCTGTCCTCGATCCAGATCCACATGCGCCAGCCGGAGTACATGCCGATAAACACATCGTGGCTCAGTACGAGAATGTTCAGGCCCTAACGGAATTAGCCAGTATTTGCAGTGCTGTCACCATTGAGTTTGAAAACCCTCCCGTTTCATCCTTGGAGTTTCTTGCGCAGTTTGTCGAGGTTCATCCGTCACCCTCATGTGTGGCAGTAGCACAAAACCGTCGAGATGAAAAACGTTTCTTGGAATCTATTGCTCTGTCAGTTGCACCATATGAAGTACTTGAAACGCCCGAAGATGCGGAGCGTCTCTCCCGTCTCGGAGTAGCCCGTAGACACTTGCAACCACTAGGCACACCACTACTAATGAAGACCAGCAGACTTGGATACGACGGTAAAGGCCAGCAAAAAATCTCTGAACTCACAGACATTTCTGCACTGTGGCAGAACGTCAACAATGTCCCATGCGTTGTTGAACAAGTAGTCCCTTTAGACGCAGAGTTCTCTGTTGTACTTGCACGGTCCCGAAATGGTGAAGTGAAAGTATTTACACCCACTCTCAATGTGCACCTCGATGGCATTCTTGATTTCAGTACTGCCACCACTGCCACCACATCCATAGACGTTCAGTTTTTTCACGATGGCGAACGAGCAGCTATTCGCATTGCTGAAGAACTACAATATGTCGGAGTTCTTTCGGTTGAATTCTTTATCTCTGGTGACAAACTTTTCGTCAACGAACTAGCGCCCCGCCCACACAACAGTGGTCACTGGACTCTTGATGCTGCCACCACCAGCCAGTTCGAGCAACAAGTCCGAACTCTTGTGGGGTTACCACTAGGCGACACCGCTATGACCCATGATGCAGTGGCTATGGTCAACCTTCTTGGTGATCTGTGGAGCGAGAAAGAACCCCATTTTCATGTTGCCGAAGAGGACACATCTGCACATTTACATCTATATGGCAAAACTGAGGCCCGCCCTCGCCGCAAAATGGGACATATCACTGTCACCGGCACTGATGCGCTATCGGTAACGAGACACGCTATTGAATTACGAACCGCAATCACGGGCTAGTCGATGAGCGCCTCAAAAATTATGGCATCTCTATTCAGAAATTAGTTTGACTGATCGAGCATGGTTGTACCACCACCACGTTGCTGACCCAACGACAATTGGTACAAACCATGTGATGAATCGATAAAGAAGTGTCATTCCAGTCGCATCAATAGTGCTCACTCCAACTCTTTCCAGCAAGACAATTAGCCCGACTTCGGCTAATCCAGCTCCACCAGGAATGGGAGACAGCGCAATGACAACGCGTATTAATGAAAACACAACAATGGCTTCTCGAAAAGTAAGCCCTTCTACATCGAATACGACAGACGAAGTCCAGAGACATATGAAACCAGCAGTCAACGTGCCGACTGAAGCAGAAAAAATCATTATCCACCGGTCTCGCAATAACTGCACCAAACCATCACGCATTTCAATGGAAAAGGTCAATGGTTGCGTGCGTTCAACCGCTGCTCGCACTCTAGAAAACCTAAGTGGGATCTTGCGCAGTAAGTACAAGCGAATTGAATTGGTGAAGCGTCCGACAGTTGAAAATAGCGTCGAAGACCTTAAGGCCAGCCACCAAAATACAAATGACACGACTATGAGTGGTAGGCCTACTGCAACAGCCAGCGTTTGCTCAGATGACGCCGTTCCACGAAGCGCAGGGCCAATCAATAACAAGCTAGGCAGACCCCACGTAGTGAAAGATGGAACGACTGCAGTCGCAATGATTGAAGACGCGATAGTGGAATGAGCAATTCCCCACTTTGTGAACATATGAATACGCATCCCAGTTCCCACTGCTCCGCCACCAATAAGAATTCCATAGCCAGCAGCGAGAGCAGCCTGATCAGTCATGATTGCCTGACGTAAGGTAATCCCCGGAGAACATGCGAGTAGAAGAAAACCTCGAGCACACACCATTGCTGTCGCTGCACCTGCCAGTGGCACGAGACTGATACGCGGAAGATCTACAAGGCGTGCCCAGATGTCGCCAAGTATTTCGCGCTGAAAAATGCCGAGCGTGCCGAGGACCGCAAGTATCAAAATTGGAGCCAGCCCTTTACGCATCTGTTCTAGACGGTATCTGTGGTGGACAGTTTCTCACCGCCCATGTCGTGCCTCTGTCCCCTGATATTTGTGACATCCAACCTGACGACAAAGAGTTTCTGGCGCCCTCGGCATGGATCGAACATGCGACCTGCGGTTTAGGAAGCCGCAACTATGTCCTGCCAATGGTGGCCTCTATACCTATTCAGTACGGTTTCGCAACCCCAATGGCGGCACGACCTAGACGTCGTTCCGGTGTTGGTGATTTATTCACTGATGTCTTGTTAATAGCCATCGGGCCACCACATGTTGGGCATGACATCACGCCGTGACCGTCTGTCGCTAACGCTTTGCGCAGATTCCCCAGACGTCCACCGAGCCGACTGTTACACGGTCCACATGCGGCCCGTAAATTAGATTCGTGGAATGGTTCACCACCTTCGGCGATGGGAACGACGTGGTCCACCATCGTCGCCCGTCGTCCACAGATGTTCGGTAGATGAATCTGACAGGTGTAAGAATCACGAAGTAGAACTACTTCACGTATTCGACGCCATTTCGCCGTGTTGTAAATGTTCGTCGTCACTACTGGTGTCCAGTTGGTGTCCATAACGACGTGAAAGGATTACTACGCAGGGCATTCGTTCGTACCTTCGATTTCCAGCGTCGCCTCTCTTTTGAGGGCGGCGGTCGCATGAGACGATCGCTTGTTTTACTCGCGACGACTGGTGATGCGACATCGCACACCACCAGTCGTCTGAGGTTCACCGAAGATTGCGGCGACGCGTGACCAACACTGTTCCGATGATCAACGCGATCATCCCAACGATCAGCCATCCATCCGAT
>Ga0255123_1000134_pt1 | contig 21906 bp, 20 predicted proteins | sample Law_Cont_RepA_8d_FD_188585 | JGI IMG/M metagenome (GOLD analysis project Ga0255123, IMG submission 188585) | Freshwater microbial communities from St. Lawrence River, New York, United States - Law_Cont_RepA_8d | ecosystem: Environmental > Aquatic > Freshwater > River | place: USA: New York...
TTTGACAGCAGTGGTTGCTACAGGCATCGGTTCAAGAAAAGTGGCTGAGCAAGTATCGATTGCCTTTGAAACAGAACGTGAAGTTCAAGTTTTGCGTTTTTCACCAAACGATTTTGTTTCTAAAGTGAACCCATCACAGCAAGACATTGAGTCTTTCTATCAAAGCAATATCAATGCTTATCAAGCCCCCGAGAACGTTGAAGTTGAATACGTGATCTTGCAAGGTGATGCTAAGGCAGATCCAAAAAAATTCGCAGAAAAAGCAGATTTATTTGCTAACATGGCTTATGAACAGGCTGATAGCTTGAAACCAGTAGCTGATCGCTTGAGCTTACCAATTCAAAAAGCCAGCAACATCACCCGCGGTGGTTTGCGTGGAGCCCCAGCAGATCATCCATTCAACAACCCTAAATTATTGGCAGCTATCTTTGCTGATGATGCAGTTAAAAACCGTCGCAATATTGAAGCCTTAGAGTTGTCACCAGGAAAGATCATTTCTGCGCGTGTCATAACTCACAAGCCACAAGCTGCTTTGCCTTTGTCTCAAATTCAAGTAGATGTCAAAAAACAAGTGTCACTCAGAATGGCTCAGGAGTTAGCGATCAAGACTGGCCAAGAGCGATTTGAAGCACTTCAGAAGAATCCAAGCGAATCAGCTGGTTTCACAGCTGGTAAGTGGGTATCACGCAACAAGCCGGCTGACTTAACGGCAAGTGGCATGGATGCAGTGATGTCAGCGAATCCAAAACAATTGCCAGCCGTGGTCAGTGCTCAAGCCAATGATGGTGGGTTCGCTATTTACCGAGTAAACAAGGTACAGAAACCTTTGCAAGCGGATGCAAAGTTACGCTCTAATCAAGCTCGTCAGGTGGCTGACCTCGGCGCCCAATCTGAAGCAGCAGCTTATTTTGAGAGTGTGAAAGATCGTGCTGGTGTCAAGCAAGTTAACTCAGTGAAATAATCATTGAGCAGATAGAAAATTAAATGCATGATCTAAAAAGCCACTTCAAACTAGAAGTGGCTTTTTTCATGGATAAAAGACTTTCAATCAATTCTAAATAAGTCATAATCCCTGCATGCAAGCCGCCAATCAAATCTTCTTCTCACTACTGGCCCTCATGTTGGTAGGTTTGTACGTGAGCACAATCACGCCATCGGGGTATAAAAAAGATAAGAACTTGGTGTACTGGCAGGCATCCATTTTGCTCCGGGCATTGGCTTTTATTGTTTGGACGGTTTCACCTTATTTAATTGGTTTTTCTCTGACGATTGCTAATTTTTGCTTCTTGAGCTCCATGGTGTTTCTGGTCCTTTTATTCAGAAGCTGGCACGTAGAAATTACACGCTCAAACTTGATAGTGGCAACGACATTTTTATTGATATTCATCTTTATTTATGAAGTGTTACGGCAAAGTGGCGCAGGTTTTGCAGCAAGAACTGGCTTTGTGTCGATTCCAATTTTGATACTTTCAATTTGGGAAATTAATGAGTTAACACGATTGCTAAAGAAGGATCAAAGTTTTGGTCTTAAGGTTTTGATGGGAATAGTTTTGATTAGTTTGACGGTTACTTTCTCTGTTGCCGTATATGGACTCATCAATCACACAGGGGGTGTTAGCCAACTGATTCAATTTGACAGCACCTTTATTCTTTGGGGTAGCTTGAGTGCACATCTCTTGATTTACATTGCGGTTAGTAGTTATTTGTACCAACGCCTGATGAAGAGTGAATTGACTGCTAGGCTTGGCCTTGAAAGAAGTTCCACAGAAAATACGCAAATCAAAGCGCTTTTAGAAGAGCGTGAAGGTTTGATTTCATCTTTATTGATTGCCAATAAAACAGCAGCCACTGGCGCACTGTCAGCCTCGATTGCTCATGAGTTGAATCAGCCTGTTGCTGCCATCAGTCTAAATACTGAATTCATTCAACGCCAATTGAATGAAGGTCAAACTGATCCTAATGGTCTAAAAGAAGTCATCACGCATATTCAGCAAGACAATCAACGAATTGCGAAAATTGTCTCTACCTTAAGGGATATCTTCAGACAAGAAGAAATCAGAACAAGTGATGTGCATTTGGATGAATTGATTGAGCAAACTAAATCTATCATCGTGCCTCAGGCCCGTGACTTAAAAATCAACTTAAAGTTTGATTTGAATGTGAATCAATCAATACCTATGAACAACAATGAAATCAGTCAGGTATTGATCAATTTATTGAACAACTCCATTGAGGCACTTTCCAATTCAAGTCAGTCAAATAAAGAGATCAATATTCACACACGAGTATTTGGTAATTTTGTGGAGTTAAAGGTTTTAGATAATGGTCCAGGCATACCTGATCAATTAAAAGCCAGCATTTTTGATTTGATGAAAACCAATAAAAAGCAGGGCATGGGTTTAGGCTTGTGGTTGTGTAAGCACATCATTGATAGACATCAAGGCCGCATCAGTTACCAACAATCTGCATTGGGCGGTGCTGAATTCTTGATCCAGTTACCAATTGAATGTGTTGAAACTTAAGATTGAAGAACTAAGGTTTCAATAGAGGCTCTAATTTAGGCCAAACATTGTCAAGCATGAGGCTTTGTGCTGTCATATTCGGATGAATGCGATCGGCCTGAAACAAATCCATGCGTGTGGCCACGCGCTCTAAGAAGAAGGGTAGTAACTCAACTTGTTCGGATGTGGCCAACTTGCCATAAATGGCAAAAAACTTATTGGTGTAGTCCTGGCCATAATTTGGTGGAATGCGCATACCCAGTAATAAAACCTTTGCACCTGATTGTTTTGATGCCTGGATCATCTGGCGTAAATTTTGCTCGGTGGCTGTCAGTTGCAGGCCGCGCAACGCATCATTAGCGCCTAATTCAATCACCACCACTTTGGGTTGGTAAGTTTTTAATAATGAAGCCATGCGCATCTGACCACCGCTGGTGGTTTCTCCACTGATACTGGCATTGATCACTTGTATATCTGGGTATTTTTTCTTTAAACGATTTTCGAGCAATTTCACCCAGCCAGTGCCGCGGGGTAAACCGTATTCGGCTGAGAGGCTGTCGCCCATGATCAAAACTTTTGAACTTTGCGCATAAACAGTGGGGCTATTTAAAAGAGCCATGCACAAGACAGCAAACACCATTACCATGTGACTGATGTGCGTAAGATAACTATTACGCTTTATTGATGCTGATCCAGATTTAAAACCTGAACGACAACTTAAAAAACTACTCAAACTAAGCTCCTATGGATGCAACAACACTCAAAACTGTTCTGGAAGTATCGCATCTAGCAAAAACTGTAGATACGGTGGATGGTCCTCTGACTATTTTGCACGATATTAATTTTTCGGTTGCTGAGGGTGAAAGTTTGGCGATTGTGGGAGCCAGCGGTTCAGGTAAAAGTACCTTGTTGGGTCTTTTGGCCGGTCTAGACACCCCAAGCAAAGGCCAGGTCTTGCTGATGGATCGTGATATTTCAGCTGCTAATGAAGACCAACGCGCCCAAATCAGATCTCAGCACGTGGGTTTTGTGTTTCAGTCATTTCAATTGATTGATCATTTGACTGCTTTAGAAAATGTCCAGCTTCCTCTGGAGCTAGCAGGTATGCCCAGAGCCGAAGCTGCAGCCAAAGCCCAAGTTTGGCTAGAAAAGGTTGGTTTATCTGAGCGCCTCAAACACCGCCCAAAGACGTTGTCGGGTGGTGAGCAACAACGTGTGGCTTTGGCACGCGCTTTTGTCACAGAACCAGACATTCTGTTTGCCGACGAACCCACTGGTAGTTTGGATGAGCAAAATGGCCAAAAAATCATTCAATTGTTGTTCCAACTCAACCAAGAACTGGGCTCAACCCTGATTTTGGTCACCCATGACATGGCTTTGGCCAGCCGCTGTGAGCGTCAGATGGTTTTAAACAATGGCCGGGTAGTCGTGGCAGCTTGAAGAAGCTTGAGGAAGCAAGGTTAGTAGGGCAATTCTTCAAAAAATAGCTTTAAAAACAATAGCAAGAATGCCATTCGTTTTATAATCTTTGGATGCCTGCAAATCGTCGTTTTTTAAGCCTAAATGGGTCTCAAGCCCTCTCTCAATTTCGCCAACAGCGTCTTTTAAGCTCTTTATCTGAGCAAGGCGTCGAGCTCACTCAGATCCAAGCGCAATTTGTGCATTTTGTTTGGTCTGATGCTGAACTTTCAGGTGATCAACAGCAGGTTTTGGCCGGCTTACTAAATTATGGTGAACCATTCCAATTGATCGAGGCCAAAGGCTTATTTGCCGGCAAACAAGATCACGCAGTGGTCGCACCTCGCATTGGTACGATTTCTCCTTGGGCCAGTAAAGCCACTGATATTGCCCATCATTGCGGTTTGAATGTCCTGCGCATTGAACGCGGTGTGCAGTTTTTCTGGACCAGTAAAAAAGCGTTGAATGAAGCTCAGCGCCAAGCAGTTTTGGCAGCGATCCATGATCGCATGACAGAAATCACTTTGCCATCGATTGAATCAGCAGCCGAGCTGTATCAAACCTTGAGTGACAAAGCATTCACACGCATCGATATTCTCAAAGGTGGTCAAGCCGCACTTGAACAAGCCAACACCACCATGGGCTTGGCCTTGTCTGATGATGAAATCATCTACTTGGTTGATAACTTCAAAAAATTGAACCGCAACCCTAGTGACGTTGAACTCATGATGTTCGCGCAAGCCAACAGCGAACATTGCCGTCACAAAATCTTTAATGCCACTTGGACCATTGATGGTTTAGAGCAAGACAAGTCTTTGTTTGCGATGATCCGCAACACCCATCAGTTGCAACCAAAAGGCACGGTGGTGGCTTATTCAGACAACTCCGCCATCATGGTGGGTTGTGAAGCTGAAGTATGGGCCCCGAATGAAAAACAAGAGTATGTGAAGCAAACACGTTTGACGCACACGCTCATGAAAGTAGAAACGCACAATCATCCAACAGCGATTGCCCCATATCCTGGAGCCTCCACTGGTTCCGGTGGTGAGATCCGTGATGAAGGTGCCACAGGTATTGGTGGAAAACCCAAAGCAGGTTTGTCTGGTTTTTCAGTATCGAACTTAAACTTACCAGGTAGTCAGTTGCCATGGGATCAACAAGCGTACGGCAAGCCTGAGCGCATTGCATCTCCATTGCAAATCATGATTGAAGGTCCTTTGGGTGGTGCGGCATTCAACAATGAATTCGGTCGCCCTAATCTGGGTGGTTACTTCCGCGTATTTGAGCAAACGATTGATGGTGAGCGTCGTGGTTACCACAAGCCCATCATGATTGCTGGCGGTATCGGTGCCATCGATGATGGTCATACCCATAAAAAAGAAATCAAACCGGGTTACCTCTTGGTTCAATTGGGTGGTCCAGGTATGCGCATTGGTATGGGTGGTGGAGCTGCAAGCTCAATGACCACAGGTGCGAACACTGCTGACTTGGACTTTGATTCAGTGCAACGTGGCAATCCAGAAATCGAACGCCGTGCTCAAGAAGTGATCAATGCTTGTCGTGCCATGGGTGAGAAGAACCCGATCGTTTCTATCCATGACGTGGGAGCGGGCGGTTTATCCAATGCATTCCCGGAATTGGCCGATGGCGCTGGTTTAGGCGCCACCTTTGATATGCGCAAAGTGCCACTCGAAGAAAGCGGCATGAGCCCAGCTGAAATCTGGTGCAATGAATCTCAAGAACGTTATGTCTTAGCGATTGCAAAAGAAAGCCTGCCAATTTTGCAGGCCATGTGTGATCGTGAACGTTGCCCAATCGCGGTTGTTGGTGAAACAACTAAAGAGCGCCAGTTGTTCTTGGTTGACACCAAAGAAGCTGAAGGTCAAGACGAGCGTCTACCGATTGATATGCCGATGGAAGTTTTATTGGGTAAACCACCGCGCATGCACCGGGATGTTAAGCGTCTTGAAAAGCAATTGCCTGAGATTGATCTCACCGATGTCAAACTGGATCAAGTGGCCAGTTGGGTTTTGCAACACCCAACCGTTGCCAGCAAATCATTCTTGATCACGATTGGTGATAGAACCGTGGGTGGTTTGAACGCCCGCGATCAATTTGTTGGTCCGTGGCAAGTACCAGTGGCTGATGCTGCTGTTACCTTGATGGACTTCAAGGGCTATCGCGGTGAAGCCATGTCCATGGGTGAGAGAACTCCGTTGGCCGTGATGAACGCACCAGCAGCAGCCCGCATGGCTGTGGCTGAATCGATCACCAATATTCTTTCAGCGGATATTGATAGCATTGAAGACATCAAACTATCTGCTAACTGGATGGCTGCTTGCGGCAATCCTGGTGAAGATGCCAAATTATTTGATTCTGTTAAAGCAGTGGGCATGGAACTTTGCCCAGCCTTGGGTATTTCTATTCCGGTGGGCAAAGACTCCTTGTCGATGCGCACGCAATGGGATGATGAAAAAACTGCTGAAAAGAAATCAGTCACATCTCCTGTTTCATTGATCATCTCGGCCTTTGCGCCAGTGGTTGATGCACGCAAAACAACAACGCCTTTGTTGCAAACCAAAGATGAGCAAGGTCAAACACTTGATACAGAAATTGTGTTGATTGATTTAGGTCATTCAAAGAGCCGCATGGCTGGCAGCATCTTGTCTCAAGTGATTGACCAAGCAGGTCAAAGCACGCCAGACTTAGATGATCCAGAGGATCTAAAGAATCTAGCAAAAGCAATTATCAGCATGCGACGCCAAGGATTGCTCTTGGCGTATCACGACCGTTCAGACGGTGGTCTATTTGCGGCTGCTACTGAAATGGCATTCACATCACACGTTGGTGTTTCGATCAATGTGGACATGTTGGTGCTTGATAAAGATCACGAATCAGATTTTGGTGATGCCAAGAACTGGGCTCAACAAGTGTCTGGCAGAAGAAATGATTTGACCTTGAGAGCACTCTTCAATGAAGAGTTAGGCGCTTTGATTCAAGTGAAACGTGAACACCGTGACACAGTCTTTGAAATTCTCAAGCAACACAACTTATATAGCTGCAGTCATGTGATTGCCAAGCCAAACACAACAGGCCAAGTAGAAATCTGGCGTGATGCGAAGAAGATTTTGGATGTGCCACGCCACGTCTTACAAAAACTATGGCAAAGCACCAGTTGGCAAATCGCGCGTTTGCGCGACAACCCAGATTGCGCCGATAGCGAAAACAATCTTGTCGATAACTTGGCCGATGCAGGCATGCAGCCAAAACTCACATTTGATCCAAGTGACAATGTGGCAGCACCGTTTATTGCCAAAGGTGCTAAACCTAAGGTCGCGATTCTCAGAGAGCAGGGCGTTAACTCTCACCTAGAGATGGCGTATGCCATGGACTGGGCTGGCTTCTCTAGCTATGACGTGCACATGAGTGATCTGATTGCGGGACGAGTTAACTTGAAAGACTTCCAAGGCTTGGTGGCTTGTGGAGGATTTAGTTACGGCGACGTCTTGGGTGCTGGTGAAGGTTGGGCTAAATCCATCTTGTTCAACCCATCGATCAAAGACCAATTCCAAACCTACTTCAATCGTCCAGACACCTTTGGTTTAGGTATTTGTAATGGATGTCAGATGATGTCCAACTTGGCCAGCATCATTCCAGGTGCTGATACTTGGTCGAAGTTCACACGCAACAAATCAGAACAATACGAAGCGCGCTTGGTGATGGTTGAAGTTACCCAATCACCATCGATCTTCTTGCAAGGCATGGCAGGCAGTCAGTTGCCGATCGCTGTGGCCCACGGTGAAGGTTTTGCCAACTTCAGTCAACAAGGTAACAAGGAGCAAACCAAAGCCAAAGGCTTGGTAGCTCTTAAATTTATTGATAACCAAGGACAAGCAACAGAGACTTATCCATTGAACCCGAACGGTTCACCAGAAGGTATCACTGGCTTGACCACTCCGGACGGACGTTTCACAGTCTTGATGCCTCATCCTGAGCGAGTCTTCAGAACGGCACAAATGAGCTGGGCTCCAAAGCAGTGGCATGACATCACGGACGGCGCAAGCCCATGGATGCGCATGTTCCGTAATGCCAGGGCTTGGACTAAATAAGCCTTAAGCATTAAAGCAATGCAAGAACTATCTAATAAGGCTCAACAAGCGTTGAGCCTTATTCTTTTATCGGAGGCCAGCATGGCTAATAAACAAGTAAAAAAAACAGTCAGCAAAAAAGATCCCAAACCAACATTTGCACCGGTTACATTCTCTGAAGAGAATGGTGTGCGCTTTTTACATTTTGGAACTTGGTGGGTACAAGGCGCAATGCGCATCAATAAGCCAGACTTCATTGAACTAGAGTACGCCCAACAAATGATGGCGGGGTTGTTGTTTCTTGATCCTAATGACAAACGATTAAACCAAATTAATAAGAAAACGAATAATCAGCAATTCCACATGGTTCAACTTGGATTGGGAACGGGAGCATTAACCAAGTTTGCTCATAAACATTTCCCAAAGGCTCAAGTCACGGCGATTGATTTAAATCCAGCTGTGATTGTGGCGGCCAGAGTGATGTTCAATATGCCGCCATCGAATCAATACCTCAATGTGCTGCAAACGGATGCGCTGAAATATGTCACGAACAAGAAAAACAAAGAAAGCATCGATTTACTCCAAGTAGATTTATACGATGCTACTGCCAGAGGCCCAGCTTTGAGCTCTCCAGAGTTTTATCAGGGCTGTTATGACAGCCTCAAAGAACCTGGGGTCATGACGGTCAATTTATTTGGTAACCACAAGAGCTATAAAACCAACATCATCAATATATGTAATGCTTTTAACAACCGGGTCATGGTTTTTCAGCAAGTGCATGACTGCAATATTGTCGTGATTGCTTTCAAAGGACCTCATCTGGAAGTTGACTGGGCTGATGTGAAGGGTAGAGCAGCCTATTTAGAGAAGAAATATGGATTACCCACCAAAACGTGGTTGCCAGGACTCAGATCTGAGAATGCCCGACAAGAAAACTATTTAGCTATCTAACTAATTTATGTGACCGTAAAAACAAATTATAAATAATATAAATATATTGCAAGGCATCATAAAATCATCATTACTATTTACCCAATAGCTAATTGTTGCAATGTAAACAAAGCCCTATATTACAAGTACTTCATTCGAAATGATGGTATCGAGGACACCTTGTGGGGCTTTTCAATAAAACAAAAAAAATGAATTCATCGGACTCTTTGGAGTCCTTTGATACATTGATTGGCGCCGCCACCAGAATTGAAGGTCGTATGGTGGTGAATAAAAGCATTCGATTGGACGGTACGATCGAAGGCTCAATTGAGTCATCACTTGATAATCAAGTGACTGTTGCCATTGGTAATACAGGTTTGGTTCATGGCGACGTCAGGGCTCATCGAGTGCTGGTTAACGGACAAGTCGATGGCAATATCTATGCTCGCGAAAAATGCGAACTCCATGAAACATCCAAAGTCAAAGGTGATATTCACTATGGCTTATTGGGCATTGAACATGGCGCTGAAATTTTGGGCCTCATGGTCAAGAAAATTGAAAACACTGGCGAGATTGAAGAGGTCACTGAGGCCAAAGACTTATTGAGCCAAATCACATATCCATTCAAAAAATAAAATGCTCTTGCCACAACATACTCAGCCGTTACCAATCATCGATGGTGATAGTCTAAAAAAAGCTCGTAATGAAAAAAACCTCACTGAAGCTGAATTGGCAAAAGAATGTGTCTTGGTCGCTAAACACATCATTCAACTAGAAAATGGCGAGACCTCTAATTTCTTTTCTGCTCATCACAAAGTACAAGTAGCAAAAAAAGTAGGGCGTTATCTTGGTTTAGAAGAACGTGATTTTCTAGATACAAGCTCTAGCTGAACTCAATCACTATTGATTTTCAAGTTAAAGTTTTATTTGAACTTCGTTTCTAACTCTTGTCTGATCTTATAAGCGTGGGTGTTTTTATCCACCGCCACATCCTCCCAACAAAGTGATTGTCCTTTTTTAACAGGACGGATGAGCTTGATGTCATGTGCCAATCCCAAAGGCAGACCACCCATTGAAACAGACTTGGTCGCAGGCAACAACTTACCCCAAACGGTGTAACCACCTTCACCATCCAATAGCTCACCAGGTTTGAGATCACGTTTAGCGGTGGCCACCACATCGGCATTCCAACAGTGGGCAACACCAGTCGCTTCTTTGCGCAAAGCAACGCTGGCCACTGACATGCCAACCTCTAAACCAATCAAATGCCAACGTTTATACAAAGTAAAGTACCTCCCACTTGGATCAGTGTGAGCGTTGTACTCTTCAAAACAATTCTTGATGTAATCGGTTTCTGCTTCAACAGTGACCCAAACACCCATACGAATGTCATAAGGGATCTTTCGACCATTCGCTTCCAATGAAGAGATCACTTCAACCATGCCTTTTTTCTCAAGCACGCCACCCTCAGAAATTGGACGTGTCACAAATGGAATATCTTCAATACTCGCTGGTGGGTAGAGCAGACCATTACTGGGCACTGATAGACCTGTGGCATTGGCCACAGCCGTGCTTTCAATTGAAGGCTTAGAGCCATCAAGAAAACTATTGAACATCTTTGGATTGAGGCCACCACGATGGGCTTGTTCAGGTGTTAAACCATAGTTACCCCAAACAGTTTCTGGGGTAGATTCTGAAAAATCAGGCAACCATTTGTGCCCACGACCAGCAGCCACCACCGGAAAGCCACAGGTTCTGGCCCAGTCGACCAAGTCACAAATCAGAGCAGGCTGGTCACCAAATGCCAATGAATACACAACCCCAGCTTCGCTGGCTTTCTGGGCTAACAAAGGACCACAAAACGCATCAGCTTCAACAGTCACGTTCACGACATGCTTGCCATTGGAAAAGGCTAATAGGCAATGATCGACCGCAGCAATCGGGTGACCAGTGCATTCCACAATCACATCAATGGCAGGGTGCGACACCAAGGCTTGCCAGTCTTCAGAAATATGAGTTTGACCAGTCTTGATCGCATCATCCAAAGATTTCGCATTGGATTGTTCGTCTTTCCAGCCCACACGCTCGAGATTCCTCTTAACACCCGCAGGAGATAAATCTGCAATACCCACCAATTGCACACCAGGCGTTGTGGGTATTTGAGACAAATACATTGAACCAAATTTGCCAGCACCAATCAAACCGACTTTGATACTTTTGTGATTAGCTGCTAATTCTTGTAATTGACGGTGCAAGCTCATGACAAACTCTTTCAAATGATACAAACAAAAAAGCCATCTTATTTTAAAAAGATGGCTTCTGGTAGTGGGACTTTAACTAAACAGCTCAGAGCTTATTGAATTTTTGCCTTGGCTTTGAGGTTTTTGAGCATTTCTTCAAATTTGGTTCGTTGCCAGTTTTGATCTTGGCTCATCATCTGAATTAACTGAGGCTTTAGTTCAGCCAAATCGGGAACCTTGGCTTGGCGCATATCGTCGACGCGAATAATATGGAAACCAAACTGTGATTTCACAGGCTTCTCAGTCATTTGACCTTTTTGTAATGCCACCATCACTTTAGAGAACTCTGGAACTAGCGCTTGCGGGGTCATCCAATCCAAGTCACCACCATTGGCAGCAGAACCTGGATCTTTAGAATTGGCTTTGGCCAAATCTTCAAATTTTTCACCTGCTTTGATTTTTGCGATCAACGCTTTGGCATCGGCTTCTTTTTCAACCAAAATATGGCGAACTTTGTATTCAGTGCCTTCAAATTGATTCTTGATCTGCTCGTAAGATGCCTTTAACTCTGCATCAGACACGCCGCCACGCGCAATGTAATCTTCAAATACAGCGCCTACCAAGATATTCAAGCGAGCTTGCTCAAGTTGTTCTTGAATATCATCATTGGTCACCAAACCGCGTTTGATGGCTTCTTGATTGATTAACTCACGGGTGATCAACATATCGCGAGCACGCTCACGCAACTCAGGATTACTGCCTTGACCAGAATTAGCGATTAATTTATCTAATTTTGCTTTTGGGATGGCTTTGCCGTTCACAACCGCTGCATTTTGTGCCAAAGCAGGGGTGCTCAAAGCACCCGTGATGGTCATTGTGGCTGCAACAGAAAGGGCCAAAGTCGGGAGTAATTTCTTCATGATGTTTAGATATTTTGAATAAGTTAATAAAGCCAATTAGTTACTGCATAACTACTGGATCACAATCGCTAAAGCATGGATTTCATGGGGCATCCAAGCTGATAGAGCATCATACACCAGACGGTGTTGCTGCACCCTAGATAGGCCATTGAAGGCATTGGATTTGATATTTATGCGGTAATGTCCTGCACCACCCTGGGCACCGGCATGACCGGCATGTAAATGACTTTCATCATCAATCTTCAATGCATCAATCGGTAATGCTTGTTTTAAGGCAAGCTCGTATTTCTCGATACGGGGATTTGGAGTGCTCATAGAGTCAAACTTCCTCGTGATCAATGAATTTATTCAACCAAAAGCCTTGGGCCACCACAAAGGCAAATAAAAGACCCATGCCGCCAAATAACTTAAAGTTCACCCAAGTGTCTTCATCAAATTGATAAGCCACATACAAATTCAGTAAACCCATGAACAAAAAGAACAAACTCCATGCTAAGTTCAATTGAGGCCAAAGTTGTTGTTCAGCCTCTGGCTTGAAACGAATTTGTTTGCCCATGGCCATCTGAATCAGATTCTTATTCCAGAAAGTCACGCTGGCCCAAAGACCCACTGCAAACAACCAGTACAAAATGGTTGGTTTCCACTGAATAAAGGTCTTATCTTGTAAGCCAATGGTTAAACCGCCAAACACCACGATCAGACCTAAGCTGGCCCATTGCATCGGTTCAACTTTGCGGTATTTCAAACCTAACCAGCCAATTTGAGCAATCGTGGCAATGATGGCTACAGCAGTGGCGACATAAATGTCCGCCATCTTGAAAGCAACGAAAAATAAAATAACCGGCAGTAAATCAAATAAAAATTTCATAAATCACTTTTTAATCATTAATTCTAAGAATCATTTCTAAAGATATGACGAGTCAGAAAACCCTGATCAAGCCTCATCCTTGAATTTTAACGAAGCTGAGTTGATGCAGTACCTTAAACCAGTTGGGGCAGGACCGTCCTCAAACACATGGCCTAAATGAGCGTCACAGTTTTTACAACGTACTTCCGTACGGATCATGCCATGTGCCACGTCCTTGTGCTCCGAAATCACATCCGCGTCTAAAGGCTGAAAATAACTTGGCCAACCACAACCAGCATCAAACTTGGTGTCAGAAGCAAACAAAGGTGTGCCACAACACACGCAGTCATATTTTCCGGCTTCCCAATGATCCCAGTACCGCCCACTGAAAGGATGTTCTGTGGCTGCTTGGCGTGTGACGCGGTACTCAATGTCACTGAGTGTGGCTTGGTACTCTTGATCAGTTTTCTTCATGGCTTGATTGTACGAGTGATTGTCAGATAAGTAATGTGCGGAAAACGGGTAAAGATTCTAAGAAGAGCAACTGATGGCCACATGGGCTAATTCAGCAGGAGGACCCATGGCATAGTCTTCAGAAACTGCTTGAGATTCGTAGGGATTTTCTAGAATCTTCAATAAACGTGCAACTTCAGAGAAATCTTTCTTTTGCGCTAATTCAATCGCGTTTTGTGCCAAATGATTACGCAAAACATACTTGGGATTGATTTGTCGCATTTGTTCCAAGCGCTGGTCTTTAGAGTGCTTTTCAAGACTTAAGCGTTCTTGGTATTTCTTTGTCCATGCATCTAATGACTTTGGTACATGTTGACCTTCAGAAAGGTTTCTAAAAAACAGGGTGTAATCGAGTTGGTTGTGATGTAGTCCTTGTAACAGTTCTTCGAGCAATGACACGTCTTGCGTATCTTGAACACTTAAACCAAGCTTTTGTCTGAACAAGCTTTGCCAATGGGTAGCGTACTCGCGGTTGTAATGATCCAAGGTATCTTTGATTTTTTGAATCGACGCTTCTTGTTCTAAGCCTAATGCTGCCTGCAATTCTTCTTGTAAAGCCTCTAGCATGGCGCTGGCCAAACAATATAGATTCCAATGCAAGACTTCAGCTTGGCGGTGATAAGCATATCGACCACCGTGATCAGAATGATTGCAAATGTGATCTATCTGAAAAGTATCTAAAAATCCAAACGGACCATAGTCCAAGGTCAGCCCCAACAAACTGGTGTTATCCGTATTTAGAACTCCATGACAAAAGCCCATAGATTGCCATTGGGCGACCATGCGAGCAGTCCGGAAAGCTATCTGTTCTAGAAGGCTCAAATAGGGCGTGGGGCTATTGGCGCATTCAGGGTAGTGATGTTCAATCAAATGATTGAGGGTCAGGCGCAATTCTTCATGCATGTGATTTTGGCCATAATGCTCAATGTGGCCAATGCGCAGAAAGCTGGGTGCTACTCGAGCACAAACAGCCGCGGTTTCTCTGGTTTCACGAAACACGGGCATGTCTGAACCAACCACTGCTAGAGCACGTGATGTTGGTACGTCCAAAGCATGCATGGCTTCACTGCATAAAAACTCTCGAATCGATGAGCGCAAGACAGCTCGACCATCGCCCATTCTTGAATAAGCTGTTTTGCCAGCCCCTTTTAATTGAAGCTCTTGTCCATTTAGATCCCCTAAGTAAATCGCTCGCCCATCCCCCAATTGACCAGCCCAAACCCCAAACTGATGACCACTATAGGCAGTGGCATAGGGACTAAAGTTATGCTCGCCAACATGCGTTTGATTGCCAGCCAAGACTTGAAGCCAAGCTGGATCCTTTGGCAAACCATCATAGGTAGGTAAGATAAGATCTTTGGCAACACTCTCAGAAAAACCAACCCAATATGGGTCTGGAATTGGGGTCGGCTGGAGATTTTGAACCAGAGCTAGCGAGTCACTGGCAGGTAAATGAAAGGGCATAAGTGTTATTTTTTCTAATGCCTCATTCTAGGTAGCTTTTGAAATATTTGCAGAAAAGATCTGTAAGCCCTTGATAACCCCGATTAATATATGGGCATGGATCAAAAACAACTTAAAGAACTGGGCGTGGAACTGGATGTTCCTTTCTTAAAACTACTGGGTGTGCGCTGTCTGCGCGCCGAATTAGGCGAAGGCGAAGTGGTTTTATCTTTAAAACCTGAGCACCATAATAGTTGGGAAGTAGCTCACGGCGGGGTTTTATTGACCTTGATGGATGTGGGTATGGCAGTTGCTGCCAGAGCTTCTGATGAGGCTGGTCGTGGCGTGGTCACTATCGAATTAAAAGCTAATTTCATGCAAGCCGCTCAGGGCATTGTGAGAGTGGCCGCAAAAACAGTTCACGCAACACCCACCATGGCATTTGTTGAAGCCAAGCTCTACGATGAGAGAGATCGTATCTGCTGCATGGGTAGTGCAACTTTCAAGTACTTTAAAGAATTACCAAGTAGGAAAGATAAATAAGGTAAATAATTTACAAAGAACTGGCTTGTTTAAAGTTCTCTAATTGCCCCTCAAATTGTTGGGTGCCTATTTCTTTATCAGCGTCAAAACGCTTTTCTATCACTTCAAAGTGACCATCTTTGCGCACCCGAATCAATGAACTTGATCGCGTGCCGTAGTTAGGAGTTCTGATGAAGGCTGAAGACAGAACCTTTTCCCATTCATAAGAAACCCCGGTTTGAGGCAAGTACTCATCTTGAGCTTGGGTCATGTCTTCCATCATGCGCAAATAATGTTCAGCGCGTTTAAATTGCCCTGTGTCCATCGCTAATAATTGAGCAAAAGCACCCACGCGATGCTGAACTTTTGGCCAAGGCGTATCAAGCATGCCATTGGATAAACCATAAATGCCAGGCGTCAATGCTTGAGGATTCATGGTTTTTCTTGGGCGCAAAGATTGACCCATTTGAACTCGGTTACTGAACCAAACCAAGGAGGGCGTTTCTTTTGATAAGTCCGTTGCAAGTAAATTGAAGCCGTTGTAACGAGCAAAGCTTGGGCCTTGAGATGTGATGAACTGCACCGGGGCCTGATCACTTTTTAAAAAGCTGGCGGTGATTTCTCCACGGGTTGGAGTATCTGGATTTTTTTCACTGGGAGCTCGAACATTCGTGAGAGCTGCAAATCGACCAGTTTTACTGAAGCCCATCCATGTGCCAGCTTGTCCTTTGACATCAGCAAGATCTCGCCCAGCCAAAATATGAGGATGATCTTGCCACCAATGCATAGCATCCGTGGCCCGTTCATAAAACTCATCGCGATTTGCCAAAACCACCAAAGGATAGTCTGGGTGTGATTGCCATGAGGTCAGAACTAAACACATGCAAATGCTTTAACTTATATTTCAATCAAAGGATAGGGCAATGCTGCGAAGCTCAATGCAGGACCAGTGGCTGAACCTAAATGCACAGATCCAGATTGAAGTGCTTCTAGTTTGCATTCGACCTGGACATCCATGCGGTCATTGACCAAAGGATGTTGGGCAGCCAAAACAACCATGCCGCATGGTTGAGATGGGTCATCACTGTGGAAAATTTCAGCGCCTGGCAAGATCTCTTCACAATGATTCAGATGCGCCACCTGTAAGCGGCGCTTGATCGTGCCGCGGTACTGGCTTCTTGCCACAACTTCTTGGCCTGGGTAACAGCCTTTCTGAAAATCAATGCCTTTCAAAGATTCCATATTGATCATTTGTGGCACAAATTGCTCAAAGGTTGCTTGGGTGATGCGTGGAATGGCACTTTGAATCTCTAACCAATTCCAAGCTTGTAGAGCCCCACGATGAACATCGCTCATGGCTTGATTTTTTGGAACCGCTAAAAGATATCGTTTGGTTTGCACTTGGTTGATGCTAACGGCTGGTAGTTCAACAGTGATGACACCTGAGATGGCCACCATTTTTGCTAGCTCATCCCGTGACTCGTTCGCTTCTAAAGCGTAACCATAGATATCAATCGATTCTGTTAAATCAAGTACCTTGACCTTGGAGCGCAAGACAAACATGCTCAAGCGTTTGGCTAAAGTAGCTGCCAAGTCTTTTGAGATGAATAAATAAAAAGCTGGCTGTGATTCTGTGCCTTCAACATTCGCGCCACCCACAGCAGTATCTTGGCGAGTGATCCAAAAGCTCGCCATCAAACGACCCTTGGCAGAGCAATAACCCGCAAAGCGATTCTGTTGATGAGGGCTTGCAATTGAAGCTGCTGGAGTATTAGTGATGGACTTCACACTATTGGTGAGTTGATTTTGTAAAAAATCCACAGCGTCCGCTCCAATCACACTGATACAAGACCAATCTTTAAGTGGAGTGAAGCAGATATTTGAGTTGTTATTACTGGTGTGCGCCATATTATGGTTTTTTAGTTGTCTTCATCAATAAGCTTTTATCATATAGCTCTATGAACTTTGTTTATATACCTAATTTTATTAAGTTTTTACTCAAACTAACCCTGATAGGTGGATTGGTCCTTGCGCTCATGATTTCTTATGTGGCTTTCATGGCGCCTGCCGTTCCTAATGATGCCCCGCAAGCCAGTGCTCAAAATGTTGTCAGAGTCAAAATCAATCCAAAATCGAACGTGACCAACGTTGCCAATCAAATGGCTGCTCAAGGTCTTGAGGTGTCTGTTTGGCGAGTTCAATTGGTGGCCAGGTCATTTTTCTTGGCAAAAAACTTGAAGGCCGGCGTTTATGACTTCCCCAAGGGTGCTAGTTTGGCCTCCGTCCTTGCTCAAATGGCAAGAGGAGACAGCGTCAAACTTGGCGTAACATTGGTTGAAGGCTGGACCTTTGCACAATTCAAGGCAGCCATTGATGCTCAGCCTGAACTCAAAAAGGAAGCCAAGGCATGGTCAAGCAAACAGTTGCTAAGCAAGTTAGACGCCAAAGAGGCTCACCCTGAGGGTCTGTTTTTCCCAGACACCTACATTTATGAGCCAGGCGACTCTGATTTATTGATCTATCAAAAGGCCTATCGTGCCATGCAGGTTCATTTGAATGATGCTTGGGGAAAACGCCATGAAGGGTCACCGATCAAATCACCCTATGAACTGTTGAAGTTGGCATCCATCATTGAGAAAGAAACCGGGCACCCTGATGACCGTGGTTTGGTGTCAGCGGTTTTTAATAACCGCTTAAAAATTGGGATGAAGCTTCAAACAGATCCCACCATCATTTATGGCTTGGGCTCAACCTTTGATGGCGACCTCAGAAAAAAAGACCTCTTAAAAGACGGCCCTTACAATTCTTATACGCGCTATGGCTTGCCACCTACACCTATTGCCATACCAGGCAAGAATTCTTTGTTGGCAGCAGCCCAGCCTAGCAGCTCGAAAGCGCTTTATTTTGTTGCCAAGGGAGATGGTCGAAGCGCCTTCTCTGAGTCCTTGGTAGCGCATAATGAAGCTGTTCGAAAGTACCAGTTAAAAAAGTAATCAACCAATAAACCAACACCCACGCTTAACCGCTCAGAGCTTATTTTCCCATGTCCCTTTTCACTCAATCCAACAATGCGCCAGGCTTATTCATATCCTTTGAGGGCATTGATGGGGCTGGAAAAAGCACTCACATCCAGGCATTTGCCGCTGAGTTAGGCAAAAAATATCCCAAGCATGAGATTGTTCTGACCCGTGAGCCGGGTGGTACTGCTTTGGGTGAGAAGCTTCGAGAGATTCTCTTGCATCACCCCATGCATCTGGAAACAGAGGCTTTGTTGATGTTTGCCGCCCGTAGAGAGCATTTGGCCACAGTGATTGAACCTGCCTTGGCGGCTGGCAAGATTGTGATTTCTGACCGTTTCACCGATGCCAGTTTTGCCTACCAAGGTGGTGGCCGAGGTTTGGACTTGGGCAAGCTTTATGAATTAGAGGTCTGGGTTCAGATGCGCCTGTCTCAGGATGTTCATGGAGAAGGGGCAGAGAAGCGTTATGTTTTGCAACCGGACCTAACTTTCTTATTTGACCTGCCAAGTCAAACCGCAGAATCTCGTCGCAGTGCTGCTCGTGACCCTGATAAGTTTGAACAGCTCAATACCGACTTTTTTGAAAAAGTCAGACTTGAATACTTGCGCCGTGCCCAAGATGATGTAGCCAGATTTCATTTGATTGATGCCAGTCAGAGCAAAGAAGTTATCTGGAAAATACTTCAAAAAGCTATTTCAAATATATGATTAATATAGATATATTGATCATATATTTTAACTATAACGCATCATATAAACATTGCCTATGAAGCAATCACTTCATCCTTGGTTTGAGCAAGCGTGGTCTGAGTTGAATCTGACCAACATGCCTCATGCCATCCTATTGCATGGACAGACCGGGATTGGCAAGATGGACTTTGCCCTTCATTTGGCCAAAGCTTTGATCTGCGAAACCAGCCAAGCGACAAAACCTTGCTGTGAGTGTGAAGCTTGTCATTGGTTTGATACAGGCAATCACCCTGACTTTTTGGGGATTGTTCCAGAGAGCCAAGCCCATTTATTGCCTCATGAACAGATGGCAGGGGACGATGGTTTGGATGAAAAGCCCAAAAAAGGCAGTAAAAAGGTAGAAGACGATTCTGAGAAAGCCGATAAGAAAGCCAGCTCAGTGATCAAAGTGGAGCAAATTAGAGATGCTTTGGAGGGCATTACAACCTCACCGCATCGTGGTATTCAAAGAGTGGTGCTGATCAACCCAGTTGAAACATTGAACTCTGTTTCAGCCAATACCTTATTAAAGACTCTCGAGGAGCCGCCTGAGAGCACCTTGTTCATCTTGGTCAGCGATCGATTGGATCGCATCATGCCAACGATTCGTTCTCGCTGTCGATTGCTGGCTTTAGGAAGACCTTCAGCAGAAGTATCTTTGCCTTGGTTAGCAACACAGTTGACAGCTGCAGGCATCAAAGCTAGTCAAGCTGAGATTGAAAAAGTATTGAGTGAAGCAGGCGGAGCAGTCATGGACGCCAGAGATCGCTTATTGGGTTTGTCTGGAGCCGAGGAGTCAGCTCAAGATATTGCTGAGCCACTACTCAAAGCTTTGGGCGAGGGATCTCAAATCAATTGGCTGCAAACGGCAGAAGCAATTCATAAAGCCCCCATGTCTGAGCTCTTGGTCACCTTGGAGCGTTGGACGGCTGATCTAATGAGTCAGCAAAATGCTGGGCAGATTCGTTATTACCCATCGAGAAGATCATCCTTAGAACAATGCTCTAAGAGCGCTAGAAGTCATAAGCTATCGGAATATTGGAAGATCTTGTTGAATGCCAGACGACATGAGCTGCACGCTTTGGCGAATCGAGTTCAAATAGAAGCACTCTTGATTCGGTATCAAGAAATATTTAAAGATTGATTTAAAGATTAACTGGAAGTTCTCACTATATGTTCGTTGATTCCCATTGCCACTTAGACTTCCCTGAGTTCACTGAAAACTTGCCGGATATTTTGGCGCGCATGAAAGAAGCCAAAGTACAAAACGCTTTGTGCATCTCAGTGGATATGCCTGACTTTCCGAATGTCTTGGCTTTGGCCGAAGCGCATGATCATCTGTTTGCCACGGTTGGCACCCATCCTGATTACGAAGACACTCCAGAGCCCACAGTAGAACAATTGGTTGAATTGGCTCAGCACCCGAAGATCTTGGCCATTGGTGAAACTGGTCTTGATTACTATCGCATGGGCGATAAAACCTATGAAGAGATGGAATGGCAAAGAGAGCGCTTTCGCACGCATATACGCGCTGCTTTGAAGGTCAATAAGCCTTTGATCATTCATACACGCTCTGCCTCTGAGGACACCATCAGGATTCTGAAAGAAGAGGGTGCTAGCAAAGTAGCGGGGGTGATGCATTGTTTTACTGAGAGTTGGGAGGTTGCACAAGCAGCCATGGAGCTTGGGTTTTACATCTCTTTTTCAGGCATTGTGACTTTTAAGAGTGCCAAAGATCTTCAAGAAACGTGCAAACGTGTTCCTTTAGAGAGAATCTTGATTGAAACAGATTCCCCATATTTGGCACCTATCCCGCACAGAGGTAAAACCAATGAACCTGCCTGGGTATCTCATGTTGGTGAATTTGTGGCAGATTTGAAGGGCGTCAGTGTTGAGGAACTTGCCAAAGCCACCACCCATAACTTCAAAACACTCTTTAAAGCGCCGATTTAAAGCTTTTTTGAAGCCCCTATTTATCCTATTTGCACTCAACTTAAAGTTAATCCTGAATGTATAAAAATATTGCAACTTACTGTTTTATTTGGGTAATTTCATTAGCTTCTCTAGCGGCTAATGCTCAAACGCCTGGGGCTACATTGCCGCAAGCTCAGCAATACCAAGTGGATGGTTTTTTGCGTGATGTGAAGTTCAATGATGCCAAAGCCGTTAAAAAAGCCTTGGCCAGTGGCATGAGCCCTAATGCCATGGACGACAAAGGCAATTCAGCTTTGACCATTGCGATCACTGAAAAGTCCCTGGATGTCGCCAAATTACTGATTGATACTCCTTCAATTGACCTAGAAAGACCCAATTTAGCTGGTGAAACACCTGTGATGTTGGCTGCATTTACGGGTTCAGAGGTATTGGTCCGCTATTTAGTCGAGAATCGCCAGGTTGAAATCAATAAGCCTGGTTGGTCAGCGCTGCATTACGCAGCCACCAATGGTCATTTAAAGATCGTGGCTTATTTGCTCGATAAGAATGCTTATGTGGATCCAGAAAGCCCAAATCGTACAACTGCATTGATGATGGCTGCTCGTGGTGGTCATATTGAAGTAGTGAAGTTATTGCTTGATCATGATGCTGATTTATCTAAGATGAATAACGTGAAGATGACGGCGATTGATTTTGCCGAACAACATAATCAGACAGAAATAGCCGAGGGGCTCAAATCAAGATGGCTAAAGCTCTATAAG
>Ga0255123_1000135_pt1 | contig 21787 bp, 19 predicted proteins | sample Law_Cont_RepA_8d_FD_188585 | JGI IMG/M metagenome (GOLD analysis project Ga0255123, IMG submission 188585) | Freshwater microbial communities from St. Lawrence River, New York, United States - Law_Cont_RepA_8d | ecosystem: Environmental > Aquatic > Freshwater > River | place: USA: New York...
GCGCGGGGCTTGGGTCAAAAAGAAAATGTTCGGGACTCCACCAAATCCCCCGCCACCAAATACCCCTGCGATCGAACCGGATCTTCGCGGAAAGACCACCATCCGAGAACAATTGGCAGCGCATCGCGAGGAACAATCCTGCGCAAGTTGTCATGCGGCGTTTGATCCGCCAGGGTTTGCCCTAGAAGCCTACGATGTGATCGGTGGTCGGCGATCCTTTTATCGTTCGACCGAAGGTGCAAAAACACCAGATGTGAAACAAATCTTTCGCTCTTATCTAACTCCAACAGGGGAATTCAAAGGTAATATTCCATTCAGAGATGGAATGCCTGTAGATTCCAGTGGCGAACTAACCGATGGCCGCGATTTCCAGTCTTTCCGAGAATACCTAGCCCTACTAACCGACCATACAGCGATGCTTTCAAGAAACCTAGCGAACCAGATGGTGATGTATTTTACAGGGGCTCCCGTAACCTTTGCCGACCGAGACGCAGTCGAAGACATCTTGAAACACGCTGGTGGTACGAATCCCAATCTTCATGAATTGATTCATCAAGTCATTCAAAGCCCCCTGTTTTTACAAAAGTAAATGGGATTTTGTCGCAATGGATGCAATGATTCGGAGCATCGAATCCTTGTGTTTTAAGATTTCGCACGTTTAGGAACAATCTAATGGCACTTCCTCGTCGTTCTTTTCTACGCGGTGCTGGTGTAGGGATCTCCCTCCCATTTCTCGATGCAATGATCCCTTCAACGATTCGGCGAGCGAATGGTTCAGATCCCCAACCCGCGCCACCATGCCGCATGCTTGCGATTCAAACAAATATGGGGATCCTTTCCCAACACTTCTTTCCTACCTCCTCGGGACCTGAATTTGAACTTACCCCATACCTTGAATTACTCAAGGAGCACAAAGGCAAGATGACTGTTTTCAGTGGTATCTCCCATCCAGATGTCGACGGAGCGCACGAAGCAGAAAAATCCTTCCTCTCCGCTGCTCCGCATCCTGGAGGAGCTGGATTTAGGAACTCGATTTCCCTCGATCAATTGGCAAGTGAGCAACTAGGACCAGTGACCCGATTTCCATCCTTCGTTGTAGACGTCAATGCGGAAAGTACCCAAGGGATGTCGATATCCCGAAGCGGAGTGAAAGTACCTTCGGAGAAGAGCCCCGCGAGACTTTATGCGAATATGTTCCTTCAAGGGAAACCATCTGAGATGGAAGCGCGGATTGCCGACCTGCAACGTGGTCGTAGTTCGCTTGATTTCGTTTCCGAGGACGCAAAGAGACTCTCGCGAAGTGTTAGTGCGGCTGATCGTTCTAGACTTGAGCAGTACTATTCTGCGGTTCGAGATTTTGAACGAAATCTACAACTCGGTCAGGAATGGGAGCGGAAGCCGAAACCGATAACTTCTACTCCCGCCCCAATCGATATAACAGACAACAAAAAATTGATCGATAAGATTCGACTGATGCTTCAAATCGCGAGACTCGCTTTCGAGTCGGATAGCACGCGCGTCGTCAGTTTGTTCATCAACACCTTTAGTGTAGTTGCAGACCTTCCTGGTGTAAAAGATGAAACGCACAGCATCACGCATCACGGTGGAAGAAAGGAAGCGCTCGATCAGTTGTTTATCATCGAAAGCGCACAGTTCCAAGTTCTTGCTGAACTCCTTAAAGAGCTTGAGCTAGCTCATGAAGGTGGAGAATCACTTCTTGACCGCACCATGGTGCTTTATGGAGCACCCATGGGAAATGCTGCGAGCCACGATAATAAGAACCTTCCAATGGTGCTGCTTGGTGGTGGGTTCACGCACAAGGGACACATTGCCTTTGATACAAAGAAAAACTATCCCCTTCCTAACCTATATCTGAGTATGCTTCATCGAATGGGAATAACGATCGAACAATTTGCATCTAGCACCGGAACTATGCAAGGTCTTGATTTCGCCCCATGAGCTCTATACCCTCTGTCATCCTCGCTGAATACACGGCCGCTTGGCCAGAGGAATTCAATCGAATCGCTGCCGATGTGGCTACCGCATTGGCGGGAGACGATTACTCGATCGAGCATATCGGAAGCACGTCTGTGCAAGGTCTCTGTGCGAAACCTGTGATCGATGTTCTTGTCGGCGTTGCGAGTTTGGAAGTTATCGCAAATCGGACGTCGGAACTGCAGGATATCGGATTTCGTTACCGACCCGAATATGAATCGCAAATCCCCCTTCGCCGATACTTTGTGCGTGACTCTACATCAGCGATGCGAGTACATCTGCATGGTGTTCTGCTCGGTGGTAAGCTTTGGAAGGAGCATTTGGCTTTCCGAGATGCTCTGCGATCCGATTTGATTCTCGCATCTCAATACGCCATGCTCAAACGTGCACTTGCTGTCCAGTATGCAAATGATAAAGCGGGTTACACCCAAGCGAAATCACCCTTCATTCAAGCAGTTCTTCGTGATCATTTGTAGACACGGTTCCAATAAATTATCAGCGTTGCACCCTGGCACCCATGTAGTGTAGCACCGTGGAATGGAAAGCTAGCCTCGTTTGCTACTGAAACCGGATAGGTAGTGTCTGCCAAACTGCCACCAAACGAGCCCAATTCCAATGATCCCTAGACCGACAATCCAAACGTATGGATCAACCCAAAAAGCCAGAAAAAGGCAGGAAGATAAACCTAATAAAGCCAGAATGCGAGGGTAACGCCGTTCTTGATCCGACATTCGAAGGGCTGCTAAGTTCGTGATCGCGTAATAGATCAGAACTGTGAATGCGCTCAGAGACCAAGTAAGTTTTACATTGCCGACGAGAATCAAACAGGCAATCAAAGTTCCAACGGCAACAACCGCATTCGTGGGGGATTTTCTCGCTTCGTCGATCCGGCTCAATACCGAAGGTAGATCTTCCCTGCGTCCCATCGCAAGCACCACGCGGGAGAGCCCCAAGGCGAGATTGATATTGACTCCTAGCATCGATGTCATCGCGCCGAATGTGACAACATTCTTAACCCATGGAGCGTTAAAGTGGGATGCAACCATCTCCAACGGAACTCCTTTCGTAATCGCAGTCTCACCCAACGATTGCGCACCGACCGTTCCAATCGATACCCAAGCCACCAGAAGGTAAACGAGCATTGCCACACCCAGGGTTAGTAGAATCGCCGTCGGTATGTTCTTGCTCGGATTTCGGACTTCCTCCCCCATCGTCGCGATTCTGCCGTATCCCGTATAAGCGACAAACATCAAGGCGCATCCTTCGAGGATCCCTTTCCATGAGGTTGTGCTTTGCTCGCTGATTTCCAAAGTTGACACTCCTGGGCGGGTATCAGCGAAAACAAGGGACAAAGCCCCCGCCGTGATGAAGATAAGGAGTGAGACGAGAGTGGTCGACACGACGAATGTATTCAGTGCGCTACTGAGACGTATTCCCTTCAGCACAAAGGCTATCACGATAACCAAGCAGAACAACGCTATCGGCTTTTGGAGTTGATCGGTATCCATTTGCAGAAATCGCAAGGCGTATCCTGCAAAACCGAGCGCGGCGGTGGCTGCTGAGGCACTTTTTGCGCATAAAAATAGCCAACCGGCGGTGAAACCGAAGCTTGGATGCAGCCAGCGGTATCCGTACTCATAGGTACCACCACTGACAGGATGGGCAGCGGCAAGTTGAGCGCTGCTGAGTCCATTCAGCGATGCAACTATTGCCGCCAAAGCGATGGAGAGAACTACCCAATCGCCAGCAACTCGAGCTGCATCACCGATACCGATAAAAATGCCAGTTCCGATGATGGCGCCTAAACCCATCATCACAGCACCAATGATGCCGATCTCCCTTCTCAATGAATCCCCTTCTTTTGTCATAGCACTCTCAATTCATCAAATCGTTTTCGGCTCGTTCCCATTAACCGACCTACATGCCAGGTTTCGGGACATTTGACATCACGGATCGCGAAGTGCTGTTACAACTTTCAAAGTGGACGCTTGGATTGCCGGAGCCAAACCAGCGAGCAACCCAGTGGCGATCGATACGATCAAGCTCGATAATGCTAAATGGATTGTCGGTCGAAAGTCGATGGTTGCACCTTCCGCCCCAAGAGCAAAACCGCCAAAGCTTAAAACACTCATCGCTAAGATTGTGCCAAGAATTCCGCCGGTAAAGCACAGTAGTGTGCTTTCCATTAGCACCAATCGGAGCGTCGCAAGCGGACGGAATCCGATGGTCTGTAGAACTGCATATTCTTTAAGTCGATCTTGGACGCTCATCAAAGTTGTCGTAGCAACCAGAGACAATACGAGTCCTACGCATGCATATCCCAGCCAGTGTGCGAAACTGATTAAGTCAACGAGATCGGAAAGCGTACTGGCTTGAAAAGCTCCCTTTCGTCTTGTTTTTGTGGCAACAGATCCAGAGCGAAGCATCTCATCGATCTCGCTTGCAACTCGGTCCGGGTCGGCATCCTCTGCCAGTAACACTTCATGTTGCGTGACCAAGCCGGTAGCGTCGAGCCCTCGAGTGTTCTGAAGAAACGGCAGATTCGTATAAATTAGGTTTTCTTCCGACGGTACCTTGGACTGAAAAACCCCAGCGATATGAACAGAAATTTCGCCAATAGTGAACTGTTGTCCAACTTGTAGTCCACGCCTTCTTGCGACGTTGTCACCCACAATTGCGGCATCTCGTCGCTCTTGAAATTCTTCCCATGTTCCTTCAATCAAACGGATAGGCCGAGATTTGTGAATTTGAGTTGGGTCAGCACCGTTAAAGACGACGATGTCTAAACTTGCCCGACAGTTATTGGTCCACACCTGAATAGGAATCACTTGACGAACTCCGGAAACATCAAGAATCCTACGAGCATAGTTTTCCGGTAATCGGCTCGTGGTTGGGCAGAAACGATTCTCTTGAAAGACGACAAGAGTACGATTCGCGTCATCGCCGGACGTAAGGCGTTCAAGCCCCTCCTGGACCGAACCCACAAAGCAGTACACAAACATCGCCACTGCGGAGCCACTCAAAGTCAACAGCGTTCGAGTCCTATGTCGCCAGAGTGTTTTCAGTACATATGGGATCATCTTTCCGCTCCGAGGGTAGATTCCAGGAGTTTACCCCGATCAAGTACCAGTCGCCTCCCTGCGATACTTGCAACTTTTGCATCGTGCGTAACCAACAGCATCGTTATGTTTAGCTCTTTGTTTAGTCGTTGTAGTAAGGTTTGCACCTGAAGACTAGTTTCGAAATCAAGACTGCCGGTTGGTTCGTCCGCAACAACAATCTTAGGATGGGCGACTATTGCTCTCGCGATCCCAACACGTTGCTCCTGGCCCCCGGAAAGTTGTCGCGGATAGTGATTCGAGCGATCGTTTAAGCCTACTGCTTCTAAAGCTAATTCGACCCGTCGCCGACGTTCGGAAGCTGACAGCTTGAGAAGCAAAGTTGGTAACTCCACATTCTCATAAGCGGTAAGTACTGGGATCAAGTTATGAGTCTGAAAAATATAGCCTAAGTTGGCTGCTCGCCAGTCGGACAGTTGCGCTCGCGTTAATTTGGTGATTTCTGTGCCGTCGACATGTATCGAACCAGTGTCCGGACGATCGATACCACTCACCAAGTTCAACAACGTACTCTTTCCAGTCCCACTCGGGCCCATGAGTGACACGAATTCACCTTCCTGAATACTGATGCTTACATCATCGAGGGGGGTTATGATTTCATCCCCCTTACGAAAGCTTTTGGTCACTCGTTGAAGTTCTACAATCACCATTCAGTTCATCCCTATCGAAGGATCATCGCCCGAAACACGGACTTTCATTCCGTCGCGCAAGCTATCTGGATCGGTTGTTATTAATTTGTCGGTAACACTTAGTCCCGACGCAATGGCTACAAGCTCCGCAGAACTTTTTTGAACCAATTTAACCTTTCTCCTTCGGGCTACGGATCGATCATCTACGAGCCAAACAAAGCTGTCGGAGTCTGAGAATTGAATTAACTCCCGTGGCACAAAGATCATTTTTTCCTCGGGCTCAGGCTTAAGCGTTGCATCTGTTGTGGGTGCCAGGAACGTAGCGGTAACGAGCATTTCGGGACTAATCGACAAGGGTGGATCCAAGACTTCGATCTTGACCTCAATCGTGTTTTTCTGCACGCTTGCCGAACTGGTGATATGAAGCACCCTTCCGAAGATCTTGTGAGGGGTCGAGGCGGTTTCGATCTCTACGTGTTGCCCTTGTGTGACTAGCGAAATGTCTTCGAGTCGAACATCGGCACGCACTTGCAAGCTATTAGGATCATACATTTCCACGACCGTGCTAGAACTCTGTCCGGCAGTTGCTTCTAATCCCATTACCCGCGATCCTGGTTGGGCAATAATGCGTAAAATCCGTCCAGACATGGGTGCTTTCACTGTATTGCGTTCCAACGCAAGCTTCGCTTGCTGAACGCTAAGTTCCCCTTCTTTGCAAGAAGCTTCGGCTGAGTGCAATTTTGCCTCAGATTCGGCCAAATGTCTTTTTTCGTCGATCAATAACTCCATTTGTTGTGATAAAGCACTTACCACTTCTTCAAGAGCTTGGACCTCGCGTTGTAAATTTGGTTCGCGTTGCACGAGTTCATTCAGGGTGGTTACTGAAACCTCATAATCATTTTCCGCTTTGGCAACGATGTTGTTCGATATCGCACCCTGAGCGAATTGCTTGCTCTCCATGATCCCTTTTGCATATTTGACGTTTGCTTCCGCCGCTGAGATGAGAAAAGGTAACTTTGCAAGTTCTGTTTTTGACTTGGCGAGGTTGCTTTGCGCATCGGCAAGCTGAATTCGCAAATGCACAGGATTGTCGACCCGCAACCGTGCGGCCGTTAGCTCAGCCCGAGCTCGGTCGCATTCACCCATGCGAATTTCCAATGTGTGCTCTGCTTGTTGAACCGCAAGTTCCGCATCAATCGAAATTAGTTTTGCGACAGACTCCCCCCTCTGAACATTCTGTCCGGATACGACCATCAATTCCTCGATGATGCCTGGGGCCATTGCTGCAACACTCATCGTTGTTGGACGTGGTTCAATCCAGCCTGCAGCTTGGAAAAGTGCTGTCCCAGTCTTAGGGTGTTCTGCTCTTTTGACAATTACAGGGATTACCTTCACAGACCGAATAGACATCCATTGATCACCAGCGGCAACCATTACTAAGGTTGCAAAACCAAATAGAATTGCAATCGGTAACGCATAACGAATCAGCCATCGGTGACGGTTCGATCGTCGCGCTGTATTATCGACTCGTTCCGATATGGATCGTTCAATTGCTAGTTGCTTCAGGTCTACCGTTGGTTTATCCATTTCTCACTCTCCGGGCCTTACAAATACCTGCGTTGCTGAAATGGATAAATTGCCTTGATCATCTCGCTTTGCCTTGCCCTTTACGACGATGACAGAAAGCTCCTTGAGTGGAATAAGACTTTTCGCACTTTGTTGTATCGGTTTGCCATTTGTGTCAACAATTTTCACTGTCGCGATGTTACTTTTCACTGCATCTGTTTCACAGCAGTAGTCCCAAGGAGTCGGGCAGCCTTCATCGTCTGCACAGTAAGGCACGTTTGGATCGACGATTGTGAATGCAGCAAGCCCATCTATAAATGGTTCACTTGAACCGCCGATCCGACCTAACAAGGTGATCTCCTGTCCGTTCTCGGATTCTTTGCGTGCAATTCCCACGGGGACTGCGTCCGCTGGTTCGCTGGTCGCGAGGTATGTAGTTGCAGCAGCCCCAATTCCGTCAGCGATTGGTTCGGCTGGTGTAGGTAGACAACCCGCACAGGCGACCGAGGCGATTAGCAAAACGGTACTCAGTGATGATTTCATCTATGTTTACTCCTGTTTTAAAAAGAATCAAATAGCTTTTAAACTTGTCGCAACTTCCATTCGCAAGGCCTTGAAGGCCGGAGGCAACGCGCCAACGACACCTAATAACAGGCCAACGCCGCAACCGATTAATATCGCTAGGGAATCTATACGCAAGGTAAAGGCACCCATGGTGAATCTAATCGCTAAACCATTGAGTGTCGTTAACGCAAGGGTGCCCGATATCAGAGATGCGGCTGCCGCTAAAAGTACCCCTTCTTGAATCAAGCTTATTAGGATCGCGCTGCGGCGGTAGCCGATGGCTTGCAGTGTCGCAATCTCGCGAATGCGACCTGCAACCGCCCCGTACATCATGTTCAATCCAGTAAAGACACCTGAACTCGATATTAGCCACACAACGGTCCAAGCAAGAACTCGAACGGGCTTGTAGTGTAGCTGCAACGATTGGTAGTAATCTTTCTCACGCACTGACCTTAATTCCAGATCTGTGCGCTCTTTGCAAAAAAGTGCGACATCCGCAGGTGAACTAGTAGGGGATAACAGCAATGCCACAAGGCTGATGTCTTGACGCTTCGTCGCGGTTTGCAAGTCAGCAAGATTGCACCAAATCTCTGACTCGAAAGCTGCGCCGGCTGCAGAAAACCGTCCACTGATCTTCCATGCACGACCCTCAAACTCGATGTATTTCCCCAATGCCAAAGTTTGTGGATTGCTGGCAAGTTTCGCTGCAACCAAGCCTCCGAGCATGACTTCGCCACTAGCTGGCCAATTTCCTTCAGTGATCCGCACAGTTCGCCGAACAAGTGGAGCGGCTGGGGTCACACCCCGTACTAGACCGAGCCCCGTGTTGTTGCCTTCGGACCTTACCCGCGTTCCTGCAAAGAGTTCCGGTGAGGCGTGCGGAAGACCAAAGCGGTTCACCGTAACGTCAAGGCTCGATGTTAAAAGTGCGGGAGTCCGCGATGCGAGAGAAGAATTTTCGATGTTTTCTTCGGAGTTGATCGAATGGACCAGTACGACATTCTCATCGCCGCTTACGGAAAGGGATCGCTCAAGTCCACGAATAAACCCAATAACCACAAACACCAACATCACCACAGTGGCGAGTGCTAGGAGGGTGAGTATGGTTCGAACGGGACGCCGTGCTAGGTTGCGCACGCTGTATTCCCAGGGGAGCAGCATTGTTATTCTCGTGCGTCAGGGTTGTGCGATCGATTTCCGAGGATGTGTAGACAGAAGGATTACAACGCGGTCTCATAGGGCATTAGCCAGTAGTCCGACAGTCAATTGAGAGCAGCGGGTTTGTTGGATAAGCCGCGAAGAAAAGTGAACGAGCAAGCTCACTTGTAGGGCTGAGTTAGATTTGCCAAGAGTGATGCGCAATTCTCGCATCCCGGCCGAAAATGCCATGAATTGTTCGTCCAAATTCGTAGAGATGGAGAATTTCTGAGGCCGTTTTTCGAGAGTGTGAAACGAGGTGCGTAGGTGTGATCCAGCAAAGAACTCCGAGCGGTTGCGGGAAAGAAACGACGAGCGATAGAACTGCCCCGTTACAGACGCATCCTTTGCATTTGCAATCGTGTTTACAAGGATCGGTATTTTGAGAACTGGGATAAGGGGAGTTGGATAGATTTTCCTGGCGGCACTCTTCGCAACAGGGTTGCGTCTCGCATGGATCAACCGTTGTGTGTTGCCCCTCCATTCCGGGGCTATTGCGAAGTGAAGTTGCATACGAGTCGCAAGACATGCACCGTATAGGGCAGGTAAGCAATGTGACGATTAAAAGCAACGATACGACGCAAGGTTTCATGCGTTTCAGTATAATCGGATACAGCACCGCAGGCAACGGCGGTCGACAGTCCGATCGACAGTCCGCGATGCGGTGTTTTGCTTGTGTCGTTTTTGCTTGTGTTGTTTGATTGATAGGTTTGGCTCTCCCGATTAAGGACGCGTCATTGTGACAAGATTGTTTTATATGGTTTGGTTGCTCCCAGCTATCCTGCCAGCATGCGCTTGGGCAATTGAATATCCATACTCGTCCGCCGAACCTCAGAAAGCCGGCTGGCCTTTGACCGCGGAGGAACGCTCCTACATCGTTGATAAGCCGGAGCACGATCGCCGACCAGGTCGCGAAGTTAACAAACATCTTCCACACCTCTGGCCAGTGGTTCCCTGCGCTGGATTTTTCGGCGGTGACGCTTGGCTGAAATTGCACGAAGACCATGTTAAGACGGTTCAAGCCAATGCAGGTGAGGTCGATGTTCTTTTGGTCGGTGATAGCATCACCATTCAATGGGGGGAATCATGGAAGAAGCATTTTCCTGATCTCAAAGCAGTCAACATCGGCATCGGTGGCGACAAAACGCAAAACGTCCTCTGGCGACTCGATCACGGTGGAGTCGAAGGACTTGTACCTAAACAGATCGTCCTGATGATCGGTAATAACAACATGTTCTTTACTCCCGAGACAGGTGTTGAGGCTGCCGCGAACGGGGTTCAAATGTGCGTGAAGAACCTACGTGAGAAGTTCCCTGAGGCACAAATCACCGTGGCGAAGATTCTGCCAGCACACTCGCCGGCCGATCGATTCTATAAAGATATCAACGCTACAAACGATGCGATTAGCAACTTGAAGCTAGAAAGCGATCCGCTTGTACATGTACTCGATCTGACAGGTGATTTCCTTGACAAGGACGGTAGCTTGATCAAAGCTCTCTACACTCCCGACAATATCCATCTCTCTGCCGAGGGATATGCGGTCTATGCGAATCGATTAAAACCGTTGCTTGAATCAAAGATCCCGCAATAGCAAACGACTTTTCAACGGCCATTCGGTAACGTCTCTCCTACAAGCCTCAGGTTCATCATGCAGACTTCGAAACATTTTGTTTTCTCGGCTTTCCTCGTAGTGGCTTTATGTTTGGTGGGAGCAGGGCAGGCCCAAGACAGTGCTAAGGTTATCAGGCCCCTGCCTACTTTGGATCTAGGCGATGTCATTGAGCGCGATCAAATGATTCCAATGCGCGATGGGAAGCATCTCTCCGCTTTGATCTATTTTCCCAAAGGAGATGGCCCCTGGCCTGTTCTCTTTGAACAACGCTACGTGGATATCCAAGGAGAAGGTACTCGAAAAGCAGCAGCGAGACTGGCACAAGAAGGTTACGTCGTGGCGATGGTGAACTTTCGCGGTACATGGAATTCGGAAGGTACTTGGGTTGGATATCGGGCTCTCGGATGGGGAGAACTAAAAGACGGCTACGACATCTGTGAATGGCTTGGAACTCAACCCTGGAGCACCGGGAAGGTTGGGACTTTCGGTAGCTCTCAAGCAGGGTATGCCCAGAATTTTCTAGCGGTCACTCAACCACCGCATCTAACCGCTCAATATATGGTGGATACTGGTTTGAGCTTGTTTCACGAAGGCTACCGTATCGGTGGAACTACGCGTCCGCAGCGGTTCGAGTCCCTTCGGCTCAATTGCCGCGTTCCAGAAGACAATGATCGATTGCTCGATGAATGGTTCGAACATCCAAACTACGATGAGTATTGGCAAGCGGAGGATTGCTCCCGACACTTCGATAAAATGAATGTTCCCTGTTTTACCATCGGAAGTTGGTATGACTTTATGAATCAAGGCTCCATCGCGAGCTTTCAAGGACGGCAGCATGAAGGTGGTCCCAATTCACGCCGTAAACAACAACTGATTATCGGACCTTGGGCCCACGGTCGGTTGAACAAGGGTAGCAAAGTTGGTCAGTTGGTTTACCCTCCGGAGGCTACTTGGCCAGAGGTTGAGCATATGGTGCGTTGGTTTGATTTTTGGTTGAAAGGGATTCCTACAGGAGTCGATAGGGAGCCACCGGTTCGATACTTTGTCATGGGAGCTGTCGGCGAAGAAGGTGCACCGGGAAACATCTGGCGTTCCGCAGATGACTTTCCTCCGGAACACCAAATGAACCCACTTTATCTTGCGAGCAACGGTCGATTGATCAGCGAACGACCAGAGGACGTTTCCGCATCGACTTCGCTGTTGAGCGATCCTAATGCTCCTTGCGAAATTCCAGGGACTTGGTTTCCAGGTGCCGCGGATGCCCGCAGCTACGAGGAACAATCGGAAGTGAAATCGTTTACTACCGATGTCCTGACCGATCCAGTTGAATGGACTGGGCGAATTCGCGCGGACTTGTTTCTCTCTTCGACCGCTCAAGACACGGATTTGATCGTAAGAGTTTGCGATGTTTATCCCGACGGACGTTCGATTCTATTGGTAGAGTATCCACATCGAGTTAGGTATCGAGAAGGGTTCGACAAAGAAGTATTCATCTCCCCGGATGAAGTTGTTCCGGTGTCCTTTGATGTTGGGTGGATCAGCCAGATTTTCAATTCTGGACACCGAATTCGCGTGACGATCTCTAGTACTGGTGCGCCCCTTTACGAGCCGAACCCTCAGACGGGTGGCCCACAAACCAGGTCTTTTCCTTCCGAAGCAAAAGCAGCCACGAACACGATTCATCACGATCGCTTAGGTGCATCGAGGATCCTCGCTCCGGTTCGGCCCTGATTATCACGACAGTTGCGGAATTTCGGGAACCCTTGTTTGCCGAGATGTCTCGGGTAGGTAAGACACGCTTGTCTTCGTTTGGATCCAAGATATCGAACAGCTCTTGGTGATCTGGTGGATTCCTCGATTCGGTTTTGGGGATACTCTCGATATACGACCGCCTCTTCTGGACGTATGAATTAGGGTGTTCAACGGTTGTGGAACACACAGGCAATTGACCAGCCCTGATTGCTATTCTCATTCGTTGAACGAGACGAACGGCTTGGTCATCCGCTGAATGGCAAAGTAGACAAGTGCCGTTTCGTCCCCCCTCACATTTCCACTCCAATACGGAAGTCGAAAATGCTTCAAACCATTCTGATCGTCTTACTGATTCTCTTCCTTCTCGGTGGCATTGGAACTCTTCCAAGTTGGCCCCATAGTCGTAGCTGGGGCTACGGTCCAAGTGGAGGATTTAGTCTAGTGAGCGTCATACTACTGGTCTTACTCATACTTTTACTCACTGGACGGATCTAGGAACATTTCAAAATGAAGTATCGCTATTGGAACAAACTCGTAGTTCTGAATGCTCTTGGACTTACCCTAGTTCTAGGTTGCAACCAGAAAGTATCAGAGACGAATCCCAGCAAGGAGATGCCGAAAATGGTAACGATAGGCGACGTGAAGAATGACGCTGCTACAGCCATCAACACAACCTCGGCTTATTCCAAACAGGAAAATGACAGGATCCTGGCCGAGATGAGAACCAAAATGGAGATCATGGACGCTAACATCACTGAGTTGCGCCTCAAAGGTCAGGGGCTTGCAACCGATGCTAAGGCGACTTGGGAGGCGAAGATGGTCACCCTTGATGAAAAGAGGAAATTGGCAAATGCTCAACTCGAAGAACTCGGGAAATCAAGCTCTAGAGCTTGGGTTGATGTAGAGAACGGTGCGAAGGCTGCTTGGCAAGAACTGAGTCATGCATTTCAAGATGCGATGAAAGAGTTCTAAGGAGCGGGATTTCTCAGACGCAGTGTGAAAAACATCGTCGATGCTTCTCGTATCTCCGGCTCTCCGTCTATCGAAAGCCTCATAAAAGTGGTTCTTCTAGAATTTTAGTGGCTGGGATTGATTTGTGTCGGTTTTGCAGCGTCGTGCTCGTGCTCAGTGAATGCTCGTGCTCAGTGAATCGGTACTCGTGCTCGTCATCGAAAGCAGCCTGTTGTGGTATTACGTTCCGATAACACACGACCTTCCTTTGAATGCAACTACACTGCTCCCGTTATCCGAGCACCAGCAGGATAATGGGCCCGAATCACAATCATATTGGCCACTATTTCTCCTCAATTCCATAGATGTAAACAGTTGTTACGTTTCCAGGTCTAACAAGGTAAAGGATTGCTTCATGCCTCTTATGATCCCGAAAAGTCCGAGTCCTGGTCAGTCAGGAAAAACATTCAGTAACGCCACGACAAAGGATCCCGATTCCGAATGGAAGTCAAAATCATCTCGGATTGCAAATCAGTGGACGAGCGACGAACGTGCCGAACGTCGACGCCAAAGCATTGCAAAACGAAAATGGCTTGTTGAGCTCATTGTCAATTCATCACGCGATCAGGAGTAGATCATCATGTTTGTTCTAGAGAACAAGTCCGCTAAACAGCTATTCAATCATGGGATTTTGACAACCTTCGGCAAACTCGATGCGATTGATATCGATGAGATCGATGGTTGCGAAGAGCAGTTGATCCAGCTACTCATCATGAGATACGGATGGAGCAGCAGCGTTACAAGATTCAAAGTTGAGCAGTTCATCCGACAATTACCCGCATCCTCTTAGTGATCGATTCGAAGTCGCCGTTCTCGAAAGCTTTTCGGATATGGGGGATGATTTTCGTTCTAGGAGTACCAGTAGTAATTTGCTTTTGTTTCGGTTTGCATCGCACAGAAGTTCCAAAGCTGGTACATTCAGGGAATAACAGCAGGCTTACGCGAAAACGATTGGACCAAGTCTCGTCGATACTCCATCCACATCTCACTCATCAGACGTCAATCCTCTTCATCCCATCGTCGGACTTGTAGCTTCCGCCGGGGGATTGGGCGCATTCAGAAGATTCTTTTCGACGATGCCAGCAGATAGCGGGATGGCATTCGTGCTGATTCCACATCTGAATCCATCACACGAAAGTATGATGGTCAACTTGCTAAGCAAATGTACGACGATGCCAGTCATCGAAGCAAAGCAGGGGATGGCAGTTGAGCCGAACAGTCTGTACGTTATCCCGCCCAACTACTTTTTAGCTATTCGTCATGGCAATTTGCAGTTGAGCAATTCGCCTAATGATCTTGGTGGCCAAACGTCCATCGATTTCTTTCTTCGATCCTTAGCAGAGGATCAAGCTCAACGTGCGATCGGAATTGTTCTTTCGGGAACCGGCAGTCACGGTTCGCTTGGTGCCCGTCAAATAAAGACCTCTGGCGGCATGGTGATGGCGCAGCGACCAGATACCGCCGAGTACGACCAAATGCCACTTAATGCGATTAAGACTGGCATTGTGGATTTCGTATTACCTCCGGAGCAGATGCCTGAAGCATTGATTAGTTATTGGACGCGTTCTTCTGTGGGCACCGATGTGGAGCGACTGGAACAGGCTGAAGGATCCTCTGAGGTTATCGACCAGATCTTCGGGATATTGCAGACGCAAGAGCATTACGATTTTCGAGTTTATCGCAAACCGATGGTTCTGCGTCGCATCCAACGGCGAATGGGAATCGTCGGTGTCGACTCTCTGCCTGCGTACCTTCTGTTCCTTCAGAATCGGCCGGACGAGGCTACGGCGTTGTTCAAGGATCTACTGATCAACGTAACTGCATTTTTCCGAGACCCTGAAGCCTATCAATTTCTCGAGAAAGAAGTTCTGCCTGCGCTTATCGCCACCCATGATCGCGATCTGCCAATCAGAGTCTGGATTGCGGGATGCTCAACGGGCGAGGAAGCCTATTCGCTTGCCATAGTCCTTCGTGAAGCCATTTCCAATGCGAAGTCATCTCTGGTGATTCAACTCTTTGCCAGTGACATCGATATCGACGCATTGGAAATTGCACGCACTGGTGTCTATCCCGCAAGCATCGCCGCAGATGTGTCTGCTGAACGACTCGAGAAGTTTTTCATCAAGCCTGACGATGAGCATTATCAGATCAACAAGGATATCAGGGATTCGGTAGTTTTCTCCCATCAGAATCTCATAGGGGATCCCCCGTTCTCAAAATTGGATTTGATCTCGTGTAGAAATCTGCTGATTTATTTCGAGCCAGAAGTGCAGAAGAACGTCATCTCGCTGTTTCATTTCGCGTTGACGGCAGGGGGGACCCTGTTCCTTGGGCCGTCGGAGACTATAGGTCGGCGAAGTGATCTATTTGAAACGATCTCAAAGAAATGGCGAGTTTATCGACGATCCGATACTGCAAAGAGGGAATTGATCAATTTACCAATGAGGAAGTCAACGGATTCTTTCAGTAACCTCCGGACGAATTCTCCTCTCTCGCTGCACCGAAAACGCTTGAAGGACATCACCGAACAACTCGTCCTATCCGACCATGCCCCAGCCGCTGCGTTATGCAATCATGCACTCGAAGTACTTTATGTCACTGGACCGTTGGTCGATTTCCTAGAGTTTCCAAGAGGGGAATTGACTAAGGATCTATTGGCGATGTCCAGACCCGGTTTGCGAACCAAGCTGCGTACGACCTGCCGATCTGCAATGCGAGAAGGCAAAACAATTAGTGCAACAGACGTGAGGGTGAATCGAGGCGGTCACTATTCTAAATGCTCGATAACCGCCCGGCCACTCTTCGAACCCAAGGAAGTCGCCGGTCTGCTGTTGGTCTTGTTTCATCATCAAAACTCCTCACCGGAAATTATTCCAAGTTCAGACGCGTCCTGCGGAACGCTAACCGAAGATGCGATTACATCGCAAGACTCTCAGTTGGACATGCAACTCGAAATTGAGCTAAACTCAATGAGCGAGGAGCTGCATAGTACGATTGAGGAAATGGAAAGTTCGAACGAGGAACTAAAGTCCTCGAACGAAGAAATCATGTCGGTCAATGAAGAGCTCCAATCTGTCAATGAGGAGCTTGAATCCTCGAAAGAGGAACTGCAGTCCCTCAATGAGGAGCTCACAACCGTTAACGGTCAGCTTCTTGAGAAAGTCAATGAGCTGAATCGAGCTACTTCGGATTTGACGAATTTAATGGCGAGCACCGAAATCGCGACAGTCTTTCTGGACCGAAATCTAGCTATAAAACTGTTCACTCCACCAACGAAGGCTTTGTTGAACCTTCTTTCGACCGATATTGGTCGCCCCTTACGGGACATCGCTCCGAATTTCTCCGACGACACGATGCTTCTGGAATGCCGACAGGTTTTAGCAAGCGAGGAATCGCTCGAACGCGAAGTACAAACCGAAGGTTCCAAAACCTTTTTGCGACGAATACTTCCCTATCGAAACTCCGAAAATCAAATTGCTGGTCTGGTAATTACTTTTATCGACTTGACCCAACGGAAGAAATTGGAAGCTGCACAACGCGATTCAGATGCCCGCCATTTCGAAGAGCTTCATGAAAGTGCTGAAAGGTTGCAGGCGATTCTCAACACAGCCGCCGATGCAATCATCACCATTGATCTGATGGGAACGATTGAGAGTATGAATTTAGCAACAGGGAACATGTTTCAATACGGTAGTACGGAACTCATCGGGAGTAATATCGCGTCGTTGTTGCCAACTCTTTTTCAACCCGATCCAGATCAAAGCACATCCAAGACGATCTCGACGAAGCTAATTGAACTTCTCGGAACTCGATGTGAAGTTCAAGCCCAGCGCAAAGACAAATCCTTTTTTCCCATCGAACTCGCTCTGAGTCGCGTTGATCATCTTGGGCTCTACACTGGTATCCTCCGGGATGTCACGGTTCAAAAGCAGCTTCAGTCCCACGTTTTGCAGATCGCTACCGATGAGCAGATGCGGATCGGCCAAGAGCTTCACGACGGTACACAACAGGAATTGACCGGCCTGTCACTATTCGCAGGGGCGATCAACGACCTGCTCGATAAAGCTAACGCAATTCCTGAAAGTCACGATTCTACGTGGCAACTTCTTGATGTCGATTACCAGCGGATCCGAAGGTCACTTGAGAAGCTTACTCAAGGGCTCATTGAAGCGAATCAGCATGTCCATAAGCTATCCCACGGAATAATGCCAATCCAAATCGAAGCGGATGGGCTTAAGTCGGCCCTAGCACATCTCGCATCGACAACGAATGATAACCACAAAATTCAATGCCAGTTCTCTTCCAAGGGTGAAGGAACTATTCGTAGCAGCGCAGTTGCTACGCAGCTATACCGTATTGCTCAGGAATCACTCACGAATTCGATCAAGCATGGCAAAGCGAGCGATATTCAGATCGTGCTCAAGGATAGCATGGATAGGATTGTTCTCGAGATATCCGATAACGGCATCGGTTTTGATCCGGAGGGGTTAACCGGCGATTCCTTGGACGGAGACGGTCAAGGGCTCCGTATCATGAGGTACCGAACGAGTATACTCGGTGGTGAACTTCTCGTTAAACGTAATGAGCGAAACGGGACGACCGTTCGTTGCTCGATTCCCAATCAAAGAGGGTTAACATGAATCACTCAAGTTTCCAATCGCGAATCCTGATCGTTGATGATCATCCCATGATGAGAGATGGGCTGACGATGCGGATAAACTCCCAAGCGGATATGCACGTTTGCGGAGAAGCCGCTTGCGAAAATGATGCGGTTGAAATGGTGGTGCAGACCAGCCCCGATTTAGTACTTGTCGACATCTCCCTCCAAAGCGGAAATGGGATCGAATTAGTCAAGCGTATTCGACTGCTAAATGCGGAGACCAAGATGTTGGTGGTCTCGACATTCCAGGAATCGCTGTACGCCGAACGCGCTCTACGAGCCGGGGCATTGGGATATCTCAATAAGCAAGAATCAAACGAAAAGTTGCTTGAGGCGATTCGAACGGTGTTAAAGGGTGAGCGGTACGTAAGCCCTGAGATAACGCAACGGCTCGTCTCTCAAGCCTTGGGTAAACAATCGCTAGCAGATGATCCACTGAACATTCTTACCGATCGTGAGATGGAAATCTTTAGACTTATCGGGGCAGGAAACAGCACCAGTACAATAGCTGAACAACTCTTTCTGAGCCCCCATACAGTTGATACGCATCGGGAGAATATCAAGAAAAAGCTTGGATTCAAAAATGCCGCTCAGCTCAATCGCCAAGCGATACAGTCCATGCTAGAAAGCGGTTGAGTGGGACTCAATGCACCGATAGTGGTTGATTCGCGATGAGTGGAGTTAAGACTGCTTGAAGCAACTCCCCTATGACGCGAATTCAAATTGGACGACCAACCAACTGCGAATTCGAAATTGAGATCAGGTTCAAGGTTGGTTATCCGCATTGGTATCCGCATTCATGTCCGGATTGGTATCCGTATCTAACTCTGCGGCCCCTTCCGAGGGAATCACAATCATCTTGATGTCTTTGGCTCGTACCAAGAACCGTGCTTGCGATTCATCTTCAAGAATCACCATGCCGTCCAGTTCCCAAGGCAAGTGTGTCTTCATCGACTGCGAATTGGTATACCCAAGGAATCGAACTCTCTCGAACGGCTTATGGCCGGCGACATGCACGTTAGCGAGAGTGTTCTTCTTGAGTACGCCGACAACCTCAAGGTTTTTGGGCTTGGAGCCCGTGGTTAGCCAAGCTAATCCGCGATAAAAGAGCGTAAGCAGGATGACTGCGCCGACGATCGCTGCCGCGATTCCGCCCGCAACGCTCACTGTTTCGATGAAGGGGTGCAATTGATAGTCTCCGGGAAAAAGCAGTCACAAGGTGCTAAATAAGCAAGTTGTAAGTGGCGGTACTAGTCGATTCGTTGTCCAACGGAACTGCACATCGCATGCAATCCTTCCCTCGCAGACCCCTCGACATCATTGACTTTGATTGGTCCAAGCCAACTCTTGCCACGGTCGAGTGATCGATAAGCTAGGATGTCTCCATCTCGGCCTTTACCAATTGCTCCCCCTATAGCGGTGATCGTAATTGCATTTTGACTGTGCGCGATACGTGGCCCGCGGCGCATACCGAGTGACATATTCGGGACGCGGAAGGCTGCTTGCGGGGATAGCTTAGAGTCATCATCGATCTGGCAGTAGTAAACTTGGTCTGCAACACCAAAGGTCAAATGAAGAAATCCATCTGGGCCACCGCAAGCTTGGGGTTGCAGGGGGGCTTTTGCATCCTTGCCTTGCATAACCGTGAATGGATCCGCGCCGAAGGATCCTAAGGAGAATAAAAGGGCTAATATCGGAGATAAATAATATGCCATCGGTTCGAGCTTTATGCTGTGAGAGGTCTTTGGGCATGACTGAGTAAAAGCTTGAGGCAAAGACCGAGTGATGCTGGATCGATCCAACGTTTAAAGCATACTATAGTTGTGCCCCGTCATCGCGAGCCACTGCTTACTTTTTTATCTGATCTTGTTGCTGGCGAGCTTCGATTCGCTTTAGCCTCTCGATGATTTCGACTTGTTCTTCATGCGTAAACGCATCGTGGTCTTCGATTAGATGTATCAGGATGTTCGCGATGATCATCGGTATGACCAAGAAAATCCAGAAGTGTCCCAAGGCGACTCCAAGAGCTCTGCCAGCGACTGTCGTTGGTGTTAAGTCTCCGTAGCCAATGGTCAATGCGGTTACCGAAGCCCACCACAAACCATCGAAAAATGACTTGTTCTCCACAACCCCAAATAACGTAGCTCCGAGAACCAGAGAAACGAGATAGATCAGCATGATCAACCAGATACGATTGGCGACATAAAGTAGTATCGATTTCATCGATAAGCCTCAACAGAGAGAAGGTTGGCTTCGAAAACAAATAGGGTGCGTCAGTAACGGGTGGCCCGGGATTCCTCGTAATTGTGAATCGCGAATCAATTATCAGATTCTTCGAGCCTGCGATTATCTTGCAAGTAGTCTTTCGGGCCTTTGAGCAAAAATAGTTAGCCAATACAACTGCGATTCGGGCCCAGTTTCGTGCTCCCCGCTCCCTGTCCGTGCCCGTGCTGGTGCTCGTGCTCGTGCTCGTGCTCGGATAACGAGAGCAGTTTAGATACTTTCAGAGATAAGCCATGTACTGCACGAAAACAACAGTACTACAGGCAACCTTGCGATTACGAGCACGAGCACCGTTTCACTGAGCACGAGCACCGCGCTGCAAAACCGATGCAAGTCAATACCAGCCACTAAAATTACCGAAGACCCGTTTTTTCGAGATTTTTTCGTTTTACGCGCCTTGCCTCAGATGCAAATTGGCCGAGAGTACGCAAGGATATGATTTCCGAGTGGCTTTATGCCGGCGAAAAACAGGTTTTGCGCAAGCGATATTAATCTAGAAGGACGACGCTCAAATGGGGCTTTTCGATAAAATACGTGGTGAGTTTGTCGATATCATCGAATGGCTCGACGATACGCGAAATACTCTTGTTTGGCGTTTCCCTCGTTATCAAAACGAAATCAAAAATGGTGCGAAGCTTGTCGTAAGACCCGGTCAAGTCGCTATCTTTGTCTCGGAAGGGTCGCTTGCCGATACCTTCCAACCGGGAACCTATGAGCTTACGACCCAAAACCTACCTGTCTTATCGACTCTCAAAGGATGGAAATACGGGTTCAATAGCCCATTCAAATCCGAAGTCTACTTCGTGAGCACCCGACCTGTTATCGATCTGAGGTGGGGGACACCAAATCCCGTGATGCTCCGTGATCCGGAGTTTGGGCCCATTCGAGTTCGCGCATTCGGAACCTACGTTCTAAAAGCGGTTGATCCTCATGCGTTGCTCAAGGAAATTGTAGGCACGAGTGCCGTCGTTTCCACCGACGAAGTAACCGAGTTGGTTCGCTCGATCATCACTGAATCACTTAGCGATATGCTAGGATCTTCTCAGATCGCTGCTTTGGACTTCGCGTCCAATTATCGCAAGCTTGCAGGGCAACTGCAAAAGAGTGTCCAAGAGCGAATCGACGACGAGTATGGTTTGGAACTTCCTCAGTTAATGATCGTCAACATCTCGCTGCCCGAAGAAGTCGAAAAGGCACTCGACGTCGGTACCAAGATGAAAGTGATCGGGGATATGGGAAGGTTTCAGCAATACCAAATGGGTGAAGCGATGGCGACGGCCGCAGCCAACCCAGCCGGCGGCGGGGCCGCCGAAGGAATGGGACTTGGGATGGGCTTCGCGATGGCCAATCGAATGGCTACCACCGGTGCTCAAAACAACGCCCCAGCTCCAGCTATTTC
>Ga0255123_1000137_pt1 | contig 21642 bp, 22 predicted proteins | sample Law_Cont_RepA_8d_FD_188585 | JGI IMG/M metagenome (GOLD analysis project Ga0255123, IMG submission 188585) | Freshwater microbial communities from St. Lawrence River, New York, United States - Law_Cont_RepA_8d | ecosystem: Environmental > Aquatic > Freshwater > River | place: USA: New York...
ACGAAGAAGCACTTCTTGCGCGCGGTGTGAATTTCCCCATGCCCATGTATTCGTGTCTCGCCGGATTTGTTGAGCCTGGTGAAAATCTTGAGCAAGCTGTAGCGCGCGAAGTGGAAGAAGAAGTGGGTGTTGTAGTCAGCGATGTTGAATACATAGCGAGCCAACCATGGCCATTTCCAAACTCACTCATGCTCGGATTCCGTGCGCGTTGGGTGTCTGGCGACATTGTCTGCGACACCACAGAAATCATGGATGCCAACTGGTACAAACGCGATGAGATTCCCATGATTCCAGGGTCTATTTCAATTGCTCGCAAGCTGATTGATGGCTGGCTGCTGCAGCGCTAATGAACTGGCGCCTCATAACGCCTAGCGTGTGGGGATGAGCAATATGAAACTTGGACGGGTCGGCCTTTGGTCGGCAGATTTTGATCTTCAACCAATGAAGAAAGCGCAAGAAGCAATTGCGCAAGTTGAAGAGATGGGCTTTGGAACCGTTTGGGTGCCAGAAGCTGTACTGCGTGAACCATTTGCATCAACATCACTTTTGTTGTCGGCCACAAAGAACATGGTGTTAGCAACTGGCATTGCAAGTTTGCATGCACGCACTGCGCAAACAATGCAGGCAGGTTGGAAGACTGTTACTGAAGCATTTCCCGATCGATTCCTTCTTGGCATTGGCGTGAGTCACGCACCAATGGTTGACGGAGTGCACAAGGGCAATTACGATAAGCCGTATTCCACAATGGTGAACTATCTCGACGCGATGGACAGCGGAATCTTCTTCTCTCCAGCACCGTCGTCAGCGCCACAGCGCGTGCTTGCTGCATTGGGGCCAAAGATGTTGAAGCTTGCAGCAGAGCGCGGTGCTGGTGCGCATCCGTACTTTGTGCCGGTGGAACATACGGCGTTTGCTCGCGAGACCATGGGTGCTGGTGCGCTTTTGGCGCCGGAACAAGCGGTGGTTTTCGAAACAGACCCAGACAAAGCACGTGCCATTGCTCGTACACACATGAATACCTACACACGGTTGCCGAACTACGTAAACAACCTTCTTCGTTTTGGTTTCAATGCAGACGAAATTGTGAATCAAGAAGATCGTGTTGTTGATGCGATTGTTGCATGGGGATCAACCGACAGCATCGTTGCGCGCATCAAGTCTCATTTCGATGCAGGTGCTGACCATGTATGTGTGCAAGTTCTCACTGCAAATACCGGAACTCTTCCTATGAAGGAATGGCAAGAACTGGCAGATGCAACGCGCTCGTTGTGACATGACCACCTGCGAGGTGTCATGCTGACAAATTCTGAGTATCTAAACATTCTTCGTACAGAGGGTGATGCTTTTGCCGACTCTGTGCAGATAGCTCTGACTGCGCCTGTGGCCTTGTGCGAGCCATGGGTAGGTGCAGACTTGCTCTGGCACATGGTGGAAGTTCACTATTCGTGGAAGTTCATTGTGCAGAGCCATTTAATGGATCCAGAAAAGTATGTGCCTCGCGACAAACCCAGCGATGACCACATGCTCCAGGCGTATCGCGACGGCTTAGACGAGTTAATTGAAGTGTTGTCTACAACTGATGTCTCACGATCATGCTGGACATGGGCAGGTGTGCATGACGTTGCGTGGGTAATTCGGCGTATGGCACACGAGACTGCGGTGCATGCATGGGATGCGCGATGTGCTGCTGGCGTGGAATCGCAGATACCGGCCGCATTAGCCAGTGATGGAATTGACGAGTTTGTTCACGTGATGCTGAACAATGTTGCTGAGGGTGAGGCGCCGTTGTCTGGTTCCGTTCATCTGCATTGCACTGACGTAGATGGGGAATGGTTGATTGTTCCTTCAAGTGATGGTGCTTTACACGTGACACGCGAACACGCAAAAGGTGCATGCGCCATTCGAGGCACAGCACATGAGTTGTTGATGGCTCTGTGGAGACGTATTCCTATGTCTGCAGTAGAAGTGCTTGGCGACAGTGCAGTTGCGCAACAGTTTTTGTTGCGCGCAGCAAACGACTAAATCAACGCGATTTGCTACTCGGCGATTCCGACAGGTGAGCCGTCAATGATCTGGTCGAGATACTCCGACATTCCAAATCCGGTTGCACCCTCGTGTTCTCCAGAAGTGATACGCCACTTGGTCATGCCTTCGCTGATGCGTGTCATTAGCCAGTTTCCATCGGGATCTTGACGGCGGTTTCGCAACGGAATAAGGCTCTCAACTTCGCCTTCAAAGTTCCATTCTTTTTGTGACTTTGATGAACGAATAACACCCGTGACTTTGTCGTGGTAGTTATCTTCGCCCACAGTCACAGTGGAGATTTGAACATCGTCACAGAGGTGGATCTTGCCATTGTCCCAAACGAACCCACCGCGAGTGCCAGGGCCATCTTTCTTGGCGACGCGGCTGGCCATGAAACCTAAGTTCTCGCCAAAGTTTGCTGTGAGCCAGCGGTAGTACCACGGTGCTTGCCAATAACGCGGACCCCATGAGTGGTCGCGCAAACCGAAACCATTGATTTCCCATTCTTCATCACCAACACGCAGTGAGCCAGTAGCCGTTACGAGTTGTTCGTAGTGGCCTTTAGCGAACTCTTCACCTGGAGCTTCGTGTGGAGTGTCTGGTTCGCCACCAAACATGCTGTTGCGGCCTTGGCCAGTAAACGTGATGTGCGCTTCGCACTCTGAGAATGGATTGTTCGCAAATGCGGTTTTTGGATCGGCCATTTGATGTGGGTCATCAAGAACGACAACTTTGCCACTGAAGTCAATGCGCAACTCTTCAAAAGGTTTCACCATTGTCCATGTAAGACCACCCGCATCGAGCGCATCGTTGTTTTCAATGTTTGGACGCTTGAACATGAAACCAACACGGCCGTTTGGCAAGTACAAACAAATTGTCATTTCCGCGTAACCCTCGTTGGCGCGGTTGCCCATACGAAACCATCCACCGACTTGTGATGAAGGATCGAAGCAATTGATGTACATGCTCTCGTTGAAGTTCGACTCTGGGCCGAGCTCGTGCATGTATTCGTCTGATGGTTCTAGTCGTACTGCCATGACAGAACCTTAGAACAGGGTGGTGCTGGTTGTGTTAGCCAGAGACACGCGCCTGAAGGCGACGCATGCCTGAAAGCCAACGGTCTCTGTCGTCTACTTTGCGCTTTTCGTATGTGTGTACTTCGGGGTGAGGCATCACTAAGAAACGCTCGTCGAGGATGGTTTGGTACACGATGTCTGCCACCTCTGACGGCTCAAGCACAGCACCGGAAGCCTTGACAGCACCACCGCCGCTATTTGCCACATCGCCCTTTGCATCGGGTGGGTTCAACATGTTGGTGTTCACGCCTTGTGGGCACAAAGTTGTCACGCGTACTCCACGATCGCCGTATGTGATGGAAAGCCACTCAGCAAATGCAACTGCGCCGTGTTTTGTGACGCTGTATGGACCGCTTCCAATTTGAGACAGCAAACCTGCAGCAGATGCAGTGCTGCAGAAATAACCTTCGCCCGCAGCAAGCCATTCACCCATCAGGTGTTTTGCAGCCCAACGATGTGAATGCAAGTTGATGTTCATGGCTGTTTCCCATGTTTCTTCATCCGTTGATTCCAAATCGGTTCCCATACCGACTCCGGCGTTTGCGTAGAACAAATCAATGAAACCAAATTTCGCACGTGCAGCGTCGATGAGTGCAACGTTTCCTTGTTCGCTTCCAATGTCTGCGACAACAGCAAATGCACTATCGGCACGAATGGCATTTAGTTCGCTTCAATCACTTGAAGATTTTTCGCGTCTCGGTCGGCAACTACTACGCGGGCGCCGGCTGCATGAAAACGGCGGGCGAGGGCTGCCCCGATCCCATTGGCTGCTCCGGTGACGACTGTTGTTTTTCCATCAAGATTCATAAATATGACCTTATGGCACCAGTCACCTTGTCAAGTCACCAGACATTCAGTGGGTATCCACTCTTTGGCTCGCCCCATCTGTACGATGTGAGAAGCGGGCGGGGAGCTGGTCAACCAGATTTCCGTCTCGCTCATCGAGAGGAGCACCCACATGATCGACACACGCGAACCAGTGATCACCGAGGCGCTTGCCGTCATCGATAAGGCGTTGGCAGAAATGTTGCGACGCGAATTGGTTTCTGCTGTCGAAGTAGGCGACTTGTTGCTCGACCTACGCTCGCTTCTTACCGCGAGCGCCGCCACCACCGACGTTTAGTCGCTCCGGGTTCAGCTGCTGGACCCGTTGAATCAGATGACTCACTTGCAGGTGCAAACGCTGCGAGTTCGTTAAACGACTGCTTCAGTAAATCAACGAGCAATGTTGGACTTTCTACTGCAGCCTCGTCAATGTTGAGGCCAACATCGAGGCTTCCCATGTACGACATGAGGGTCACATTGAATGCAACGCCTCCAAGAGGTCCGACGGGGTAGTTCTCCAGCAATTTTGCTCCTGCTACATAGAGGGGCACGCCAGCACCACGAACATTTGAGGTGGCAAAGTCCACAGTCTCGGCTTGTGACCGTGCCAAACGAGTAATCACTGAAGTGGGAACCATTGATGACACGGTTGCAATTGCTTCAAGTGAAGAGGAAGCAGCACCTGTGCGCGCCGCATTGACGGCTTCGTTCACTGCAGCGAAACGTTCCTCGATAGGCATGTCGGCCGTGGGGACAAGCATGCGGGCCAACGTAAATGCATTGCCACCACTCTCGCTTGTACGTGTACTGATTGCCATAGATGCTCGCAAGCTCTCTACAGGCGCTCCGAGTTGTCTGTGGTACGCACCAGCAGCATGTGCTGCAGCAGTGATGAATGAAGTGTTGAGAGTACCGCCGAGTGCTTTGGCCGCGCCACGCATGTCGTAATACGAAACGCGAGTTGTTTCCAGACGGCGGCGTAGTGAGCGTGTGGTCCACAATGGTGAACGCGCCGAGTCTGTTTCGCTGAGTTGAGCAATGAGACCTTTTACGGTTGCAGATGTTGAAGAGCCGATGGTGCCAATGAGTGATGGGTCTGACAACACATCGCGAACTTGGCGAAGAACAGCTAGTGGCATTCGCATTGAATCGCTCATTGCTCCGCGTAATGCTTCCGTTGCATCGACGTGCGGAATTGCATTCGCAGCATTCACAATGTCTGCATCGAGAGCAGGAAGTGGGCCTGGGTCACGTTGAAGGTCGAGGTATTGCAGAGACAGTTCTACGCCGCCTTGACCATCGGTGACGGTGTGGTGCAATTTTTGAACCAACGCACTGCGACCACCTGAGAGTCCATCGACAATGATGAAGTGCCACAGTGGGCGAGACCTATCGAATGGATCGGCAACGAGAAGTGTCACAAGGTCGAGCAATTGGCGCATGTCGCCAGGTGCTGGCAATGAAATTTGGCGCACGTGATAGCGAATGTCAAACGTGGAGTCGTCTACCCAAGTTGGATTACCTAAGTTGCCGGGTGCAGGTTGCACGCGGCGACGTAGACGCGGAACAAGCAAGGCAGTGCGTTCCATACGTGCATAGAGGGCGTCCATATTCGGCGGGCGATCAAGGATTGTGATGTTGGCGAAAGTAGAAGCAAGATACGGGTCTTTTTCTAGACGCCACATCAACGATTCTGTATCGCTCATTCTCTTTTCGTGGCCGGCCATGTGACCAACCTACAAGCCCGATTGGTAGAAGTCTGCCGAGGCTTTTCTTTTGGGCTAAGAGCAAGCGTTACGAAAGAACTGCGTTGATGATTGGCACCGCGACGCCGCCAAGAATCGCCCCGGCAATAAGGCCACCCAGAATGTCTGACAAGTGGTGGATGCGCACGACCACTCGGCTAAGTGCCACGACAACTCCGACGATGACCCACACAATTGCCAATGGCATTCCAGTGAATGATGTGAGGATTATCGCTGCACACGTGGCCGACGATGCGTGGCCGCTCGGGAAACTAGATGTGGATGGGGTGCGAACATCAAACCGTTCATCGCCAGAGACAGTTGGACGATCGCGACGGAACATTCGCTTGATCCCCTGATTCACAATCAAGCTTTCACATCCGAGTGCAAGCGACAGCGACAGTGCTTCGCGAAATGCGATGACAGAACTGACAGCACATAGAACACCAATTACGTGCCACACAACGCTGAAGTCGCCGACCTTGCTGGCCAGATTGAACACACGTTGGCTCACCGCGTTATTACGAAGTGGTTCAAACAGGTTGTCTCCAACTGAATCAAAAGTCATGACGAGAGAGTTGCAAGAACGCTTGCTACGTATGTGACGATTAAGTCTGGTCGTTCAAGCGGTCCGAAGTGTCCCACTTCATCCCACCGTACAAATGTGGAACTGGTTATTTGTTGTGACACTGCCTCAGCAAACGAGGACGGCTGAAATGGAGCGAGTGCGCCAGAGATGACCCATGTTCTTGTTTGGATGTTCCCAAGTTGTTCCCACGCGCCACTGGTTCCGCCGGTTTCGTATGTCACCGCTTCGTGTTCTGGCAGACATTTCAATTCCACACCATTGTCTGTTTTCTTGAATCCATGACGAACATATTGTTCTCGAGCATCGGGATGAAACGCAGACATTGGTGGTTTTGAGGCGTAATTGGCAAGTGCGTCTTCGTAACTATCAAACGTGCTGCGTCGTTTTCTCGCACCGCCTGCCAAGGGGTTGACAGGACGATCAACAGATTCATCAACCGGTGGAAACACGATTGGTTCAAAGACAAAAAGTGCGCGAAAGAGTTGTGGTGCACGTTGTGCCGCCATCAAAAGTGACGCGCCACCCATGGAATGCCCGATTCCGACGATTGGTTCACCATTGTGTTGGTCAGACAAATACTGAGCAGCTGCGAGTGCATCATGCCCGTATTGATCCCACGAGATTCCTGCAGGATCAACCGTCTCAGCATCTCCATACCCACGATGATCGAGTGCTGCAACATGATGATTGCTAATCAAGCCATCGGCGATTGGTTTCATGCAGTGTCCGTGGAATCCTGTTGCATGCGAAAGCAATATCGGTGAGCCCGTGCCCCCAAAATCGTGCATGGCAATTGTGACTCCATCTGTTGATGAAATAAGAGTCGCGTCGGAACAAGCGATGTTGGCGGTCATTTAGGCTCTCGTGGTAAGCCAAGCAGTCGCTCACCAATAATGTTTCGCTGCACTTGGCTTGTGCCACCTGCAATGCGTCCACCTGGAGCAGACATCATGCCAACTGCATCTGGTCCGTCAAGCATGGCGTTCGCGCCAGAGATATCGCCGCGCAACATTGCAACACCAAACATCATTTCGGTAATGCCGAGCTTCATCAGTGACGAAGCAGTTGATGCAACTGGGCCTTGCGTGAGCGCCATGGCTTTGTATGCGGTGCCCTTTGATAGCAATGCTGCAAGTTCTTGACGTTGCGAAGGCAACAGGCCAGCGCCGCGACCAAGCGATGCCATTGATTCAAGTCTGCGTTCAAGACCAATCACGCTTGCACCAATGTGTCCGCGTTCGTTTGTAAGAACGGCCATGCCCACACCCCATCCACCATTCAATGGTCCAATGAGGTATTCGGCGGGTAGTTCAACGTCGGTGAAAAACACCTCATCGAATTCAGATTCGCCTGTCATTTGTTTTAGTGGGCGCACATCGATGCCGGGAAGATCCATTGGAATGAGAAAGAACGAAATGCCTTCGTGTTTCTTGGCATTGAAATCTGTTCGCGCCATAAGAATGCCCCAGTTGCTGCAACGCCCGCCACTGCACCACACTTTTTGACCATTGATGATGAAGCGGTCGCCATCGCGATCAGCGCGAGTGGAGAGTGATCCAAGGTCGCTTCCAGCACCTGGTTCTGAAAACAACTGACACCACACATGTTCTGCGCTCAACGTGGAACGAAGGTGCTGTTGCTTGAGTTCATCGGTACCAAAGGTCATCACCGCGCCGCCAGCCAAGACCAAACCAACCATGTTCAGTACCGGTGGTACTCCAGCTTTCGCACACTCTTCTACCCATGCACCGTGATGTGCAGGTGTGAGTCCTTGGCCGCCATGTTCGGTCGGCCAGTGAAGGCCCGCGAAACCATTGTCGTAAATCAATCGCTGCCATGCCACGCCTTCGTTCACGAGGTCAGGCGGACAAATTGCTCCGTAGTCACGCGGCGCGTGCTGACGGTTAGACGCAAGCCATGCGGCTGCTCGGCTGCGAAGCTCTTCGACGGTTTCGGACATGGTTACTTCATTACGTTGAAGAACATTCCAGTTTCTTCAGGAAGGTTCGCAGGAATTTGGTAACCATCGGTGTTGCGAATTTGCTCCCAGTTGTCACGCACGTCTTCTAGTGAGAGGCCTGGCTTGTAGAAGCCTTGGGTCTCGCCAATGAAAACACGAGCAACACGGCCACCGCCAACGGAGTACACCTCACCCGAAACGTCGCAATCTTCGTGAGCAAGCCACGCAACAATTGGCGTGACTAACGCTGGATCGAGTTTTTCGCCCAACGCTCCCATCAGATTTTCTGTCATGCGTGTGAGCGCAAGTGGTGCAATTGCGTTTGCTTTGATGTTGTACTTTGCGCCTTCTGCAGCAAGTACACGTGTAAAACCAACAAGGCCCATCTTTGCTGCACCATAGTTGGCTTGACCAAAGTTGCCAAAGATTCCGGCGGCAGATGAAGTGGAGATAACGCGACCGTATCCCTGCTCACGCATACGAATCCATGCTGGACGAGTGACGTTGAATGCTCCTTTAAGGTGCACATCGAACACTGGGTCAACAAGATCGTTTGTCATGTTGTGGAAGGTCTTGTCACGCAAGATGCCTGCGTTGTTAATCACAATGTCAACACGGCCGTAAGCATCTATGGCGGTTTGGATAATTCCTTCGCCGCCTTCTGCAGTAGAAACACTGTCGTGGTTGGCAACGGCTTCGCCGCCGGCAGCAACAATCTCGTCCACCACTTTTTGTGCAGCGCTTGCATCGGCTCCGGAACCGTCCATCGTGCCGCCGAGGTCGTTCACCACAACCAAAGCACCACGCGCGGCCATTAGAAGAGCATGTTGGCGACCAAGACCGCCACCTGCTCCGGTGATTACTGCAACTTTTCCGTCATATGTCAATTGGCTCATGCTCTTCACCGTAGTTCTGGCACATGCTCAACGCCTACTCTGAACACATGGACGAGATACTTCCTGGGGAAAATGACGCTCGTCGACTAGCCGTACGCCAGTGGATTGCAGAGCATCCGGAGCCATCGGCGCGTTTGTTAGCCGAATCCGGATTGGTTGCTCCGCACTGGCCAGAGCCCTACGGGCTGGGTGCAGACCCAATGCATCAGTTGATCATTGATGAAGAACTCTCCGCGGCTCGCATTAAGCGCCCATCAAACCAAATCGGTATCGGATGGGCGGCGCCCACAATCATTTTCGCTGGCACCCAAGAACAAAAAGATCGGTATGTGATTCCCGCACTTGCAGCAGAAGAAATCTGGTGTCAGTTGTTTTCAGAACCAAGTGCCGGAAGTGATTTGGCTTCGTTGGGAACACGTGCAGTACGCGATGGCGATGAGTGGATTGTGAATGGTCAGAAAGTATGGACAACTGGCGCCCACTATTCAAAGTTTGGAATTCTGATTGCACGGACTGATGTAGATGCTCCAAAGCACAAAGGGATTACATATTTCATCTGCCCGATGGATTTGCCCGGTATTGAAATCCGCACTATTAAGAACATTGCTGGTGCAGAGAGTTTCAACGAAGTGTTTTTCACAGATGTACGAATACCTCATGCCAATGTTGTGGGTGATGTCAACGATGGTTGGCGACTCGCAAAAGTAACACTGGGCAACGAACGCGTGTCGTTGTCAACTGGAGGCGTGTTGTGGGGCAATGGCCCCACAGCACTCGACCTCATTGCAGAAGCACGAGAACGTGGCGTGACTCATCAAGTGATGCGTCATCGCCTTGCAGACATTTATATAGAGCACACGATTCTCGAAATCATTCGAATGCGCACGCTCACAGCTCGCTTGCGTGGTACCCAGCCGGGGCCAGAAGCCAGTATTCGAAAGATCATGGCTGACGAACACGGACAGAAAGTTATGGAAATTGCTCGTGACCTCATTGGCGCTGAAGCCATGGTGATTGGGCCGCCAGATGCACAGGTAGGAAAATCCATCACTTCAAAGAGTTGGTACAGCGGTTACATGTTCTCTAAGGCCCTGACCATTGGTGGGGGCACGGGGGAAGTACAGCGCAACATTTTGGGTGAACGCGTATTGGGTCTCCCCGTAGACCCAGACCCAACGTCGGGACTACCGTGGTCAAACGGGGGAAAGTGAGTTCGCAGTGAGCACAACTAATCAGCGACTAGAAGTAGATCTTCTTGATCCATTCTTGTATCAGGCAAATCCACACGATGTGTGGTCATGGATGCGTGCAAACGAACCCGTGTACCGCGACGAGAAAAATGCTCTGTGGGGATTATCTCGTCACGCAGACGTCATGGACGTTGAACGTCGCTCATCTGTGTTCTCATCAAACGGTCAATATCGCGCCGTCTTGTCGCCAGGTGAAAGCAACATGATTGCGCAAGACGATCCGAGGCATCGTCAACAGCGCATGTTGGTGCAACCCCAACTCACTCGTGCCGGAGTCGCTACTCGTGAACAAGAGATTGAAGACCTTGTTTCTGAAGTTGTTGACGAATGCATTGAGCGTGGTGAATTTGAAGTGGTGGAACACTTGGCTGGTCAAGTACCTGCTCGTCTCACATCGCGGTTGCTTGGTTTCCCAGAAAGCATGTGGCCAGAACTGAAATCGTGGAGTGAACGGCTCATGCGCACCGACATGCGTGAGCGTGACCTCAATGTGATGGGTGAGTTCATTGCAGCTAATCAAGAGTTCATTGCAGCAATGATGCCCATCATGAGCGAAGTCTCTGGGTGTCCGCGCAATGACTTCATGTCTATTTGGGCTAATGCTGAAATAGATGGAAAGAAGTTGCCACCCGAATCAGTGATGCATGAAGTGGGATTGTTTATCGCAGGCGGTGCAGAAACAACTCGTACTGCTATCAGTCATGGTCTTCGAGAATTCTGTAATCATCCTGCGCAGTGGGAAGAGATGGCGAAGAACCCGACACTTATTGATTCAGCAGTAGAAGAAGTGCTGCGTTGGGTGACGCCGCTCAATAACTTTTTCCGAACAGCGTTAACTGATGATCATGTGGGCGGCCAAGACATTGCAGCAGGCGACCGTGTAGTGATGTTGTACCCCTCGGCTAACCGTGATGAAGCAGTGTTTGATGATCCATTCACATTTAATATTCATAGAGATCCGAACCCGCACCTCTCTTTTGGTTTCGGAACACACTTATGTGTGGGCGCAAACTTGGCACGCCTAGTACTGACGACCGTTTTTCGCCAAATGACGCAGAAATCCACCAACCTTCAAGTAGTCGTTGAACCAGACGTGGAAGCCAATATCTTTGCCCGTGCTGTGAAGTCGTTTCATCTGCAAGTGTCACCCCGGTAACTGCTAGTCACAAGGCATATCGGGCAAGTAGCCTGAAAATATGAAACTACGCAGACTTGCTCCAGTTCTAGTTCTTGCCCTCCTACTTCCTGCTTGTTCCGATAATCAGTCTTCGGATCGTGTTGTTGTGACGCAGCCTCCTGCGCCAGATGGGATAGATGAAGAGAACATGGCTGACCCATTTGCTAGCGATGAAGGTCTGCAAGCTGCGTACGCGGCCTGCAAGGGCGGCACTGAAGTTAAGGGTCGAGCAGTGCGTGTTGCATCAACAGTGGCGCCAATTACCAACCTTGTCGGAATCATTGCGGCAGGCACAGACACCAAAGTGACAGGCATTGTCCCTGAAGGAACTAATTCGCACACTTTTGAACCTCCTCCAAGTGCAGCGCAGACTCTCGAAACGTCCGACATCGTGTTCATGAATGGTTTGAGCTTGGAAGAGCCCACGCGTGAGATGGCTGATGCCAATGCAACGAATGCTGTTCTGTGTGAATTGGGCACCGCAACTCTTGCTCCATCGCTGTGGCTGTATGACTTCTCGTTTCCAAAAGATGCCGGAAAGCCAAACCCACATTTGTGGACAAACCCACCCATGGCGTTGTCTTTTGCCACAGTTATTCGAGATGCCTTGGTGAATGCAGATCCGAGCAATGTGGACATATACGACAAAAACTATGAAGCTCTTTCTTCAATTGGTATGCAATTAGACGAAGCGATGACCACAGCTTCGGCAACAGTGCCTGCTAACCAGAGAAAACTGCTTACGTATCACGATGCGTATGCGTACTTCGCCGCAAATTATCAGTACTCAGTTATTGGGGCGATGCAGCCGCAGTCTTTTGAAGAGCCAACCGCTAAAGATGTTGCAACTCTCATTGACCAAGTGAAGCAAGAACGCGTCAAAGCGATTTTTGGTAGTGAAGTGTTTCCTTCTCCGATTTTGGAACAAATTGGTAAAGAGACCGGCGTGCGCTATGTCGATTCACTTCGTGACGATGACTTGCCAGGAAAGCCAGGCGATGCCGACCATTCCTGGGCTGGTCTCATGAAATTCAACTTCATCACCATGGTGGAAGCACTTGGTGGAGACTCTGCGGCACTCAAAGCAGTCAAGATTGACGCAGGGGTAACCGATAAGGCCTTTTATCCTCAGTGAGTCCCGAAGTTCTCGTTGAGTGTGCGCATATCTCATGTGCGTACGACTCGGCATTTGTTGTCCATGATGTGCATTTCACTGTTAGAAAAGGTGACTTTGTAGGAATCGTTGGTCCATCTGGCTCGGGTAAGACCACATTATTGAAAGCTGTCCTTGGGGCAATCAAGCCACAAAGTGGTCATGTGACTATGAAGCCCGGCCTACGCATGGGTTACGTGCCACAAGTGGAATCAGTTGATTGGAATTTCCCCGTCACGGTGCTTGAAGTCATGGTGATGACGCGCAGCAAAATGGGGCGACGCCCACGTATTACTGCCGAAGAGCGAACGGCGGCTTTAGAAGTTCTCGATCGACTTGGGCTTGGTGGCCTTCATGAGCGCCACATTCGCGAATTAAGTGGTGGGCAACAGCAACGAGTGTTTGTTGCGCGTGCGTTGTTCCATCAACCAGAACTACTCATCCTCGACGAACCGACTTCTGGAGTGGACATTCGCACGCGTCATGAAGTGCTGCATCTTTTGGCCGACCTTCACGATGATGGTGTGTCGATTGTGTTGACTACCCACGATCTGAATGGTTTGGCCGCACACCTTCCACGCATGGTGTGCCTTAATCGTGAAGTGATTGCCGATGGGGCGCCCATTGATGTGTTGACCTCGGAAGTTTTAGAGCAAACATATGGAGCGCCAATGGAAGTGTTGCTGCATGAAGGCATGCCAGTAGTACTCGATCACGGTGGCACCGATGTGGCAAAGCGGTTAGGGAAGTTGGTGTAATGATTTCTCTTGTTGGTGGCGTCTTCACGCCTTTCAATTACCAATTCTTTACGAACGGAATCATCGTGGCAACGATTGCCGGCGGCTTGTGTGGACTTCTTGGCGTCTTTGTTGTTCTGCGTGGCATGAGCTACATCGGCCATGGACTATCGCATGCAGTTTTCGGTGGAGCAGCAGCATCAGCAGTGATGGGCATCAATTACTTCGTTGGCGCCGGCGTGTGGGGAATCATCTCGGGTGTTCTAATTGGGCGAATTGCACGCAAACGTTTGATTGGGGCTGACGCCGCCATCGGTGTTGTGACTACTGCTTCATTCGCTCTCGGTCTGGCGCTTCTGAACAGATATGGACAGGCGCAGAAGAGTATTGAAGCAGTTCTCTTCGGCAGTGTCTTAGGTGTGAAGCCAATTGACATCTTGGCTGTCGTGCTGGTGACCGTATTTACAGTTGTGCTTATTCTCGCGTTCTATCGCGCGCTGTTATTTGCAACATTTGACCCTGAAGTTGCAGAAGTATCCGGAGTTCGCGTTGCGTGGGTAGAGGCATTGCTCATGGCAATGTTGTCACTCACCATTCTTGTCACCATGCGTGTCATCGGAACCCTGTTGATTTCTGCAATGTTGGTCATCCCTGCATCTACTGCACGCATGCTCACCAATTCATTTGCCCGCATGTTGTGGATCTCGCCACTCATTGGCGCGGTGACTGCTGGTGTGGGAATGTACGCGTCGTACTTCCTCGACACGTCTGCAAGCGCAACCATTATTCTCACCGCAACCATTGTGTTTATCGCGGTGTACGCGTTGGCTGGCATTCGTGGGCGATCACGTATCGCACACGTTCACCACGTGTAGGGCTACTCAGCGGGCAAAGACCACTCGGCGCCCTGTGGCGTATCACGCACTTCAATACTTAATGAAGCAAAAGCATCGCGGATGATGTCGGAGAGATCGAATCGCTTTTCTGCACGAACAATTGCGCGCACAGCAAGCATCGCTTCGATGTAGGGAGATACCACTTCGCGTGGGTCACGCACACCAGAAACTGCTGCATCGCCAAGTTGACTCATCATCGAGCGCAAAGCTGCACGGCATCGGTCGGACACGTCGCCCTGCAAAGTGTCTGCTTTCCAATCGACCATTGCTTGTTCCAGGGCTAGCGCAGCACGCACTGCACTCTCCGCATTGCGAGCCTTCATTGCTTGTTCAAATTCTTGGGAAGTGTGCTGTAGAGATTGCTCTAGTGAACTGGGAACACTTTTTGCCGGCGCATCCTGAACAGGGCTTTCAGTTGATGAAGCCCGCACTGCATTAGTGCTGGCTGGAGTAGCGCTCGGGTCAAGTAATTGAAACGGGTTCTGCAAAAGAGAAAACGGAAGTACGGAGCCTGTGGGGTACACAAAAGATTGTGACCGCAACCTGAGTGTGACAGCACCGTTGCCCACCACGGTTGCTTCTTGTGTGTCAATGTCGAGGATGAGTCCGGTGTGCTCGTCCACGCCTAATACGTATGTGTCGTTGTCGAGCATCGTTTCGAACAATTCAAGACGCTTCTCGCCCAGATAGCAGAATCTGGTGTCGTGGTTGCCACCTTCGGCGTTGTCATAGTGGGGGATAACTGCAGCGTTGATTCCGATAGACGAAAGAATGTCTAACCCGTCGAGACGTTCAACATCTTGACCCACTTTGTACACCTCGTACACCGGAACGGTTGCCTTACCCAATGTGAGGGCAGCTGCGGATGCGAAAGTGATAATTCCTCCTGTTTGTAGTTTGCCCGAGATGATGCTTGCAATAGGAGAACCGCTCCACTGACGCAGTGCGTATGTAGGAGACCCGGGGCCAGCAAAGATGTAGTCGGCATTTGCCACTCTTCGTAATCCGCGTTCTATCTGCACTGGGTCTGCTGCGATGTGCGTGTCGTGTAAACGTACGAGACCAGCAATCTCGATTTCTACATTGATGGAAGTGTGGAAATAATCCTGGGCTCGTGAAGCCAACTCTGGTGCATTTTCTTGGAAGCCGTATGGCGTATCAAGAACAACAGCTTGAACAGGCTGTGGGAGTAGCGAAGTGAGTTTGCGATGTGTGGTGACCATTGTGGGGGCGGTCTCGCCAGAACCCATGATGGCCAAAATGCGAGGAAGAGTCATGAGAAAAATCCAGAGGTGATTGCATCGTTCACCACAGCGGCGAAGCGATCGGGGAACTGGGCGTGAAGATCGTGGTCTGCTGGGTCGAACCATTCAACACGAGATTTCGGTAGTTGGTCGAGAGCGTGTTGAATCTGCGCTCGTTTCACAACTGTGTGTTCGTCGTTGCCGCGCGCTGCAGGAGTGAAAAGAATGGGTACGGAAATTTCATTCCACAGTAAAGAAGGTGAGTGTTCCCATAATCCGCGAAGAACCGTGAGATGCCGTTCGAGTGTGAGCCATGGTTTGATGGTTCCGTCTGCAAGGTGTTCCATGTTGTACATCTGGCCATCAATTGCTTCTTCCGACCAGTCCAGGTGGGCTGCGCGGATATAAGAACGAAGTCGTTCGTACGACATTCCAGCAAGTGCAGGTGGAGTCAATGCACGTTTGCATTCTTCCCACTCAGGAAATGCTTTTTGTAATTCAATGGTGCCGCCATCAACAGCGACAGCGCCGCGAATTTTGTGCCCGAATAGGTGAGCAACCTCCACCACAATGTTGCCGCCCCAAGACTGTCCGAGGATGAGTGGGTTTGCCCACTTGCGTTGTTGTTGCTCAAGTGCATCGAGAACATCGCTGACATCGGCTGCGATGTCACTCATGGCGTACCCATGGTCGGGTTTATCGCTTAGGCCGTGACCACGAAGGTCGATAGCAACCACTGCGTGGCCCATTTGGCTGAGTAACCGCGCAGGGCCATCCCATAGTCGGGCATTCGAGGCAAGTCCGTGGATAAGGACAATGGGAATGCCGGGGCTTTCATTGGGCGTCGACCACTGGAGGGCTCGCAAGGAAACGCCATCGCGCACCGTGAGATGTTGAGAGGTGGGCGCAGAAGTCACCTTTCTATTGTCGCACCGACAAGGCGTTTTGGCACAGGGTGTTACGAATCGCACAGAAGGCGTCTCTCGTTCTAGGGTCATGGGACGCATTACAAAGGGGAAACCATGAAGCTGTCAATGGGAATCAATTATTCAGGCGGGTTTAAAGAAGCCGTTGATCGAGTAGTGGAACTTGAAAAGGCCGGTCTTGACCAGGTCTGGATCGCAGAGGCGTACAGCTATGACGCCATCTCACAGGTGGGCTATTTGGCTGCCAAAACAAATCGCGTAGAAATCGGCACAGGCATTGTGAACGTGTACTCGCGTACTGCAGCACTGATGGCAATGACCGCAGCAGGTTGTGACTATGTCAGTGACGGACGTTTCATCCTTGGACTTGGTGCATCTGGCCCACAGGTGATTGAAGGCTTCCACGGTGTTCCATACGAAAAGCCAATGCAACGCATCAAGGAATACATCGATGTGTGTCGCAAAACGTGGGCTCGCGAAGAAGCGCTTTCTTATGACGGAAAGACTGTGCAGATTCCACTTCCTGCAGGTCAAGGAACCGGATTAGGTAAAGCTCTCAAACTCATTAACCATCCAGTGCGCAAAGACATCCCCATCTGGTGGGCGTCGTTGAAAGACAAGAGCGTTGAAGCAACTGCAGAGATCGCTGATGGTTGGTTGCCAATCATGTTCTACCCAGAGCGTTATCACAACGTATGGGGCGATCAGTTGAAGGCTGGTCTTGCGAAGCGTGACAAGTCACGTCCGCGTCTGGAAATTTCTGCTGGAGGCATGCTCGCAATTGACGAGTCATTGACCGGGGAAGCACAAACAAAGATTCTCGATTTTGCGCGTCCGAACATGGCTTTGTATGTAGGCGGAATGGGTGCTCGCGGCAAGAACTTCTATAACGACATTTGTCGTGACTACGGCTTTGAAAAAGAAGCAGTAGAGATTCAGGACTTGTATCTCGACGGCAAGAAAGACGAAGCAGCGTCCAAGCTTCCTGGTGAGTGGATTATGAACGCAAACTTGGTGGGAACGCCAGGCTTCATCAAAGAGCGAGTTGCAGCGTTTAAAGAAGCAGGGGTCACCGTGTTGTCTGTGAACCCAATTGGTCCAGACCCAGTAGGTCAGATCGAAAAACTTCGCTCCATTATCGACGGCTGATCATGTCGATACTCACAGTTGACGTAGTTGCTCCCGGGTGGGAGCCAGTGCGCGACGCTTTTGTGAAAGGTTTCGAACTAGGCGAAGAACATGGCGCTGGTGTTTCCATTTACCATCGAGGTAAATGTGTTGTCGACCTCATGGGCGGCTGGCGAAATCGCGACCATACGGAGCCATACAGTCCAGATTCGCTGCAGGTGGTGTTCTCTACAACAAAAGGCATTACGTCTATTGCTGTTGCAATGTGCGTGGAGCGCGGTCTTCTGAACTACGAAGAAAAAGTTGCAACTTATTGGCCTGAGTTTGCCGCTAAAGGTAAGCAAGATGTGACTGTTGCGCAATTGTTGTCGCATCGCGCCGGTCTGTACACAGTGGAAGGCGACATCACACTTGAAGAAGCATTGCGCTGGGACACAATTACGTCACGACTTGCAGACACTGCTCCATTTTTTCCCGTTGACACAACACATGGATATCACGCCATCACTTTTGGTTGGTTAGCTGGCGAACTTGTTCGCCGAGTAACGGGTATGAGCCTGGGTGCTTTTGTGCGTGCACACATCGTTGAACCACTTGGTGTTGAATTCCATATTGGTCTGCCAGAAGAACTTGAACCACGTGTTGCTCGCCTGATGGCTCACCCCATTCCGAAGTTTCCACCTGATGTCGCCAAAGTGATGATGGAACGTAGTGGGCCAGGTACAAGAGGTGCAGCAGCGTTGGGTTTGAATGGTGCGTTTGGGCCGGGTGCATTTAACTTGCCAGCAGTGCATCAAGCAGAAATTCCTGGTGCAAACGGCATTGGCAATGCGCGTTCACTTGCACGCATTTATGCGGCCACGGTTTCACATGTAGATGGAATACGTCTGCTTGGTGATGAGGCGCGAGATCGCGCACGAACGAGCAATACCCCGCAAGGTGAAGTTGACAGTGTGTTGATTGATGAAACAGATTTCGGTATGGGCTTTATGGTTCATTCGCCGTACACGGAGTATTCAGGACCTTCTAGTTTTGGTCACAATGGGGCGGGTGGCTCTGTTGCTTTTGCTGAAGTGCGTCGTGAGTTGGCATTTGCTTACGTGATGAACACCATGATGACTGTGGCCGATGGCGACCCTCGGCGTAACAGGCTTACTGCTGCTGCGTCTCTGTGTGCAGACGCTGCCTAAGACTCGCCGTTAATGCAAGATAGATAGCGGAAGCGATTGCTGCTGCGACTGCAAAAATAATGATGGCCGGGCGTACGCCAAGTAATTCTGATGTGATTCCAGCCAAGATGCTTGTGCAGCCAATCATCAAGTTAACGAGTGCCATGTCTCCGGCCATGACGCGGCCTCGCACATGATCTGGTGACTGCATCTGTAGACCCAGAGTGGAAAGTGTCCATTGCGCGCCTCCACTGAGGTGCGCAAGCGCAATGAAAACTGCTGCCATGCCAATGAATGGACTGAGTGCTGCTCCGAGATAACACACGCTGAAAATGAGACCAGCAAAGCCGCAGACTTTCAGAAGCTTTGCCATGTCGCGTCCTGCAATTCGTGCACCAATAATGGGACCAAGACCAGAACCAATGCCGCGCACACCGATAAGTAGGCCTCGACCAGCATCACCCACTTGAAACACGTTGGATGCGAGTACTGCGAGTTGACTCACAATTCCAGCACCCACAGCAAAGGTCATTTTCGAACAGAGCAACGCCAAGATGATTTTGTCTTGCTTGGCAACATGGATTGCTTCTTTCATGTCTGCGATGGGGCGCACGCGACGTGTAGTTGATGTAGTTGCTGCACGTTCTGTCTGCATGGGGCGCTTCACGCCTGCAAAGAGCGCGCCCGCGATAACAAAAGAGATGGCGTCAGCGATAAATGCAGCATTGCGACCAAATGCGCCGGCAAACCCTCCACCCAATGCGGCACCAACTGCAAGCATGACTCCCCAGGTGCTTCCAAAGAGCGCGTTTGTGCGACGAAGGTCGTCTTCGTTGTCGGTGATGTTGGGAACTGCTGCACTTGTGCACGGACCAACGAAAGAGGCAAGTGCCGCAATGGCACATTGAGATGCAAATGTGATCCAGATGCCCGTCGTTGAGTGCAGAAGCAAAAACAATGCAGCCACCGCCTGTAACAGTGAGACCACAATCAGAATCTTGCGTCGATCAAACCTGTCTGCAAATGATCCAGCTACCGGTGACATAAGGAGACCAGGGATAGTCATGGAAACAAGGACGAGAGATACAAGAAACCGCGAATTGGTGACATCTTCTACCAAGCCGGCTAATGCGACAAATGTGAACCAGTCACCAAGGTACGACACCACTTGTGCGCCAAACAGCATGCGCACATCGCGGTTGCGTCGTAAGAGTGAAAACACCTCGGGTTATTTAAGATCTGCGAAGCGCTCGAGAGTACGACGTGCCTCGTCCATAATCTCTGAAACAACCTGACGCGCAGGTTTGATCTCATCGATGGCACCAACTGCTTGGCCGATTGCCATAAACGCTTTATTGGTGTCAAGAATGACATCTGGGCCAACACCTAAATGATCGATGCCTGCCTGAATGGTGGCAATTGCTTGCGCGGGGAAACCTTGCAGTTCCTCTGGGTGTTCATCAAAGTGTTGTGTCCACTCGGTGCGCGCCACGCGACATGTTTTGCCGGTGTATGCCTTGCTGATCACGGTGTCGTCTTCGGCCATCTCCAACATTTTTTGTTTGTAGCCGGTGCCGGTATGTGCCTCGTTCGTGGCGATGAACTTTGTGCCAATCCATACACCATCGGCACCGAGTGCCAAAGCGGCAACTAAACCACGACCGTCAAAGATGCCACCTGCTGCAACGACAGGAACTTTGCCTTTCACAGCATCTACAACTTGAGGAACAAGTGCCATGGTGGCAACGGTGCCTGTGTGTCCGCCGGCTTCAGTGCCTTGTGCGACGACAAAGTCACAGCCACTTGCAACAGCAGCAGTGGCGTGGCGCACTTTGCCGCACATAGAGCCCACAAGAATGTTGTGGCTGTGCAATTCGTCAATAATTTCGCGCGGCACGCCAAGGCCAGCAACGTAGATACTTGCGCCACCATCGATGATTGCTTGAATGTTGCGAGCGATTGAGTCTGGCGAAGCAGTAAGAAGGTCTACGCCGAATGGTTTGTTGGTCAAGGTGCGCACGCGAGCCATTTCAGACACCAATAGTTCTGTTGACATTGGTGCAGCACCGAATGTTCCGATGCCTCCAGCGTCAGATACGGCAGCAACGAGGTCGCTGTAGGACACTCCGCCCATGCCGGCAAGCATGATGGGCAATTCAATATCAAACATTTCGGTCAGGCGTGTCTTCATGGCTCTTACCGTAGTTCCGTTGCTTGTATTCGGGCGCACTCAGCCAAGTAGGCGAGAGGCGAGCCACTTATTTGGCGCCGTATGCCCCAGGCCGAGCGAGGAAACGGCGATGCCAACGCCGTGGCGTAAACACCACGGCACGTGCCTCATCTTCAAACATCCAGCGCACAAAATTCTTGCGAGTCCAATTGTTTGTGTCCACTAACGCCAAAACCATACGAGCAACGAATGGGTGCGTGAGCATGCGACTCAAGACAGAAGACATGCGGTGATCTGCGAGTAGCAGCGAATCGATCTTGTGTGAATACGAATCTCGTACGTCAGCGGCTGTGTTGCATTCGTGAATTGCCTCACCAGCTGCAATTCCAGTTTCCAGTGCTTGGCCAATTCCTTCGCCGGTCAAGGTGTCTGTTGCACACACTGCATCGCCAATGAATAGAACCCTGCCCGATGACCTGACTGCATCGTGAATACGAGCTGGAATGGGCCACGCGGTGTGGCGATCCTCGGGTACAAAGTGTTCGCCAAGAACTGCTGTGATGTGTGGGCGAGTCAGAAGGTCGCGCCACAAGTCATTCATGTATTTCGTTGAACGGTCAGATGTGCGCAAAATGCCGAATCCGAAATTGACTCGATTGTCGGGGAGTGGAAACGA
>Ga0255123_1000142_pt1 | contig 21498 bp, 20 predicted proteins | sample Law_Cont_RepA_8d_FD_188585 | JGI IMG/M metagenome (GOLD analysis project Ga0255123, IMG submission 188585) | Freshwater microbial communities from St. Lawrence River, New York, United States - Law_Cont_RepA_8d | ecosystem: Environmental > Aquatic > Freshwater > River | place: USA: New York...
TTGCAGAACCAGGCTTTGTGGTTGTTGCACCAGGCAGTGGCGAAATCATGATTCCACCTGTTTCTGTTTGCCACCACGTGTCAACAATTGGGCAATTACCACGCCCAATGTTTTCGTGATACCACATCCACGCTTCAGGGTTAATGGGTTCGCCCACACTGCCCAGCAGTCGCAATGACGAGAGGTCATGCTTTGCAGGTTCTTCCACGCCCCACTTCATATAGGTACGAATAGCTGTTGGCGCCGTATAGAAAATCGTGACTTTGCACTTCTCGATGATTTCCCACATGCGATCATTCGCCGGGTAATTGGGAACGCCTTCATACATCACTTGAGTTGCGCCGTTACTTAATGGTCCGTACACGATGTAGCTATGACCAGTGATCCAGCCAACATCAGCCGTGCACCAGAAAATATCCTTTTCGGGATTGAGATCGAAAACGTACTTATGTGTGTACGTGACATGCGTGAGGTAACCACCCGTGGTGTGCATGATGCCCTTTGGCTTACCTGTTGTGCCTGACGTGTACAACAAGAACAACAACTGCTCAGAATCCATTGGCTCTGCGGGGCACACCGCATCGGCTGTTGCCATCAATTCGTGATACCAGTGATCACGCCCAGCTTGCATTTCAACTGCATTGCCACCACGTTTCACCACAACAACTGCAGTGATGCTCTTTGCATTTTCTACCGCTTCATCGGCCTGTGGCTTCAGCGCGAACACTTCACCGCGGCGATAGCCACCATCTGCAGTAATCAGAACTTTTGCTTCGGCATCATTAATGCGATCTGCAAGTGCTTGCGACGAGAAACCACCGAATACAACCGAGTGAGCGGCGCCGATTCGTGCACATGCCAACATGGCAACTGCGGCCTCTGGAATCATCGGCAGATAGATATTGACTCGGTCACCTTTGGCAACACCGAGTCCTTTCAATACATTTGCAAACTTTTGTACTTCATCAAGCAACTGCGCATACGTCACCGTGCGCGTATCGCCGGGTTCGCCTTCAAAATGAAACGCAACCTTGTCACCCTTGCCGGCAAGTACATGACGGTCGAGGCAGTTGTACGACACGTTTGTTTGCCCACCCACAAACCATTTACTAAACGGCAAATTCCATTCGCAGATGGTGTCCCAAGGCCGCGACCATTCAACAAGTTCGGATGCTTGTCGCGCCCAGAAAGCCTCATAATCACGATCGGCCTCTTCATACAAATGAGTTCCGGCTACCAACGTGTTCTTCTTGAATGCATCAGAAGGTGGAAACTTTCTTTGTTCCCATTGCAGTGCATCAATTGTGTCGTGGTTATCTGAATCGGCCATCTGAAACCCCCTAATGACTAACTATGAGACTAGTGAAATGAACTCGCTACTCACTAGGGCGGGCGGTAAGACTGAACGGGTGACACCGTCGAACCTTGGCCGAGATACCACCCAACAATTTGGGCCAGCCGAATGGGGCATGACAACGGCAGTGGCAATCACCTGGGGAGCATCCTTTCTTTTCATCGCTATTGCGATCGACCACGTTGCGACAGGAGTAGTTCCTATTGCCCGACTCGGATTTGGCGCTCTGGCACTCGCCTGCTTCCCCGCTGCTCGCAAGCGAATCGACCGCAAAGATATGCCACGCGTTGCAATGCTTGGGTTTGTTGCAATGACAATTCCGTTCTATCTGTACCCACTGGCAGAACAAACAGTGTCGTCTTCCGTCACCGGCATGATCAATGGCTCTATCCCCATCACCACCGTTGTTGCCGCAGCCATCCTCACCCGCAACATGCCATCTGCTCGTCGAATCACCGCTGTACTCATCGGGTTCGTTGGTATCGCACTCATCTCGTTCGGAAGTGTTGGCGATGACAAAGGCGCAACATTGCACGGAGTGCTGTTTCTTCTAGCCGCTACTTGTTGTTATGCATTCACCAGCATCATGTCGCGCGAAATGCAAGTGAAATACGGAACGCTTCCTGTGTTGTTATGGCAAGAGCTCTTTGCTTTGTTATTTTCTCTGCCACTCGGCATACCGGCATTCTTCGATAGCACGTTTTCCTGGGCAGCCTTCTTTGCACTTGCGGTACTTGGCGCATTTGGAACCGGATTTGCTTATGTGATGTACGGAATGCTGATGGTGCGTGCAGGCGCAGTACGCGGTGTTATTGGCGTGTTCTTCACGCCTGTTGTAGCAACAATTCTTGGTTTGCTATTTCGTGATGAAAAAGTAACTGCCCTTGCAGTACTTGGTATGAGCGTTGTGCTCATTGGGGCATGGCTAACAAGCCGTCCTGACAAAGTTATTTCTTCACACTGAATTTTAAATACGTCTCTTTACTGACTGGTTCGAGTAATCCAGTTTCCCAAGTGAGGTACTGCATGATTGCTTCATCAACACCCTCTTTGCGTGCCCATGGCGGATACCACATATCATCAGTTTCGCTTAACACCAGATCATCGGTGTCTTCTCCGATTCTTTCCACTGGAAAGCCAGACCGCCTCCACGCTGTGCGACCTCCGTCTAAGTATGAGACATTGATGAAACCCATACGTTTCGCATCGGCTGCTGCATAAGCCGAAAACTTACCGTCTCCACAGCAAAAGACAAGAGTCTCGTCGTATCGAAATCTCATGAGAGCGTGGTTTAATTTTGTTCGCATTGAATAATAGGAATTAGGGATGCGTCCTTCCCGATACCAATAGCTCTCGCCGACATCAATGACGGAACACTTTTTGTCGTTGAGTAAAATCTCTAATTCTGAGGCTGTCACTTTCTTTTGCTTTGAATCAGCAATATTCAGCCTTGAAGAGGAATCGTGCTCTTTCTCAGTGAAGTGTTCACTTGCACCTTCTAGGACACAAACATCCCATCCCATTTGTTGTAACCAGTGTGCGGTCATCACTGATTGGACCAAGTAATCATCTACAAGAACAATCCGAGCATTTCTGACCGCAGCAAAAGAATCTGTGGCTTGTACAAGTTGTCCCCCGGGGGCATGAGTACTTCCGGGCAAATGACCAGATTCGTACGCATCACCCTGACGAACATCAAACAAATATGTGGTCCTTGATACATCCTCCTGAAACATTCGCAATTGATCCAAAGAGATAACTCGAACTTGATACTTATCTCTAACGTGGAGTGCATGAGATCTAGCCATTGCAATCCCTTCAACCTCAGGCTGTGGGGCAATATTTGACTGCCCCTGCAAAGTTGAGAATTTGGCTAACTGCCAACCCATTGTTCCATTCTTTAACGCAAAGACTGGATTCTTTACTCCCGCATTTCGCAAACTTTGTGCACCGATAATAGAGCGCGTCCTTCCGGCACAATTGATGACTATTGGAGTCTCATCATCAGCCAACAAAGCGGGGATCCGCAACACCAATTCAGCACCAGGGCAATCTGTTGCTTGCGGCAAACTTATTGTTCGGTATTCGGCTAGTGGTCTCGCATCAAATGAATGAAATCGCTTACCTGTGGTATGCCATTGATTAAGAACCTCAGCATCAATTCGTGGAGTGTCAAGTTCAGATTCCACCAACTCACCGAATGCTTTTGAAATTATCCCACTGCCGGAAAATAACTGGAAACCCTGAGATTGCCACGAGTTAATTCCGCCCGCAAGGATTGACACATCCTCGTACCCATTAGAAACCAAAATGTCAGCCGTCTTCTCCGCCATAAATTCGTTCTCATCACAGAGAACAATCCTGGTGCTGCGACGTGGAATCAATGTGGGAGCAAGAACCTCGCATTGTGCCAGTGGAATACTGACCGCTGCGAGAAGGTGGGATCGGGAATAGGGACCTCCGTCTCGAACATCGGCAATACAAATTTCTTCGCCATCATGCAGCCATTCCCACAATTGGTTCGGAGATACTTTTGCGTAATCCATCAGTTACGCAGACCAGCTTCCTTCATGAGAGGCAGAACCCTTTCACCAAAATACTCAAGGTCGGGTAGGTAATCATAAAAATTAACTTGGATGCCATCAATGCCAGCATCATGTAATCGCATCATCTTCTCAACCACCTGCTCTGGGGTACCAACAATTTGCATGTTGCCACCCACCGCCAGGTCATCCATTACGGCACCCTTCCATGAAACCGTGTCGCCACCAGTGATAAGAGAAAAGAAATTTTTAAGCGCTACAGGGTCGGCATGATCAATGAATGCCTGCCGGCGTGCAAACGCTTCTTTTTCGGTATCAGCACAGATGATGTGTGGGTTAATAATTGTCTTAACCGACTTCCCTTGCTCTGCCGCACGAGACTTGATGTTTCCATTGTGTTCCTTCAAAAGGCCATACACGTCTTTTCCTACTGGGCGTGTGATGAACAGAAGATCGGAGTGCTCCGCTGCAAAATCGAAACCAGGTCCCGACGAACTGGCATTCACAATGACGGGGCGCCCGTAGCGAGGTTTTGGCGATACGAATCCCTTCTTCATTTTGTAAAATTTGCCTTCGATGTCAAGGTTCTCATCGGATTGCCACAGTTGCTTCATAATGCCGACGAATTCATCAGCCATCTCGTAACGCAAATCATGTTCCACATGCTCTAGGCCAAACATCGCAAAATCTTCTTTTTTAATACCAGTAACCATATTGATTCCCCAGCGACCATCGGACATGTGATCAAGAGTCGCTGCATACTTTGCTAGATGTAGTGGGTGCCAGCCGTATAAAACATGCACGGTTGAAATCAACATGATGTTTTTAGTCAAGGCCGCCAGCCCAGCTGTTACTAACAACGGATCTTGCGTGGTCTCACGAAATTTCATGTCGCCACCCAATCCGCCCTTGCCTAACCACTGAGCAAGACCGAATACAAGGTCAAAACCGAGTTCCTCAGCTCGGACGGTACATTCGGCGTTGTATTCAAATGTCCAGTCAGTTCCTCGTGGGTATGTGGATGGAGTCCACGCACCATTTTGCAAAGGAATAAAAAGGCCAAGAATCATCTTGTTCTTGGCTGCCCGCTCAAGGGGCGTCAGCCCATCGGATTCATCGTGCTTAATTGCCGAACTTATTCGCGTCATATGCTTTCCACCCTCATGTGACGCACCAACTATACAACTCCAGCGGGTGGTCAAGAACCAGTGATACTTTCGGTAAAAATTTTACGGAAAAGTTTTACGGACATAAAGTTTGGAAGCGACGAAGATGAGTTCCAGGGTTACTGAAAGTGAAAATCTCATTCTAGAAAGCGCGCGTACCGAGATAGAAAAACACGGCGTTCTTGGTCTTCGCGTAGCTGAAGTGGCAGCAAGGGCGCACTGTTCTATCACCCAGATTGATCGAAGATTTGAGGACTGAAATGGTTTCCTTGCACGAGCTCTTGGAGATATTTACGAAGAGAGTGTCGAACAATGTGAAAATACTCGTATGACTGAACACACCATCTAGTCGCCCCTCTCTGCGGTGCGTTAAGCGTCACGGCGCGAGAAGAAGACTGCACCCAGTACCGCAAACACTGCTACAAAAGCACTGAAAACTGCTAACGAGACAAGCCACGAATTGCTTTCGTCTGTGTATTGAGCGATGAGCCTGAAACCATTACCTTGCACCGGAGCAAACTTCATCATGTTGCGGTCGAATGCCACCGACAATAGGCCAAACACCATTCCTTCAAGAATGGTGGGCCACAAAAGCAATGCAGAGATAGCACCGGGTGAACTCTTGAACACCAAGCCAAGCGACAACCCGAGTATTGAGAGGAAAACGCTAAGGATCACTGCCGAAAACAAGATACGCACATCAGTGTCAATGGTGACGAAGTCGATGTTTCGCGACGACAGAATCAATTGAGACGGCAGCAAACACAGCAATAGCATCAGCACAGAGGAAACCGTAGAGACCACCACTGTTGTCAGTAGTTTTGCAATCAAAACTTTAGACCGATTCGGAGTTGCAACGAGAGTGATTCGAATGGTTCCCTGTGAATACTCTTGCGTCGAACACAACACGCCGACAACACCCAGTAAAAGACCTGTGAGTGGGGCGAAGTTACCCACCATAGAAACAAGCGAATCCCCGACTTCCCCATTGCTGAATGCATACATAGAAGTAAGAGTGAAGATGATGGCTGGCAGTGCAATTGAGCATGCAACAACTACTTTTGTTGCACGTGTAGTGCGCAACTTGAATAACTCAGAACGAAAGATACCAATCATTGCTGCGGTGCCGCCCATGTTGAGGTGGCAGATTCGCCTCTGTATTCCACCGATGCATCTGTCGCATCAAGAAATGCCTGCTCCAGCGAACCGGTCTGAGGAGACAGTTCATGCAGAACAAGATTATTCGTTGCGGCGATTTCACCAATGGCTGCAGCACTGATGCCGTGAAAATCAACTCCCTCTGGAGTCTTCTCAATTGTTCCGCCTGCAAGTCGAACAAGTTCTGCAAGAGCGTCAATACTCGGGGAGACAACACGCACCCATGTTTTTGCATGTTGTGTCATGAATTGGCTAATCGGCCCGGAAGAAATAAGAGAGCCCTGACCAATGACCACCAAGTCATCAGCAACAAGTGATAACTCGACTAACTGATGACTACTAACGAGAACAGACCGACCCTCATCTGCAAGATGTCGCATCACTTCTCGTGTCCATCGAATTCCTTCTGGGTCAAGACCGTTTGCAGGTTCGTCCAATATGACAACTTTTGGATCGCCTAATAATGCGGCAGCAAGGCCAAGACGTTGACGCATTCCTAATGAAAACTTGCCAACTCGTGTATTGGCCGCTTCGGTCATGCCGACCATTTGAAGAACTTGGTCCACACGCTGCACTGAAATGCCATGCGTTAATGCGATCCAACGCAAATGATTACGCGCTGTTCTTCCCTTGTGGGCATCTCCCGCATCAAGTAACGAACCCACTTGGGTAAGTGGGCGCTCAAACTCTGTATACGCCTTACCATCGAACAGAACATGCCCTGTGTCAGGGCGATCGAGACCCAACATGCATCGCATAGTGGTGCTTTTGCCAGAACCATTTGGCCCAAGGAAACCAGTTACTCGACCAGGCGCCACCGAGAACGAAAGTGAGTCGACTGCCTTCTTCGACCCATACGACTTGGTGAGATTCTCTACAACGATCACACCTGCAACCTACTTCTCTTTTGAAGACGAGCAAGACCATTCGAGAACCATGAAATTACCAAGGCCGGTGGTATCGAGCAGTGCCTCTGCCTCAGTAACTCTGCTTCTCATCTTGATGGCCGCCAACGTGGGGCGTGCCGCATTTTCCGTCCACACTTGTATCCCCTCTTCCACCAGTTCATCAATTCCCCACAACTGCAAGAACTGCGATTGCGTTCGCACTGCATCTGGCTCTCGCACCGCAGCAAGCTGGTCGATGCACACCTGTGTTGTGATGTCTTGTTCACCGGGATTGCGCAAATAGTGCACTCCGCGTTCATGACCCGCGTAGGTGCGCAACCATTCACGCCATGGCATAGATGCGACCTCGGCAGTTAATGGAGTGCAGTAATCGATAACGAACACACTGCCCGAGGACAGAATATCTAGGACATTAGACAACCACTCCGTGGCCTTTGTGTGCACTGGTGCGCGCGAGCCATGTGGAACGCGGGAAGGCAAACAGGCAGGAACATCTTGTGTCATCAGTAATTCTGCGAAACCGTCCCCTTGTTCAATGACATGAGCATTCCTCCAGCCATCGTCATATACCCATAAATCAAATGGCAGATTGTCGAGCAATTCATTCGCAATGACGACACCGTGTTCGATATTGCTGGGCATGACACCAGTAGATGTCACCCCTTCTGGATGCAAGGTTCTTTGTTCAGCACTTACTTCAACAGTTACGTATGTTCCATTCACTAAGCACTGTGGACTGGCTGCGATAATTGAACGCGCGAGGGTGCCTGGCCCAGCACCCACTTCTACTATTTGAAAACCACTGGGCTGACCAAGACGCTTCCAGACAGCATCAATCGCCTGTGACACAACATGGCCAAACAATGGCCCCACTTCTGGAGACGTAATGAAATCGCCACGTCTACCCGCGCGACCTGTAGTGGAATAGAAACCGTCAGGCCCATACAACGCGTTCTCCATGAACTGCGCAAAGGGAATACTTCCTTGAGACGCTGCGATAGCAGCGCGTATGGAATCAGCCGCCGAAGGCACCGGCGAGACCGGCAAGATCACCGAAGTGAATAACAATTCCTGGCAAGACACCGAGCAACAACGTTGCAGAACCGGTGATTGCTAGAGCGACAATGAGCGACGACTGAATTGGAACGGGCGACGAATCGCCGTCAGGCACGGGGCGCATCCACATTTCACGCAAAATGCTTCCGTAGTACCCGAATGCCACAACAGAGTTCACACCGCCAATAATGGCCAATGCATACGCCCAATTGTTTTGTGCAGAGACAAGTGATTGGAAGGCTGCAAATTTACCGAACCAACCGCCTAGAGGTGGAATGCCTGCAAGTGACGCCATGAACAATGTCATGAGAGTTGCAAGGCCCGGTGCGTATGAGAACAAGCCACCGTATGAAGAAATCTCGCCGCTGCGTGTTTTGCGAGACACCGCCATGATGACTGCAAAGACTCCCAAGTTGGTTGCTGCGTACACGAGTAAGTAAGTGACTACAGCGCGAAGGGCTGACTCTGCAACACCTTGTTCACCTGCCACGGCAAGCGGCATGAGGATGAAGCCACCTTGAGCGATTGATGAATAAGCCAACATACGAACGATGTTTGTTTGCTTCAGAGCCATCACGTTTCCGACGGTCATTGTGAGCGCAGAGAGGATCCAGAACACTGGCTGCCACACTTCGCTGGAACCAGGGAATCCGACGTACACAACAGTGACTAGAGCAACGAAACCAGCAGTCTTTGATGCAACAGACAAGAACGCGGTGACAGGAGTTGGAGCACCTTGATAAGTGTCGGGTGCCCATGTATGGAAAGGAACTGCTGAAATCTTGAACGCAAAACCAATCACTACGAACAGAACTGCAACTGCACGAATCGCAGACATGTCTGAACCGAGGTATGCGCCGATGTCTACAAGCTTTGTGGAGTTAGTGATGCCGTAAAGAAGTGACATGCCGTACAACATGATTGCGGAGGCAAACACACCGAGTAGGTAGTACTTGATTCCTGCTTCATTGCTTTTACTGTCACGCTTACGCCAGGCGGCCAACATGTACGCCGGGATTGACAAGAACTCGAGTGAGACGAAAATAGAAATGAGGTCACGGCTAGATGCCATCATGACCATTCCCAAAAGACTCGACAAGACCAAGAACCAATACTCGCCTTGGTAGTAGTCGCCCTCACGAATGTGATCCGCAGACAACAACACAACCACATAACCAGCAAGTAGGAATAAACCTTTCAGTACAAGACTGAAATCGTCAACTACATAGCGGCCATCAAATAGCGAACGGACTCCCGCATCACTCAGCGACAGTGTCAGTACTGGAATGAAAGCAGCAAGGAGGGTGAAACTTGCAACGGGTGTAAGGACCCACTTCTTCGCATCTGCAATAAAGAGATCTAACAACAGGAGCAGCACGATGCCGCCCCCGAGAACAATCTCGGGCGCAAGTGCGTGGTAGTCGATAACAGGCGCCGACCACACAGCATCAGCAATAGTGCTCAGCACGGGTCAGCCTCCGAAAGCCTTCAATGTGACGCCCACAGCTGGGTCGAGAACTTTGAACATCAGTTGTGGGTACACACCAAAGACCACGATGGCGATAAGCAAAGGTGACCATGCCACCCACTCAAACTTGTTGACATCATGGATGTCTTCGTCGTGACCATGACCTGGTGAGAACTCTGCAGTTGGCTCACCAAACGCTGTGCGCTGGAACATCCACAACAGATAACCAGCTGCAAACACAGTTCCGATTGCAGCAATCACCATGTATGCGCGGAATACTTCCACTGGTAACCCGTCGGCTGGTTGATATGCAGAGAGAATCGCGGGGAATTCACCCCAGAAACCTGCAAGACCCGGAAGACCAAGAGAAGCCATCGCGCAGAAGCCCATGATCCAACCAAGTTTTGGCATTTGCAACAACATGCCAGAGAGACGCTTGATTTCAAGAGTGTGATAACGCTCTTTCACAGAACCTGCAACAAAGAACAACATGCCGGTAATCAAACCGTGAGCAACCATTCCAAACATTGCTGCGTTCATACCGAACGACGTCAATGTTGAAATACCCAACATGACGTAACCCATGTGAGCAACTGATGAGAAAGCGATCAATCGCTTCATATCTGTTTGGGCGAGACAGCCAAGCGCGCCATAGATAATGCCGATCACTGCAAGAGCACCGATGTACGGCGCCCATGCTTTTGCTGCTTCAGGAAGAATCGGAATTGCGATTCGTACAAAACCGTAGGTACCCAACTTCAACAAGATGGCAGCCAGGATGACTGATCCTTGAGTTGGCGCTTGCGTGTGCGCATCAGGCAACCAAGTGTGGAACGGGAACATTGGCACTTTGACTGCGAAGCCAACAAACATGCCACCGAAGATCCAGATCTGGGTCGTACGAGAAATGTTCAAACCATTTTCAATGAGGAATGGAATAGAGAAACTTTCGGCACCGGTCTTGAAGAACAATGCAAGGAAGGCCACCAACATGAGCGCCGAACCAAACATGGTGTACAAGAAGAACTTGAGTGATGCGTACTGGCGATTTTCGCCACCCCAAACACCAATCATGAAATACATCGGCAACAGAACAAGTTCGAAGAAAACGAAGAACAAGATGAGGTCACGGGAGATGAATGTTCCGGCCATACCTGTTTGCAATACCAACATCAAGATGAAGAAAGCCTTTGGATTACCTGGTGAAGGAACGTGATCCCAGCTGTAAATCATGACCAACAAAGTGATGACCATTGAGAGGAAATACAGAGGAAGGCTGATTCCGTCTAATCCGATGAAGTACGACGACTTGATGACAGAAATCCATTCGTGGTTTGCCACGAACTGCATCTCACCGGCGCGGCCGTAATCAAACTGAATCAAGGTAAACACACCGACAGCAAGCGTTGCCGCTGCTGTGATGATGCCCACTGTTTTAGTTAGTGCTTCGTCTGCCTTCGGCAGAAAAAGCATGATGATGACTCCCACCAGTGGCAAGAATGTGCCGACTGATAGCACCCAGTTGTGTTCGCTAAGCATGCCTATGTGCTCCCTCAGGTATTAATGATGACGAGTATGAGGGCGCCGATGGCGGCTGCGCCGAACAACAACGCCCCATACATATTGACTTTTCCGGACTGAACAGGTTGTAGGGCTCCGCCAGCTGCTTGCGCGGCATTGCCCGAACTATTCACTGCACCGTCGACCAATTTCTGATCGACATTGCGATACACCCAACCAGCAACCGTCTTGGCGCTTGTACCTGCGCCATTGACGATGCCGTCGAGAATGTTTTGGTTGATCCAATACGCACCGCGCGCGATTGGGTGCGCGATAGAACGTACGATCACGTTTTCATACAAGGCGTCGAGGTAGTACTTGTTCACCAAGAACTTGTAACCGGCACCTAGAGCCTTGTTGCGCTGCGTAAGACCAACAAGTTTTTTGTTTTTGCGTTCGTACAACTGAACACACAAGATCCAGCTAGACAACATTCCTGCAAACACGATGAGCATGGACAAGCCAGCCTTCGACCATTTGAAAGGCGCATGATTAAGTTGCGGCGCAACACACACTCCGTCTACTGGCGTCTTTGTTCCACAATCAGATTTGTGATGACCTTCTTCACTCGAGTGATCTTCTTCACCACTCGCTGCAGCCAAAGGTGCACCTGAGTGAGCCTCTTCACCTTCAACAGGTTCTGTTGGTTCGTCGGAAGAAATCCTTGCTTCCCCTGCACCACCAGTGACATATGCAATGCCTGTTGGGTTGATGACCTCAGCACTTGGTTCTACCCACTTCTTGAAGTTCTCCCAGCTGTGACCAAATGGCGCTGCGTTCAAGAAACCAGAACTCAACGCAAGGGTGGCCAAGATGATGAGAGGTGCAGTAATCAGCCAACCAGATTCATGCGGACCATGTGATGCATGATCATCGTGGCTCGCATGTGCGTCGTGACCGTGAGTGTCATGAGAGTCGTGAGCATGATCATCATGACTTGCGTGTGCGCCATGACCTTCTTCTTCATGATGCTCTCCAGCAGATGCGCCACGTGGCGAACCAAAGAAGGTGAGGTACGTCGCGCGAGTCATGTATGCGGCCGTGAGGAACGCACCCGCTAAGCCCACAATCATGAACACGTTGTATCCGGCGTAACCAACGTTGTCGATGATTTCGTCTTTAGAGAAGAAACCAGAGAATGGGAAGACACCACACAATGCCAATGTTGAGATGATCCATGTGGTGAAAGTGATGGGCATGAACTTGCGTAGTCCACCCATGTCTTTCTTCATTTCAAAAGAGTGATGCGATGAACTGTGACTGATTGAGCCGGCGCCCAAGAACAGACAAGCCTTAAAGAACGCGTGCGTAAAGATGTGGAAAACAGCTGGCAACCAAGCACCAGCGCCGAGTCCCATCATCATGTATCCCAACTGACTCACAGTTGAATACGCCAACACCTTCTTGATGTCTGTTTGAACGAACGCAAGCAGAGCCGCAATGACAATGGTGATGCCACCGATGATCACAATGAAGTTGGCCCCTGAACCAAGAATGTTGAGGCCTTCGAAGAACACTGGGTACACGCGAGCAACTAGGAACACGCCAGCAACAACCATGGTGCTTGAGTGCAGCAAGGAACTAACAGGCGTTGGGCCAGCCATTGCGTCTGGCAACCAGGTGTGTAGCGGGAATTGGCCACTCTTGCCGATTGCTGCAATGAACAAGGCCACAGCACCAACGGTGATTGCAGCAGAGCTTGGGTCACCAGAAAGCGCCCATGATGACAGACCACGAATTGAGAAGCCAGAAACACCGAGTGTCTTTGTTGTCCATTCGTTCGCAGCGAAGTACAAGACGGCAGTACCGGTTAAGAGACCAATGTCGCCAGTACGTGTCGTAAAGAATGCTTTGAGTGCAGCACGACTATTTGCGCCCTCTTCCCACCAATGCCCAATAAGCATGAACGAGCACAGACCCATGATTTCCCAACCAAGGATCAGTTGGATCATGTTTTCAGCAACGACCATGTTGAGCATGCCCGCAGAGAACAATGTGAGAGATGCAAAGAAATGTGTATACCGACGGTCACCGCGAAGGTATTCGAGTGAGTAAATCTGTACAAGTGAAGAAATAAAGGCAACAACCAAAAGAATGGTGACAGTTAGACCATCAACGTGTTGGCCAATACCGAGCGAGACACCATCGTTTTGCCACCAGGTCCATGTCTTAACGATTGGCGCGATGTAGGCACCTTCTTCAGCGCCATTAACTCGCTGAATCCACTGGTATGCGGCACCTGCAGAAAATACAAGGGCTCCCAACATGGAAGCGACACCGAACTCGCTGCCTTTTTTCGGCATGCGCTTGCCAAAAAAGATAATCAGTGCAAACGAGATTGCGGGGATGATGGGGATAATCCATGCGTTCTCTAAGAACCAACCAGACGACAACACTGTCTCTGTCATTTCGGTCGCTGCTGCCAACATCTGATCAGCCCTTCATCTCTGAGAGTTCGTCAAGTCCGATGGAGCGACGGTTGCGATACATAAGGAGAACCATTGCGAGTCCGACTCCAACTTCGGCGGCCGCCACTGCAATGACATACAGAGCAAACGTGTGGCCGTCGACAGATCCGTTACGCAATGAGAAAGCCAACAAGTTGATGTTCACTGAATTCAAAATCAATTCAATTGACATCAACACCATGACAGCGTTCTTACGAGCAATGACTCCGTAGACGCCGATGCAGAACAAAACGGCGCCCAGAATGAGGAACTGATTCAACAACATGGCTTAGTCCCTCCTTGAAAGCACAATGGCTCCGATAACGGCGGCAAGAAGAACAAACGACAGTGCCCAGAACGGCAACAAGTACGGTCCAAAAATCTGGTCAGATAATTGTTGAGTGGAAACAACAGGAGAATCTGAAGGCAAGCGTTGATCGCCAAAACCATCATTGAGTGCGATAGCAAGTGTTGCAAAGAGCAATACCGCAACCGGTACACCCATGAACCAATTCTTATTGTTCAGGTCGGTCTCAACGCCAATACGTGCACGAGTCAACATTGTTCCGAAAAGGAACAGCACCATCACAGCACCGATGTACACAAGCACTTGAGTGATTGCTACGAACTCGGCGGCAAGAAGTACGTACTGAGCGGCTGCACCAGCGAGAACGACTACAAGCCAGAGAGCTGCGTGTACGACGTTCGATGTTGTAACCACACGAAGCGCGCCAATCACCATGATTGCAGCGATGATCGCAAAACCAATGTTTTGAGCGACAAGAAGGTCAGCAGCAATCATTACTTCTTGCCCTTCTTATCTGCGCCAGCTTCAAGTTCTGGTGCTTCAGGAACAGTTTCCATCCACTCGCCGAGTTTTGACTTGTCATGCAAGAGGTCGGCGATGCGAGGTTCTGAGTATTCGTATTCTGGGCTCCAGAACAGTGCGTCGAACGGACATACCTCTACGCAGATACCGCAATACATGCAGAGTGCGTAGTCAATATCAAAACGATCGAGTTTGTTGACCTTACGAGGAGAACCGCCAGCACGACGTGGTGGTGCCAACTCTTTATGACCTTCGATGTAGATGCACCAGTCGGGACATGAACGTGCACACAACATGCACGAGGTGCAGTTGCCTTCATGCAATGCGATAACACCGCGCGCACGAACAGGAGGTGTCTCCTTTTCGTGCGGATACTGAATGGTGTTAGACCCTTCAGTTGCTGTGCGCATCAACGTACCGAAAGTGACCCCGAGGCCCTTAAACAAACCAGGAACTTTGGGCTTAGCCATCAGAATGCCACCTTGAAAATTGCCGTCAGCATGATGTTGACAAGTGAAACTGGGATCAGCACTTTCCATGCGAAGCGCTGCAACTGGTCTTCACGGAAACGTGGGAAAGAGAAACGCACCCACATGATGATGAAAGACAAGACAACCATCTTGGTGAACAAGATGAGTGGTCCGGCCACATTCATCCAGTTGTCGATGTCATTCAAGTTGGTCCAACCGAACCAAGAGAATGGAACAGCCCAACCGCCGAGGAAGAGAACAGACGCAATCATGGAGAACACGCCAGCTGTTGCGAATTCACCAATGAAGAAAATAAGGAATCGGAAGCCCGAGTACTCGGTCATGTAACCAGACACAAGTTCAGATTCAGCAATCGGCATGTCGAACGGTGTTTGTGTGAGTTCGGCTTGCACGGCAATCATAAAAATCACAAAACCAACGAACTGCGTCAGGACGTATGGGTTGCCGAGTCCATCCCACCCAAACATTGAGCCAGCATTTTGTGCCACCACGATGCCTTGCATGTTCATAGTTCCGGCCTGAATGACAACACCAACAACTGCGAGCACCATGGGAAGTTCATAAGCGATCAACTGACCAGCAGCACGCAGACCACCAAGCAGTGAGTACTTGTTGGCACTGGACCAACCAGCAATCAAAATGCCAAGAACCGAAACAGATGAAACGGCGAGCATGTAGAAGACGCCTGCTTCAAAATCGGTGAACCATGCATCTGGTCCGAACGGCACTACTGCTACCAATAAGAAGGTGCTGGCCAAAACAATGAGCGGTGCAATCTTGAAAAGGAACTTGTCTGCCCGCGCAGGGTAGATGTCTTCTTTTTGCAGCCACTTGCCAACTTCAGCAAATAACTGCATCGAACCGTATGGACCAGCTTCCATTGGACCAAGACGAGACTGCATAAACGACATCATCTTGAACAAGAAGAGGTACACGATGGTTCCTGCTGGCAGTAGAACTGCAACCAGGCCACCAAGAACGCGCAACAACGACTGTGCCCAGTAGGCAAGGTCAGCGGAAAGTACAGCTGCATTCATCAGCGATCAATGTCTCCGAGAATGAAATACAACGACGCCAAGATGGTGATGATGTCTGGGACATAAACACCCTTCAATAGCCACGGCACAATAGAAATGTTGTTGAACGATGCACTACGAATCTTCACACGGAATGGACCCATGTCGCCTTGTGACACCACGTAGTAGCCCATCTCACCGAGTGGATTTTCGGTTGAGACCCATGCTTCGCCTTCAGGCACCTTGATGATTTTGGGCACCTTTGCCATGACAGGTCCGGCTGGAATGGTGTCGAGAAGTTGGTCAACGATGCGTGTGGATTCACGCACTTCTTGCAAGCGAACCCAGCAACGTGCGAACGAGTCGCCGTCCGGATGCGTAATGACTTTCCAATCAACTTTGTTCCATGCCATTGGAAGGCTTTGGTCGCGACGAAGATCCCAATCCACACCACTTGCGCGCAAGTTTGCACCGGACATGCCGTACTGCAATGCAACATCTTTCGGAATGACACCAATGCCACGTGTACGTGACTGGAAGATTTCATTGCCAAACAACAAGTCTTCAATCTGATCGCAGAATGTGCGCAACTTCTTCATGACGTTGCGAGTCTCATCAATGAAACCTGCTGGCAAGTCTTCCTTCAATCCACCAATGCGGTCGAAGTTCGGGTGGAAGCGTCCACCAGTGGCTGCCTCAATGAGGTTCAGTACATATTCACGATCACGGAATGCGAAGAACACAGGAGTTACTGCACCCAACTGCACACCAAGGTCACCAAGGAACAATGAAACGTTTGCGATGCGAGACAATTCAAAAAGAATGGTGCGAATGTGTTGAGCACGTGATGGAGCCTCTACGCCCATCAACTTTTCTGCTGCCAAAATAAATGGCACTTCGTTTGCGAATGAACCCAACCAGTCAATGCGGTTTACCAATGCAGTGACCTGTGGGTATGTGCGAACCTCGGTGAGCTTCTCGTAACCACGATGCATGTATCCAGCAGATGGCTCTGCCCAAATAACTTGTTCACCGTCGAGTCGAGCGATGATGCGAAGTGTTCCGTGAGTCGCAGGGTGCTGCGGTCCGATGTTGAGGGTCATGCCCTCGGTTTCAAGTTCTACGTTGACGCGTGCATCTGCTGCTTGCGATGCGATGTAGGCCAACTGTTGGCGGTCTCCGAGCAAACTCATGATGCTTCGCCTTCCTCTTCATCGTCGTCACCTGGAAGCGGTTCGACGTCAACAATTCCGGGCCATGGCTTCACGATGCGCGCAAGCAATGGGAAATCTTTACGTAATGGATGACCTTCAAAATCTGTAGGCAGATACATGTTGCGAAGGTCTGGATGTCCGTTGAAACCAATGCCAAACATTTCGTGTGTTTCGCGCTCGTGCCAATTTGCACCCGCGTAAACACCGCTCCATGAATCAATAGCCATTACAGCGTCGTCAACATCAACCTTGATGTTGATACCGAGGCTTGAGAATGGCTGCATGACGCGAGCAAGTACTTGGAAACGTGTGGAGCCACCTGCGTAGCCCTGCTTCACAGCGGTGTCGCGCTCTTTCGGAGGATCGGTGGGATCATCTTCACCTTTGCCAAACGGAGAAGGCATCCAGTCGATTGCGGAAAGAAAACAGAAGTACGAATATCCGAGTGACTTCAATGTGTTTCCGGTTGCGACCCAAGAATCTGCCGAAACGCGGATCCACATGTCGTCATTTGGTTTTACAAGAGAATCAAGAACAGCGCCGTTGAGTGCAGCGATGACTCGCGCAATTTCTGTGTCACGAATTTCGTCACGAGGTGCTTCAGTTGTGGAATCAGTTGTTGACGACAACGGGAACACCTCCCCTCTCTGCGGACTCGCCATCAATGTTCATTGGACGAAATCCTTCACCACGCCAACGCGCACCCATGTCTTCGTTCTTGATGCGTTGCTGCAACAAAACGATTCCTTCTAACAAGGCTTCTGGACGAGGAGGACAACCAGGTACATACACATCAACAGGGATGATCTGATCAATACCTTTAGTGACGGAGTAACTATCCCAATATGGTCCGCCACAGTTTGCGCAGCTTCCCATTGAAATCACATATTTCGGTTCAGGCATTTGTTCATACAAACGCTTGATTGCCGGCGCCATCTTGTCTGTAACTGTTCCAGAAATAACTACAAGGTCTGCTTGCCGAGGAGATGCAGGCAATGGAATAACACCGAGTCGCATTACGTCATAACGCGGGGAGCCGAATGCGGCACCCATTTCAATTGCGCAACAAGCCAGACCCCATTGATATACCCACAAGCTGTACGAACGACCAAGGTTGAACAATTGAGTGAGTGGCTTGCCGAGTCGACCACGATCTACGAGACCCATACGAGAAAAATCCTTGTTCCTAAACCCAGCGTAAGACGCCTTTGCGCCACGCATAGACAAGGCCAAGCAAGAGGATGCCGACGAAGACACCCATCTCAACGAGACCAAAACCCGCGTAGCGCTCTAACTGAGTTGCCCACGGAAAAATGAATACTGCTTCAACATCAAAAATCACAAAGAGAAGTGCAAAGACGTAATAACGAATCTGGCTTTGCGACCAACCGTCGCCTACAGGGTCCACACCACTTTCATAGGTGAGCAACTTTTCTGGGTTGGGCTTGTTCGGGCGAATGAGTGCCGAGATACCAAGCAGCAAACCAGCGACTAAGAAGGAGGCAAGGCCAAACCACACAACAGTGAGATAGGACCGTAAGAACGGGGACATCACTGCCAAAACTACTACGGGCAATCACGATGCCCCCAACTTCTCAGACTGTTGGTGACCCCATGTGCCTTTGTGCAATGGTGGAGACGAACCAGTCCACCAATTCATTGCACCGAATCTCGGCCCCGTCCATCTGAGAACTCGTCTCCGACAGCAGTGCAACTTTCGAGATTCCAGAGGCCTCTAGTTCCTCGGCACCGGCGCCGCTCGACCAATGCGAAACGATGGTCTCTGTGGCCTCGGGGTGAAACTGGACCGCCAATGTGCGCCCGACCACCATGGCCTGCGGGCCAATAGGTGAATCGGCCAAAACGGATGCCCCCGAAGGGACCGAAAATCGGTCGTAATGCCACTGCATCCAGGGGCCCGAGGTCAACGCCGACGGAGCCGTGAGCCCGGCCTCAGACGTGGCAAACACCTGGCACCACCCGATTTCAGGAGATTGTGCTTTTGTGATTTCTCCCCCTAGGGCCGCTGCTACCTGCTGGGCACCAAAACAGATTCCAAGGACAGGGATATCTCGCCGCATGGCTTCACGGAGCAACTCTTGCTCGGCGCGCACGGGGCCAGCCACCTGGTCCCAGTAGGTGCTCCAATTGGAACCCAAAGCGAGAACTAGATCGAAATCCTCCACGGGCAACCAGCCCTCGTGGTCTTCTCGTAAAAACTCCGTGAACGTATAGCCATGTCGGCGCAATGCTCGCCCGACAAGACCGGGGTCGACATCTTCTCTATTCGCAACAAGTGCTGCACGCATGCCCACTACGGTAGAGCCTGCATGACCACTCCACCTATTGATTCGGCTGCCATTCTGGCCGCTCGACAAGCGGGCGCAGGTGTTGTGAAGCGAACTCCCATTACGGAGTCGCTCACTTTGTCTGAACGTTTCGGCGGCAATGTCGTTTTGAAGGCTGAGAATTTGCAGCGGACAGGCTCATTCAAAATTCGCGGTGCGATGAACAAGCTCACTTCACTCGGTGATGCAGCGCAGTCCGGTGTCGTTGCAGGTAGCGCTGGCAATCATGCGCAAGCCATCGCATTTGCTGCGCGCCACTTTGGTGTGCCGTGCGAAATTTTTGTTCCTGCCGGTGCATCACTTTCGAAAATGGAATCAGTTCGTTCATACGGCGCAACACTTACTGAAGGTGGCGACACCTTGAGTGACGCGGTTGCGCTTGCACGCTCGCGGGCAGATCTCACGGGTATGAATTTCTGTCACCCATTTGATGATCCGATTGTTGTAGCTGGACAGGCCACTCTTGGTCTCGAACTCGCCGAAGACATTGCAGATCTTGCAATGGTTCTCGTTCCACTCGGTGGCGGTGGCTTAACAGGCGGCGTTGCGCTTGCACTAAAGCACATCAACCCAAAGATTCAAATCATCGGAGTACAAGTACGCGCTTGCGCACCATACGCAGGTGATCCACCACCCGATGGGCCAATCGTTACTTTGGCAGATGGAATCGCAGTAAAAACGCCTGGCGAATTTACTCGGCCCATCATTGAAAAATACGTGGACGAAATAATTGTTGTGGAAGAAGACCTTGTGGCAGATGCGATGGTTCTACTGATGGAACGCAGCAAGTTGTATGTCGAAGGTGGCGGTGCAGTTGGTGTTTCAGCGCTGATGAGTGGTCAAGTGAAGCCGGCGCGTCATGGCACAACGTGTGTTGTGTTGTCTGGTGGCAACGTGGACTTGGGAGTTGTGCCTGGGTTAATTCGTCGTAACGAAACACAGGCAGGACGACGACTCATTATTTTTGTTCGCATCTCTGATCGCCCTGGTGGTTTAGCAGGACTTCTCAACTTGTTTGCACAATCTGGTGCCAACCTCATTGAAGTAGAACACGTGCGTGAAGGCGTCAATTTACATGTGCGTGAAACTGGCGTGCAGGCCGTGCTGGAAGTTCGCAGCCGAGATCATGCAAAAGATGTACTTGCCGCCGTACAAGCCGCGGGATACGAAGCAGAAGAAGTCGATAACGGATGATCATGCCGTTGATCGGTGTACCCGGGCGTCGTGCTTCAGAAGCAAACAATGTTCGAGGCAAGGCTATTTCTTCTGGACGAATGTATGCAGATGCAATCCATCGTGCGGGTGGGCTACCTATTGTTATTCCCCCGTCGGACGACCCTGATGTGATTGTGGCGACGATTCAGAGATGCGATGGCATCGTGATGCCAGGCGGTGGAGACGTGAACCCCACTTGCTATGGACACACTGAAAATGCAGAGCTTCGTGGCGTCAATGACTTCATCGATGCTTTCGAAATTGCCGCAGTGCGTGCAGCGCTTGATATCGATCTTCCAATTTTGGCGATCTGCAGAGGACACCAAATTTTGAACGTTGCACTTGGTGGAACACTCATTCAGCATTTAGACACAACTGATGACCATCGCGACACCATGCACACTGTGCAAATGGTTCCTGGTTCGCTGGCGGCTCTTGCCATGGGAACACACGAACCATTTGTGCATTCGTTTCATCATCAAGCGATTCAAAAACTGGCAGATGACCTCACCGTCGTTGGTACACACCATGACGGCACTATTGAAGCCGTGCAACATATATCTAAAACTTGGGTGATCGGCGTGCAATGGCATCCAGAAGACACTGCGGCAGATGACGCAAACCAGCAGGGTTTATTTGACGCTCTGATTCAGCAGATCAAGTAATTAGCGCGGGGCGAAGCGCACTAATTGTGTTGCATCGAGCAGTAAGTCTGGGAACAGACC
>Ga0255123_1000168_pt1 | contig 19398 bp, 31 predicted proteins | sample Law_Cont_RepA_8d_FD_188585 | JGI IMG/M metagenome (GOLD analysis project Ga0255123, IMG submission 188585) | Freshwater microbial communities from St. Lawrence River, New York, United States - Law_Cont_RepA_8d | ecosystem: Environmental > Aquatic > Freshwater > River | place: USA: New York...
AACCGTAGGCGAGCAATTCTTGTACATTCATTATAATGAGATCAAAAGATATGAGATTACTGACAGCGGTCCACTTACGATTACGAATCGACCAGACCTATTTAAAGCCCACCAAGTTAAAGATAGAACACTAGGAGACTTGCACCCTGATCGCTGGTTCTTCTTTGAGAAGAACCAGATGCGATTTACTTACAAGCGAGCTCCGTCAGCTACGGAGCGAGAGTTGGGTGTATCTCAAGAACTACTATTCACGGCTATTGACATCGACAAGCTCTATTCAGCACTTGCTCAATCCGGAATCAATCCTGATCGTAGCTTGCTACAAGTACTGCCTTTGCATCATTTTCAACATCCAACCTATCGCCCTGACACGTCCTATTTGGGGAGAAGTGCTCAAACCGGTCTATTTGATTACGTAAAAGTTGGAGAGACATGGTCTTTTGAACAGATGATTCCTGGAGGAGGCGAACTAATTCCTTTTTGCGGTAAAGTGCTAAATATCGACTATGAAAAACTGACCATTACTATTGAATCAGCATCTCTCAGTGCCCGTACAATGAGTTTGGGTCACTTTTGTCCATTGAAGAAAATTGAAGAAGTCATTCCGAACTTAACTCCGACGATTACTCAACCAAGCATAATTTCTCCTACTATCGATTACAAAGCTTTGGCTGCGAACTGGAAGCGATTCCAGAAGCGCTAGGAGAAAAATGCCAACAAAAGCATGCCCTTATGGCGGCGAGGACTACTGGGACGAAACTCTTGGAGAGTGGAGATGGCGCCCGCCCGCACTACCAGATTGTACCATCCGGCAAGAGGCCTTTAGAAAAGAAGCCGAAGACTTTTACAAAAACCCTTCAACTGCGCATGTCCTCGATGATGGGGAATTGAGAGAAGTGCGCCCAGTCAGAAAAGCTGAAGATTCCCCCCTCGTTAAGGCCGAAGAACTCCAACCAATTCTTCTAGGGGCCTTATTAAAAAAGAAAGGCACAGGTGATTTCTACAGAGTTCGATGTCATTCGCGCCAAAGCAGTTTCACTTTAATCGGCGCGCCATTTTATTACAATCAGAGTTGGTCCCTTGCGAGTAGAGAAACAATCGAAAGAGATTATGAGATTCTATCCTACGGAGAAGATTTTCCTTTGATCCGAAGAAATATTTCTGTCGGCAGCAAATGGAAATGCAAGCTTCAGTTCTTCGAAGGTCTTTTTGAGGTAATTGGTTTTTGGAGTGACATCTATGTAAATGCTATGGATGACGCAGGGCGACCTTGTCGAATTACGCGCAATTATTTCCTCACTGTATTTGACCCTGTATGACTTCCCCTCAACCGTGGAGTGGAGTCAAACTTCCATTAGGCCAGCTAATTGTCTCAACCGCTGAGAAATACTACTGGATTATTTCGAACCAATTTGATCATCCGAACCCTACAAATTACTATGCAATGAGCTGTGTGGGTCATAAACAAAGTATTGTTTCTGCAGAAGAAATTAAACGCCACTTCCTGATTTGCCCCATCTACAAACCAGTATATCAAGGCGTGCCCGTAATAGGTGAAATGTGGGCGCCAATCGTTCCATGGAGAAATGAGATTCTTAGAATTGAAAGAGTTCCTGCTGCTGGTGATATTACTGCAAGTGTTATTGACACCACAAACAACAGAGATCGATTTCTTTATGCACCTGTCCAGTACTATCACCCAACGTATTTCCTCACATTCTACAGGCCCTTTTTGGAGGCTAAGAAGATGAACTTTGGTTGGTGAACTTGAATATGACAAAGCACAAGTAGCAATTGCACATGCTATCTACATTGTTGGAAAATCTCTAAAGGCATTCGAGCGCTGATTAAGAGCCCCTTCGGGGGCCCTTTTCTCTGGTGGATTTTGCGCTTTCGTCTAGAACAGGAGACTGGAATGGTTTCAGAAGTAGAGCAAAGAAGTCGTTTGTTTTTATCGGTAGTAACTGTTTCAAGTATTGGTATGATCTTTATTGGCATGATGGGCTTGGCAAAAGATTGTAGGAACTACCAATGTTTCCATACTAACGGCAACATTACGTTATCTGCACCTAGAGATTATGAAGATTGTCAAAACACAATTGAAATTCCAACCACTCCTGAACCTCAAACCAAAAAAGTTTCTGGTATTTCAAATGTGAATCGGATTCCAGAAAAACAGCCTGCTATTGCCCAAATCCAAGAAAAACCAAATCTTGCTATTGCAAAACTCCTATCTCCTGTTGGGATGGAGACAGAAGCCTGTCTTCGAACTCTTATCTGGAATAAGGGAAGGTCTAAGAAAAGCTATTTGCCTCTTTCGACAATGTCAATTTGCTTCCCTTCTAGTGAAAAGCAAATTATTACATGTCTCGAAGAACAGAGCAAACGCTCTGCTGTCATGATAGGTTCTCGTGGTATTTACAAATGGCAAGCTTTTGGGTGCCTTCGAGGAGAATCCGAAGCTTTCTTTACAGAAGGAATAAAAACTATGTCCGCTCTGCTCGAGATGACTCCTTGATCATCGCATTTGACTGCGCTTACGATGACAATAATTGTTGTGCCGTAACGGCAGTTTTGTTTCGTAATTGGGAAGATGACACCCCCCTGTCAACAGTCAGTCGCATAGTGGAAAATGTGCCAGAATATGAATCAGGAGCCTTCTATAAAAGAGAATTGCTTCCTATTTTGATTGTTTACAATGAAGTGGTAGCATTGTGCGGACTGCCTGAAGTCCTTGTCATTGATGGGTTTGTTGATCTGGACGAAGGTAGGACCGGCTTGGGGAGGAAACTTCATCAAGTGACTGGGTTGCCTGTCATTGGCGTAGCAAAGAATAGTTTTATTGGCGCCCCATTTTCTCCTATCCTTAGGGGCGACTCTAAGAAAGAGCTATTCATTTCTGCAGCAGGATTACCTCTAATTGACGCAGCCAGACTTATCCAAAATATGCACGGTCCTTTCCGTATTCCAACCCTTCTGAAACTTGCCGACTCTAAATGCCGGCAACACCTGAGAGCACACGCATGATCCTTGAGAAGGTCCCGGTGCCTTGGTACCATGAGAATCTCGTGGTAAGCCGCATGAATTTTAAAACCATTGCTAAGGTCAAAATTCCTGAAGGAGAAGAGAAAGAATTGGGGTACGTGTCTATCAATGACAACCCCCCAGTATATGTTAAGAAGGACGAGTGGCGTATTGACACTTCCGAATTGACAAATAAGTATTTCGCCTACGTGTATTGGGTTCAAGGACAATTCAAGAACAGACGAGATAGCAAGAGGTTCGTAGAATTCGAGAAGAATATTGCCGATCGTTATGCCAAAGCGCCCATGTTCAGCGAGAGTCAGCTGTTTTGGCGAACCATCTATGGAATGCTTCACAACTACAGCCTCGCCGCTCTTGCTGATGGGGATTTCACCAACGATTGGAAAGAATTGAACGATTTCTGTGCCCAGAACGCAAAAGCTTTCCACCCCCACTACCTTGCGGAGTACGCGTGACCATCGAAAGCATTTCTGAAGAGCTTCGTTTCCTCGTGACCAATTTCGAGCGTCCTGAGCATGTCAGCCATTTGACTCCAGGGCAGATGTTTGCAGACTCTGGAGGGGACCTCTGTATTTATTTGGGGTGGGCTCCCGAAGCTCGCCACCATCACGGGACAATATCAGTCAACGTCAATGGAAATTATTCCAATGGCACTCTTTATGAATTTCGCCCTCAGCATGTCGTGCTTTGCTATTGCAAGCATAGTTGGATTACGTTGGAGAACTGGCCAAAAGAGATTAAGACGTCCAACCATGATTTGTCGACGCTGCTCCTTAAAGAACAGCCGAAGTTCCTTCAATGAGTCTTGTTATCGCTCCTCTGAGTCTTGCTCATTTGGAACGGCCTAAGCACGTAGCTCATCTTAAGCCAGGAGATCAATTCGCCAACGAAAAAGGCGAACTCTGCATATATCTTGGCTTTGCCATGAAACAAGACGACTACAATCAACCCTATTTGGAAGCTTTCTATGGAAAATCGTATATTAGATTTAAGATGTCTGCCCGGCATGTTTACGTTTGTCGAAGTGATGGGAACAATTGGTGCCTGCCTTCTTCATGGCCCGATAAGATCGGTGTTTATAAGGAACCACAACCTGAATACGACTCAGAGTTGGAGGACCTCTAGATGGTCCGAGTTCTTGCCATCGAAGATGACATCCTTACTCGATGCCCCAAATTGGTAGGAGTGTGCGACCTTCGTGTCGCACACGGTAAGGATCAGATTAAATTCTGGCTTCAACATCATAAGCCTCAGGTTATCGTTCTTGATCATGATATGCCTGGCTTTAACGGTATGGAAGCCGTTAGAGAATTCTGGGCCGACTTCCTTTGTGTTCCGACCATCATCTGGTCTCATAATCATGAGGCCGTTAAGGAGATGAAGGCATATTTGGAGGCGCAAGCTCTTGATAACGACGTAGAAGAGTGGACTACCGTGGTTCAGCCATTCGATTCCACACGCACTCCTGAAGATTATGGTAAATTCATTGACTGGCTGCACAACGAACACCAAAAACTGGAGACAAAGTGAAAGTCCTGCCTCTCGCCGAAGAACTCAAACCAGCTATTCCTCGGCGCCCAACTCACTATCACCTTGAGAGTACGTGGCTCCCTACTCCCAAAGGTGGTCGTATTCTTATCCATGTCATTCGGTGTACTCGTTGGACGCATCCTATTACTTTTAATCCTGATATTGAATTTCATACACCTTTTCTCCAATTCGAAGAATATGACACTTATTTCTACAAGCGTCTTTGCATGATTTACCAATATGATGATGGGTCAGATTGCAAAGAGCTTAAATTCTTGAACACCATGCAAGCAGCTTCATATGCAGAGAGTCTTTGCTTGACTCTCAATTCGCTCCCCGAGAACCAAGAGCCAAAGACTTAATTGAGAGCCCCTTCGGGGGCTCTTTCTTTGGAGGTATCATGCCTACTTACCGTGTAGCTAAAGACATGTTCGAGACCGATGCAGAAGTCCTTGTGAACACTACGAATGTCGTCGGTGTCATGGGGGCTGGGATCGCTCTTGAATTCAAGAAGCGCTACCCTGCCATGTTCGAAGAGTATCGTAAGCGTTGTAACGCCAGCCTTCTTAAGCCCGGTGAACTCGATGTACACATGTACGATGGCAAAGTCATCGTCAACTTTAGTACCAAGCGTCACTGGAGAGATCCGTCCGAATATGGATGGGTGCGTAATGGCCTTTACCGTATTAAAAACCGTTTTGCTCAATCAAAGCTAACTAAGCTTGCTATCGGTATTCCTGGTGCAGGCCTTGGTGGCCTTGATCCCGAGTTTGTTCTGTATATGATGGGTGAGATCTTTGTGACCCTTCCAGAGAACAAGATCATCTATATTCCTGAATTGCCACCACAAGTGAGAAGCAAGTGAGACCAGAAGGTTTCTACTGTACACCACAACCCATTACGAGAGAGCAATTCTATAAAGCAGGGCGTATCGGTGACTTCCAAGCTATGTCTGCCTTTAAGGAATACCCTGGTCGGGAGACAAACCCAGAAGACACCGCTATTAACGATGCAATGTGGAGGCTTCATCTCTTGAACAATCTAGTGGTCGTTTCTGCTGAAGGGATCCTTAAAGATGCAGGACTCACTGACTATGATATTCTGGCTCATTTAAAGCTTAGCTATGAGTAGTCGTCCAGAAGGTTATTATTGTACCAAAGAGCCACTCACTAAAGAGTTGCTTCGTAAGAAGGCCCAGGAAGATGGCGGCCTTTTGTGCCACCTCTTTTTTCAATATTATCCCAACAGAGAGGGCAGTGAGGAAGAGAACTATCTCAATGAGAAGCTATGGCAGCTTCATCAATACTCTGCTAAGGTTCGGCGCAAAACTAGCACCATGCTACAAGAAATTGGCTTCGAGCCAGGAGAGCTTACAGGCTACTTGGATATCGTATATGGCTGAAGAGAATTCTTCAGAGAAGACACTATGCATATTCGACTTCAATGCTGATCCTTCAGACGATGTCAACATGGAGGATTTCCTCGATTATCTTGATCTTGTTAACGGCCAACCCCATAGGTGGGATCCTATTGAAGTAACAACCCATCTTATTCCTGAAGACTTTCTTAGGTTGAACGCAGCTTATCTCGAGATCAAGAGACTTGACCAACACATACAGGATGCTGTGCGAAGAGTGTTCAAGAAACACGGCTTTGATTTTACCGGTGGTATCTCCGTATATCCTATCTTGAAGGAACCCAAATGAAAACATCTGTCGCCGTTGTAATCGACATGCAAAACGATTTCATGCCCGGAGGTGCACTGCCAGTGCCTCGCGGTCGTGAAATTATCCCAAACATTCTAAAAGAACTCCCTAAATTCGACATGGTAGTCTTTACTCAGGACTGTCATCCTAAGGGCCACATTTCTTTTGCCTCATCTTACGATGACAAGAAACCTTTTGACACTATTCGTATCGGCAATAAGCATTACAAACTTTGGCCTGACCATTGTATCCAAGGCGAGCCTGGTTCCCAGATCGTCTCCGAACTTCAAGCATTCCCAGGTCACTTCTTCTATAAAGGAACTGCTTGGCATGATGCAGGCTATTCAGATCCTGACCTCGCTTCACGCATCAAGAGACGTATCCCATTAGAGTTCTCAGGAGAACCTTTAGACATCGTTATTATGGGGGTAGCAACAGAGTATTGCGTGATGAACACGACTCTTGATTTTTTGAGATATAAAGATTTCATTCATTCTCTGTCTGTGCAATTGTCTTGCATTGCCCCAGTAGATGAGATCCACGGAGAGACAGGTCTTGAGATACTTAAGACCTGTGGAGTCCACCTCATTCCTTAAGGGCCTGTTTCCCCTTCGGGGGGTTTTTTCTTTGAGAGAGTCTGCCCTCTCCTGTACTCCAGTATGGGAAGATTTGACTTTCTCGCGCCCATAGAGGCGTTTGCGATGCTGCGCTCCAGTTGCGAGGAGACGCAGCCATCAAGGGGTGGCACCCTTTTCAGCCCGCAGAGACCCGCAACATCTCTGCGTTACTCTTACAAAAGCCACGCTCTGAAAAGAGCACCCCGCCCCGTAAGGGGACCCAACCAGAGGGGTACAAGAGTCCTCACGAGCACAGCTCAATAGGAATATAAACTCCGACCTCTTAGAACCCCTGCTCCCAGTAATGGGGGCAGGGGTTTGTTTTGTCACGTCGCGAATATTTGTATAGTAAAGTCAAGATATCCTTCAATTATTATCTTCTTCTCTGCCTATCCTTTTTCTCCGCCTTAGATTAAGTAAGGCGACTTCTTTGAAAAGGAAACGATGTCTCCCCTCGACAAGCTCAAGATGGTCACGGAGGCCGCTACCGTATTCGACGGCAGCGAACGTGGGAAGGTCCCTTTGATTCTTATTGAGGCCACTTACTTTACTATGACTGAGCGAGTGCATATTTCTGATCTTAAGATTACGAACGGCAAAACGCCAAAAGATCCTACTGACTTTAAGTTCACTCTATTTCTATTCAAAGACGCTAAATGGACTCGTAAGAACATCCTTCTTTCGATGTCCTCTTATGCGGCAGAACATTTCACTCCAATCGCAGAGAAAGCCAATGCTCTTGTTTAACGGCAAGCCCCTTGTATGGGTAACTGGAAACCCAAACAAGGTTAGCAACCTTAACACTACCCTCGAGCAAGAGGGTTTGGAAGGGTTGCTAAGCGTAGATTACGACTGTAGAGAAGTTCTTGCTTCTCCGGCCACGATTGCAAGAGCAAAAGCCATGATGGCTTACGCTGCTGTCGTTCCTGAGAAGTTCGAAGAAGGGACAAATATCATGGTGGAGGACACCTCTCTGGATATCCTAGGGGCCATGGATTGGGATCCTACTTTGATTAAGCACAACATCCCTCGTCTTCCAGATTTTATTGGCCACCAAGCCCTTTGGATGTCCTGTATCGCTGTCTGTGATGGCAAGCGTGCTTCTTATACTATGGCTCGTGTGCAAGGTGTTATTTGTGCTAAGGTTCCTGGCGGCTTTGGTTTTGATCCGTATTTTATCCCTCATGGCTCTACTGTTACATTCGGGCAAAACCCAGCTGCTAAATTCAATCCAAGATTCCTTGCTCTTAAGAAGTTCCTCGAAGAAGGACACAGGAGCTCTCCTATTGATTATGACCCCAAGTTCGAAAAGAACTGGGGTGGGAGCTGGCAATGACTTTCTGGGAAAACACTGAGTGGCCGTTGGATGTAAGCCCAACGGCCACTGCAACTAATACTCTTGCTCTTGTATCTGGCCGGGTTTCTGGAAAGCCTAAGAATGATCTTCCTGAATGGTGCTTCCAATTTCCTCGCCAACATCAAGCAAGTCGGAAGACCACCCGATTTGTGGAAGATCAATTTGAGAAGTTGCTTCCTCGATTTGTTGGCAACACTGAGATTAAGGATATCTACAAGGACTACCATTGTAACTATGATCTGGTAGGTGAGATTTATAAGGGGGACGTTCCCAATAAAGACCAGGTAGACTCCCTTTTCTTCTTTTACCAGAAGTACTTGCACTCGTTTAAGGGACTTCAAAATGATGTCGCTATTGCCGCAATGTTTCTGTTTACTGTCACTATGGCTAACTCTCTTTGTGAAGAGTTGTCTGAAAGAGATTATAAGACAATCTTGAATCAAAGCTCTTTGAAGTCAATTGCTCGCCATTTCTGGAGTCTTATTCCAGAAGAGGCCAAAGCATCAAACGAAATGGATGATTTTGTTCACGATCTGATGCGTGCTAATGTCCAAATCGTATTTTGAAATCTTAAGTGAGCACAAAAAAAGTGTGCTTACTATCTTCAATACCAATCATGGCTCCAAAAAGATTGAGACTTTTGTTTCAGCTATGAAGGAAAGCACAGATCATGAAACATTCCTCCATAATTGGCTTTTGTTCGGGAATGACATCTCTTCCCAATTCTTAGATAGTGTGAGAGCTCACCTTAAACCTGTTCATATTGACCGTATGGAGAAGGCATTTAAGCGCCTCCTTGCTAAGGGCAAAATTCAACGTCAAGAGTACGACACCGCTACTCTCTGTGACATGTACTTAGAGACGAAGAACCCTAAGTGGTTGGCAAACTTTGAGTATGTCATTCCAGAATTCGATGCTGGTTATCGCTATCACGGTTTTGTACCAAGCTACATGCGTCCTAATTCGTACATCTACAATTGATCTGGTTCCCCTTCGGGGGGTCCTTTCCTTGCGGGAGTTTCCCGCATCTGGAGACGTGGCCGAGTGGCTGAAGGCGAGCGCCTGGAAAGTGCTTGAGGTATCAAAAGTATCTCCATGGGTTCGAATCCCATCGTCTCCTCTTAACATTCCCCGTTGTTCTGGATAGAACACTGTCCCGCTGCTTACAGTATCAAGCAGCCCGCCAAGGGCAGGAGCCCCTTGCCGTTCTACAGGGACATAATTCTGTAGGCTGTTGTCTCTTTACAGTAAACGCTTGTGTATACAAGTGAAAAGAGAAGGTTTGCCCGCCTTGACCTTGGAAAAGTCAAAATGGGCCCGTTTCTCGGGGTATGGTGCAATCGGCAGCACACAGGACTTTGACTCCTAGGATAGGGGTTCGAGTCCCCTTGCCCCCACTCTGGAGGTGCTATGCTAAGTAAAATTGTCACAGAGGTTCAACAACTGAATTCTAGTCTTCGTTTTCTTATTAAAGTTCTGAATGAAAAGCTTCCTGGGCCCGTAGTGGAAGAATATCCCCCTACACCAGCACCAGACGGAGATTTTCCCTTTCGACAATTCTCTTCTAAAGGGAAGATTCCTGACGCTATGCCTACTAGAGGCCCGAAGCCTTAATTAATTACTGGGACTTGCCCGAGTGGTCAAAGGGAGCGGGCTGTAAACCCGCCGGCTTAGGTCTACGTTGGTTCGAATCCAACAGTCCCAATCTATGCTCAAGTTGAGGTTGGCCTCCGTCACACGACAGGCACGAGCGGATAACGCTAACAAGACCTCAAGATCATCTTTTGCTCCTGTCGTTCAAAGGTCAGGATTCCGGATTTTCGCTCCGGAGATCAGGGTTCGATTCCCTGCAGGAGTACCATTTAGCCCTAGAGGTAAAGGAAGAGCTTGCTCACCTCTCTATCGCTGACTGCAGGCATTTGCAGACCTGTGCACGGGTAAAGTGTCCCTGGGGAGTCAAGGCTTCGCAGTAAATAAAAAGACTTGGAAGGGTCTTCACTTCTAGGTGCGTGACCCGGCGCTCTTTACTCTGTAAAGAGTAAAATCTTACGGCGGACGCCAATCGGTTCTTTGGCGTCGCGTGTCACCTACGCAGTATCAAGTCTTTGACGAAACACTAGTGGTGAGTCCTTGCCGCGCTGGCGGCCACCTTCTTTTTTGGAGTCCCTGTGAAAAGACACTTTGTTCTCTTCTTTCTCTTTGCTGCCTGTAAGGGCACAAATAAGCGTGGAGAAGAAGATCTCAGTTGGAAGCGCGCGACCTCCCCACGTTCCGACTATGAATGTTGGTGTTCAGAAAAAGGCTTTGGAGACTACTGTGAAGCCAATGTCGTTTGCTTTCCTAAGGGCACTTCTAAGTAACTCAATTGTAGATCGGTAGCTCAGCGGTAAAGCAGTGGATTCCAAATCCACTGGTCCTGAGTTCGAACCCCAGTGCCCCTACCATATCAGCAATCGCTGATTAGAACCCACCGCTCATGGCAGTGGGTTTGCTACCTAGTCGCCATCATGTGCTTGTTGCAAGTCCCTCAGTTGCGGACAAGACGACGGCTGGGTAGTGAAACGGGGGATCCTATCGGAGTGTAGCGCAGTGGTAGCGCGCCGGTTTTGGGAACCGGAAGTCGAGAGTTCGATCCTCTCCGCTCCGACTCATATCTAGCCTTGGGGGTCAATAATGGAAGTATGGGTTGTGTTGCGTTATTACAACGCACGTACAGACAATGAGCAGACAGTTGAATTGCCCGTAGAAGACTACGTGTCGCTCGCAACAAAGCACCTCGACATCTGATTTAGGGGACGCTACGAATGCCCCTGAACAGCGACACCTGCTGAGAGGTACGTAACTCTAAGTGGTGTGACTGCGAGGAGAGCCTCGTTCTTTTCCTTTGCCTTGGAGGCATGTGTGACGAAGTACACTGGTGTGGTTGGTTCCGTTTCCCTTCCCTCGACTACCTCGAAGGTTAACCAAGTGGTCAACTCGACTGGAGGCTATGTTTTTCAGCTAGCCCCTCGTGACCACTTCATTCGTTTCTTGATCCTCGGTAGTGACACTTCCACTTACTACGCCAGCGCTCAGCAGAACTTTGCTAAGTGCGTCGTATCGCTACGGGCCAGTCTTGATAAGCTCGGTAAGGAGTTCGTCGACATCATTCTCGACATCTCCACTAACAACCGGGCTCCGAAAGTCGATCCCGCCATCTTTGCTATGGCGTTTGCTGTTGTTCATGGGTCCCCTGAGACCCGTGCCTACGCTCTCAGCAATTTGGGCGCCGTTTGCAGGATTGGCACCCACCTCTTTTCGTTCCTTACGGACGTCAAGGGTCTTGGGGGTCATACCGGTGGCCGCGCATTCAAGCGAGCCCTGACGAGCTGGTACCTGAGCCAGGCTCCTAACAGCCTGGCCTATCAGCTGATCAAGTATCGCAATCGCTCCGGATGGAGTCACGCTGACGTTCTCCGTCTGTGCAAGCCTTCGGGCCATACCACTGGCGAAAGCGACTATGGCGACCTGTTCGCATTCGCTACTGATAAGAAGATCCTCGGTAAGGGGCGGCACCTCGATCAGGTGACAGCCTTTCTTGCCCTTCGTGAGGGTGACGTGACAACTACTCAAGTTGTTGACGCCATCACGAAGTTTGGCCTCCCTCGAGAGGCTGTTCCCGACCAGTTCCTAAAGGAGGCTGCTGTCTGGAAGGCACTCGTTATGCCTTCTGAGGCAGATAAGCACGGGATGCCGATGACGGCTCTTGTGCGGACTCTGAACCGTATCACGGCGGCGGGCCTTTTCGAGGACCGGTCTGTTCTTGACTTCGTTGTTGGCAAGCTCACCAATGAAGAGGGGTTGCGTCGGTCACGTATTCATCCGATCAGCCTTTTGATTGCTTTGAAGCAGTACGAGGCCGGTAAGGGTGAAAAGGGCTCCCTCACTTGGAACCCTAAGCCGCAGATTGTCACTGCTCTCGAGGCGGCCTTCAACCTTGCCTTCAAGACCGCTCCTTCGACTGGTAAGTCGATTGTGATTGGTCTCGATGTTTCAGGCTCCATGGGCTGTGCGGCAGCGGGGACTTCCAATTTGTCCTCTCGTGATGCCTCTGTCGCTCTTGCTAAGTTTTATATGAACCGTGAGACCAACTGCAAGGTTTGGGCCTTTTCGAATGCTCTCACGGACATTAGCACTTGGTTTGAAGGTCGCTACAGCGACGTCGTCGCTCGAACGAGCCTACTTCCGTTCATGTCGACAAACCCAGGCCTCGTTGTTAAGAAGGCAATTCAGGACAAGATTAAGACCGATCTTTTCCTGTTCATGACAGATAGCGAAGTGAATTCCGGTTCTCACGTTCACGAGCTGTTCCGACAGTACTGCCAGACCGTCAATCCAAACGCTAAGTTTGTCATGATGGGCATGGCTATGAACTCCTTCACTTTGGCGGATCCTAGCAATCCGCGAATGATGGATGTCGCTGGCTTTGATGCCAGTGTTCCCGAGGTCTTGAACTCCTTCATTAACGGCTGATATATATTCCAGGGGAAACCCTGTTTACCAGTTTAGCTCAGCGGTAGAGCAACAGGTTCATACCCTGCAGGTCCCTGGTTCAAATCCAGGAACTGGTACTTATGGTGGGTATCGTCCAAAGACTAGGACGTCGGCTTGTGGCGCCGAAAATAAGGGTTTGATTCCCTTTACTCACCCCATGGTTGCTTAGCTCAGTTGGTAGAGCGGCAGATTGAAAATCTGCAGGTCCTTGGTTCGAACCCAAGAGCAACCACCATTGGCAGAGTCGTTAAGACTCACCATCTAAGGATGATTTACATAGCAATTGGCTTATAAGTCATGCCCTTAGACGTCGAATGACTGGCGACAATAGGTCTAACGAACTCCAGCGGAAAATAGGAGACTGCGTAACTTACAAGCTGAAGCGAGAAGCGCAGACTAATAACGTTAAACCGAGGCGTACTCAGCCGGGTTCAGCACTGGGTACATTTTTGGCCTTATAGCTCAGTGGCAGAGCGGCGTCGTTACATGGCGCGGGTCGGGGGTTCGAATCCCTCTGGGGCTACTCTTTGAAATAGGAGGATGAATGTTGGACACTGCTCGTCGAGCCGTAGCATGCAAAAATTGGCGCTGGATGTGCAGTATGAGAGTGCTTGTTGATGGTTCCTTAGACTCTCCGGGGACCATCAATTGGGCTTCGCCAGATGGGATTGGGTACTCCCAGTACTACTATACCACAGAAAGAGATCTTCCTGATCTCAGCGATCCAGCAACTCTTGGCTGCTTGCTTGCTTTGGTACGCCAAACTTGGAATGATCCTTATTTTCATGTCGTGCCAGGTACTCTGATTCAAAACTCCTCTCAAAGAGCATGGGAGTTTTACGGCACTCTTCAAGGAAAGTCCGTGAAAGGGGCTATGTGCCTTTCTGAAGCCGATGCACTTGTTAGTGCTCTCGAGCTTTCGCAGGAGCACTTTTCTTCTTCTGCTGCCAATCTCTCTTCTATTTAGCCTTCTTTGCGGGTTCCCCGCTTTTGTTCTTTGGCGGCTCTTGTCGCCTTTGTGGGAGCGTGGCGGAATGGCAAACGCGCTGGCCTTAGGAGCCAGTGTCTTAGGGCTTGTGGGTTCGACTCCCACCGCTCCTACTTTTGGAGGTGGTCCCGAGTGGTTCTCGGCTGGCGGACTTTCCGGACGCCAGAAACATACTAGTTAGAGGTTCGATCCCTCACTACCTCCCCCTATCCCGGCTACACGTTTCCGTTATGACGTGTCCCTGTTGGCTCCTTCGGGTGGAGTCATGGTCGAGTTTCGTACCATACAACACGAGATAGAGCCTCTTCCTTAGGCTGTCGGTAAGTTGCCCGTAATAAGCAACAGAGGACTGGTTTGGCCCGCCAGGCAGTGGGATGCTGCGAATGTGGCCATCATCTCGGGAAGTGGCGGAATTGGTATACGCGTCCGCCTCAAGAGCGGAAGTGCTTGCGCGGCACACTGTGGGTTCGACTCCCACCTTCCTGACTTTGGGGATGTAGCTCAGCTGGAAGAGCACCTGCTTTGCACGCAGGGGGTCAACGGTTCGATCCCGTTCTTCTCCACGTTTTTTGTTTTTGTGAACTGAATTCTCGAGATTAACATAACAATCCGCAGGTTGTGGGTTCAAGTCCCGCCACAAGAGTGTCTCATTCTTGTGTAGCTCAATGGTAGAACAGCGGACCAAGCCTTCGTCTCGAGATCTAAAATTGCTCACATTCTTTTTGCGACTTGAATGAGTACAGGTTAACTCGGAATGCAACTCCTGTTCTCAACTTCTTTGGTCGCAATCCTCTTTATGGGCTGAATCATAGCAGGTTAACTCGGCTTGTCTCGCCGATCACTTCCCCTGTTGTGAACAACTTGCCCATTCCCCTTTGTGCAGGACTGATAGGTCGGCGGTTCTCTGCCTCTTAAGCATGTGGTCCCAGGTTCGAGTCCTGGCACACTCTAGATACTAGAGGGTGTAGCTCAGTTGGTAGAGCACATAAAACCCGCTGGCCAGTTACTTGTCTAGTACATCCCTTTTGTAGTGAGCTGATTTTCGAGTGGTTAACTGCATTTGGAGCACGAGGTCGCAGGTTCGAGCCCTGCCCACCGTAAGGTGGTAGCTCAGTTGGTAGAGCGCGTAAAACCCCACTTGATACTACTTGCTCACTACATCTTTTCCGCAGGCGCGGCGGAGAGTGGCTTTAGTCTGATTTCTCTCTTGTCCGAAGAGATGAACTTTAACTAGAGCTTCACGGGCCAACTGGCATAGTTGACGCTTGCCCTAGCCAGTTGTATTACCAAAAGCGGTGAACACAAAAGAGATTTGAATGTTTACTCTGAAGATGAAGAGCTCACTTAAAATGGCACAGGTCAAATACAATAAATAGGCCTGTGCTATCAAAGACAGAGATTCACACCCTCTGTTACGAGACTTCGCTATAAGAACAAAACAGGATATGAATATTTAAGGGGAGTCCACTTTACTGTGGACTCCCCTTCTTCTTCTGCGATGCTAGCTCAGCGGTAGAGCTCCAGCCTTCCAAGCTGGTGGTCATGGGTTCGAATCCCATGTGTCGCTCTTCTAAAGCCTTTTAGGCTTTTATTTTGTTTTTGGGTCAGTGGAATGGCCCTTAGGAGACAACATGTGGAATGTGGCTGTTTGTGCTTCTCCGGGTAACCGTTCTTACCAGGAAGATACTTTTGCTTTTGTTATTTCACCTGACAGCTCTTTGGCTTCTGTGATCTGTGATGGTATGGGCGGCGATGTTAATGGTCTCAGGTGCTCCGCTGCTGCTTGCGAACATTTGATGAAGTATGCTCCTAACCTTTCAGACCTTGATTTCAATACCCTTTCTATGGGCCAATATGGTCCTGTTTATGACTTTCCTTCTGTTCCTACAATGCCTCGTAGGGGTGGTACTACTGCTCTCGCTTTCTATGCTAACTCTGATTATGGAGTTATGATGTCTTGTGGAGATTCCCAAGGGATTATCTTTGCCGTCAATGATGATGGCTCCTTGACTAAAGTGGGCCTCGCTCATAATGCATGTACTGGCAAATACCGGAACATGCTCCTTGAGTGTTGGGACTATTACACCCATCATCTTTCTCTTGATGCCGTTATCTCTCTAAATCGCAAGTATCTTGTTATCCTTGCTTCTGATGGCATTGATACTTTGATTCCTGAGGTCTGTAAGCAGCAGGCTGCGCTTGTGAAGGACTCCATTATTCCTTTGAATGATGGGGTTGTGGTTGATCAGTCTTTCATTGAGCTTATTGGTAATGACCTTTCTGATGTTCAGGTTATTGCCGATAGGATTGTGAATGCCGCCGTTGCTGCTGCCAATGGTGAAGCCGACAACACTACTGTCTTGGTAGCTTTGTTTCAGCCCAATGGCTAAGCATTTCAGAGCGATGTTTGATTCTTACTGTGTATATTGCAAGAAGAAAATTGTTCGCGGCGATATGATGGTTAAGATTAAGGACGAGCGCAACTCTATACGTAAACGCCACATCATTGAACAATGTGGCGGTCAGAGAGAAGCTTGGATTCATAAAATGTGCTATAGGGCTATTGTGGCGGCGCTACCGTCACATACTCAAACCAACCAACAGACAGGCTCAGACCTGTCAGACTAGGAGAAACCATGATCTGTTTCCTCACTGCCGTCGTCATCAGCATCGCAACCACCATTGGCGTGCCTGCCTCCAAGGTAGGCTGTAACGGTGGTTGGCCTGAAGTGACCGCCAACACTTGCGAATGCGCCTAGTCAATTTTTCCTAGGGGCAAGCTTAAACTCTAACAGAGACACAACAATGCATCGCTGGTTCTTTCTCCTTCTTTGTCTCTCCTTCTTCACTCCGAGTGTGGCCAACGCCAATCCCGTTCCGGCTTTTGCTTTCGAGGACGCTGTTGTCCTCGTTGGTTCTGCCGCTGCTCGGGGTGATGCCGCTGCTGTTGTGTGTGCTATTGAGTCTTATGCTGGGTCTCTAGGTATTACAGGTGCCGCTAAGGTAAATGTGGCCGCCGAGCTGATTGCTGAAGTGACTGCCACCCAAGCGAGAAATGTCAGCTTTGGCGGTTCCGCCATTCAGGCCATGGAGCAAGCTTTGGTTATTATCCGAGCCTCCACTTTGACGCCTGTAATCTATATCAAGGATCCGCGCACTATCCCTCCCAACGACGAAACATGATTCTTCTTCGTGTAGCTGATTACACAGAGGCCCCTGGAGGAGAATATATTGCGAACGGTCCTCATTCAGGAGAGTGGTTCTGGAAGACTGCACTCCAACCAAAGATTAAAGAAGCAATCGAGACAACCGATTCAATCGTAATCGATCTCGATGGAGTAATTGGCTATCCCTTTAGTTGGTTGCGCGGCGCCTTTTCTCCTATCGGCAAAATCAAAGATAAGGAGGAATGGTGTAGTGTCGCATTAAGAATCGACTTTAAAACAGAAACTTTTGAAGACGCAGTTGATGATATCAGATACTACATGTGTGAGATGAACTACCAATCATAGTAGCTTAACACTCATATTATGTTTTGGGATGTTAGCTCAGCGGTAGAGCTTCGTGCTTTTAACTCGACGGTCCTGGGTTCGAGCCCCAGACATCCCACTTGCTCTTTGCATCTTATTTCTCTATTTCCTTTTTGGAGGAATGGAATGCGTAAAGAAGACTTCGTTAAGGACAATTACTACGTCGTTACAAAAGATACCAACTTTCTAACTATGGCAAATGGAAAGCAGGTGTTAGTTCGTCAAAATGAAAAGATTCTCTTTTCTCACTATCAAGACTACGCCAACAAGCATTACAGCACTCTCCGAGAAGCTAGAGACTCCACAGTCTCTCTTGTGTTTCTTCGTCACGATGTTCCAATCACTCCCCAATATGATTGCAGGAATATCGCTGCTCCTACAGCCGAAGCGGTGGTTTTGGATCCCAGCAATCTTCGTATGGAAAGAGCCAAAGCACTTCGTAGAAGAATTGCTCAAGCTGAAACAAATATGAAGAGTATCGTCGATCTTATCGAAGCAAAGATGAACGAGCGGGACGCTCTTCGGACCTGGATTGAAAAGGCTCAAACTCAAGCTAACAACCTGGAGAACTTCCCAGATGATGCTACCGCTATGGCAGATATGCTGAACAAGATTCGAGGCACTAATGAGCTTACTGAAGAAAAACTCAAAGAGATCGTTGCAAGCTTCGCGCTTGTCTAGGGGCCATGACATGAAGAAAGGGTTCACTCTCATCGAAGCCATCATCGCTTTTCTTATTCTGCTTTCTTTTGTCGGTATCATCGCTGGGGCCATCACGGGAGGCGGTGTAAGCAGTTGCCCTCCGGGATCTGAAGAGACCACGGGCTGGGTGAACGGCAGCTATATCCATACCTGTACTACTATCACTCAGTAGCCAAGAAAGTTCTTTGTCTCGCTGTCCATGGTGTGGGGCAGAAATTCTTTCTACGACATACGTAGACTATTGTTCTGCTAATTGCGGTTGGAGCCAGTTGTACTAACCGCAATATTGAGGAGGCGTGGCTCGAGTGGACTAAGGCGGGGGCCTTGAAAGCCCCAGATCTCGCAAGGGGTCCGTGGGTTCGAATCCCACCGCCTCCTCTTTTTTCCTTATGGTGATGTAGCTCAGTTGGCAGAGCAAAATTAGGGCTCTAGCCTTTCATTGTAGTGTACTTCACGATGACAATTTGCACAAAGCAATACGCATTTATCCAGTTCGACCTTGATACGATCCCAAGACCTGGAAATTCCTTTACCTGCTATCCCAAATTCTTTTTGTGAAGAATCAACGTGATGAAATTCCATCGCGTCTACACATTTAGAATATCCGCAAATAGAGCAAGATCCACCTTTGTAAGCGATACACTTTTCTTTGGCTCTCTTTCGCCAAAGATGAACCCTCATTTTCCAGCCACACTGTTTGGAACAGAACTTGTTTTCAGTTTCTGTGTTGCATAAGTGCCAACTACATTTTCCCATTATTCCTCCTAATACAAATCAACCATCTTCGAGAATAACAATGTCCGACAAACCCTCAAAATTTCAAGATTTCTGCCTGTTTTTCAACCAACTATACCGCTATGTGAAGAGTATTCCTACTCACGCAAGATTAGCAAGACGTCATCATTTTGAATATGACGATTCAGAGATAGTCTCTTACGGTAACAAACCTGGAGAGACTGAAGAAGATGTTGTTAAACGTATGCAAGAAGACATCAAAGAAAGACTAAAACTCTCATTTCAATATGCAAATGAAATGATGGGAGGATTGGCTATTCTTTCTCTCCTCATAGGTCTCCTAGGACTTTTTGTCTCGATTGTTTCATTGTTTTTGTAACCACCGGGTCGTAGGTTCGAACCCTACCATCGCCGCTTTTTCTAAAACACAACCTTTTCTGGGAGCAAACAATGCTAACCAAAAATCTTGCCGCAGCGCTTCTGATGCTTGCGGCTTGCAATTCAAAACAAGTAGTCGAAGACACTCAGTGCTCAGAAGCAGAACAAGCTATGTTCTTATCCTGTGTTTCTGCGGGGTGTTCGGCTTCTTATACTCAAGACCTCAGCGGCACTGATGCTTGTGCTGTAGAAGGTGGAGGCTCCATTGTTTCTGTAG
>Ga0255123_1000177_pt1 | contig 19151 bp, 17 predicted proteins | sample Law_Cont_RepA_8d_FD_188585 | JGI IMG/M metagenome (GOLD analysis project Ga0255123, IMG submission 188585) | Freshwater microbial communities from St. Lawrence River, New York, United States - Law_Cont_RepA_8d | ecosystem: Environmental > Aquatic > Freshwater > River | place: USA: New York...
GCAGGCCCGTGGTGATCGCCAGCAGTGAAAAAAGGAAGAGTCGGATCATGCTCAGCGACCGTCGCTGTCAGTCGTGGCTGATTGGGCACGACGGGCATTGGCCTGCTGCAGCAGCGCAAGTGATCCGGAAATATCCGGGCGGGATGTAGCCACTGTCGCCGCTGCAAGCGCCTCCAGTTCCTGCCCCAGTGTGCGTCCGGCGCCTGCGTCGATGGCAAAGTAGCGCGTCATCCAGTCACGGCCTTTCTCCAGACTGCTGCGATAGACTTCCTGCTCTGCCATCAGCAGGGCAAGCTGCGCCTGCTCCAGCATCAATCGCAGATTCTGCTTGAGTGTCGCTTCCTGCTGGGGCGGCAGCAGTGCCTCGGGCGCCACGTCCCACTCCTGCCACACGAAGATGCTGCCCAGCAGCTCCAGTGCCCGGACACCAAAGCCGGTGTCAGCCGACAATGTCGCGCCCTGCTGTGCAGCAAGCTGCTCGGAGTAATTCTGTACCAGAGTGTTGCGTAGAGAGAGCTGGTCGATCAAAGGCAGCAGATTGTTCATGCGCACGTACAGGCCCGGCACGTCCACATACTCCAGATTGCGCAGTGCCAGCATCTCGCCTGCCAGCGCATCGCGCACGCCAAGCACCGTGGCGTCCCCCGAGTCGCGCAGCATTTCATCGACAGTGGAAAGAATGAGCAGGGCCGAGTCAGCATCGCCCTGCAGCGTGAGTTTTTGATTGGCCAGTCGCAAAAGATATTCCGCTTCCGTCCACAACCATTCCTGCACAACACGCTGCGTTGGCTCGGCCTCCAGGCGCTGTTCCACGCTGGCGGTGCTGCTGGCCAGTGCTGCGATGCGCGTCTCGAGGCTTGTGCGCAGCGCTTCCAGTGACTGCCGGTCCGCCAGCGTGGCGAGAAGTTCGTCGGGCACTGCCGCCGGCGCAGTAGCAGGGGCGTTCTGCTGCAGCGCCATATTTTCGGTCTGCAGGGTTTCGATCAGTGAGAGTACGCGCAATTGTTCGTATACAAGCCAGAAGATGGCCAGCAACACCGGTACCAGCACCAGCATCATGATGAGGAAGCGTCGCAGACCACTGCTGCGCGAGCGGGCGCGGGGAAGATGCGGAGCCGCATTGCTGCGGCTCAGTTCGTCCAGCACGCGCGGCGTGTCGATTCGCGGCGCCGACTCTGCAGAGGGCGCGGGGGTACTGCCGTCAGTCACAAAGCCTCCTGGGGGTCTGCGTGCGTCGCCGGGCAATGGCGCAGGCAGGCGAGCACGGTCAGATCATCGGCACCCCCGGCATTGAGCACGTGGGCGAATCCGGCACGGCGGGCGTTCTGTTCGACACGCGCAGAAGGCACGATCAGCGTCAGTGTCTGCTGCAAGCCTAGCAGAGGGTTTGCGGCCTTGTCTTGCGACAAATCAAGCGCTGCGCCCGCCGTTTCGGGCACCTTGAGCAGGCTGAGGAAGCTCTCGAAAATCTGCAGACTGGTCAGCACCACGCAGTTGATGTGCTGCTCCTGCAGGGCCGCCAGCACCTCGGCGCGCGTGTGGGCAGGCACCTGGCGTGTATAGAGCTCGATGTAGTCCACCTGCGCGCCACGCTCTCGCAGCGTTTCGGCCAGCAGTTCCCGGCCACCCTTGCCCCGGAACAGCGCGATGCGCCTGCCCTGCACCTGTTGCAGGCCGGGCAGCGCCAGCAGGTCCTCGCTGGTCACGCCAGTGTCCGCACAATGCACCGGCCAGGGATGCTGACGCAGGACAGCGGCGGTGCCTGGCCCTACCGCATAGGCCTCCAGGCCAACGGGCAGCTGCGGCCAGTAGCTTTCGATCCACTCGAGCCCCAGATGGGCGGCATTGGTGCTGATGAAGATGGCGATGTCATAGGTATCGAGAGCGAGGATGCGGGATTTTACCCGCTCGATGTCGTCACGTTCCTGCACCGGCAGGATACTGAGCAGCGGCAGGCTCAAGGTGTGACCACCCTGGTCGGCAATGGCCAAAGCCAGACGCTCGACCTGGCCCGCCGGGCGGGTCAGCAGCACACGGCACTGCTGCAGGGCCAGCGCGGCCTGCGGACCAGCAAGGGGACTCTGTCGGGGGGGTGTGTTCATGCCTCGGCGTACAACGCGGCCAGGATCTTGTCGGCACCTTTGGCCAGCAGCGCCTCGGCCACGGCGATGCCAAGCTGTTCGGCATTCTGGCGGGGGCCACGCAACTCCTCGCGCAGAATGCGCTGGCCGTTGACATCGCCCACCAGCGCCCGCAGATGCAGCTGCTCGCCCTCCAGTTCGGCGAAGCAGGCGATCGGCACCTGACAGCCACCCTGCAGCCGCGTGTTCACGGCGCGCTCGGCGACGACGCGGTCAGCCGTGTCTGCGTGATGCAGCACCTGCAGCAGCGCGATGATTTCATGATCGTCCACGCGGCACTCGATGCCCACGGCACCCTGCCCGCCGGCCGGCAGCGACGACGTGGTGTCCATACGGGCGCGTATGCGTTCGCCCAGGCCCAGGCGCACCAGTCCGGCAGTGGCGAGGATGATGGCGTCATAGTCACCGCGGTCCAGCTTGCTCAGGCGTGTGCCGACGTTGCCACGCAGATCGCCGATCTGCAGGTCGGGCCGGTGGCTGCGCAGCTGACACTGGCGACGCAGACTGGAGGTGCCCACGCGGGCGCCCTGGGGCAGCGCGTCGATGCTGGCATAGGTGTTCGAGACGAAGGCATCACTGGGGTCTTCCCGTTCGCAGATGACGCGCAGGCCCAGACCCTCCGGAAACTCCATCGGCACGTCCTTCATGGAATGCACGGCAATGTCGGCGCGCCCTTCCAGCATGGCCACTTCCAGCTCCTTCACGAACAGCGCCTTGCCGCCGATCTTCGCCAGCGGCGTGTCGAGAATGATGTCGCCCCGGGTTGTCATGCCTATCAGTTCAACCTGCAGGGCGGGGTAATGAGCCAGCAGACGGCTCTTCACATGCTCTGCCTGCCACAGGGCCAGGGGGCTCTCGCGCGTGGCGATGCGGATTCTTTCAACTGCCATGATCAGGGGGGAACTCCAGAATTGTCTTGCCGGCGATTCTACGCCAATCCCCCGCCCGAGACACAGCCCGGGGCGATGTTGTTATAATCGCCGCCCCTGTACCGGCCAGACGGCCCGAGAGAGACGGACTATGAGCGACAAGACACCCGACGCAATCAAACCCTGGGGCGGACGATTCAGCGAGGCCACCGACGCCTTCGTCGAGCGCTTCACCGCTTCCGTGACCTTCGACAAGCGTCTGTATCACCACGACATCAACGGCTCCATTGCCCATGCCACCATGCTGGGCAAGGTCGGCATTCTGAGCGCGCAGGAAGTCCAGGACATCGTCACCGGCCTGGAAGGCATCCGCGAGGACATCGTGGCGGGCCGCTTCGAGTGGTCCGTGGCGCTGGAAGACGTGCACATGAACATCGAGTCCGAGCTGACGCGCCGCATCGGCATGACGGGCAAGAAGCTGCACACCGGGCGCTCACGCAATGACCAGGTGGCGACCGACATCCGCCTGTATGTGCGCGACGAGATCGACTCCATCGGCGCCACCCTGCACCGCCTGCAGCTGGCCTTGCTGGACATGGCCGAGCGCGAAGCCGACACCATCATGCCGGGCTTCACCCATCTGCAGACCGCCCAGCCCATTACCTTCGGCCACCACATGATGGCCTGGTTCGAGATGCTGGAGCGCGACCACGGCCGTCTGCTCGACTGCCGGGCCCGTCTGAACTATTCGCCGCTGGGGGCGGCCGCGCTGGCGGGAACGAGTTACCCCATCGAGCGCGAGTACACCGCGCAGCTGCTGGGTTTCACCGCCGCGACCCGCAATTCGCTGGATTCGGTGAGCGACCGCGACTTCGCCATCGAGCTGGCTGCGGCTGCCAGCCTGATCATGACCCACCTGTCACGCTTCTCTGAGGAGCTGGTGCTGTGGACGTCCTCGCAGTTCGACTTCGTGGATCTTCCCGACCGTTTCTGCACCGGCTCGTCCATCATGCCCCAGAAGAAGAATCCCGACGTGCCCGAGCTGGTGCGTGGCAAGACCGGCCGCGTCAACGGCCATCTGGTGGCGCTGCTGACACTCATGAAGTCCCAGCCGCTGGCCTACAACAAGGACAATCAGGAGGACAAGGAGCCACTTTTCGACCTGATTGACACCGTGCGCGACTGCCTGAAGGCCTATGCCGACATGGTGCCGGCCATCCGGCCGAAGAAGGAATCGCTCTACAACGCGGCCCTCAAGGGCTACGCCACGGCGACCGATCTGGCGGACTATCTGGTACGCAAGGGCATCGCCTTCCGCGACGCCCACGAGATCGTCGGCAAGTCAGTGGCCTATGGCATCGCGCAGAAGAAGGATCTGAGCGCGCTGTCGCTGCAGGAGCTGCAGCAGTTCTCACCGATGATCGCGCAGGATGTGTTCGCCGTGCTGACGCTGGAAGGCTCGGTGCAGTCGCGCAACCACGTCGGCGGCACGGCGCCGCAGCAGGTCCGGGCGGCAGTGGCGAAGCGCCGCAGCGAACTGGCTGCCCGCGACTGAGGACAGAACTCTGAGGGCTGGGAGTTGGGTGCTGGGTGCTGGGTGCTGGGTGCTGGATGCTGGATGCTGGATGCTGGATGCTGGATGCTGGATGCTGGATGGAAAGTGTGGGAGCGGGCCCTGCCCGCGAACAAACGAAGCTGCAACTTTTGGGAACTGGCACTCGCCAGGCGATGGGGGCCGGTCGTCCCGTTCAGCGGCATAAGAGACCAGCGCCGAGCGCAGAAAAATGACCTGAGGCATTTTTCGGAGAGAGGGCAGCCCGGAGGGCCGCAGGTCAGCCGCAGAACGGGATGACCGGCCCCCGGCGCCTTGACTGAGAAGGTTTTCAACAGCAGCGCCGCTGATGATTGTTCGCGGGCAGGGCCCGCTCCCACAGGCACATCTCAATCCCACAGGGACATCTCAATCCCACAGGCCTGCCATCCAACTCCCCGCTACTGCGCCTGCGACGCCTGAAGCTCGATCTCGTAGGTGAGCGTTTCGGTATCGCGCTGCGTCGTCACCGACACCACATCCCCCGCCCTGCGATTCTCCAGCGCATTGAGCAGATCGTCTTCATTGACGATCTCCTCGTCATCGATCTTCGTGATCACATCCCCCAGCGCAATGCCCCGCGCCGTCTCCTGAAGGCCACGCATGCCCGCAATTTCGAGGCTCCCACCCTCTATCACATCCATTACGATTACCCCCAGGATGCCCGCGTTCTGACGGTAATACTCTGCGTATTGCGGCGGCAGCAGGGAGATGCCCAGCGTCGGGGTCTGCACGCGGCCAAAGGTAATCAGCTCCGGCACAATCTTGGCAACCGTATTGGCCGGGATTGCGAAGCCAATGCCGGAACTCGCGCCCGTCGGGCTGTAGATGGCCGTGTTGACGCCCACCAGCTGCCCCAGGGAATTGAGCAACGGCCCGCCCGAATTGCCGGGATTGATGGCGGCATCGGTCTGAATCACGTCGCGAATCTTGCGACGGCTGACCGAATCGATCTCCCGGCCAAGCGCGCTGACCACACCCACGGTCAGGGTGGTATCCAGACCGAAAGGGTTGCCGATGGCAATGACCTTGCGCCCGACTTCCAGCAGCGACGAGTCGCCCACCTGCAGCGGCTGCAGCTTCTCTGCCGGTGCCTGAATGCGCAGTACTGCCAGGTCCTTGTCAGGTTCAGCACCCACCACTTCGGCGTCCCAGGCACTGCCATCCTGCAAGGTAACAGTCAGTCGCGAGGCCTGCTGGATGACGTGGAAATTGGTCACCACATAGCCGTCGCGGCTCCAGATGAAGCCCGAGCCGCTGCCCTGCGGAATCTCCTGGGGGTTCAGCGAGTAGAAAGAGCGGCGCACCAGGCGTGAATTGGTGATGTACACCACGGAGGGGCTGGCTTGCTTGAAGACTTCGATGTTGTTTTCTTCGTCATTGGTCTTGAAGGTGGCATAGTCTTGCTGTGCCACTGCGCTGGCGGCGACAAGACTGGCGCTCAGCAAGGCAATCAATGCGAGCCAGTAATGACGGTGTTTCATGGTGCGCAGTACTCCTGATGCAATTGGCGTGGGCGTTATAGTGGGAGTGCCGGCCCATGGCTTCAAGGGGTCCGGACAAATTCCGTGACCCTGTCACAATCGCCCCCCTATAATTTCGGCCGCTGCAATTACCAGGAAATTGAGAATGAGCATCAAGATCGCCTTCAACGGATTCGGCCGCATGGGTCGCCTTGCCCTGCGCGCGGCATGGGACTGGCCAGACGTCGAGATCGTCCACATCAACGAGATCGCCGGCAGCCCCGCCGATGCCGCGCATCTGCTGACTTTCGATTCCCAGCACGGCACCTGGCACAAGAATGTCAGTGCCACAGCCGAGGGCCTGCGCATCGAAGGCCGGCCTGTCCCGTGGTCCCGCAACACGGCGCTGGCGGATACCGACTGGGCAGCCACGGGCGCCAATGTGGTGGTGGAATGCACTGGCAGGGTCAAGTCCCGGGAGGCACTGGCCCCGCTGCTGGCGCAGGGCATCCGCCGCGTGGTGGTGTCGGCGCCGGTCAAGGACGGGACCCTCAATATCGTCATGGGCGTCAATGATCATCTGTACGACCCAGCGCAGCACCGCATTGTCACAGCGGCCTCCTGCACCACCAATTGCCTGGCGCCCGTGGTGGACGTGATTCACCGCAGCTTCGGCATCCGCCATGGCAGCATCACCACCGTGCATGACATCACCAACACCCAGAGCGTGCTGGACGGGTATCACAAGGACCTGCGCCGCGCCCGCGCCTGCGGCCAGTCGCTGATTCCCACCAGCACCGGGTCTGCCACCGCCATCACCGAGATTTTTCCGGAGCTGAAGGGCCGACTGAACGGCATCGCGATTCGCGTGCCCATCACCAATGCCTCATTGACGGACTGTGTCTTCGAGCTGGAACAGTCCGTCACGGTGGAGCAGGTCAATGCTGCCCTGAAAGCTGCCGCCGAGGGCCGGCTGCAGGGCATTCTGGGCTACGAGGAACGCCCGCTGGTATCGGTGGACTATGTGAATGATCCGCGTTCCAGCATTGTCGACGCACTTTCCACCATGGTCATCAACGGCACGCAGGTGAAGATACTGGCGTGGTACGACAATGAGATCGGCTACGTACACCGCATGATGGAACTGGCCCTCAAAGTGGGGCGGAGCTGAGAGCAGTGGGTCTGAGCCTGCGCCACAATCCGTTTGCCCAGTACCTGGTGATCACCGCCAGCTACTGGGCTTTCACCCTGACCGACGGCGCCCTGCGCATGCTGGTGGTGCTGTTCTTCCACGGCCTTGGTTTCAGTCCGCTGGAGGTGGCTTCGCTGTTCCTGCTGTATGAATTCTTCGGCATGGTCACCAACTTGTTCGGAGGCTGGCTGGCCAGCCGTATCGGCCTGAACGTGACCATGCACATCGGCCTGGCACTGCAGATAGTGGCCCTGCTGATGCTGCTGGCGGACCCGGCGCTGCTGACCGTGGTGTGGGTGATGGTGGCGCAGGCGCTGTCCGGCATCGCCAAGGATCTGAACAAGATGAGCGCCAAGAGCAGCGTGAAGAGCCTGGTGCCGGACGACGCCCAGGGCACACTCTACCGCTGGGTGGCGCGGCTGACTGGCTCCAAGAATGCACTCAAGGGCGTTGGCTTTTTCCTGGGCGGGGCGTTGCTGGCCAGCGTCGGATTCCACGGGGCCATTCTCATCATGGCAGTGCTGCTGGGGGTGGTGCTGCTGGCCAGCCTGCTGCTGCTCGAACGCCAGAGCGGGGTAGCCAGCTTCAAGCCGAAGTTTCGCGAGATATTCTCCAGCAGCAATGCCATCAACCGGCTGGCAGCAGCGCGCTTCTTTCTGTTCGCCTCACGGGATGTCTGGTTCGTGGTGGCGCTGCCTGTGTATCTGCAGAGTCGGCTGGGCTGGAGTGCGCTGCAGGTGGGAGCGCTGCTGGCGGTGTGGGTGATTGGCTATGGTGCGGTGCAGGCGCTGGCGCCGGGATTTGTGGGGGGGAGTTCGCGAGCAGGGCTCGCTCCTACCGGGCGCACGGCCTTTGTGTGGGCAGCACTGCTGTGTCTGCTGCCGGCGCTGATCGGCGCGGCGCTGCTGGCGCAATGGCAGGCGGAACTGGTGCTGGTGGGCGGACTGCTGGTGTTTGGCGCCGTGTTCGCCATCAACTCGGCCGTGCATTCCTATCTGATCGTGTCCTGGGCGCGCACTGACGGCGTGTCGCTGGACGTGGGCTTCTATTACATGGCCAATGCTGCCGGCCGACTGCTGGGCACCGTGCTGTCGGGCCTGGTGTATCAGACAGCAGGGCTGGCGATGTGCCTTTTCGTCTCGTCCTTGCTGGTGGCGGCTTCTGCCGTGCTTGCCCGGCGTCTCTGAGCCCGGTTACTGCGCGCGGCCGCCCAGTTTGCGCATGGTCGCTTCCCAGTGCATCACCTTCTCCGGCGCCATGCCGGCTACCATGCCTATCAAGGTCTCGCGCACTGGCGCTATGCCTATGAAGCCCAGGACGTTGCGCTCCAGCGCCTTCACACTGTGGGCGCGGAAATACCAGCGGTACACCAGGGCCGGCATGCCCATCGTGACGACTACGCGGGCGCTGCGTCCACCCAGCGCTTTTGCGCCGAAGGGGTTTCGGGCATCCCGGTGAAAGGCGAAACCAGGCCGTGCCACCTGCTCCAGAAAGCCTTTCAGGAGCGCCGGCATGTCGCCAAGCCAGAGGGGAAAAAACAACACCAGATGGTCTGCCCAGAGAATGTCGGCCTGGGCGTCCGTCAGGCCCGCAGGCACCGTGCCCTTCTCCCAGTCGTCCTGTGTCCGCAACAGTGGAAATTCGAGATCGGCGACGACCAGTGTCCGTGTCTCATGCCCCGCCGCTGCCGCACCCTGTGCATAGGCGTCGAGCAGAAGATGATTGAGATGGCGCTTGCTGGTATCAGGATGTCCTTGAATGAGCAGGATGCGGTGAGTCATGGCAATGCCTCTTGCAACAGATCACTGGGAAAGTGCCATCGTGACGGCGCGCGCGGAGTGGATGGCTGTCGAATCGTACAGTGTCACTGACGTGTCCCGCTGCCTGATCAACAAACCAATCTCTGTGCAGCCCAGAATGACAGCTTCAGCACCCTGTGCAGACAGGTCGGCCACGATATCGAGATAGGCCTCCCGCGATGCTGGCTCGATGCGCCCCAGGCACAGCTCCTCATAGATGACCCGGTGGACCAGACGCCGTGCGTCCTGTTCCGGCACCAGCACCTCGATGCCATAGCGGCTGGCAATGCGCCCCTTGTAGAAATCCTGCTCCATGGTGAAGGCCGTGCCCAGCAGTCCCACGCGGCGAATGCCCTGCCCCTGCAATGCCTCGGCGGTGGCGTCCGCAATATGCAGAAGAGGAATGTCGATGGCCGCTTCGATCTGTGGGGCCACCTTGTGCATGGTGTTGGTACAGAGCATCAGGAAGTCAGCACCCCCGGCCTGCACGCTGCGGGCGGCAGCTGCCAGTTGCTCGGCAATGGCATCCCAGTCGCCGGCATGCTGAAGAGCCTCCAGCGGGGCGAAGTCGACACTGTGCAGCAGAATCTTCGCCGAGTGCAGACCGCCGCAGGCAACGCGCACGCCCTCGTTCAGCGCCCGATAATAGGTGCTGGTGCTTTCCCAGCTCATGCCGCCCAGCATGCCGATTGTTTTCATAGTGCCAGCCTCGCGCCCGGCAATGTCATGAGAATCAACAGACCAGGTCCCAGCAGGCCGGCGAGAATGAGAAGAATCCAGGGCATGTGATAGACATCAGTGACAGGCAGAGACCCGGGATCATGGCACTTTCGGGTATTGCGGGGAAGTCGCGCGCTGCCGGCTTCAGGCCGCACTGCGCAGGGTTTCGGGAACGCCGAGGAAGCGAACCGTGTTCTTGCCCGACGCCTTGGCCTTGTACATGGCCTTGTCGGCCCGTGCCAGCCACTGTTCCACGGACTCGTCGGCAATGTATTCCGCCACGCCGAGTGAGGCGGTCACCGGCAGGGCTATGTCCGCAAGCGCGCGGGCCACCAGATCGCGGATATCTTCGGCTAGTTTTGCCGCCGTCTCGCCGGTGGCACTCGTGGCCAGCACGACGAATTCGTCCCCGCCAAAGCGGTACAGATTGTCGGTCAGACGGATGCGCGTGGCGATGATGTCGGCGACCCGACGCAGCACTTCGTCTCCGGCTGCATGGCCGCCTGCGTCATTGACGATCTTGAAGTTGTCCAGATCCAGCAGAATGGCCGACATCGGCATGGCCGTGCGGCGGTACGTCGCCACGAGCTGATCCAGCTTCTTGTTCAGCGCCCGGCGATTGCCCGCACCGGTCAGCGGGTCTTCCGTGGACAATTGCAGCAGCTGATCGCGCTGCCGGTTGCGCTGCTGCGCGAAGGCAAAGGCAAAGAGGATGCACCCGAGGAGGGACAGGAAGAATTTCGCGAAATCGAAAGCCGTCAGCCCAGAAAACAAGGCCAGGGACGACGCGAGCAGTGCCGCCGCCGTGAGTCGCAACGCGGTGGCCGGCGGTGTCAGGAAGAAGGCGGCGATAGTGACCGGGTACAGAAAGTACAGATCCCGGGGGCCGAGAAAGAAGAGATTGGCCACCATGCCTGACAGTGACAGCACGGCAATGAAGAAGCCGGGTATCTCGGTACGGCGCGTGCGCCACACATACGCGAAGGTGGCCGAGGAGCCCACAACGCCAATGGTGTCCACCAGGCCGACAGCCCAGTCTCCCGTGCTGAAACGCACAAAGGCAAAGGGGAGCAGGCCGATCACGGAGATCAGCGACAGGACGAGGACAATGACCTCTTCGGAGGTTCTTTTCTGCATGGTACCGCTCACGACGAAAGTGACCGGCGGGATATTAACAGGATTCTCAGGAATTCCTATCCTGTAGGAAAATTGCCATGCCGTCAGGGCGCATTGCGCTCGCGCATCTGCGCCATGCGGGCTTCTTCGGCCTCGCGGAACTTCGTCATCTGCGCATCGGTCAGCACAGTGGCAAGAATCTCTTCGGTTTGCCGCTGCATTTCTGCACGGCGCTGCATGCCCTGGCCTTGACCCCCGCCTTGCCCCTGTCCTCCGCCCTGACGCATCGCGCCCATCGCGGCCATCTGCATTTCAGTGACTTTTGCCATCGCTGCGCGGAACGCGGGTTCCTGCTCTGACGTGATTTCCAGTGCAGTGATCAACTGCTGCACACGGGCCTCGGGGTTCATGCGCATGCCGCCACCCCCTCCCTGGCCGGGACCACCCCCCTGGCCACTGCCCGGCTGTGCCTGCAGGACGCTGGCGGAAAGAGCGAGGACGAGCGACATAATCAGTGCGAGCAGTACAGTCTTCATGGTGTGGCTCCTGTGTTGGACGTGTGTTGTTGAATGCTTGTTGTGCGGGCCCTGCCTGTGGGAGCGGGCCTTGCCCGCGAACTGGTCTAGAGATCTGTTCAAGCAGTTCGCGGGCAAGGCCCGCTCCTACAGTGTTTCCAGCTGCTCACTTTTTTCCAGCCAGAGAGTTTCGACACCCTCGGCCTCGGACTTGAGCGCGGCCTGCTTCTGCAGCAGCGCACTCAGGTCCTTCTTGCGGCTCTCTTCGTACAGACTCGCATCGCCCAGCTGGGTTTCCACCTGTGTCAGGTCTGCGTGCAGCTTGTCGAGCTTCTGCTCCAGCTTCTTGATCTCATTGCGCAGCGGCGCCAGTTGCTGGCGGGTAGCAGCGGCCTGCTGGCGCAGTTCCTTGCGATCGCCCTTCCGGTCGTCACCCGCCTCCGCAGGTTTCGCCGCCGTGCCCGTGCTGCCCTTGCTGTTCTCCTGCATCCACTTTTCGTAGTCGTGCAGATCGCCTTCGAATTCCTGACAGCGCCCATTGTGTATGGAGTGGAACTCATCGACGGTATTGCTCAACAGGTGACGGTCGTGGGACACAATGACCAGCGCCCCCTCGAATCCCTGCAGCGCCACTGTAAGCGCGTGGCGCATTTCCAAATCCAGGTGGTTGGTGGGTTCGTCCAGCAGCAACAGGTTCGGCTTCTGCCACACCACCAGGGCCAGTGCGAGCCGCGCCTTCTCGCCACCAGAGAAATTCTCGATGGTCTCGGTGATTCGATCTCCACGGAAATCGAATCCGCCCAGAAAATCGCGGATGCTCTGGTCACGCGCCGCCGGATCCAGTCGCTGCAGGAGCAGCATCGGGCTGGCGCGCTGATCCAGCACGTCCACCTGGTGCTGAGCGAAATACCCCACCTGCAGAAACTTCGAGCTGCGCATTTCTCCGGCCAGGGGAGCCAGATCGCTCGCAATCGTGCGCAGCAGCGTGGACTTGCCGCAGCCGTTGAAACCCAGCAGACCGATGCGCGTGGTGTCGCGAATGGTCAGTCGGATATTGCTGACCAGTGGCGAACCATAGCCGACGCTCACCTTGTCCAGCGCCAGCAGCTCGGCAGGCAGGCGCTCCGGTGCCGGGAACTCGAAATGGAATGGCGAGTCGATATGCGCCGGCGCAATCAGCTGCATGCGGTCAAGCTCCTTGAGGCGACTCTGAGCCTGCCGCGCCTTGGTGGCCTTGGCACGGAAACGCCGCACGAAGTCCTCGATCTCGGCCACGCGCCGCTGCTGCTTCTCGAACATGGCCTGCTCCTGCGAGAGCCGTTCTGCACGCTGCGTTTCAAAACTGCTGTAGTTGCCGCGATAGAGTGTGAGTTTCTGTTGCTCGACGCTCACCACATACGAGATGACTTCGTCGAGAAAACTGCGGTCGTGGGAAATGATCAGCAGCGTGCCCTGATAACGCTTGAGCCATTGTTCCAGCCATAGCGTGGCTTCCAGGTCGAGGTGGTTGGTGGGCTCGTCCAGCAGCAGCAGGTCGGAGGGTGCCATCAGGGCGGCGGCGAGATTCAGGCGGATGCGCCAGCCCCCGGAAAAGCTCGAGACGGGATTGTCGAACTGTTCAGCCGAAAAGCCGAGTCCCGATAGCAACTGCATGGCCCGGAAACGAATGTCGTAGCCGCCAATCTTGTCCATGTCGCTGTGCAGATGGGCAATGGCCGAACCGTCGCCCTTTGCCTCCGCCGCGTGCAACAGCCGTTCGATCTCGCGGTAGCGCGCATCGCCATCAATCACGAAGTCCACCGCCGACGTGGCCGAAGCCACGGTCTCCTGACGCATGTGCGCACACCGCAGACCTTCCGGCATGGACAGATCGCCCTGATCCAGCGCCAGTTGCCCCAGAAGACAGGCAAACAGGCTGGATTTGCCGCTGCCATTGCGGCCAATGACACCAATCTTCTGCCCATTGTGAATGGCCAGACTGGCATCGCGCAGCAGCACGAGTTCGCCGCGCATCAGCGTGGCATTGTTCAGGGAAATCATCGCGATCACTCGTAGAGGGAGGGCCTGCACGGCCCGATGGCGGGCAATCATACTACCGCTGCCCCTGCCAAGGCACTAGCGTGCAGCGCCAGCCAGTCTGATTGATTTCCCCTGGCCGACTTCGTACACTCGGTCAGACTTGCATTCAGGGTGCGGCATGAAACAGATTCTGCTGATAGATGACGACGAGAAACTCGGACAGTTGCTGACGCAATATCTGGAGCGCTATGACATGAAGGTGACGGCAGCCCATACGCCGTCGAAGGGTTTCGAATACCTCAAGCGCAACAAGCCTGATCTGCTGATCCTGGATGTCATGCTGCCCGAAAAGGACGGCTTCGAAATCTGCCGCGAGATTCGCGCCAAATCGTCACTGTACGGCCAGCTGCCCATCCTGATGCTTACCGCCCACGGCGAAGTCACTGACCGCATCGTCGGGCTCGAGCTGGGTGCCGACGATTACCTGCCCAAGCCATTTGAACCCCGCGAACTGGTGGCGCGCATCACCAATATCCTGCGCCGCACCAGTGATGAAGCACGCAGCCAGCTGGATGTGCCGAGAATTCAGGGCCTGGAAGTGGACACGGTGCGGCGCCTGGTCAAGCTGGATGAGGAGATCGTCGAACTGACCACCATGGAGTACGAGCTTCTGCTGCTGTTCATGCAGTCACCCAACAAGACCTTCACCCGTGACGAACTGATGAACCGCCTGCGCGGCATCGACGCAGAATTGTTTTCGCGCGCCGTGGACACTCTCGTCAGCCGGCTGCGCCACAAGCTCAAGGACACCTCGAAGACGCCGCGCTTCATCAAGACGGTGTGGGGACGCGGCTACACCTTTGTGGGTGAGCCAGGCTGAGGCCTGCGCCGCACCAGTGGCATCACCATGAAGACTCTGCCTGGACGCATCAACAACTCCCTCTTCTTTCGCCTGTTCCTGATCTTCAGCGTGACGGTGCTGGTGTTCTTCCTGATCATCACCCTGTCGATCCGCCAGATCGACGAAAACTGGCGCTCCGAACGGCTGAATCCACTGCCCGATTTCTACCTCGACAACATCACGCTCATCGTCGACAACATCGGCGTGCCGCCCGATCTGCAGCGGGCCACACAGCTTGCATCCGAACTGTCGCTGACCATCATCATCCGCAGTCCTCACATCAACTGGCAGTCCGATGACCAGAGCGATCTGGACGTGGACAGCGCGGCCTTCGTCCGCACGCTGTCGCGGGAAGCGCAGATCATGGTGGTGGGTGACGAGGAAGTGATTCGTGTGGCACGCGGCGCTTATGAGTACTTTCTGAACCGGCGCGTACCGACACTCAGCGACTATGACTACATCGTGGTGTACATCGGACTCGCCCTCGCCGGTTTCGCATTGCTGCTCAATTATCTGCTCGTGCATCGCCTGCTGGTAGACCCCGTGCGCAAGCTGCGGGAAGGTGCGGAACGCATCTGCGACGGCGACCTGAGCTACCGCGTGAAGACGCGCCGCACAGACGAGCTGGGCGAGCTGACCCAGAGCGTGAACCACATGGCCGACTCGCTGCAGTCAATGCTGGAGGCGAAGCGCCAGTTGCTGCTGGCCATCAGCCACGAACTGCGCACGCCGATTACCCGCGCAAAACTGCAGCTGGAATTCATGGACGACGACTCCGTGCGCGAAGCGCTGGCGGACGACATCAATGAGATCGACCTGCTGATTTCCGATCTGATCGAAGCCGAGCGCCTGAGCAATCAGCACCAGGCATTGCTGGCAGAACACGTGGATTTCGCCGATTACATCGGCCTGGTGCTGGAGCCCTACTTCCACAACTATGCGCCGGGCGTGGACTATCAGCGCCCGGAAGAAGACGCCTCGATCTCCATCGACAAGCTGCGCACACGGCTGCTGCTGACCAATATCGTGAACAATGCCATCCGGCACGGTCGGGACAAGCCCATCTGCGTGCGTGTGTCATTCACTGCGAGCGAAGCGATTCTGGAAGTACAGGACGAGGGTGAGGGCATCTCGGCGGAGCACATGGAACATCTGAGCGAGCCCTTCTATCGCGCCGACAGCGCGCGCCAGCGCAACACGGGTGGTTTTGGACTGGGACTTTATCTTTGCCGGCTGATTGCACAGGCCCACGGGGGCCGCCTGGAAATCAGCAGCGAGCTGGGCGTGGGCACCCACGTAAAGGTGTTCCTGCCCTATGAGCAGGAGAAGGACCCGTCCTTGTAGGAGCGGACGCTGCTTTGTAGGAGCGGGCTTGCCCGCGAACCTTCGCGGGCAAGCCCGCTCCTACAACCGCACCTACGCCGTGCGGCGCCGCCCGCGCAGGTAGCCCATCAGCAGCACGAAGCCAATCAGCAGAATCGGCACCAGCGCCGTGTTCACAAACTTCAGCACCGAGCCCAGGCGCTCGATGTCCTGATTCAACTGCAGCTGCACTTCCCGCAGACGACGTCGCGTTTCCAGCTGCTGCTCGTTGAAGCGGTCGATCTCGGCGCGCTGCTCGTCAGAAAGCTGGTTGCCGTCCTGCGTGCTCGACAGTGCCGCAATCTGCACTTCCGTCTGCTGCAGATTCTGCAGCAGTTCCGTCTCTTCCTCACGCAGACGCAAGTCGGCTTCCCGCTGCAGTTCCATCACGGTCAGGAAAGGACGTGCATAACGGCCACGGCTGCGGATAGTGACCAGCTCGGCATTGCCTGAGAGATTGTCCAGCGAATTCATGATGAAGTCGCCATTGCTCGCGAAGGCCTGGCCGATGCGCTGGCCGAAGAAGGACTGGATCTGCACCCACAGTCGATCGTTGAGCATGTCCGAGTCGGCAATCAGGATGATATTGACCGGACCGCTGGATTCGCTGAGGTGTTCGGCAACGGGCTCGGCGGCGGGTGCCGGACGTCCCTCGGGGAAGGCAGACTGCACGGGGCCGGAGACGCGCGCCGCAATGGTGTAACGCTCGCCGGTAGCCTGGAAGTCATCCAGCAGAATGGTCGGGTCGGTCAGCGCCTTGAACAACGGCGCCTCCATCAGGCCAGCGTCAGCACTGCTCTGCAGCAAAGGCTCGAAGGTGGTCTGTGCGCCCTCGAGCGGCGAGATCGCGCCGGCGGAGGACAGGTTCAACACCTGCATTCCCGTGGTCACGATGTCATTCGCGAAACTGCCGCGCTGCAGGCCCATCATGCCGTAGTGCGTCACCGGGCGCGTGGACTCACCCAGATTCACCAGCAGCGCCTGCTCGCGGTCGGCCACCACGCGGGTATTGTCGAACTGCACGCCCCATGCTGCCAGCAGTGCTGCGAGGTCCGAGGCCTGATTCGGACGCGCCACAGGCACACCGTCTTCGCCCGGCTGTGCCTGGGAGTCGGCGTTGGGATCGAGAAAGGCCAGCACCTTGCCGCCACGCAATACGAACTGATCGATTGCGTACTGGGTCTGCAGGCTCAGCTCCTGCGGATGCACCAGCATCAGAATGGTGATGTCCTCGTCGATGCTCGTGGCATCGGGTGCCACGCGCCGGGCGGTGTACAGCTGACGGATGGTGTCCATGATCATCAGCGGCGCCACCGGCTGCATCGTGTCGGGATTCATGCCGCCATCCACGGGAACGCTGGACAGGAACCCCACCACTGGCGGCGTGGGGTTCGCCACCTGGGTAATCAGTTTGGCAACTTCGTATTCCAGAAACTCTTCCTGATCAGGCCGCACCAGGGCGATGGTCTTGAAGATTTTCTCCGCCTCGGCTTCCTCGCCTTCTGCCTCAACGGTGGACGGATCCACTGCCACGATGCCGAAGAACACTTCCTCGCCGCCTTCGCTCAGCGGCACGCGCTGCACGCCGTACTCTACAGCTTCGTCTTCTTCCTCGGAGAACGGCACCGGGTCCACAAGGCGCAGTGTCAGGTTGCCCTCGCTGGCGATCTCCATTTCCTGCAGCAACTCCTGTACGCGGGTGCCATAGGTGCGCAGCTGTGGCACATCGGCCGTGGCCTCTTCGGAGTAGAAGAACAACAGCTCGACGGGCTTCTCGAGATTTCGCACGATATTGCGGGTGCCGTCGGCGAGGGTGTAGAGACTGTCCTGCGTCAGGTCGACGCGCAGCCGGGGAAACACGCTGATCAGCGCCACGCTGACCAGCAGGAAGGCGCCGGTGATCACCAGGCCTTTTCCAGAAAACATCATCTTGCTGTTCATCATCAGACTCCTCAATTCGCTTTCTTGATTTCGATGACGATGGCGGAGGCAAACAGCCACGACGCCATGAACACGAGGAAGAACAGAATGTCACGCACGTCGAGCACCCCTTTGCTGATGGCGTCGAAATGCGTCAGAAAACTCAGTGCGGCCACGGCATCCACCAGCACTTGCGGCGCCCAGTTGAAGGCGTTCAGCACAATCTCGGAGCCCGAGGCCACGAACACGAAGCAGATGGCCACGGTCAGGATGAAGGCAATCACCGAATTGCGCGTCATGGCCGACATGCACGAACCGATGGCCAGAAAACTGCCGGCCATCAGCCAGCTGCCCAGATAGGCCGCGACGATCACCCCGTTGTCAGGGTCGCCCAGATAGTTCACGGTGATCCAGATGGGGAAGGTCAGCAGAAGTGCCGCACCGCACAATACCCACGCGGCGAGGAATTTGCCGAGCACCGCATCGGTGAGCTTCACCGGCAGCGTCATCAGCAGTTCGATGGTGCCGGTCTTGCGCTCGTCGGCCCACAGGCCCATGGCGATGGCCGGAATCATGAACAGATACAACCAGGGATGGAAACTGAAGAAAGGCATCAGGTCAGCCTGGCCGCGCACGTAGAAACCGCCCAGGTCGAAGGTGAAGATGCCGTTCATCACCAGAAAGATCACGATGAACACATAGGCGAGCGGGGTGGCGAAGTAGCCGGCCAGTTCGCGTTTGAAAATGATCTGCAGAATTCTCATTGCGTCACTCCTGTCTCATGCTTCGGGGCACCGCCAGTGACCGTGCCCTGTGTCACACTGCGGAAGTAATCTTCCAGCAGCCCTTCCACCAGATGAAATTCCGCCACTGGCCAGCGCTCGTTTTGCGCCAGATCCAGCACCTTGCTGAAGATCTGCGCGCCCTGCTGCGGCAGCAGCACGTGGCGGCGTCCGCTGGCATCACTCAGCTCGATGCCGCTGACTTCCGTCACACTCGCCACCGCCTTGTGCAGATCGAAATCTGCCGTCAGCTGCACGCTCACAGCGCCGTAGTAGCGCGAGCGGGCCTCCAGCTCCTTCGGGGTGCCATCGGCCAGAATGCGCCCGCCGGCGATGATGATCGCGCGGGTGCACACGGCACTGACTTCTTCGAGGATATGGGTGGAGATGATGACGATCTTGTCTTTGGCGAGGTTGCGGATGAGCTGGCGGACCTGGTGTTTCTGGTTCGGGTCGAGGCCATCGGTGGGCTCGTCCAGAATCAGCACCTTGGGGTCATGCAGGATGGCCTGGGCCAGTCCCACCCGGCGCTTGAAACCTTTGGAGAGGGTGTCGATGGTCTTGTGGCAAACGGCCCCCAGCTCGACGTCCCCGATCACCTTGTCGATGCGGCGCTGCTTCTCCTGGCCGGTGAAGCCGCGGATCTCGGCGATGAAGTCGAGGAACTGCAGCACCGTCATGTCGGGATAACAGGGCGCGCCTTCGGGCAGGTAACCGATCAGCCCCTTGACGGCCAGCGGGTCGGTGGCGATGTCGTGCCC
>Ga0255123_1000184_pt1 | contig 18697 bp, 19 predicted proteins | sample Law_Cont_RepA_8d_FD_188585 | JGI IMG/M metagenome (GOLD analysis project Ga0255123, IMG submission 188585) | Freshwater microbial communities from St. Lawrence River, New York, United States - Law_Cont_RepA_8d | ecosystem: Environmental > Aquatic > Freshwater > River | place: USA: New York...
TTACCACCATTTGATGCAGTGGATAAATTGTTGACAGCCCCGTTGCCACCTTGGCCAATTACAACGTTCATTGATGTTCCGGGGGTCACGGATAGTGCTGGCTCATCAATAACGCCACCGCCACCGCCACCGCCACCGTTGTCGGAACCGCCGCCGCCACCACCGGCAACCAACAATGCACGCACACTCGTTACGCCCGCGGGCACTGTCCATTGACAGGTGCCAACGACAGCAAATCGCACAATCACATCGGAGCCCGTTCCACGTTCGTCGCCGACGCACTGTGCGGCTTTAGCTTCCGGAATTCGAACAGAAGCCGTAATTCCCGCAGTGAGGAAGAACATTGCAGCCGCTAAAACCCCAACCAGTATCTGTTGAGTATTTTGTCTCCGCATTATGTCACTGTACCTTTGACTATGGCAGCTTAGTTACCAAACAACGGGTTGAGTTGCGGCAGTTGCTCGGCCTTCAGCGCGAACACCTTTTGCCACCATGTCTTGCGCAACGTCATTCCACAAGGCACGCAAACGGTAATGGGGAACGCGTGGAAACATATGGTGCATTGCATGATGGTCATGACCGCGAATGATCAACCCTGAACCACGGAATACCGCTACTCGTGTATGACGGTATCGGGTTGTCTCACCGGCTGGATGGTGTGGATACCAGGCAAAAATGAAGATGAGATACGCGAACTGCAAACGTGCTGGGATGTACCAAAGCGCAAGTGCTTGCCAACCTAGACCAAAAAACATTGAGCCGATCAATACGACATGAGTTATCAGCCAAAATCTCACTTGAGCGAGACCTTCTTTTTTGCTGCCACCTGCAATATCAAAAATTCCAAGCATGGTTTTTGGCAATACAACACGCGTCTTCGGCACAAGAGCGAAGAACGGTAGGAACATGTTCACCATCGTGATTCCCAGCATCTTCACCAGTAGCTCACGTTTCGTACCATCAGAGAAATGGTCAGGGTCTCTTGATGAGTCATTGGTATAGGCGTGATGGCGCATATGGCCCCCACGGTGAGAGCCGAAAGGAATCAATAAAGGAATTGAGCACATTTTGCCGATGAAGTCTTCACCCCAACGCGCTCGGGTTTCTTTACCCCAAATGTTTTTATGCACAGCTTCATGCATGGGCATATAAAAGGTCGCAGCAAAAAATGTGTTCAGCACGAGACCGACCCAAAGTGAAACTGCACCAGTAAGTCCGAGGTACAGCACCACACTCCACCCCATAGCAAAAGCCAAAAATGTCAAAACAATGCGTGGCTGAAAACTTCCCCAGTATTTCTTGGCAATCTCGTTCTCTGCTTGCAAAATGGCGCGCCGATCTGCACTGGCACTCACAACTGCATCAGCTGTTGCGTTGTCAAAGATGTTTTCAAGTGCATCTGGGTCTGGTGTATTTGTTTCAATCATGAAAAATTCCTTAGTCGGGCGTGGTGTATGTATTTTCAAATTCGTCTTGCAACACTGTTGCAATATGACCAGTGGTATCGACCACTAATTCTTCATCAAGGATTCGAGATCGATAGGTCCAGCCTTGGGGAAGCGAAAGTCGCTCCCCCAAGGTTGCCAAGTTGCTTTGATTGATTGTTGGATCAACGCCAATGCAATACGCCTGCATTACGTACGCCTTGCCTTCTGGATTCACTAACTCATAGACCACTGAGCCTGCATCCCAGAAAAAAACAGCACCCCGATTCACATGGCGCTCCATATACGGAACAGTTGCTGGTGATTCACCTTTACCGAATTCAATCAGTGCAATTCGTCGCATCGTGAGACCATTGAAATCTTTAATTATTGGCTCAACAGGAGCAACCTTTGACCCAAGTCCGTCCAACATCCAGTGCCGGGGGCCGTTCAACTTCACAGCGAAAGCGCCCATCTCATCCTTGATTGCGTTCGCATCCAGGGTGCCCCATAACTCGGCCGGGCAGTCGTTCAGCATCTGGGTGCCATAGACCTCAGCTTGAATCTCGTCGCCCTTAATAAACACGGCAAGAACTTCGCCGTAACGCACTCCGCGCATGTCAGATATCAATCGTTGTTGGTTTGATGCCATCTTGACAATCCCTTTCTCTGGAACTCTCTCAAACTATTCCATCCTCACGACAGAGCCCCCAGACGCCCCGAGTACTTTCTATTCTCTTTCATCTACTGAGCCTCTACGGCGCCGATTAGCCTGAATGCCGAACTACCAAGGAGTACACCATGTCTGAGACGCCACGCATCAAGCACAACTACGGCAAGATCAATAAGGAATACGCAATGTTCCTAGCCACTCGCCCACCTGAAGAAGACGGCCCTATCTACATGGTGAATCTCATGAAGTACCACGAAGTAGCCCAGTACGAAGAAGATGCCGGCGTTGACAAAGCAATCAGCGGACGCGAAGCAGACGACCGTTACAACCCAGCCAAAGTTCTCAACAAAATTGGTGCAGACATTGTGTTTGCCGGTGACGTTCTCAAGAATCACGTCGGTACAGAGGATTGGGATCGCATCGCAGTTGTTCGTTACGCAACGCGCAAGTCATTTATCGATATGCAGTCGCGCCCAGACTTCGGCGAGAAGCACAAGCACAAGGCCGCTGGCATGTTGCGCACGATCATTGTTTGTTGTCGACCAGAAGATGCAGCGATTGACAACAATGGTCGCCCAGACGGATCACTTTCAAAAATTGTGGTCATGGTTGTTCGCCAAACTTCAGATCGTGCTGCTGCGTACACAGTCCTTCCCGGTGCAGCTAATTACGACGCAGAGGGCACCATCATTGGCGATGAACGCCTTTGGGACACAGTGCAGTTCTTAGTGGTTGACTCAGAAGATGCGGCTACCGCTGCAGCATCACAACTGAAAGGTTGCGAGGCTGGCTCTAGCTTCGTCATGACATTGCGTGTTTCACTCGACGCAATGACTTCAGTAATGCAATAACGCGTTATCCGCGTCCTGCCATACCTTCACCTGCAGTAATTGTTGCGGTATCACGAACAATACGAGCCATCAGGTGACCACGAATAACTTGTAACGCTGCATCTGCTTCAGAATGTCCTGCCCTTTGCAAGACGTCTAAATCTGTAATGGAATCTTGCAGTGCATACCCAAGTTCGCGGTGTGCGGCACGAATGGGTTCTTGATCTGGCGGCATTGGCACATCGGCTTTCGCGCCCAATGTGGCTGCACGTTCCCGGATGCGATCTGCTTCTGGGCCGTTGACACTTCCCAATACTGCTGCAGTCTCGCGCAATACCTTGGTCATCCCATTGTGTTCTTCGGCAACATACGTGTCGTATACCGGCACAACTTGTCGCACCTCTTGAATGAGTGACTGCACCATTTGGCACATTGTGAAGGCCTTAGGGCTACCCACAAAAGGCATGATTTCATTTTGTAGTGCGACAATTAAACCTTCAAGAAGGTCGTCGACGGTTGGGCTGGTCATCATGTTGGAACCCCCGGGTATCCCATCAGCTGCGACATCAATGGAAACGCAGGAATGCTTGATTGAGCTACGTAATAAGGAAGCAACAACATGTACTCCTTATTCACGCGGCGTGAAATGAATTGCTGAACTGGCACTGCAATCTGCATAGTGCCGAACAAAGTGAAGTACCCAAGCTCTTCAGGCGTGATGTCATTACCAGTGAGCTTGTTGTAATACGCAAGGAAACCACCCTCTTTCTTGGGGTAGTCCATTACGTGCGTGTTGCTCACCGCATCCATCAAAACCATCCAGCCAAGATCCTCGCGAGGGTCTCCCACTCGGCTCGCTTCCCAGTCGATAAGTGCCGACACTTGACCGTTCTCGTATAAGAAGTTTGCAGGGTTGAAATCACCATGGACAATGGCAAGAGGCATAGGGCGCGGCTTGTTACGTCGCAATGTGTAAATGGCATCAAGTGCAATCATCAACATTGGGTCGTAGTTCAACGATGAATACGACGATGCAAAGAATTCAATAGTTGAATCCATAAATGCATCCCATGACTTGATGTCAATACCTCGATGGAATGGGTCAGTCAGTGCGCCGTCGGGGTCAATCTTGTCAATGGAGCAGCTGTGCAGCTCCACGAGAACTTCGCATAAGTGTTTGATAACCGATTCGGCTTGCTCTTCATCTGGACCACCATTAAATAACGCAGAAGTTTGGCCACTTCCGCTTGCACGCTCAATCAGCATTGCCGGATGTCCGAACGGTGCGGGGTCCATTTCGTATCCGTAACTACGACTAACAGGAATGGTGGTGCGTAGACGCAAAGACTCAATGAGGTTGTGCTCGACCGAACGATCGGTGTGCAAAATTGCTTCAACATCTGGCGGATCTTTACGCAAGATAAGTGGAAGCACTTCCTCACCACCGTTGCGCGTCACTCGCGCGTTGCATTTGAAAGTTTCCCGCGAGAATCCGCCGGCGATTTGCTCAAACCCTTCGATTGAGACGTTTGATATCTCTGGCAAGATCTGCTGCATTAATGCCGCGACTGACTGTTCCATGAATTCCCCCGAACACTTGGTGTACTGCGAATCTATGACGGGCGTCACATCGTTGTCAACCTAGCGTTCACCAGGGGTTCACCTATTAAAGGTCTATGGGAATCGGTTCGGAGATACTCGATCAACATCCACTTGCGCCGCGCCGTGCTCTTCTGGCACTAGCCCTCGCACCAAGAACGCCCCATATTCAGCGAGCCCTGGCCCCATCTGAATGCCGTAGCCACCTTGACCGCAGAACCAAAAGAAATTCGGCTCATCTGATCGTGATCCAACAACAGGTGACCGGTCGGGAGCAAAGGTTCGCAGGCCAGCCCATGCCGTATCTATAGAACGAATGTTGAAAGTTGTTACTTCGTTCACCGACTCAATGGCCTGGGCAACGTCGATTTCTTCTGGGCGTGCATCACAAGGTTCCGACAATGTCTCATCTGCCGGTGACCCAAGAAGCACGCCATGGTCGAGCCCGAAGTAATACGCCTCGGGTGTTCCGAACACCAGTGGCCCACGGCCGAGTGCTGGGTCAACCTTTGTGGTGAAAATAGTGCGACGTAAAGGCATGAGCCCAACTGGTTTGCAATTGGCCATGGCCGCCACAACATCTCCCCATGCGCCCGCGGCATTCACTACAAGATCACATTCCCACGTTTCATCTCCAGCTGAGACAACACAGGGATTTCCAAGTGCAATCGCATCAACGCGTTTGTTTTTCACAATCACTCCACCATTGGCCGCAATCTCACGCACATACGTTTGATGCAACGACGCAACATCAATCGCAGAGCCTGTCTCATCAATCGCGGCGGCGACAACTGCATCGCGTTGCAAATACGGACACATTGTGAAAGCATCTTCAATATCAATCATGTGCATTGTTGGTGTCTTTGAAACAATGTCTCGCAACGCATCTGCTCGATCTGCACCAGCGATCTGTAGAAAAGCACGAGGCTCTAGCAATTCAACTTCGTACTTTTCAGAACGCTCTGCATACAGCGCAATACTTCGCTGCGTTAGTTCTCGTACAACTTTGTTGCCATACCCAGGGAGCAACACTGCTGCTGATCGGCCAGTGGTGTGATGAGCAAGAGTTTCTTCGGCTTCGAGCAGAACAACGTCGTGATCGTGGCTGAGTTCACCAGCAATAGATACACCAGCGATTCCCCCGCCAATTACTACTACTCGTCTTTGACCAGACACCACAAGACCTCCAACCCCAACGGTAGTACCGCAGATGAAGAAGCGTCACGCAGGTGACAAAACTCTGACTATTGGCGATTCATTTCTGCTTTTGCCTCTGCTGAAGCCACATCGGGCTTTGCCCGGCTTGACTCGAGAACTATCTCATGCAGGTCACCCGTGTATTCGTATGGCGCTGCATAGCGGGTAGACACAGCAGAACCGTGGTCGTAACCCACGCTTGGTCCGAGCGAAGAGATCATCCTCATATAAAGAGGTACCTGAACGGAGCCTGCAGATACGCCATCAATCTCAATCTCCAAGTTTCCGGCCATGCCGTCACCTCGGCGCAACTTCACGCGGAATTCGTGATCACCATCTGGGATTACCGAAGATGATTCGACAATGGCGTGATCACCAAATGCGTTGTAGTCAAGAACGAGTCGATCATTTTGAACAAAGAAAGAGACGCCTGAGTTCTGAGAACCAGTTGCATACAACACTCCCTCATCACCCTTCTTGTACGTGACAGTGGCGATGAGGTCGACATTGCGTCCACCTAAACCACCACTTGCCTGACTAGGCATTGGAGACATTGGTGGTCGATACACATATCGACGATCTTCTGGGTGTGGTGAATTCTTTCGATAGCGCGCACCAAAGAGTTCAACACCGCGATCATCAAGTGGCAACACACCATGTATCTCGGCTTGTTCCCACCAATGCGCAACCATCTCATCAAGTTTTGCTGGTTCTTTCTCCGCAAGGTCGTTCGTCTCCGAACGATCCTTTGCAATATGGAACAGCTCCCACTTTTCATTTGCATATGGCTGACCAGCAGTGTGTTTCAAAACTGCTTTCCACTCTCCAGCAACAATGGCCAAACTTCCGCCGTTCTCAAAGTACTGAATGGTGTTTGTTGCCGGCGCAGAAGCATCATTCAAGAACGACTTGAATGAGTGCCCAGTGACTGGCATTTGTTCAAGACCCTTGCGAACGGTAGGTGGGGTAACACCCAAAATGTCATACACAGTCGGAACAATGTCTGCAACAAACACGAACTGATCACGCTTTGTTCCACGTTGTTCTTTCGCAATTCCGTTTGGCCAATGCATAACCATTGGTACGTGTACACCGCCTTCATGCGTGTTCTGCTTGTACCAGCGGTACGGAGTGTTGCCCACTTGTGCCCAGCCCCACGGGTAGTTCGTATGGCTGTTCGGGCCGCCAATTGTGTCAATGTTCGCAATGGCTTGGTCCGGCGTTTCGAAGATGGCGTTGAAGAATTTCATTTCGTGCATAACACCAAACGGGCCACCTTCTTGAGACGCGCCGTTGTCTGCGTGTACAACCAAAATGGTGTTATCCAATTGACCTAATTTGCGAAGACCTTCAACGAGTCGACCAATCTGATCGTCGGTGTGATCCAAGAATGCTGCAAATGCTTCCTGTAAACGCGCAGCTAGGCGGCGTTCGTTTTCAGACAGTTCATTCCATGGCTGTACGCCTGGGTTGCGTGGTGAAAGTTCAGTATCTGGAGGAATAACACCAGTAGCAATCTGCTTCTTGAACCAACGCTCGCGAACAACGTCCCAACCTTCATCAAATTTGCCACGGTACTTTTCCATGTATGCAGCAGGTGCTTGGTGTGGCGCGTGTGTTGCACCAAATGGCATGTACCCAAAAAATGGTCGGTCAGGGCGCACACCTTTAAAGTCAGCAATTATTTTCAGAGCTTGGTCAACCAAGTCTTCCGACAAGTGGTAGCCGTCTTCTGGGCCAGCTGGTGGATCAATGGGATGATTGTCCGCAACAAGTTCTGGATAGAACTGATCGGTTTCACCATCGAGGAATCCGTAGAAACGATTGAAACCGCGAGCGAGTGGCCACTGATCAAAAGGTCCTGCTGCCGAGCACTGTTCCATTGGGGCTAAGTGCCATTTACCGCAGACAAACGTTCCGTAACCGGCATCACCCAAAACTTCAGCGATTGTTGCTGCATGATTTGAAATATGACCGAGTTGGTTTGGGAAACCAGTAATGAAGTTCGACACTGTGCGCATACCAACGGCATGGTTGGCGCGACCGCTGAGAAGTGCCGCGCGAGTTGGCGAACACAACGGGGTTACGTGAAAGTTAGTGAACTGCAATCCATTGGCAGCAAGTGCGTCAATATTCGGAGTGTCAATATCTGACCCGAAGCAACCCATCTGCGCAAACCCAGTGTCATCAAGCAATACAAAGATGACGTTTGGCGCGTCTTCACCTGGATGAGCCGGCGTGGAGAACCACGGCTCAGAATCCTTGACATAGCGACCAATCTTGCCTTCGAAGCCATACGTGTTAGTCATAAATCCCCCTTGATGGAATAGCACTATCTTTCCCTATTTATAGGGGAACGGCCCTACTCCCACGAGAATAGATGCTGTTCCGAACGGACTGCCCTAGAAACCGTGGGGAGTCGTAAGTTCTGTATCTAAGGGAGAGCCATGCACTTTGAAATTGACCGCACCAACATCACGAAAAATCGTTTTGTTGAGACATCCGTACCTTCGCTACAAGAAGGTGAAGTTGCCCTAGCACTGCAGGAGTTTGCACTCACATCCAACAATGTGAGTTACGCGCTCAGCGGAGACTTTCTTGACTACTGGGGGTTCTTCCCCACCGAAGATGGTTGGGGTCGACTGCCAGTAATGGGATTCGGTGTCGTCACTGCATCAGCAAACGCAGACATTGCCGTGGGTACTCGCTACTTCGGTTTCTATCCTGCTGCTGATCACCATGTTGTTCTTGCCTCTGCAACAAGTGGTGGCTTTGTTGACATTGGTGCGCATCGTGAAAAACACGCCATGGCATATCGCACGTTTGACAGGGCAGCAGACGATGCAGCGCCAGGCGATCATGCATACCTGTTGTTGCGTGGTCTTTTTATGACTTCATTTCTCGCAGAAGATTTCCTGTTCGACAATGGAATGTTCGGCGCAGGGCAAATTGTCATCAGTAGTGCGTCCAGTAAAACAGCCATTGCACTTGCTCACAGCATTCGTGCGCGTGGCAACACACACTGCATCGGTCTCACCTCAAGTGGGAATGTCGACTTTGTGAATGCTGTGAACTTGTACGACGAGGTCGCAACATACGACAGCATCTCTTCGCTCGCCGACTGGGCGCCCACCGTGTACGTCGACATGGCCGGAAACCTTTCTGTCACATCTCAAGTGCATGAGCATTTTGGCGAAGCACTGAAGTACTCATGTGCGATTGGCGCAACACACTGGGACCAAGGTGGATCAAAGTCAACTCTCTCAGGTGTGCAGCCAGAGTTTTTCTTTGCACCATCTCAAATTGCTAAGCGCGGAAAAGAGTGGGGTCGTGAAGTTCTTAATGACCGCCTAGGCACTGCACTGCAAAGTTTCATCACAGATTCTCGTCGTTGGATGAAGGTTGAAGAATCACGCGGTCCGGACGCATTATCCAATGTGTACAACCAACTGGTCTCTGGCTCCATTAAGCCCGAAGCCGGACACATCATCTCTCTCTAAACAACTACCAAAGGAATACACAATGTCTCAGCACAAACCCGGATACGGAAAAGTCAACAAGGAATATGGCATGCGCATGTTCACCACCAAGCCAGAAGACGACGGCCCAGTGTGGATGGTGAACTTCATGAAATACAAGGAAGAAGCAACGTATTCAGATGGTTCACGAGGCATCTCTGGTCGCGAGGCAGATGATCTGTATGCACCTGTTGAGATACTCGAGGAACTCGGCGCTGCTATCCCATTCGTAGGCGACGTTGTTTTGCAGCTTGCAGGCCAAGATCACGCATGGCACCGCATCGGTGTTGTGAAGTACCCATCACGTCAAGCATTCCTCGGTATGCAAAATCGTGAAGACTTCCAAGCAAAGCACGAGCATAAAGAAGCCGGTATGGACTTCACATTCGTGATTGGTTCACAACCAGTGAATCTCGACCCTTCCTACCGAGTTGATTTCGAGGGCTGGGACAAAGTTGAACATGCGCCCACAGCAGAAGACGGCCCCATCATGGTGGTACACCTTCTGAAGTTTATTGAAGGCGGTCGACAGGGCGGCATGGAGGAATACCAATCCGCAGCATTCAAAGTGGCGCAGAAACATGGTGGCGGCGCAGCAGCCATCTTTACTGTTGAAGGAACCATCATGGGTGACGGGCGCGAATGGGACGAAGTTCGCTTCATTGCATATCCATCGTTGCGTTCATTCATGGCCGTTGTGAACGACCCAGAACGACTAGTCGCTCAAGGCGAGCACCGTATGACAGCGATTGCAGACACATACACAGTCGTTGTTCGACCAACGAAAGATACGTTTACGTCGCACGGTCCAATCTGATGGAGGTAATGCGAACCCCCGATAGTTGTTTCGAGAATCTTCCCGATTACAACTTTGCACCGCACTACACAACCATCACTGCCACAGACGGCACTGCGCTTCGTTTTCATTTTGTAGATGAAGGCCCGCGTGATGCAGCACCCATTGTGTTGATGCATGGCAACCCATCTTGGTCATACCTGCATCGCCACATGATCACAGGTCTTGTTGCGCTCGGTCATCGCGTACTGTCGCTTGACCTCATGGGTCTTGGACGATCAGATAAACCAAACGAAGCTTCCTATTACACACTCGCTAGCCATGTTGATTGGGTAACGAAATGGTTTGAGGCAGAGAACCTCACCGACATCACCTTGTATATGCAGGACTGGGGTGGCCTCATTGGTCTCAATGTGTTGCCACACATCGCAGACAGAGTTTCACGCGTGATTGCTTCGAACACCGGACTACCTGTTGGTGAAGGTGCAAACAAGGCAATGCGTGACTGGCTGGAATTCTCCAGTTCTGTTCCTGAACTTCCTGTTGGAAGCCTTGTGAACGGCGGATCAACCCGCGAGCTCAGTGCTGCAGAGATTGCTGCCTACAACGCGCCCTACCCCGATGGCAGTTACCAGACCAGCCCCAAGATCTTTCCGAGCCTCATACCTGTGCAACCAGAAAACCCTGGTGTTCCACAAAATAAAGAAACGTGGAAGTTCCTTGAGACGTGGACAAAACCATTCCTCACTGCCTTCGGGTCAGAAGATCCGATTGCATTCAAACCGGGTGCTCATCTCAGATTTCAAACGCAAGTTCCGGGCGCTGCTGGTCTCACGCACCACGTCATTGAAGGAGCTAACCACTTCATTCAGGAAGATGCCCCAGCAGAACTTGTCACCATCATTCATAACTTTGCACAGTAGGTAAACGTGTCAACTCCAGATTTTGTTCGCAGTCCCGATAGCAATTTTGATGCACTCAAGGATTACCCGTTTGCAGCCAACTACTTAGACATTGATGGTCTGCGTATGCACTACGTCGACGAAGGCCCTCGTGATGCACCTGTCATTCTCATGATGCATGGCATGCCATCTTGGTCGTATCTGTATCGCCACATCATTCCAGTCATGTTGGAAGCGGGATACCGCTGTGTCGCGCCTGATCACATTGGTTTCGGTAAGTCAGACAAGGTTGTTGACCCTGCGTGGTACAACATTGCACGCCACACAGCCAACACTGCTGCACTTATTCAGCATCTTGATCTCACAAACATCACCGTCATGGTGCAGGACTGGGGTGGCCCTACTGGTCTCGCACAAGTGGCAAACATGCCCGAGCGATTTACTCGCCTCTGCATTATGAATACGTGGCTACATCACAAGGAATATGAGTACTCCCCTGGTATTCGCCAATGGATAGAGCAGAACTCGCCAGGTGGCATTTTTCGCGACAACGTTCCCGACAAGTTTTTGTGGGGCACGTTGATGGCAGTAGCCACTGACAGAATTTCTCCAGCTGATTCATTGTTCGTAGCACTGCAAGGGGGAACGCCGAAGTTTGAGGGCGAAGCACTTGATGTGAAGAATGGATACGACGCTCCGTTTGTTGGTCTCGGTGAAGCCGGAATCAATGGACCGCGTCGCTTCCCCATCAGCATTCCAGTGCACGACCCAGTCTCAGGTGACGCTGTCAATCAAGAAAAGAACTTCGCAACTATTAACGCGCTGAAGATTCCAATCCATTTCTTATGGGCAACGAACGACGGTGTGTTCACCCTTGACTGGGGAAAGAAGTGGCACTCACTGATTCCGCATTCAACCTTCGAAGAAATTCAAGGCGCGCGTCACTTCCTGCAAGATACGCACGGACCAGAAATTGCTGCGCGCCTACTAGCGCATATGAAATAGATACTTACTTCGTGCCGAGAGCACGCAGGAAGTCTGGTGGAATCACAATGTCGTCGCGTGTGAGTTCTGAAATGTTTGACTTACCCATACCAAGCATTGCTGAATCAATCCCGCCGCGCAGTACGTCGAGCACGTTTTCAACTCCGGCCTGACCATTTGCTGCCAAGCCCCACAAATATGCGCGGCCAATCATGACGGCACGTGCACCAAGTGCAAGAGCTTTCACTACGTCACTACCGCGACGAATACCGCCGTCGAGTACAACTTCTATTTGGCTACCAACAGCATCTGCAACTGCAGGCAATGCACGAATAGGAGCAGGTGTGCCGTCGAGATTGTTTCCACCATGGTTAGAGACTGACAAAGCAGTTGCACCAAGATCTACAACGCGCTTCGCATCGTCGACTCGGCTGACACCTTTCACCATGAAAGGACCGCCCCACTGCTCACGCAACCATGCAATGTCTTCCCATGTAGGAAGCGGAGTCTGCATCCATTCGTAGTATGCACCAAAGAATGTTGGTGCCTTCTCGCCAGGCTTGGCCATGTTTGGCGCACTGAGATCTGGAATGCGGCCGGTCTTTGCAAAGGACAATAACCATGCTGGTTTTTGAAGAACTTCAGGAGCCAACTTGATGATGGCTTTCAAATCAATCTTTTCGGGAATCCATGGGCTACCCCAGTCGCGGCCATTACTAAACGACCAGTCAAGAGTAACGATGAGTCCTTTTGCGCCAGCGGCACGAGCGCGTTCCATGCGCTGCTCCAATGTGGCGCGATCGCCGCACCAATACATTTGGAACAAGGTGGAGTCATTCACTGCTGCAACATCTTCAACAGACTTACTGGCAAATGAACTAAGGCCCATCGGAATGCCACGGTTAGCTGCTGCACGCGCAATGGCTACTTCACCCTGAGGATGCACAGCCTGCACACCAGTAGGAGAAATGATGACCGGCATCGACAACGACTGACCCATGATGGTGGTGGACATCTCGCGAGTATTTGAGTTGCCTGCAACGTGTGGTGCAAAACCAAGTTGATCGAAAGACGTGAGGTTGTCGTTCGTGGATAATCCTTTTTCAGAGCCGGCGATCAACGCGCCATAGACAGACTTTGGAAGTCGCGCTTTTGCTCTTCGTTGCGCTTCTGCAACTGTCTCGAACCAGTCATTGGCCATGGGGGGTTCCTCTCGTCGACGACGATAAAAGGCTAGTGGGGGAACTTGTAGATGATGTCTGAAAAGGAATCCGCAGCAAAGAAGTACAACAACCGCAATGGTTCGTTTCCTGTGTTTACTGCCACATGCTCAGCATCTCCGGGGATGAATACGGCATCACCCGTGCGCACTTCTCGCCGGTCTCCATTCACAACTACCTGCCCAGTTCCCGACAAGAAGTAATACACCTCGGCTTGAACGTGTTGATGCCCACGTGGCGGTTCAGGTGCGCCCACTGGGATCTCGGCCACTCCCACCGTGAGGCCTGCTGTATTGGTGCGGTCACTACTAAAGAGGGTCCACCAGTCCACATCGCCCGAGACAGGGTCTCGCCACGACTCGGTCTCGCAATCCTCTGGCCGCCGATACACCGCTTCATTACCCATGAGATTCCCCCTTGCCTCTCGTGACCTTATTACTGCGACCACTTCCCCGAAAGTTCCATTCACTCTCATAGATTCTCAATGTTGGGAATGATTCTCATTATTGATATGGTGAGGTCATGAAAATGTCCCACCGCATCACAAGTCTCCTTGCAGTATCTGCTCTTGTCCTAGGGGCATGTGGTGGCGAATCATCCAGTTCGGACTCCAGTGCACCCGCCAGCGATGCACTCACAATCGCTGCTTCCTTCTATCCACTTAGCGAAATTGTTGAAACAGTGACAAATGGTTTGAGTGTGAAGATTGTGAACCTCACTCCCCCAGGTGTTGGTGCACATGATCATGAACTCACTGCGAACCAACTCGATGATCTCACCACCGTTGATGCAGTGTTTTATCTCGGCGGCGGATTGCAACCCAGTGTAGAAAAAGCAGTTGCGCAATTAGATAGCGCCATCAAAGTGACAGACCTCGCCGATTATGCAACAACCATCGATGCAGCGAAAGAAGAAGAAGAAGGCCACAGCGATGACGATGACGATGACGACCACGATCACGAGGCTCATGGCGACACTGACCCACATGTGTGGCTAGACCCCGCCAACATGGTCTCGATGACACAAGCCGTTGTCACCGTTTTGACCGCCTTGTCACCTGATTCCAAGACCACATTGGACACCAATGCGACTACTTACATTGCAAAACTCGAACAAGTTGGAAAAGCAATCGACACCACGTTTACAAATTGTGCATCACGTTCCTTGGTGACTTCTCATGATGCATTCGGTTACTTTGCGGCGCGCGCCAAACTTGACACCGTGCCCATTGCAGGTGTTAACCCAGAAAATGAGCCTTCCGCCAAAGAACTTGAGGCCATCGCAAAAGTTGCACGTGATGCGAAGGCAACCACCGTCTTCTTTGAAGCACAACTACCTGACGGGCTCGCCAAGACTCTTGCCTCGTCCATTGGAGCTGAAGTCGATGCAATAAACCCCATTGAAACCTTGTCATCTGCAGATCTCAATGCCGGCAAGAACTACATCAGCGTTCAGACTCAAAACATTGAGAACGTTGCAAAAGGTCTACGCTGTTCCGAATGACATCTGCGGTGCTCGAGGCCTCCCATGTGGGAGTCACATACAATGAAGACTTCCGTGCACTCACCAACACATCGTTTTCGGTTGGTGCAGGCGAGTTAATTGCCGTCGTAGGCCCCAATGGTGCTGGCAAGTCAACATTGTTCAAAGCCCTTGCCGGATTTGTTGATCATGACGGCGATGTTGTGGTGCATGGAAAACATTGCCATCACCTAGAGCGCCAATCCATTGCATATATTCCACAACAGTCAGATATCGATCTTCGGTTTCCCATCACTGTTGCCGAAGTTGTCATGGCAGGTCGTCGTCGTTTTCATGGCCGCCGCATGCGCACTACGCAAGTAGACATCACACACGTGATGACCTGTCTGTCACAAGTAGATCTTGGTGGAATGGAGAATCGCTCTCTTGCCACATTGTCAGGCGGTCAAGTGCAACGCGTGATGTTGGCACGCGCCCTTGCGCAAGAAGCAGATGTCTTGCTGTTGGACGAAGCGCTTTCAGGCGTGGATGCACAACACACTGATGAACTCATCACGTTGTTTGAGAATCTTGCAACAAGCGGAACGAGCATTTTGGTGTCTACTCACGATTTGTCACTAGTGCGAAATCGATTCACGCGATGCCTTACAGTGAACCGACGATTAGTCGGTGATGGACATCCATCTGTGGAACTTGTCGACAACAAATTGGAACAACTGTTTTCGTCAACATCTCAAGGAACTATTCCATGAGTTGGCTACTCGACCCTTTCCAGTCGGATTTCTCCCAACGTGCAGGTCTGATTTGCATCATGGTGGGAGTGCTTGCACCCACGGTGGGCACATGGATCTCTTTACGCCGGTTGGCATACATGGGTGACGCAATGTCTCACAGCGTTCTCGGAGGAGTGGCACTTGGCTTTGGGTGGTTCGGATCGCAAGCGGTACTTCCTGGCGCACTTATGGCCGGCATCTTCATGGCGGTGGTTATTCACTTCTTGTCACAGAACCGCCGCGTCGGACACGATTCAGTAATTGCTGTTGTGGGAAGTGGCATGTTTGCCTTTGGTGTACTTGCGTTAAGCAAAGTCGACACCACAGTCTCCATTACACATTTTTTGTTTGGTCAGCTACTCACCGTCAATACAGCAGATCTTTGGACAACATTGGCCCTCACGCTTCTTGCGCTCGGTTTTGTGTGGTATCGATTCGATGACCTGAAGTTCGCAACATTTGACCGAGATCATGCAACTCAACTTGGCATTCGTGTGCAGCGCTTAGACATGGCGATGCTTGTTCTTTTGGCTATCTGTGTTGTGGTCTGCCTGAACACGGTAGGTATTGCACTCACCGTCTCACTACTCATCACTCCTACAGCTACCGCTCGGCTCCTCTTCAATAATGTGTCCACCATCAGTCAAGGCGCTATCGCAATTGGCCTTGTAGAAGTTGTTGGTGGATTCATTGTTGCGTATCACCTCGATCTCGCTCCAGGGCCCACAATCACTCTTGGTGCCACCGCAGTGTTCATGATTGTGTACATCACACAGTTCGCAACGTCAGATCGCACGTATGTACACCACACGCACGAACACGATCATCACTAGTAGTTCTTCCTAACAAAAACTTGTAGTTCTACCTAACGGTTGAGTGTGACAACAAACGAGTTAGTTCTCACTTGCATTGTGAGATGCACAGGGTTACGGTGAACACATGAGCACCCATGCACCACAAAAACGTCACATCATTGTTGGAGTCGATGGTTCGCCAAACTCACATAAGGCAATTGATTGGGCTATTCAATACGCACACGCCGGAGACAAAGTCACACTTGTTTCCGCTTGGTCACCCATCATTGTTCCCGCAGAGATGGCAGTCCCGTACACATTCGATGATGCTGCTTCTCGCACTGTGCTTGATAATGAAGCGAAGCGCGTCACGTCTGTAGCAACCGCTCGCGACATTGCAATCGCTACTCATTTTGAGAACAACGATCCCCGCAACGTATTGCTGAGTTTGAAGGCAGACCTCATCGTGGTGGGCGCTCGCGGCCACGGGGCTGTGATGGGACTCTTACTTGGCAGTGTTGCTGACTACGTGTCGCGACATGCCAAGGTTCCTGTCGTCATCGTGCCAGTTGGCTGACGACATAACTTCTAGACCGGCAAGTACCCCCCGCTTGCTGGTCTAACCTTCGCATATGGAAAGCCTTGCGTTACTCGTCTCAATCATCTTGTTGGCGATACTTCTGCTCGGAGGACTTTCCTTCATCACAGTCATTCGTACACCGCGATCACAACTTGGTAGAGCGCTCGCATTTGTCATTGGTGTCGCGGCCGTTTTGTCTGGAGCATGGCTTGCGTTACTGCGAGTCGGAATCGGTGCTCGCTTTTTTGGTGTCTTTGTGTTCTGCTTCGGAGCGATCAGCCTGTTGCGCATTATTCGCTCACGCCGGAAGGACTCTGGAAAATAGAAAACGGGCTGCCAGTTCCGAAGAACCGACAACCCGTCTCTAGTAATTAGGACAAATGAACTAAGCGCGAAGGCCCTTGTTCACCATGTTGACAACTGCATCCTTCAACGGGATCATTCCAAGAATGATGGCGCCGTTGGCCACGTAGGTCATCCAGTCATCGGAGAATGAAATCCCCCAACCTGAGATGGTGTTGATGTCGCACAACCACACCATGCCGATGGCAATGATGAGAGAAAGGTGTGCCCCAATGATGGGGAGCTTTCCGATGGTGGCGTGAATGCCGATGAGTGTGAGTACCGACTCGATGACCGAAATAACGGCCCCGAGAAGGAGGGATAGAAGGAGCAGTGCCCCAAGTGTGTACATAACGGTTTCCCCCGTATTCTGCAGACTCTTCGTCTGCACTGCGTACAGTAAATGCGCCTTTGTGAAAAGTGGTGGATATCCACAGCCCCCCTTATTTATAAGGGTTTGCCGAGGTAGTTATCCACAGGGCAACGTTTATGAGTGACGGCCGTCACCAGAATTGGCCGATGAGCTAGTGGGGCAAAGCAGCGAAACGAGCGATCGCGTCGCTGATTTCCTTCTCGGCCGCGGTGCGACCTTCCCACCCTTTGACGGTGGTGTCCTTGTTCGGCTCGAGCAGCTTGTAGACCTCGAAAAAGTTGCCCACTTCATCAAGAAGGTGCTCCGGCAAGTCTTCAATATCGACATATGGATTCATGCGCGGGTCGTGCGAAGAAACGCAGAACACTTTTGCGTCGGGACCTTTTTCGTCGCTCATCCAGAACACTGCAACAGGACGCACCCATACATGACAACCAGGAAATGTTGGTTGGCTTAGCCATACCAATGCATCGAGTGGGTCACCGTCTTCGCCGTGAGTACCAGGAAAGAATCCATAGTCGAGGGGGTACTGAGTAGCCGTAAATAATGTGCGGTCGAGCCAGATGGCTCCCGTGTCGTGATCCATTTCGTACTTGTTACGAGACCCTTGCGGAATCTCGACAATCATTTCTACTTCCATGTCGTCAGCCTACGACGGTGTCTGCTGATTCAGCAGTGCTGCATTCAACATGACGCGCATGAGATGTGCGAACTGATCGTCTGTCACAAATGGGTGCTCGTCAGATTCCAAGAGGTCATTCAACACAAAACCAAATCCGTAGCTCTGCACAAGTAAGGCCAGTGCTGCAGATGAGACCGGTGTTGACCCCCCAGTAATGCGACGTTGAGCATTGTCCATGAAAAGCGTGAGACGTTCTTGCAGGTGCAACTGCAATACACCTAACTGTTGGCGCAAGGCAGGAATTTCTACAGATGCTGCAAGTATCTGCATACGTTGCCAACGGCGTGGACGGCGGAAATCTTGCTGCGGTAGTGCAATGACTGCAAGGAGATCTTCCACGGTTGGATTCTCGAGAGCGTCAAAGTAGGCCTCCGATACATCGATTTGCTCTAAGACAAATTCTTCAAACATTTCTCCGAGTACTTCTGCCAGCAACCCATCACGGTCGCCGTAGTACTTGTATATAAGAGGTACCGATACCTTGGCCTCGGTTGCGACGTCTTGGACGCGAAGTCCCAAGATGCCTTT
>Ga0255123_1000193_pt1 | contig 18242 bp, 10 predicted proteins | sample Law_Cont_RepA_8d_FD_188585 | JGI IMG/M metagenome (GOLD analysis project Ga0255123, IMG submission 188585) | Freshwater microbial communities from St. Lawrence River, New York, United States - Law_Cont_RepA_8d | ecosystem: Environmental > Aquatic > Freshwater > River | place: USA: New York...
GAAGTTGTGGGGAGCGTGTTACAGATGGATTGAGTAGATTTGACGGTCGCGGGCGGAGAACATCACCGAAAACCGCTGGCTAGCGCCAATGCGGCTGACATACGGACGAAACCGCTGGCTAGCGCCAATGCGGCAAATAATGCGATAGCCCTCGACTGCCTAAAGCCTCCCTAAACAACATTGCTGCGATGGAACTGGATGTCGAGTGTTCGCAAGTAGGTGTGCAAGCCCGCGTCTTGGATAGGCATCAGGTAAGCTGGTTTGCCTGATTCGTTGTGGTGCGAATGCCACCAGCCCGGTGGCGTGATGAATGCCCCGCCGCTTTCCCAAGGAACTTTCACCGGGTTGATTAGGTTTCCATCCGCATCGACTTTCTCACTGACCATGGTGTAGCAACCTGGTTCGCATTCGAGGATCAAATCCAAGGCAACGGACTTGTGCGCATGCGGAAGTTGATTGGCACCGACGGGTAGAATTCCCAGCATGGCCCAAAGGACGTGGGTGATAGTAAGCGTTTGCGGGAAATGGGTGTTGGTAAGCAGGACGCTGATGCGACTGCGTTGTGCCGCAAGTGGATCTGCTGCTGCTTCTTCGAGCGATTGGCGCGATTGGGCATGAGCGTAGAGTGTTGGTTCGAATTGGGGGTGTGAAGGGGTTACTCCCAAGTAACGCATCAGCGGTTCATCGTTGACCCAATAGAATACGGTCTCTTCCGTAGCGGAGTGAATGATGTCTTGCCCGCAGGGAAGCGTCACCAAGTCACCTTGTCGATAGGATATTTCTTGTTCACCGAACCGCATGACCCCTGTTCCTCTCAACGCGTAGAACAAGTGCGATGTGGCTCGGTTGGGAGTAGCTAAATGTTCCCCGGCGCGGATTCGAACGAAACTTGCGAGCAAGCTTGCGCTCGATGCAGGAGCGGAGCAGCGAAGTTGTTCGCTGATATCCAAGGGTAGGATTTGCGATGGGCCAGAAGCATGAATGCTGGCGGGGAACTGAATGATCGGGATGGCTGGTATTGCACCGGAAGCAAGTGGGTTGGAGGCTTTGCTGTACTCCAGATATCCACCATCGCGAGTCAGGTCCGTAATTGCCGAATCGTCGCCAGTCAGGTCGTCTCGTGTCATGATTCTCTTTCCGTTACGTGCCGTGACGTTTGATTGCGTTACGCTACGTAGAAGTGCCAACACATGCGGACGAACTACGTAGCATGAAGAAGAGACTTGCAACCGGGCTCAAGGTCGAACCCGGTTCTTTTCAATATTCGCCAGTCGAAAGAGAATCCTTTGTGCCAGCGAATTAGGCTTAGTCAGGAACCCATAGTTTCGAGCCACCGGAACCCGAAGGACCGGAGTTCCCCGAATCTGGGGTCCAGAGTCCGGACGATGGATCGGTGTTACCACCCGCGGCGTCGGAGATGAGCCCCCCTGCCCCACCGGCTCGAGCAGCCATTTGTCTTTGTTGCATCATGGCCATTTGGACAAACCGCAGCAAAGCTGGATCATTTGGGTTCTCACGCAGCGACGTTTCTAGGAACTGTCTAGCTTCTCCTTGGCGACCGAGCATCGAAAGAATTTCGAAGCGTTCGAGGACGGCATTGCCGACCGGCACGCCGAGTTTCTTGCCTGCTTCGATGATGCGAGCTAGGGTTTTCTCTGCTTCTGCGGCATCGCCGGAAATGCGAAGCTTGAGATTTAGCAAAGTGTATTCAGCAGAAAGCTTGAGTTCTTCCGGCCACTGTGTCGCTTCGGCTTTGGCGATGTAAGCCGAGTACATCGACGTTACGCCGCGTGTCAAAGCGGACTGCATTAACTGCACAAGGCTTTGCGGGTCGATGGTTTCAAGGTCGGTCCAGTAATATGCAGCACCACCTACGGTGTCGAACACATCGGAGCTCGAGGGCAACGATGGTGAGGAGACTTGGAGCCGTTTGTGCAAGCTACGGAAATCTGCATCATCGAGCGATCCCATGTTTTCGGATTGCCATAGAAGCAACAAAGCTTGAAGCGAAAGCCGATTTTCCGAGGTGCCTGCCGACTCAAGAATCGACTTGTTGCCGAGGCATTCAAGCTTCAAGTTCAACACTTCGTCGGTCATCAAGGTTTTCGCAAGATCCTTGATGGACGCTTGGCGTTCTTCTGGGATTTGTTTGGTGGCGATCAGCGGGTTCATGCCACGGCTGTAGTATAGGACTGGAAAGGACTCGACAAGTTCGCGCTTGAGGCCGTCGAGACCGAGCTCTGATCTCACTTTAGCGCAAAGTTCCTTTCGGTATCCGTCGAAGGCTTCGAGCAATACGATTCTGGCCGGCTTATCGGTTTGCTTTCCGTAGTAAGCCATCCAAGTTCCTTGTCGGCTGACAAAGACTTCGCTGGATTCGGATTCGGTTACGGGAGCGATCAATCCGTAGGCGTTCTTCGGCGGGACTTCTTCTTGGAGCAAAGCGTCGAGAATTGGACGCAGTTCATCCACCTTCACCTCCATCAAGGACTTGCTCGCTGCAAGGCGTTGTTCGATTTCGGCGTCTTCAATGCTGTAGACGACGACTTCTTCGCGGATGGTGATTCCTTGGGAAGCAGGTGCAAGTTCGAATGCGAGAGCTTGGTAGTAAATGCGTTGCGCTTCTGGAAGAGAAGTCGAAGCCGCGAGTTTCGCGCAAGTCCCCGCAGCGGATTCTTCGTCTGTAAGAATCAGTTGGCAGTACAGGAGGGTTTGCAAGATGGCTGGTTGCGGACCGAATTCACGCAGCATCGATTCGAGTTTTGTTTTCGCTCCACTGATGCGTTGAGCAGTGACCAACGCTTCGGCTTCGGCGAGTCGTTCTGCGAATGGTGCGTTTTCGTAATCGATGATCGATGGTAGCGATTCACGTTGCAGTGAGCTTTCCTGAGCGCGCGTAATAAGCGACTCGTAGGCTTCCATCGCCACCGACTGGGTGTTCTCGTCCATGTCGAGCAGCATTTCGCACAGCAGGATCGCTGGCAACATCTTGCGTCGCTGACCTAGGAATTCAAGCAGATTCATGGCGACCGTAAGGGTCATCGGGTGGATCTGCTCGCCGGAGTCGGCGATCGATTGGAGCAAGAGGTTCGCGGCATCTTCGGTATTGCCGCGAATGATCGCAACCAAGGATCGGTAAAGCTTCGCGAGTGGATTATCGGGCTGAAGTCGGATGAATTTCGCCGACGTCTCTTCGAGAGACTCGAGTTCGCGAAGTTGCAGCAACAGATCGCATTTCATGGCCAACAACCATGGCTCGGAAGGCATGGTTTTCAGAAGGACATTGATTCGATCCAAAGCCGCAACATTTTGTTCACCGACAATCATTCGGTGGATTTCTTGCATCTCGGCAAGATGTTCGCTGCACTTGCAAAACTTGATTTTCTTACCGTTCCCGCAAGGGCACAAACTATACTGATCGAGTGAAGACATAGGTTCAACCGTGATTGTCGTGAATAAAGTGATTCCGCATCGCCCAAGTAAGACCAAACCGGCCCTTGGGCGGATCGAGAGTTTACCACAGAAACCGAGGATCCCGCTAGGTGCCAAGCACCCAGCGGGCAACAGCAAGGCTTAGTGAGCGGGAGCAGATGCCCCGTCGAGCGTGGCATCAACTTGCTTAGGTGGATGGAAGAAGACCGCCAAAGCAATGGCAGCCAACGCCGCAACGGCACTTGGGAATAAGAACATATTCTTAAAATCCACCGTCTTGGACTCCACTCCATCGATCAGGGTGGTGGAGGTAAACACATTTTCCATCAACCAAGGACAAACGGAATTGGCAACCAACGCGCCGACCCCGAGAATCATCACGTTAAAGAGCCCTTGAGCACTACTTCGAACGTCCTTAGGGAAGTAAGCATCGACAAAAATGTAGACCGTAGCGAAGAAAAATGCGTAGCAAATCCCGTGGAGGATTTGGACCAAGATGATCAAGTTTTGGTTTTCAGGGAAAAACGCATAGACAAAAAATCGCAACGCATGTCCGAGAATTCCAACGATCATTGTCCATCGCCATCCAAGGTTTTTCAGGGTCATCCCCAAGAAAAACATCGTCAAGATTTCGGCGATTTGGCCGACGCTCATCACGGGCATAACCCAGTTACCTGCGATTCCAACCCCGCCGGCTTCGCGTGATGCCTGCAAGAATCCACCGGTCCAGTTAAAGTAACAGTTGTGGACGAAGGCATCAATGAAAGTGACCAACCACAGAACGAGCACAAACGGATGCTTGAGCAATCGAATCGCTTGAAGTGCTGCGAAACTCTCTTCCTGTCCGGTAGGCTTCTTGGCTGGTGTGTGAGGTAGCAAAAGGCTAAAGGCTGCCAGAACAATGGACGCGATCCCTGCAACGATAAAAGTCCATTTTGTTGCGTCCATCAACGCGTCGCCCGTTAGCCCACTTCCCAGAACCGTTCCGAGCCATGCGACAAATCCCTCAGGCTTCGCCGCTTCAACTTTGGCCCAATCGACGAAAATGAAAGTGAATGGCCATGCTGCCAAAATCCAACCGATGGTTCCACCCATGCGGACGAGCCCGAATTCCTTGGCCGGGTCCTTCATGTTCGCAAACGCAATCGAATTGGTAATCGAAATGGTTGGCACGTAAAGCAAGCAGTGAACGAGCATTAGCAGGAAGAACGGGACGAAGGATTTGGTAAATCCGCATCCCATAATGGCAAGGCCACCGACCAAATGGCTAAATGCCAAGAACTTTTCCGCTGAGAAGTTCCTATCAGCCCATTGATTACTGAAGAACATCCCGATGATTGCAGCGACGGGGAATGCATTGAGGATCAAGGAAACTTGCCAAGGCGTAAAACCGATGCCGGGCAGATAGGCGAAGATAAGAGGAAGCCAAGCTCCCCAAATGAAAAACTGTAGAACCATCATCAGGAAAAGTTTTAAACGGATTCCACCCTCTGACGATTCTCCAGCTGCCGTGGCTTGGCCCGCTTGCGTGTTTGTTGAACTCATAATCGCTTGCACTCCCGAACTGTCTCAAAATCACGACGCTGATGCGCCGTCAAAGGTCCCTAATCTCTTAGACATTCACCCTGAAATCAAGTACCCTGCGGAACTTCGGTTCGGAATACCCGTGCTATAATCGCCCGGCATGCGGGTTGCCCGACCTGAAACCTGCTTCCTCCCAAACTATAAGTCTCACCGACTTGAATCGCCTGCGGATCCCGTTTGAACCAATCCACTCATCGTTTCCAAGGTCCCTATGTCCGATGGCCCCCATGATTCCGTGTTGCTTCGATACCACACGCCGGTTGGACATTATGACGAATTGCTTGCTCCTGATAGGAACGATCCACCCGGTTTTGATTCGACCGGTTTCGTGCAGTCTCAGGAAGCGACTCAAGGGACGCACCACCGCATCCGCTCGGAGTATTTGAAGCTTTTCGATTCGAACACCAGTGGTCTCGAGGGACTAGCGCGATGGAAGGGGGCGAAGCAATCCCTCTTGGATCATCCGCCAGCTTCGACGGGCCAGAGGATCAAAGCCGGGGCCCCGCAAGCTTGGGAGCTCGATCCGATTCCCGTTGTTATCGGTCCTCAAGATTTCGACGAACTTGCCGCCGGAATTCGGCAACGGATGGACTTAATCGACTTGCTGCTGCGCGACGTCTATGGCCCACAGAAGTTGCTGCGAGACGGGCATCTTCCACCGAGTTTGCTTTTCGATGCGCCGAGTTATCTTCGAGCCGCGCGCAACGTGACGAGCCCTCCTGATCGAATGCTCAGCTTGTACGCCGTCCAAGCCTATCGGTCGGGTTCGGGCAAATGGTTGGTGGCTGCGGATCGCACTCAAGGGCCGAGCGGTGGCGGGCACGCAGTGGAAAACCGTCTGGCGATTTCTCGAATCCATGCGGATAGCTTCCAAGTGATGCAAGTCCAGCGCTTAGCGGGCTTTTTCTCAAGTCTGCGAACGGGTCTTCAAGATGCCGCCGCTCGTGAGCTACTGCGGCGAGAACCAAGAAGTGAGCAAACTTTAAAAGAGAATTCGGGCAAAGAAATCGGCAAAGAGAAGTCGCGGGAGAAAGGTGCACGCACTGTGCTGCTCAGCCCCGGGGTACAGAGCCCGACTTATTTCGAAGACGCTTACCTTGCGCGCTACCTGGGATTCACTTTAACTCAAACAGCAGATCTGACCGTCCGAGGGGGGAACGTATACCTAAAGACCCTCGGAGGATTGGTCCGGGTGGATTCCATACTACGAAGACTTGCCGATAGCAGTTGCGATCCATTGGAAATCGATCCGACAAGCAGTGATGGGGTACCAGGTTTAGCACTCGCTGAGCGGCAAGGAAACGTGCATATGGCCAACTCCTTGGGAACCGGTTGGTGCGAGAGCCCTGCGGTTACTGCGATGCTCCCTAAGCTTGCTCCGATACTCTTAGGCGAACCGCTTCGATTGGAGAATAGTCCCATGTGGTGGTGTGGCGAACCGTCAGCTCTGGCTTTTGTGCGTGATAACATTGAGCACTTATTGATTCGCGACGCGTTTGTTCGTCACTCCGGAAATCAAATCGATAGTGCGTTGCTTTCCGCCCATGAGCGGCAGCAATGTATCGCACGCATCGAACAGCAACCTTGGGCTTACGTTGCCTCGGAACGTCCGCGACTGAGTTACGTGCCGACTTGGGCCGAGCAAACCATCGTCGCTCGACCCGCTATCTTTCGCTTCTTTGCCTGTGCGAGCAAAGACCGAATCGAAGTGCTGCCGGGCGGTGTTGCGCGTGTTGCTCATGATGAAAAGGAACTCGACGAGAGTCTCGCCTCGGGAACGCTCAGCAAAGACGTATGGGTGTTGAGCGACGGACCGGTCAAGCCAACGACATTGCTCAGCGGAAATCGCCAGTCGGTCGAATTGAAAAGGTCCGCGATGGATCTACCTAGTCGTGTTGCCGAACATTTGTTTTGGTTGGGGCGATTCGCCGAACGTGCGGAGTTTATGGCTCGACACGCAAGGTATTGCACCCAACAACTCACCAGCGATCTGAGTCCAGAGGTTCTCACCGCGCATTGGCAAGTGGTCCGAGCGTTGTCCGATCCTGCGAAGAATCTCATTGAGCAAACTGCTGGTGGCGAACCCGCAGTGGTCGATCCGGTGGAGATCGATATGCAATCAGCGACTCAGCGGATGCGCAAAGCTGTTTCTGATTTTTTGCTCGATCGCAAACGCTACGATGGTATTGCGGGCGCTATTGACGGGATCCTACGCAACGCTGAGAACATTCGAGACCGGCTGAGTTTCGATTCATGGCAGATTATCTCGAAGCTCGATTATTCAGTTCTTATTCCTTGGGCGACGCCACGAAATACCGTTGGCGATACGCTTTTGATCCTCAACCAGATCATCGGCTTGTCTTCGGCATTCGCCGGACTGGCTTCGGAGAGTATGACGCGTGGGCCGGGTTGGCATTTCTTGGATTTAGGCAGACGAATCGATCGAGCGCAGAATTTGCTTCGGCTCCTCGATGATCTTCTCGTACCCGTTTCTAGCAATATTCAATCCGCAGGAACTCGGCGGATTCTAGAAGCCCTCCTGGATATCTGCGACAGTTCGATGACTTACCGTTATCGGTATTTGATGAGTTATGAACTCGGTCCGGTTTTGGATTTGCTGGTGGTCGATCAAACCAACCCCCGAGGCTTGGCATTCCAGTTTATGCAAATCGTCAATCACCTCGATGCATTGAATGTCGGTGATAAAACCGAACTGCTAGAGCAGCGAAAGCGGATGTCAGAATGCCGAGGAGCTTTGAGATTGCTTGATCCCGATGCGATTGGAGACGAAATCGCAACCGATGCTTCGACGGGTGCGAAGAATCGTGAGCATCTGCGCACTCGGCTTGACGAATTTTCGAAGGCCTTGAACGACTTGGGTGATTTCGTCACGCGAAGGTTCTTAACCCACACATCGATTCGCCAGCTTCAAGACATGGTGATGTGAAACATTTGATAGTCACGGCGAGACTTGATTCACGTTTAGACTTTCTAACCAATGTCTCACGCAAAGAAGCAAAGACGCAGCGTAGCGCGGTTCTATACGTCGCGTTCCTATACGTAGCACGTTCCTGTACGTAGCGTGTTCCTATTTGTAGTGCGTTCCTGTATGCAGTGAGGTTCCCATACGTAGTGCGGTCCTCCGGGCCGCGTAGCCGAGCGCAGCGAGGCGTCGAGTGCGTGATGCGTTCCTATACGTGGTCCGCTCCTATAAGTAGTGCGGTTCTATACGTAGTTCGGTCCTGAGCGTAGTGCGGTCCTCCGGGCCGCATAGCCGAGCGCAGCGAGGCGTCGAGTGCGTGATGCGTTCCTATACGTAGTCCGCTACTATAAGTAGTGCGGTTCTATACGTAGCGAGATCCTATAAGTAGTGCGGTTCTACACGTAGTGCGCTCCTATACGTAGTGCGGTCCTCCGGGCCGCGTAGCCGAGCGCAGCGAGGCGTCAAGTGCTTGTAAGACACCCGCCACCATCGGGCCCCTGTCCTTATTTTTCCGGAAGTCGAATCGTACCGTTCCAATCGGGCGGAGCGACCCGACCATTTTGGGCGATATAGACCGTCAAGAAATCTTTCACTCGGTCTTCAGCGGGGACTTGGTGAAGCAATCGAAATGACTCGTTCCAGTTTCCATCAAGAAAGCCATCGAGAGCTTTTTCGTAGAGTGCGATGTGTTGGTCGCTTAAGACATTGCCCGGTTCATTCTCCGGCGGAACCAATTCGCTTACCATCAACGAATTGCTCATGCCGTAGGGTATGACTCTTGCGACGCGGCGAACTCGTGCGATCGATCGTGGGACTTCTTTGCGGATTTGTTCTGCGGTGGTCTCATCGATTAGAATTTGAGCATGAAGTTGTTTCGTCATGCTTTCGAGTCGCGATGCAAGGTTTACAACGGGGCCGAAGACAGTCACCTTTACTTGGTCCACCGTACCGATTCGACCAGCGACGGCCGTACCTGTTGCGATTCCTATCCCTGCGCGAAATCCGCTCAGGGGATGGTGGGAGATGGCTGCCGATTCTTCGAACTCTCTGCGGATCGACAACGCTGCTGATGTGGCTTGTAGGACACGATCCGTTTGTTCAAGTGGCCAACCCCAAAAACCCATGGCGGCATCCCCATGAAAATCACCGACGACTCCGTTGCGATCAAGGATGTGGTGGGTCATCACCCCGAGTGCATCGCTGACACGCCGAAGCAAATCGAGGAGTCGTTCACCCGATTCTTCACTCTGCTTAGAAAAGCCTCGCAAGTCACAAAACAGAACGGAGACCTTGGTCTCTTTCGGTGTAAGGATTTGGTCGGGGTCGCGGGTCTGCAAGGCTTTGCGAACGATCGGAGCGAAGAACGGACGCAAGGAGTCTTGGCGGCGTTGCAGCAAACGCGTTTGACGCAACGTCCCGACTGTCGAAGCGGTTAATTCGGCAAATTTGATGTCGTCTTGAAGGTCATCGGAGACCATCATCGTCGCATTGCGAGCTGCACCCGCATTCATACTTGAGAAGTCACCTGCAACGTAAATGGCCCAGCCTTGCGTTGCTTCACTTAAGATCGGAGTACAAAAAGCCCAATCGATGTTCTCTGATTGCGTGTATTGCGATGGAGTATGTCGATCGAGACTTCGGCTCCAAACATGCAAGACACTCTCGCTCGATCCGATCGCTTGATGGATCAATTGTGCGCTCGGTGAGAATGGCTTTGCCACAAGGCCGCGAGAATCCCAATGAAGGATTCGTATTCCAGCATCGCTACTCTCGGGCCACTGCCGTGTCCACGGAGTCATATCAATCGGAGGCAAAGGTGGCTCAGTATCGAATTCCCGATGCCGAGAGACAATCGCGACAAAGGTCGCTTGCGGAATCCCTTGCATCAGCAAGTTTACGACCCGAACGTAAAGCTCTTCATCTCCCGAGCTTCCTGAAATTATTTCCGGCAAGCGACTCAGGACATCGATTCGCCGATCCGCATCCCGATACCGAACCGAGCGCAACTGCGAAGGAGCAAAGGTTTGCTCGGTCATTGCAGGTGGAAGTTCCGACTTCGCAACGACCCGAATCCGCTGGTCGACCAAGCTGAAGGTTGTCTGGCCGATTACGAAGTGGTCGCCGACTCCTAGTTCGAACGAATCCTTGCGCAAGCCGCGATGAAAGACAGGGTTTCTCGATTCGAGCAACCGGGTTACCAGCAGTCGCTCGCCGGTCCACTTTAATTCGGCATGCTGCCTAGAGATCCGATCGTCCCACGGGACCGACCAAGGGTGCGAAGTTCGCCCGAGAATGAAAACCGCGACATCCCCGGGGACCGGTAATGGCCGTCGCCAACGGTCTGCTGCGGAAGGTCCTTGAGCGATCAAGTCTGGCATAAAAGAACTTCGGCTCCATTACGATCACCCTCGGCGGATCGAAAGTCGATCGCCGATACGCTATATTCTACTCCTGAAGCCGCGATGCTGCGAAGACGTCTTTCCTAGTTTCCCTGCTCCTCCCTCCAAACACTCTCCACGTTCCCACCTGAACTGCTCATGCAAATGGATCGATGCTCCTTGACCCTGATCCTTCGGCTCGCAATCTTGCTGCCGTTGCTTTTGCCTCAACGTGTGCGCGGACAAGATATCGATTTGCAGGAAAGCGATTGGTTCGAATCGCAGATCCGTCCATTGTTGGCGCAAAAGTGCTGGGGGTGCCACGCGGAGAGCAAGCAATGGGGTGGATTGCGCCTCGACTCTCGGGAATCGATTATCCAAGGTGGAGATTCTGGGCCAGCCTATTTGCCCGACTCGTCGGAGGCGAGCGAGATACTCAAGCGAATCCTTTCGGATGATCCGAGTATTCGGATGCCACCTGAAGATGCAAAGGAGTCCCTCACCACTCCTGAAATCGATCGCTTGAAGCAATGGATTACCTCTGGATTGCATTGGCCGAAAACTTCGCTACCCGCCAAACGGTCTATGGCTCAACTTGCCCAAGAACACTGGGCGTTTCAGCCTTTGAGAAATCACAGTTCTAAGCTTGCGCCCAGTGAGAACGCTTCACAGAACAATTCTTTGGATACAGATCGCGCTGAGCATTGGATCGACACGTTTATCGATGAGTCACTTCGTCATGCGAATTTGACCCCGAATGCTCCAGCGGATCGTCGAACGCAGTTGCGCCGACTGTATCTTGCACTCACGGGTCTGTATCCGACGAATGAGGAAGTCGAAAGCTACGTTCGTGACGAACAGCCAGGTGCTTGGGAGCGCCGCGTCGATGCGTTGTTATCAGGTTCTGAGCACGCTGAGAAATGGGCTCGATTGTGGATGGATATCGCACGCTATTCAGATACCAAAGGTTATGTATACGGGCGAGAAGAGCGAACATTTGTCTTTTCGCGAGCTTACCGCGATTGGCTGATCGGAGCTTTCGCAACCGACATGCCTTACGACCAGTTCATTCGTTTGCAGTTGGCAGCCGATCAGATCGTCGGCGAAGACTCTCCGGAACTTGCCGCTTTGGGATTCCTTACCCTTGGACGACGATTTCTCGCGATCCAATACGACATTATCGATGATCGGATCGATACGGTCTTTCGGGGGCTGATGGGGTTGACCGTTCAATGCGCTCGATGCCATGACCATAAATACGATCCGATCTCAGCCAAAGACTATTACAGCTTGTCAGGAGTTTTTCAAAGTTGCATTGACCAGCGAGTTGAGATACCCAGCCAACTACAGAAACATACACTCGAGTTTCGCCAAGGTTTGGCGGAACGCAAAACCAAGTTGCGAGAGCTGACAGAGAAGCATCGCCTGGAAGCAAACGACCGGATTCAAAAAAGGTTCGCTGAATATCTGGAAACCCAAATCGAGTTGGAGAAATACCCTGAAGGCTCGTTTAATCAGCTTTCAACCAAAGAAGATTTAATTCCTGCGCTTGTGCACCGCTGGGAGTGGTTTTTGGCCATCCCTCAAGTCGCACAACATCCCGTCATGCGCGTCTGGACAACCCTCGCCGGCGTCTCAGCATCGGACTTCGAATCTCGCGCAGCGGATGTGATCGCGAGTCTTGAAGCGGACTCCATCGGGATTCATCCCTTTGTCAAACAAGCTTTGGATCCTTTGCCTAAATCCCATCGCGAACTCGCTCAGCGATATGCAGAGTTGATTGAGCGGACAGATAAGCGATGGAAGGAGGAAGTTGAGCAACGCACCGCGAGCGAAGGAGCAAAACCTACAACATCGCGCGAGCCGGAAATCGAATCGTTGCGGCAATTGCTCCTCGACCGTAATTCTGGATTCTACATCCCCGATGAACCGATCGATAGCACGGAATGGTACTGGGATAATGGGACCTGTGTCGAGATTTGGAAAGCCCAAGTCGATATCGATCAGTGGCTATTGCAAGCTCCGGACCCGGTGCCCGAAGTTGGGATTCTTCGAGATCGCCAGTTGGTCAGCGATGCGCGATTGCTGCGCCGCGGCAACGCTAATCTCAAAGGGGAAAGCGTCCCGCGAGGATTCTTGGAATACATCACCGATACGAACAATGGAAATTCATCCACGGGTTTTTCTAACTCTACGGGGTTCACCAACTCTGCTGGTTTCACCAAAGGGAGTGGTCGGTTGGAGCTCGCGGACAGAATTGCCTCAGCCGATAATCCACTTACTGCTAGGGTATGGGTCAATCGGGTCTGGCAACAACTCTTCTACGCCGGACTTGTGCAAAGCGCAAGCGACTTTGGGACGCGCTCTGATCGCCCCTCTCATCCGGAACTTCTCGATGCCCTTACGATGGAGTTCATCGAGCATGGATGGAGCACGCGATGGCTGATCCGTCAAATCGTGACGACGGATGCATTTCGCAGATCCTCCCGTTCGGCAAACGCGCAAGGGGTAGCCCAAGACCCGGAGAATCGCTTACTCTGGAGAATGAATCGCAGACGACTTACTTGGGAAGAAACACGCGATGCGTTTTTAACCATTAGCGGCGCGATGATTCGACGCGTCGGCGGCAAGTCTGTCGATCCTTTAGCTGTTGGGGATGATGTCCTTACTCGACGCAGTCTCTACACGACAATCGATCGACAGTATCTGCCTATGACGTTGCAGAATTTCGATTTTGCGAACCCTGACATGCACAATCCAAAGCGTTCGGAGACGCTCATCCCGCAGCAAGCGTTGTTTCTACTCAATCACCCAATGCCAGCGAAAGCTGCGAAGTTGCTTGCAGATGATCTTCAACGAAGCATCCCGACTGCTACCGAAGAAGTATACGTCGAGGGATTGTTTCAACGCGTTTTTCAGCGTTCGGCTAACGAAGCTGAAAGAAAGATGGCGATTGAATTTCTGCAAGATGCAAAAGCTCCCGTACTAGCAACGGATGCATCGAAGGAGGGGAATCTCGCCCCGCCGGCAAATCTGCTTCCTCCCCTAGCCCAGCTCGCTCAGTTGCTGCTCCTTTCCAACGAAACATTTTACGTGGATTAACCAATGGATCCTTCAACACCTTTGAGCCGTAGGCGTTTGCTCGAATCCTCTGGGATGGGGCTCGGTATGCTCGGCTTGAGCGACCAATTCGCTCGTCGTGCTTTTGGCGATGAAACAGCTCAAGGCAGTGATGCAACAGCGAACTCCTTGCGGGCTCGTAAACCACCGTTTGCACCCAAAGCCAAACGCATGATCCACTTCTTTCTCAATGGTGGTCCATCGCATGTGGATACCTTTGATCCAAAACCAAAACTGCAAGAGTATGCCGGCAAGCCGCTTCCGATGAGCTATCTGACGGAACGGCGAACCGGAGGTGCGTTGCCTAGTCCATTTAAATTTCAACGCTACGGCCAGAGCGGACTTGAGATAAGCGAACTTTTTGAAAAGACCGCTGCGCATGCCGACAATATCGCTGTGATTCGCTCGATGGTTGCGCAAGTACCAAACCATGAGCCTTCGCTGATGCTGATGAATTGTGGTGACTCGGTGCAGTCTCGCCCAAGTCTTGGTTCATGGCTGATGTATGGGCTGGGAACGGAAAATGAAAACCTCCCAGGTTTTATCGCTATGTGCCCTGGTGGGTATCCGATCAAAGATACTGCGAACTGGCAAAGTGGGTTTCTACCGGGGGCTTATCAAGGCACCTTCATCGATCCGAAGCATGCGGAGTTGGAGAAGCTGATTGAGAATATACGAAGTCAACATTCCACTGCGGGTATGCAAGCACGTCAGATTAAGATGATGCGTGCTTTAGCTCAGCAGCAAGCTGCTACGCAGGAAGACTCACGACTGGAAGCGAGGATTCAGTCTTTCGAACTCGCATTTCGAATGCAGACAGAAGCCGCCGATGCGTTCGATATCCAGCAAGAGCCTCAGCATATTCGAGACCTCTATGGCGATACGGTGCATGGTCGGCAGACATTGATGGCCCGTCGGTTGCTCGAACGCGGTGTTCGCTACGTCCAGCTTTGGCACGGAGCAGGACAACCCTGGGACCACCACGGGGATATCGAGAAAAACATGCGCACCAACTGCGGTGAGATCGATCAACCGATCGCGGCGTTCCTAACCGATCTTAAACGTCTTGGAATGCTTGATGAGACACTAGTCCTCTGGGGCGGGGAGTTCGGAAGAACACCGGTATCAGAAGGGGGCTCTGGACGGGACCATAATCACTGGGGATTCAGTGTTTGGTTAGCTGGTGGTGGTATTCGAGGTGGTACAACTTATGGTTCAACCGATGAGTTCGGGTTCCGCGCAGAGGAGAATCCCACTAGCGTTCACGACTTGCATGCGACCATCTTGCACTTGATGGGATTCGATCATGAACGATTGACGTACCGATATGCCGGTCGCGATTTTCGGTTGACGGACGTTCACGGCCGCGTGCTTCGAGACATCCTCGCTTGAAGCCCTGCCCATGAGTCGATTTCCGATTGCTCAGCGGATGCAACAACAGCCGCATGTTGTTGCTGTTTGATCTCGTGTAGTCTCTCTACTTGTTTGAGCTGCTTCTCTCGATCGATTAGGATCTGCCGCTGCTCGGCAAGTTGTTCGGTTAGCAAGTTCACTTCTGCTTGAAGCTTGTCTCGCTGATGAAGCAGTTCGCTGCGATGCTGTTCGTTCTCCCGCCAGTCCGCCATTTTGATGATGCCCGATTGCATCGCTCGCCTTGCATCGCTCCAAGCGAGGATTGATTCTGCTAGTCGTGCAATTTCTGATCGCAAAGCCCCGATCTGCCGCGCTGTACCTTCTACGACGACAATCTGTTGGTCGCGTTGCCAACGGCGGACTTTGATCAGTTGCTCGTGAATATTTCGATTGCTCATCTAGTGGTCGACTCGTCGAATCATCTGCTTGTGTGACTTACCTGCCAGTGTGGCTTATCTGCCGGTGTGGCTTATCTGCCGGTATGACGGTACTCGTCGGACTCGCGGTGCAAGAGTTGTTCCAGAAGCAACCAAGCTTCTTCGGGTGGGACGATCTGCGAGCGAAGTTGGATCAAGTACTCATCTATCGAGGGTTTCATCCGTATAGCTTGGTCGATCTGTCGGTTGCTGCCATGCGGATAAGCGCCGATTTGAATGAGCTCTCGATGCTCTTCATAAATCGCAATCCACTTGCGCAATTCGCTTGCCAGCCCATGCTGTTCTGGAGTCGTCAAATGCTCCTGTAGTCGGCTCAAGCTCTGCAGCACATCGATTGCTGGGAAGTGCCCATGATTCGCCAGGGATTTGGATAGTGTGATGTGTCCATCGACATAACTGCGAACGGCATCGCTGATTGGTTCGTTATGATCATCACCTTCGACAAGGACCGTATAGATGGCGGTAATCGATCCCCGTTGCCCGTTGCCAGATCGTTCAACAAGTTGCGATATCGAAGAGAAAACACTAGTCGGGTAACCCCTTGTTGTCGGGGCTTCACCGGCTGCTAAACCGATCTCCCGCTGCGCGGTTGCGAATCGGGTTAAGGAATCCATCAGCAATAAGACGGACTTGCCCTGGTCTCTCAATGACTCGGCGATGGCTGTAGCTGTCTTCGCTGCAAGGATCCGTTTTGCTGCGGTTTGATCGCTTGTCGCAACTACAGTCGTCGATTTCTTGCGACCTTGTTCTCCTAGATCGTTTTCCAAGAACTCTCGAACTTCTCTTCCTCGCTCTCCAATCAAACCGATCACGACATGGTCGGCTTGTGTACCCCTGGCTAGCATCCCTAATAGGGTGCTTTTTCCAACACCTGCTGCGGCGAAGACGCCAAGTCGCTGACCTTGGCCGATCGTCAGCATTGTGTCGATGCATCGGACTCCGGTTTTCAGTGGCGTACGGATTGGAACGCGTGACATCGGCGAAAGGGCGGGGGCATCACATGGTACCCGACAACCCGTTGCGCGAACTTGATGACCTTCGAGTGGATTACCCGTCGCATCTAAAACTTGACCTTCAAGCGGCTCTGCAATTCGTACCGTTCGCGAAGACTGCTTTAAGGAAACATGATCTCCGGCTCGTACTCCCTCTAATGGATCGAGCGGTGCGATAATTGTTTGTTGATGTTCAAATCCGATCACTTCCCCTTCCAGCGGCTCAAGCCCCTGGCGGTGGATCTCGGTAATCGCGCCGATGGGAAGCGGAAGTCCTTGGGCTGTGATCACACCGCCATGCAATGAGCAGACCCGACCGGTTACCCGAAATGGCAACAACCGTTGCAATGGTTGATTCCATTGAGAGCTTTGAGGTAGTTTCGGAAACCTTTTGCCGATTCGTTTTGCAACCGTACCGGCTGTATCACTTGCGGCATTGGTCGGATGGAATTCCATTATGCTAGTTCCTGTTGCAATCGCTCTAACTGAGTCTTCAGGGAACGATCCAGCGTGGTTTCTGGGGTTTCAAGCACAACGGATCCAGAGGAAAACGAAGCGTCCTCGATCACCTGGAATTCAACACCGGGAGAGAGTCGCTCAATCAGTTCGGATAAAGCACCTGACAATTGCATCGCGTCGTGAGAGCTAAGCTTGATGACCATTCTTCGCTGCCCCTGAACCAACTTAACCATGTCCTCAATCCATGTAAGGAGGATGGTCGGATCGCTCTCAATTTGACGCACTAGCAGCTTTTCGGCGATCTTGATCGCAAGCGAGACGGTTTCATGTTGCCAGTTCCGCAACCACTCTTCGGTGGCTTGCTCAAGCCCTTCGCACAAAGTGTCGACACGACTTAATACCTGCGTGATTCGCTCCTCGGCGATTTGTTCGGCTTGTTGTCTTGCAAGCTGATCGATGATCGCTTGCCCTTCCTCGATTGCTTGCTGCTTGGTCGTCTCCCTGATCGCTTCGCATTCCTGTTGGCACTGCTCGAGGATCGCTCGGGCTTGCTGCCGAACACTATCGAGAATTGCATTGGGTGCTGCATTAGTCATTGCACCCGAATTGTTCATTGCAGTTGCATTACTGATCGCAGGGCTGGCTTGTGTAGTCGTTGTAGCTGTAGATGTGGCTGTGGTTGTGGTAGTGTTGCCGTTGATGTCGTGAGGGCTAGAAGCAGCACCAGACGCAGTAGCGCCAGTCGGAGTCACGCCAGTGGTGGCTGCGCTGCTGGTAGTGGGGCTTGTGGTGGCGGGAATGGTGGGCGCTGAAGGGGTGGATCCGCTCAAGCGTGATAGAAGCGATTTGGGTTTTAGGATGGATGCCATTTCGCTTAGGAACCTTACGAGGAATGATTAGGCAGAAACGCGGCTTTGTGCGTTTTCCTGACCGATCTTTTGGGATTGTATTTCACGAATCGAGCCTGCGATCTCGTCAGCGATTTTCCGCCAGCTATCTTCGCTTTGCTGCGGGTAAGCTGCTAGCTCACGACGCAGCTTCGAAATAAGCTTAGGTGCAGTAAGTTGTTCGATACGTTGGCGAAGCGACTTGCCCGCGCCAGCGAGAAAAGCTAGAACCTTATCGGGTTCGTGCCGATACAAGACGCTCAGCAAATCGAGATCGTCGAGTTGGAGGAATTCCTTTAGAAGCTCACTGCGCGATGTCTTGCGTGCAATAGGAATCACAAATCCATCGGAGCCCGTTCGTCGTGTTTGTGGCGAGGTTGATCGACTCCCAGCCGGGTAATCCGTGGCCTGCGATGCTGCTTTGCTTCGCTTTGGATCTAAAGGTAGCGAATCCGACTTCGGATCCGTATGAATCCGGGATTGGGTGTTCTTGGTCGAAGAAGATGAAATCGGTGATAATCCGATCGACTCCTCAAGCTTCTGTGCACCTTCGGCGG
>Ga0255123_1000202_pt1 | contig 17924 bp, 12 predicted proteins | sample Law_Cont_RepA_8d_FD_188585 | JGI IMG/M metagenome (GOLD analysis project Ga0255123, IMG submission 188585) | Freshwater microbial communities from St. Lawrence River, New York, United States - Law_Cont_RepA_8d | ecosystem: Environmental > Aquatic > Freshwater > River | place: USA: New York...
GCTTAAAAAGACAAATAATCTAAAAATAAATGCCAAAAGTGATAATTGTTTTATAACTACCTTAAGATATGCGGATGAATAAACCCTGCCCTTTTTGCACATTACCCACCGAGAGAATCATTGACTCAAATGAATTTGGGGTTGTCATTAGGGATGGCTATCCAATTTCTGAGGGTCATACGCTGATTATTCCAAAAAGACATGTCGGGTCTTTTTTTGAAACTACTCAGGATGAAAAATTAGCTTTATTGGCTTTATTAGAAAGCGCTCAAAAGCAACTAAAGAAAGAATTCAATCCACCCTCATTCAACATCGGTATTAATGATGGCAAAGAAGCTGGTCAAACAGTACCGCATCTTCATATTCATTTGATACCCAGATATCAGTCAGATATGACAGATCCTAGAGGCGGTGTAAGGTGGATCATTCCAGAGAAAGCGAAGTATTGGTAATGACAAACTCAGAAATCCTTGATTTATTTAGCTCAATAAATTGTGCAAAACAGGGTGATGGTTACGCACCACATAAACCAATACTCATTCTTTTGATCTTAGAAAAAATTCTCAGCGGACATCAAAACTTATTTACTTTTCTTGAGTTAGATCACGAGTTGAAAAAATGGCTCGAGAAATATGGCTCTAACAATGCCTCGAATACTCGTAATGAACCCTTCTGGCGTCTTAAAAATGATGGTATTTGGGATGTTGATGCGCCTGAATCACTAACAAATCAAGGAAGTACGCCAAGTCCAAACCAACTTATCGAAGTTAATGTTACCGCCCGACTAAAAGAGGACCTCTACAGAGATCTAATTCATAACTCCGAACTCGTTAAAGAATTAGCAAAATTAATAGTCAATAAGTATGTTAATGAATCAGTTCGAACAGCATTTATCGCAGATGTTGCACCAAATATTCAACTTCTCAATCGGCAGTACTGGTGGGTTAGCCAAAATCAAACCTATAACCAAGAGGTGCCTGGTAATTTTATGTGGTCACCAAAAACAAATGTTAACGGCGGAACGGTACCGTCATATGAGTACATGAAAGACATGCGGGTAGGTGATATTGTTTTTTCCTTTGCCGGCACCTATATTAAGGCAATTGGAGTAGTTACTGCTCCGGCACAATCAAGCGTTAAACCTGATTTTGGAACTGCGGGCTCGAACTGGATTAATGATGGCTGGCTAGTTGATGTTGCTTTTCAAGAGCTTGGTATTGCCGAATTTAAACCTAGGGATCACATGGATCTCTTAGCGCCAACCCTTCCCGTGTCCCTTTCTCCTATTCGACCAGATGGTGGTGGCAATCAAATTTATCTTGCCAAAATTTCTAAAGAAATGTCGGATGTATTAATCTCACTATCAAAAGGTGTTGGCGATTCAATTGTAGATGAGCTAAGTCAAAGCCTAGAATTTGATTCCTCTAAAGAGGATCTACCAGCAGTTGAAGAAATCAAAATGCGTACTGATATCGGAGAAACGCAAAAGCTACAGATAATTAAGTCTAGGCGCGGTCAAGGGATATTTAAAGCGCAAGTTCGACAAATCGAAAATGTCTGTCGAGTGACAAAAGTTAGTAATCCTAGACACTTGATTGCAAGCCATATTAAGCCTTGGTCAAAATCTGATGACGCGGAAAAAATAAGCGGCTTTAATGGTTTATTACTTGCCCCTCACATTGATCACTTATTTGACAAAGGTTTTATTTCTTTTGAAGGAAATGGTAACTTACTTCTTTCCAAACAACTGGATAAGTCCATACTAGATAGGTGGAGCATAGACAAGAGCATCAATGTAGGTAGCTTTAGGTCAGAGCAGCAAGAGTTTTTGGAGTATCACAGAAATGTGGTCTTAATTTAATTTTGAGATGCCATTCAAATGATTGGTATCTTTACTTCTCCGCCAGTACAAAGGCCTCAAACCTGATCAGCAGGCCTTGAGGCAGTCTGAGGCCCCGCACCACGCGGGGCTTTTTGCTTTGGGCTCCTGACTGCGACCTACGGCAGCGACCCCGGAAAGTTGTCTCAAACCCCGTTTGCCTCAAAACCTCATGACTTTTTCGGACTTGGTTCCGAGCCGTGAATTTGCGGATTTAAGAAAAACAGGCTTTGAACCTAGTTGAATGAAATTTCGTTGTTCAGAGCAATTTGGGCTTATTCACGCAAGGCCACCAACTGGCTGCCTACACCTTCTGATCTGAGTTCTAGCTTTTTACTGGACGAGACGGCGTAAGCAAGAGATTGGTCCAGCACAAATGGATACAGCACTGGCATGGATTGAAGATTTGCCAAAGGCACAGCTTTGCCGGTGAAGCGAATTACAGACTCGATAAGCCAAGTCACAACTTCATCATCACTTAAGATAATGGGTGCTTTGCGCACCAGGCGTTTGCCCTTTTCCACTCGCTCAATCATTCCCCAGCTCTCTTGGGATTGCAGCACTCTAGACACAGCACGTGCTATGCCATCACGATCGCCGTAGATCTCAGCCATTCGACGTTGAACTTCTTTGATCGAACAATCACCCTGAATCGATAAAAGTCGGCCTGTAATTTCAGCCGTTTTACCAAAAAAAGGATACGTCACAATAGCGCTGCCCCAGCTCAATGGCGAAACTGCGCCAGCCCTTTTTTTTCGATAGAGTTCAACTCCTATTTTAGAAAATTCTTCACAACCGGCTATTGGCTGTAGCCACAGTCGTTTCAAAATATCAAACGTTTTTCTTCTTGACTCCGCGCCGGTCAATTTTGTTGAAATTTGATCCTTTACATCCTCGGTCATTTTACTTCCTACTGCCGCTTCAAGTGTCAATGCACACCAGTCCAGCTGAATGTACCGATCAAACCCGATCAAAAATTTTCTAGTTCTTTTTTCCAACTTAAATCCTCATTACCTTGACGAACGGCACGATCAACTCTTCGATCGAAATACCGCCGTGGACCACTGCTGGTTCTCCTTGCTGCATGAACGCGGTACGTCCAGCCGCAAATAATGGCATAAAGTTCGCCGGTAGTCCCGCCAAATCAATTCTGTAGGTATTCGAATTCGCTGCTGCCGACTCAGTGGCCAGCGTCTCACTGCGGTAGGTGCGAACGCGCTCACCTCGTATTTCCGGGGCCAATCCTTGGTTTGGCCTTCCTTGACCAACTGCTTCGACGTTACCGTGGTCCGCAGTCAAATAAACGTGAAAGCCTTTGTCGAGAAGCAGTGAAAACAATTGATCGACGAAGCCACTTTCACACCAAGCTTCAATTTGTGTGGCAATGCCGCGTTTGCCCAACATAGCACCGTGGACGATCTCATCAACCATATCAACCACAATGCCAGCGACCTTAATTGAAGGAGCTGAAAGGTCCGTTCCCAGTTCACTCAACTGGTCTCTTCGTTTGATGCCTTTTCTGTACATCACCTCATTGGCGCGTAGAGCCTGGTCTTGCCAAAACCGGGACCATTGGTTCGGCTCTGCAGAAGTGGACTCAATCGTCTCGGCGAACTCTCTTGGTTTTAGGCCAGAGAAAATTGCCTGTCTAGAAACTGAGGTTAGGGTTGGCAGCCAGGCAAAGCAGGTGCCTTCCCCGAATCGGAGGTTAGGCGCTCTTTTTGCCATAGCCTCACGAATTTGAACCCATTGATCGACAGCAAGACCATCAAAAACCAACAATGCAATCTTTGCTTCGCCAAGACCCCGCTGCAGAGAAAGAAAGCGAGGCACATGGTGAACCATGACCGGCGCTTTAACGACAGGTAGCGATGGCAAATCAGCGTAGTGTTTTGAGACCCAGTTCCGAAGTCGCTCATCTATGGCTTCTTGAAGCTCTGCTATGGCAGCTTTCAGTCCTTCAGCGCGAACAGTATCCAAAGCATGAAACCGCGCAAGCACCTCAGCGAATCTGCGAGATGTGTTTGCCCAGTCGCGATAGGACGATTCCAGGGTTGGAAGCAACTGAAGAATGCCCTTGATACCATCGGCAACCAGATTTCGAAGTGCCAGTGGATCCTGGACGATACCTACCTTGGCCCAATAAGGGATGTTAACAGTGGAGCCCTGAACAGCGAGCGGATGAAGCAGTCCGTCTAAAAACATCGAATCGACGATTACCCGGACATCAGGATGCTCAAAAGGCACGTCGACCTTAGCTGAAAAGTCTTCAGGCGAGAATTCGCCCGTGCGAGTGCCCGTCAATCCAAGATGAGATAGGTAGCGGTACCAAGCGTCTTGTACGATGCGCAACAATGTGATCTTCGATGCGAAGAGCTCGCTGATCGGCAGGCCTTTAAATGCAACATGGTCAAAAAGTACATGCGCAACATGGTCTGCCAAGACCAACGGCAGACCAGATTCGCGGTAGTGCAGTTTCAACAGCACGTGCCACAGATCCTCAGGGCGAGAAATCAGGTGCGGATTGATCTTGAAGATATGAGTCAGTACAAACTCTTTAGTCGCTGACTCGCCCAAGGACTGAGAAGCATACTTCGCCTGTGCAGCGAATAATGCTTCATGGTGTTCTGCGCCTATCTGCCGAACGACAGGGTAGCTAAGACTGGGGAACAGATTGGCAAGACTCAGGCTCACACTTCGAGCCAGCTTCAGGTAGTCCCACGGCAGGATGTTGATGTCTGTGCCACGCAGGTGCAACACCAGGGCTTTAGTTGGCGCAACTTCACCACTATCCCAAGCACTTCGGTAACGCTCCTCATACTCGGCACGAAAAGCGATAGAGTCCTCAAACGGCAACACCTCGAAGCCACGTTCTCGCAGACCTGATAGCACCTGTTCGTCCAATAGAACATCGTCGGGGTCGGATGCAATCCACAGACGGGACAAGTCTGCAGGGAACTCTTTCAGAATGCGATCAATCCATGGACTCATACAGACTCCACCCGAAGCATCATCACTGCATTCAGGTCTGGCACGCTGGCTTCTGCGTCATCCAAAGCGGCCATTCGCACCTGGTGTTCAGTATTTAGCCTTTTGCGGCGATGCTCTCGAACAGTGGGTAAGCCAATTCTGCCGATAGCTTGGTAGCGTGCGTCGTATGCATACTTGGCGCGATCGCGTTCTTCAATTAAACGTGAGCGATGCTCCCCAAGCAGCTCTGAAAACAGGCGTTCGCCTTGGGTCTTAGCTGCTGCCATGGACGCATCAAACCACTGGACGGCTTGCTCACTTGCGGTCACCCCTGTTATCGATACTGATTCAGTCAAAAGAAGATCCCAGATACGTTTGGCCGTGGGCACGAAGGTTTTTCCATCGTCTGTCGTGAAAACAGGCAAGAAACGCTTTCGATTGAGTCCTTCAGCAGAAAGGCTGATTTCCCACAATGACCAGACACCTTGTAACGCCTGAGGAAGACCTGTGATTTTGACAATTGGCAAAGGTTGACCTGCGACACAGCGGGAGAGTTCGCTGATTACCGCTCTGGCGCGCGGGTCCTCCAAGGTGACCCATTCCAGTTCTGGGTGCTGCTCCGCCGTCCTGGCGTCAAAGCAAACATTGCTCGACTCGCTGCCGTCCACCCACTTCACGCGCCATGCATCCCCTGTCTTTACCGCGCTGCCGCCGCGCGTCGGCAGACCTGACGTAATCGCTCGCTCCAACCAAAACTGCGCGGGATGATCCCGCCACTTACGGGCACCGTCAGCCTCTAGTGCGTGGGCATCCGCTAACAGGTCACTGTTTTTGCGTTCGTCAGCCACTTTATCGCGGACTTGATTCATAACCGCATCGATAGCCTTATCGATCGAACCAGGGTCTTGAAGACCCTGGACAAAAACCTCGTCAAATATTGCTTCTACCTCAACCGAGTCGATCACGTCAGAGGCTTTGTCCACGCCGAATTCTTGAGCGATGACTTCGAGCTTAGTCTCCAGTACTTGGCGAACGCGGTGTTCGACCGTATCTTCAAGAACGAAGTTGATCGCTCGCACAACATGCCGCTGACCGATACGGTCTACGCGGCCAATGCGCTGTTCTATGCGCATAGGGTTCCATGGCATGTCAAAGTTGATGATGACATGGCAGAACTGTAGGTTCAGACCCTCACCTCCAGCGTCGGTGGAGACCAAAACTCGCACCTCTTGCGAGAATGCCTGTTGCGCCTTAGCGCGGGTATCCAGGTCCATGCTTCCATTGAGTAGTACCACCGAAAAGCCACGGCTCTCCAAAAATCCTGCCAACATCGCCTGCGTCGGGACGAACTCCGTGAAGATCAAGACCTTCATGGTTGGGTCGTTCTCTTCTTGTTGCAGCTTGTAGATAAGCTCCAACAAGGCCTCAGCCTTGGTGTCAGTGCCTTGAGCTTCAGTCTCTCGCGCAAGGTCCAGTAAGAGGTCAACCTCGGCCTTCTCCTGCACCCAGCCAGAGGCCTTAACTGCGATATCCACCTGGCTTTGGCCGTCTAGCTCCGCCCACTCATCCATGTCAGTTGAGTCGAAAAGCGATGCTTGCGACTGCGGTTCATTGAGCAACGCTTGCCGTTTTTCCAGCGTTGCTCGAATGGCGGCTGTGCTGGAAGTTACCAACCGCTGCATCAAAATCATCAAAAATCCAATGTGTCGCTGCTTGGCCGCCAGCGCCTGGTTGTAGCCATGCCGGACGTAGTCTGTGACCGACTCATACAAACGCTGCTGAGCGCCATGCCGGGCTTGCCAAGCGACAACTTGCAGCCGGGTGATACGAGGTTTAAAAAGGGGCTGACCTTCTGCATTAATCGCGTTTCGCTTTTCAGTACGAATGACGAAAGGCCGAACACGGTCTCTGCTCACACTGCCTTCGTCCGGGAAAGAATCTCTGTCAATTAACTGCATTAATCGCAGAAACTGGTCAGTCTTGCCTTGGTGAGGCGTTGCGGACAGCAACAGCAAATATGGGGCAGCTTCAGCAAGTGCTGCGCCAAGCTTGTAGCGTGCAACTTGGTCGGTACTCCCACCCATGCGGTGAGACTCATCAATGATCACCAGATCCCATGACGCTGAAATCAAATCCTCAAACCGCTCGCGGTTGTAGTTGTTCAGCTGCTCCATGCTCCAGCCTTTACGGCTTTCAATAGGCTTGACCGAATCCAGCGAACAGATCACTTGGTCATGTAAGCGCCACAGGTTTTCTTCATCATTGCGCCATTGCCGAAAAGCCGCAAGCTCCGCTGGGTCAATGTATTGAAGTTTCTCGCTGAAGTGCAAATGCATTTCAGTCTGCCATTGGAGTACAAGTCCTTTGGGAGCGACCACCAGTACGCGCTTGGCCATGCCGCGCAATTTCAGTTCGCGCAGAATCAACCCGGCCTCAATAGTCTTGCCGAGGCCCACCTCGTCCGCAAGTAGGTAGCGAATGCGATGCTGACTCATGGCACGGTTAAGTGCATAGAGCTGGTGCGGTAACGGGACCACGCTTGACTGGATAGGGGCCAGCAACAGATTGTCTTCTAAGGAATCCAGCAGTTTGGCAGCTGCTGCGGTGTGCAAGATATGTGAAACAGTCGGCTGAATGCTGTCGAGTTGGGCTAAGTCTTGTGAACGCGCGCGCACCACGGTGTCTTTAGTGGGTAACCAAACTCGGTATGTGGTTTCGCCCCACATGTCTTGCCTATCCACCACACGGCAGGGCAAGGCAATGCGGACATGCCAGCACCATGCGCCCACGGGAAACCCTACCAAAGACAGACCGGTCTCAGACATCAGATATCGGCCTCCAAGCGCGTTAATGCCTGGTCATACCAGAGCAGCAGCTTCTCGTCCTCTTGCAGCGCCTCTTCAGGAATCTTCTGGGCGATCGCGATGATGGCCTTGTAGTTTTTAGCAGCCCAGGCCGTCTTAAAGCCAGCACGCAGCACCTCAAGACGAAACTCCTTCAGTTTTCGTCCAGGTGTCGCTTGATAACCCTCGAACTCTTTGAGTAGCGCCTTCTCTCTCTTCTTCTCTAGATCTTGTGCCTTATTTGGATCAGGCACATACCAGCGATCCTTAGCTTTGGCTATAAGGGCCGGGCTGTTCTTATCCAAACTGCGCAGGTCCTTGTGGTTGGTAGAGAGATAGCTGTGAATCTGACTCGGAACCTCTCCAGTGCCATCGAACTGAATAAAGTTATCGTCAAGTAATGCGGCAAGTTCCGGTTTTGATTCGTGCTTTTTCCAACCGGCACCTAGCTGGCTTATGAAATCAGTATGCACCTCTTGATAGGTTGACGGTCGGCGTTTTAAAAAATCAGTAAGCCAATCAATCGCGCTACGCTCATCGGAAATAAACAATTCCATTTGAGGTGCAACAGCAACCTGCATTCGCTTTTTATCGTACTCGGCCACCTGATCTGGTAGAAAAGTCATGCCATCTCGCACATAAAACTTTTGAGTCAATCCAGCTTGAAATTCCTGGGTTGACATCGGCACTGGTACGTTATGTCGAACAAACCAACCAACCATACGATCGAAGATTATGCGAGGATCACGCTCAGCTATAAATTCAATTTGTTTGTCCTTGATTTTTACTTTAGGCAAATACGCGAGATGGGTTCTCACGAAGTCCCAAGCCGACTCTTCGCTTCCACCTTGCTTTGAAAATCGATTTTCAAGTTCGTTAGTAGGTTTGTATGCAGAGATAACTAGGTCCTGCTTAACGGCAGTAACACCTAGCATGGCATGTAGCCCGCCCCTGGTCTTGTCTAAAGCTGCAACTGAGGCGACAACAAAACCGCAATCTGAAAGAGCTGTTTGAATACTGTTCCAGACGCTTGCTTTTGTATTTGAAAACTCAACCGTCATCCACCTTCCCGGCTTAAGAATTCGAAATGCTTCACGGAAAGACTGAGTCATCAAACTTCGATAAGAGTCTATAGATTTTCCTTGTGTTTTATTTTCAATCGCCTCTAGTTTTGAGTTGGTACTTAAAGATAACCATGACTCTCGCAAAAAGCTTAACTCTGAATACATAATATTTGCACCGAAAGGTGGGTCAAGGAATATGTAATCGAGAGAGGCATCTTCGATCCCTAATGTCTGAATCGCCTGGGTAGAAATGACTACAGAGTCACTGGCACGCTTCCCTATCGCTTGAACAATCTTTTTTAATTGATATTCGATTTGATCAATTACATTATTTTCAACATTAACAGGAGGGATGTAAAGTGTATTTGCCATAGGCCCAACAAGAGCTCTCCCACCATGCTGTGGCATATACCTATTCATTATTGTTAACTTAGGCAGCGCACTCCCTAAAAGGAATTGCATTTGCGAAGCAAAACTACCATTGGCAAGCTTTAAGTATTCTGAAATTGTTTGTATAACTCGTTCAGAATAGAAATGATGAGTGTGTGTTACACCTGTACGAATGGGCTCCCATGTTTTATCGCCCTCTGGCATCATTTCCTTAGGAATGTTGTTTTGAGAAGGAAGCGCGTCTATCTTGGCAATTACTGCTAAATCATCACTGGCAATATTTTTCTCGAATCTTTTTGTCCCTATGCTGTAATTAATTAATAACGGTATTCGTTTTTGAACTTTACTTACTTGATTTAGATGTTTATCGTGGTAAGTAGACCAGATGCGCTCAAGTTTTGTAGCGCCAGAATCTTTGCCGGGACTTTTTGAGCATTGGACACCACAATGCGGACAACTAAATTGATCTGTGTATTCGGTAGATGCACCTATTTTTTTAAATGCATTTTCGTAATAAATTATTTCCCCACTGCATTCTCCACAAGAATAAACTTCAGACCAAACTGTATAGTTTATTTTCCCCTGGCCATATTTATCATTAGTCGCCCACATCCATCCGACATTATTTTTGAGCTCGGTGATAATTTTTTTGGCTTTTTCCTCAAACAGATAAACATCAACAGGTAAGTTGTAATTTGAAGCAATAAAAGTTGCGGCAGGCGCTAGGTCATTTAAAATTGCCCGTCTTACCCCCAGCTTGGAAAATGGACTCCATATAGTTCGACCATCTTCTACTACTGACTCCAAAATATTTCCAGATTCGTCGACTTTAAAACCCATTGATTCGACCACACTTCTATCGCCACACATTTGTGCGGCAACACCCGTCATACCTGTGCCACAAAATCCGTCATAAACCAAATCACCAGGCTGAGTGTAATGAAGGATGTATCTCATAATTGCTTTATGAGGTACCTTCGTATGGTAGCTATGGGCATTGTATATAGGATCATTTTTGCCTTCGCTGACATCAGCGGCAAAGGGTTCCTTCGAATACAAAATTGATGAATCAAATGGTTTGCCGTGATATTTAACAAAATCTTCAATAAAAGGATTTGGGCAAGCAGTGTAGTATGGCGGATCTGACATTTCAAGGATTGCCTTGTCCGACCCGATCGGAAAACCTCCGGTTTCACGAAATGAAGATTGTTTCAGTTTTTCTGCAAGTAACTTTGTATAGTGTTCGCGCCTATCATGATCACTTGGAAAAATCTGGCCTAGACATTCGACCGGGCCAGATGCAGATATTTTTTTTGAGAATAAATCAGCCATAAATTGAATTTCGGGTTTATAGATTGGGACGAATACTGCGAAGGTAGGAGGCTTTGTCGATAACTACATGATGCAGGAACGTATTAAAGACGCCCGTGCTCACCGGGTCTCTTGTGGGAAGAATGAAGGCACGTTGGTCCGGCCCCGTCCGCTTCTGGTGGCCGCGTAGAGATTTCCTTCCAATAATCGCTGCAATTGCAAGTGACTGCTTCTTTGTTGCGAATATTTCGAATTCGTGCGAACCAGTTGCAATGAATGCAACTACGTCGAGATATGATGTTTCGACCTCAAGTGCAAACACCTCATTCGAGTTCGTCCATAAGTAACATGGAGGAACCCAGCTTAGCGGAAAGGCGGACTGCTTCACTGAGCTCACATTCTTACTCCACAACGAAACGTAACTTGCTGACATCTTTGCCTTTGCATTGTTCACGCAGCAAAGATTCGAAGCGTTCGCGTAGCTCGTCAGGCTTAGCAGGCGAGCCACCGCGAAGTAACGCGGTCTTAATGTCATCACTGCTCACGCGAACTTTTTCAAGCGCCGAAAGTGCTTCTTGGACTGCGCTGACAAAGTCTGGGCTTACAGGATCACCAAGCTTCTTCGACGCAACAAACTTTTTTATCAGATCTCTGGCGGATGCTTTCAGCAGGTCAAGGTTGGCTTGGATGATTGGGTCGTCCAAGTTGTCGAGCAGTGTTTGTTGCCAGCCATTGAGCAGCCGATCCAGTTCCGCATCCATTTGTTTGAGCACATTAGCAGCAGGTAGCAAGTCACCTTGTTCATTTGCAGGTCGAAAACTGCAGTGCGGGCAATAAGGGGTAGCAGACAACTCCGACTCCACCAGCGATGCGCAACTCTTGAGTTTGTCGAGCTTGTCGTCGAAAGTCGTAAGTTGGCTGGTGGGCATGAGCGAAATACCAGCCAAAGCCCGCATCGCCACAACACGCGAATCTTTGCGCAAGGCGGTTTTAGTCTTGTCCTCCGTTACACCTAGGCGAGCTTTACTGTGCTGAGCGACGTAGGCGTTGAGGTATTCCTTCTTGAGCTGTGCCAAGGTTTGTCGGTATTCGGCTACTTGCTGAGCGTTACGGTCCAGCGCGAGCTTATCAAGCATGTCCTTACGAGTACTTTGCGCCTGCTTGACCCAAGCGTGATCGCTGGATAACACCATCTCAGCTTGTGACAAGTAAGAAGCCATCGGACCCAATTCATTTACTAGGCCTAATAACTTTTCGACCTCTGCTAGAACTTCCAGGTTTTTTTTCTGGGCGTCTATGTCGTCGGAACCGATGCGTAAATTCTTAAGCTTGCCGACAGTGTTGTAGGGCGCGAGCCCTTCAGTGAAAGTTTTAAGAGCTTCAAGGCGTACTTGCCAGTCGCGGAATTCCTCATCAGTTAGCAGCGGTTTGCCCCAGAACGTTAACTTGCCTTGAAGATCGGTACCAGCTGTCAAAACACGGCTAACCAACTTCGTGACAGCCTCAAGGAGCTGCTTGACCGGCTCCTCCGAACCTTGTGAGGCCAATTGCGCCAAGCCTGGTGACAGGCCCAGGAGTTCAAATAACGATCTCAGAACGGAAACATTGATCTCTTTTGGTGCTTCAACATGTTTGAACTGTTTAAGTTCTTCAAAACCACGTTCAGCCAGCAGCGCGATCTTTCCAGAATCGATCTTATCGCCGCTAATCGCTAAGACAATGTCGCCGGAGTAGACCAAACTTCCTAGGACCGCCACCAGCAGGTCAGGCTCCAATCGGAATTTCGCCGGGTGGAAGTACTCCACGTCAGTTTGTCCGCTCAGCAGTTCGCTGCGATTCAACACCTGCCCATGGCCCTTGGCCTTAAGTCGGCTAAGCACTTCTTGCGAGTAGCGCGAGCGCCCCGGCTCGATCCGGTCGCCGTCCAACATTTCCAGTGCATCGAGCACAGCATTGGCGTCTTTAGTACGTGTGCCACCGGCCAGCGCTTTCAGCGCATTGCCCACCAGTTGCTTTCGATTTGAGTCGGTAACCAGTGCGGGGAAAGTCGGGTATTCAGGCGAGACCTCAGCAAACTGCTGATTTAGTGCCAAGCCGGATACGACGTTGACGATGTCGCGAAAGTTCGCTCGCTCATCAGATCCCAGGCGCAATCTGTCACGAAGATTGACTCCCGTGGCCCAGCCCTGCAGCGTTTTGGTCTTACCTTGGTAGGCGACTTCAAAAGCGGTCATCTGCTTTTCCTGTAGCCACTTGCTCATGTCGCGCAGAGCGTCTTTTGCTTTGTCGAGGTAAACAGCTTTAGCCCCTCCGCTGGCAGTGGAAGCAAGGTCTTGAGAAGCTGCGTAGAAGGATAGATGCCGCTTAATGGCATCGTCCAGACCTTTGAGCCGGATGAATACCTCATCTGATTTATTCTCATCTCGAAACCGTGGCGGCTCGAATGGTTGAATGAAGTAGATATAGAAGTCGCGCTCTGGCTGGGCGGTTGGCCTGTCATTTGGAGCCCCAAAGAACAGATAGCCATTGCGGTCTACGCGGCGATCTTGCCACTCGATTTGGTACTGCCAAATTTGATGGCCTGTTACATATGTACTGTCGTCAGTGCGTTCCATCAATTGTTTGACAGCGCCATAATAGGCACGGTCAAGTGCGTCATTAGAAAGTGCTTCGGCCCGTTTTTCGATCTGGGCGTCGTAGTCGACGTCCTTTTTCAGGTCGAGGTAGTACTGCTCTGTGTCCGGAGCTTTGGAGATGAACTGGCCGTTTACTGTTTTAACGATCTCACGCAGGGTAGTCTGAACGGCGGTGAGAAGATCATCGGCTGAGTCACCGCCCATGTCTTCAATGCCGGGTTGGTAAAGGCATAGCGAGTCACGTAGCTCCACAGCGGTTGCTCCTACTGGTACATAGATGTCGCCTCCAGTGGTGAGCCGATGCACCGACAAGCCAGCAATCACACGCTGCGCCATCGCCATATACGCGGGGCGTGTGAAGGCTTTGAGAACCCGCTCGGTCAGAACATCAGAAACTGTAAGGACGGGGCCGATACTTGGGTCGGCGCGTAATACTGAGTTTGAGGTGACTGTGTCCCAAAACTTGTCATACCCGATTAGGCCAGGACGATCATTGGGTACCTCATCATTCAATACAGCCTGAATTTGATCGCGAAGGGTAACCAAAGCACCGCGCTTTTCAGTGAAGATAAGCCGCTCAAATGTGCCTATGTATTCTGGGTGAACAGGGAACAGCCGCACGTACTCGTCCATTTGCTCGTTCATTGAGCTGTAGAACTTAGCAAATTTGGTGAGGTAAGTTCGAATCTTGTTTTGCTGGTCGGCAGTCTTCTTCAATAGGCGCTCGGCAACAACAAAGCTGACGTCCTGCCTGGCCAGAAGCACTTGGGTGAAACGATCTTTCACACGGCGAAGACTGTCGGCAACGTGCTGAAAACGATTACTGTCAAAGATGGCTTCTTGCACGCCAGCAACGAAGCGAAAACGCAGATGCTTGGTAACCTCACCAATCTCGCGCAAGAACGATAGGTCCAGCACCAGGTCGTGATCCTTGCGGGATCTTAAGTAATCGAGAAACTCATCGACCACCAACAGCACACCGTGATTTGGGTGCACTTCGGTGAATGCAGCCATCATTTGCTCGAACGCAGCTTTGTTGTTGACAACCTTGTCGGCAGCCGGAAATGAGTAGCTAACGCCATGCTTTTCCAGAAAGAGTTCCAGCTCCTGCGTGATGATGTCCCGCAGAGACATTTGGCTGGAAATCTCAATGCGATGGACCTTAAACTTCCCTGCGATCTTTTCGGCAGCGGCCGCCACCTTTGGGTGACGAATCATTGGTAGATAAGCCGCATCTTCAGCCACAAGGGACAGAACAGACATCAGGTGGGACTTACCAGTGCCGTAGTTACCTACCACCAGCACACCCATGTGATCGACAGACTCGTCAAATGAGATCTGTGGAATCATCTGCTTGGATATTCGTTCGGCCATGTCATCCGACATAACGTAGGTCGCTACGAGTTTTTTAGCCTCATTTGGACGATTGGCGTCGAGAAGTTGGATTACCGATTCGATTTGCTCGAATTGAATGAGATCGCCATAGCGCATGTTGTTCTCTCTTTTCTTTTACTGAATATTAAAATGGACCAAACCGGCAAGGCTGTAGTCCTGGTGTTCTGGATGTCCTATGTCGGCATAGGTTAGGCGGCCTGTTTTTGCATCTCCCTGCAACTGGCCCGGCCAAACTGCAACGACGGATCTCGAATGGGCGTGTTGCTTGAGTAGTTCTAGTGGGTCTAGCTGAAGTGATCTATCGAACAAGATTTCAATGTTGTCCATCAGCAAAATGTCTCCTGTGGCATGCTGATCTGCCAGTTCCCGCAGTATTGATGTCGTCTGCAAATGACGTTGTCTCTGCGTTATGCCAGCAAGACGAGCACCCAATAGAGCCCCAATATTGAGTGGCTTAACGCTCTTGGTTTTTGCAAGGGAGCGTAGTAACGCCGTCTTGCCTGAGTGTGGTGCACCAACGAGCAAAAGAAGCTTGTTTTGAAGTGCGCCGATTTCATCGACCAGGCGCAGCAGCTGCAAGGAAATGTCGAGCGTAGTCATATACTTGCGTCTAAAGTTGCGTATCCGGGCGCAAGAGCAGCGCTCTCCAACCCGTAAAGAGTTTGCGAATTCTTTAGCCAGAGGTGATGCTCCCTGGGATCCAGGGAGTGCATTGTCGAACAATCTAATGACCATCGCCGTAGGGCATATCCAACCTGTGGGACACGCTCGCCGATGACGGCAAGGGGCTGCCCTTTATTCGTTCCATTAGCCTCAACTCCCTTCAGTAGATCGTGTGTGCGGTACGCGATCTCCAGAAATGCCTTTGCGGCAACCTTTTTTGGACCTGTGTTTGTGTCGTTAGAAAGCTCAATAGCTTTACCTTTAAGGCGCTTACCGCGAAACTCTTCACGTGGAGTTAGTCCAAGCATTGTTTGATCACCTCATTTTTTATTGATGAAGAAATAGCGTGATAGCCTCTAACTTGATTAATAATGCATTTTATATAGATCAATTTAAACGCCCTATTTGGTTATTACTAAATGCTAACAATCCAATTAAATGAGCTTTGTTTGCATAATCTAATGCTAAATTAACCTCACTCTTCCATTCATTATATTTCTTATACTCCAATTCCAATATAGCACTTGGGCCAACTGGAATCAGTAAATCAGCAACATCTGATATTGATAACCTTGGCACCCCCTGGGATAGGGCTTTTGAATTTAAATATTCCTTACATTCAATTGAGTTGAGCCACCAAAATAGTAATTCGGGATTTATTTCATTATCTTTTGGATTTTTCTTAAAGGAGAGCTTTACGAAACTTTGATTTGGGGCAACAGGAGTCTTGCTTTCAGACTCCATCAAGCACACTTTTCCTACTGAACCTCTTATACACAGGAATATATCTCCACGCTTAAGACTGGCCTGATTTAGTCGGTCTTCTGATATTTCATTAATATATTTTTTGGTGCCCCCAATGATATTGCCAAATGGCCCAATATCGTTACCGCCTATTTCTAAATACTCAATTCCATATTCAGGTAATGCAGACTGCATATGCTGCACCCTATATATACTCACTAACTCTGATAGCTGAACGAATTGTAGGTGTGGGTATAGCTCCTGAAATCCCTTTTGCTCAATAAATCTAGAAGCCTCGAAGGAAACTAATTGAGTTTGCCGCTTTGATCGAGATTGAAGTGAAATACCACCACTGCGGACGTCCTCTACTGATCTAATATTTCTACTCGCCTGAGGCATGCCGCCATCTGAGGAAATTGACCCAAGATTTAACTCATTTCTTCGCATTGGCAAACCAAAACCACGATCAGCCTTTTGATACAGTCGCGCAGGATCGCTCTCAACTCCAAAATCAATATTTCTAAAATCAATTTTTGTAGATTTGATTCCAGGCTCAAACTCTAAAATTGAGTAAGCCTCGTGGCTTGCTCCTATTACGCCTGCTGGCAACTGAATAACACCTGTTAAGCCCATTGCCACGCAATGCTGAAATATATTTTGAGAGGTAGCTAAACCTCTTCCGCCTGTCAAATAGGCGTTTGGTACCAATACCACCACTTTTTTATAACCAGCTTTTAGCAGATGGTCCAGACTATCTGGTGACTTTTCTGAGTTAATTGATTCATAAAAAGGAAGCTCATTCAGGGCGGCATTAATTAATAATGATTTTGACTTTTTTTCGTCCTGCCCAAATGTTGCCCACTCTAATTCGGTCACCATTCTTTCAAGAACAGCTGATCTACTAAATGAGTATTCCGCTACCTTGTATGCAAGATCAAGTCTTTCTGGAAATTGTCTAGGCCATGAATTTTCTTTATCCGCAACCTCGTTACCAACTAAACGAATATTGGATGCAAGATTAATAGCATTTCCGTAATATAGCCCTGCACCGTAATTGCAATAAATATCTACACAATCGCTTTCAATTCCTGCCAATCTACCCATAAATATGGCGACATCTTTAGGGGTGAAAATGGCTCCGTCACGATCGAACCCTTGGCATAGCAACTCATTAATAGCAATACTTGCACTTTTATGGTCCCGATATTGGGCAGTAATTTCTGCTCTGAAGTCCTTAAATTGGTCAGAAAAACCAGGACTTTCCAATTCATTAATTGCATCTTGTGCCAAGTCATTTTCAGCATGAGAACAACAAGGTGGGATGATCTTAAGCATAACGCCCAAAGCAACCAGCTTTCCCGGCACACCACCATCACTATCTACGTTAAAAAATCCATGCGTCTTTTCAAAAAGCTTTGAGCAGGCAAATCTTATGGCCAAAACAGACTGAAATGCTCCTATTACATCCTTTACGGCCTTCCCTTTTTGCCAAGTCTTTATATCAATCCATTGAGGAGGATTGGCTTTAGCCCCTCCCTTAATATTGGAGTCAAAGCGAGTGCGAAAATGCTTATAGACTGTTTCAGAATTCAATTTCATTATTTCTTATCCTAATGCAGATGTGTACGACTACTATTGGCATACATTGCTGTTATTAATACACCATCTAAAGAAACTACAAGCTGCACCGCTCTTTTCTTGCGGTAGTACTCAATGTCTTGCTTACTCATACCAGCACGTTTCATATTGTGAAATGCCCTATCCCCAAGATAGTAGATCTTGCCCTGATGTTTGTCATACTTAAACTGTCCCATCTCTAATATGGTTAAGATAACATCCTCACCAATACCACGATGCATGCGGTCGTTTAAGAAATGCTGACTATATGTAATGCTTTGAATTTTCATATGTATGTGCATATTTTATCCTAGTTATAATATTATTAACTGTATTGATTGTAAAAAATTTTACGAAGTGAGATTTTTTCAATTAATCGTCCTCCGCTTACGGTTCTAGCAAACCCCTTAGT
>Ga0255123_1000208_pt1 | contig 17741 bp, 16 predicted proteins | sample Law_Cont_RepA_8d_FD_188585 | JGI IMG/M metagenome (GOLD analysis project Ga0255123, IMG submission 188585) | Freshwater microbial communities from St. Lawrence River, New York, United States - Law_Cont_RepA_8d | ecosystem: Environmental > Aquatic > Freshwater > River | place: USA: New York...
TACCCTAAGAATCATCTAAAATATTTTTTAAATCAAGTATTAACTGTTTGTTTATTATGGAAATTCTCATAAAACGTGTTTTACGAGATTTTTACTAAATTACCGGTACTTTTCTTTCTCCAACTATCAGCTCAATTTGGTGTCCCATGGCTAAAAGTCGGGCATCATCACCCACTTTTGCGATGATTGTCACTCCAAATGGTGTTGAATCTGGTCCCATACCGCATGGAATAGCGATCACTGGAGCCCCCGCCTTACCAGTCAATTTTGCTGCAGCGCCCATCGGTGCAATCAACAGATCCACATCAAACATATTCATCGCAGCATCAATACCTGCAGTGACTGAAAGACTTATATCTCGAGCGCGGTCTGATTGGTATTGCGCATCATCGATTCCTTTGCTGGCATTTGATGCCAGCAATAATGATTGTCCGTAAGGAATAGATTCTGGATGCGCTTCATTCCATGCGATCAAAGTTTCCATTGAATCAATTCCACATGGAGATCCATGCTCTTGCAAAAAGGTATTTAAAGAAGCTTTGAATTCAGTTCTAAAAACACTTGAGCGAACGTCTTGTAATTGCTCTGCACTGGGCAAATCACAAGGATCAATGATGGATGCCCCAGCAGCCGATAATTTTTTCAATACATTTTCAAAAAATGGCATTACCGGAAGAAACTCTTCTCTATCTGCCATTTGTCTGCGCATCACGCCCACTCTAATATGCTTCAATCCTTGACAGGTCAAACTACCAGGCATAACTTTCGAAGCCATTAAAGACGCTGTGTCTTTCATATCAGGCCCAGCCATAATACTTGCTACCAAAGCAGCATCTTCAACGGAACGTGTCAATGGTCCTGGAGAATCCTGACTAGGCACCAAAGGCACAACACCTGCGCGACTAACGAGTCCAACCGTCGGCTTATATCCCACCACCGAAGAATAAGATGCAGGTGTTTGAATTGAGTTTTGCGTTTCACTACCGATGGCAAACATACATAGAGATGCTGCAACTGCTGCCGCAGATCCAACACTTGAACCTTGTCCACGACCATACTCAATGCCATGTGGATTTTTAACAATGCCACCATTGCCACTGTAACCAGACGGCATGACATCAGAGACAAAATCTGCAAACTCTGTCAAATTTGTTTTACCCAACACAATCGCCCCGGCTGAACGTAAACGTTTGACCAGCGTTGCGTCACCATCAGGCTGAAAATTTCTTAAAGCTGCTGCACCAGCAGCTGCTTTCATGCCATCACCAGTCAAGATATTATCTTTTAGAAGAACGGGGATGCCGTGCAAAGCCTGAAGGTCTTCACCTCTGGCGATGGCTTCATCAGCCCTCTTCGCATCATCCATGGCTCGCAATGAAACTTCACGAACAGCATTAATTGCGGGGCCATTTTGACTAATGTCATTTATTCGAGATAAATACCAATTAACTGCATCAGTCACTGATAGGCGCCTCTCAACATACAGAGCACGCAACTCAGCAATCGATCCTCGCATCAAAACATTTTCAATATCTTTTGTCATCATGACATTCACTACCTTTTAATGATGGAAGTCATAGTCATTGATTAATTTCTTTAAAAGAAACGATCAAAGTAAATTCTTTCTTGAGGGACAGCGTGACTTTCTCTTAAAAAGTCCATCACTGCCTGAGTCATCATCGGTGGTCCTGCGATATAAAAATCTGAATTAGCATAATCAAGGCCTTCAAAACCATGCATGACTTCATGGATAAATCCTGTGCGACCTTGCCATGCATTCGTCGCATCAAGGCCTGCACCAGAGACACTTGGCACAAAATGAAGTTGCTGGTTAAATTCAGGCAACTGTTGCAGCATGGTCTCACCACAAATATCACGAGGCTCTCGACCGCCATAGAAGAAAGTCAAAGACTCTTCATCACCTTTTGATTTTTGTGACCAAGCACGGGCAATCGATAACATCGGCGCCAAACCAGAACCGCCAGCCACGCAAACAAGATCACGCTCACTTTCTGATCGGTAATACGCTTTTCCAAAGGGGCCATCTAGACCTATCTGATCGCCTAATGCCAAGGCATCAAATAACACCTGTGTACCAACACCTTGCGGTACTCGACGAATCATAAAAGACCAAACACCCTCATCATTGGGTAGATTCGACATTGAATAAGCACGTTCACCAGAAACACCTGGGAGTTGCAACATGGCATATTGCCCAGGAATAAAAGTGGCTGGAGATACTCCTTGAAATTGAAACTCACGTATGTCATGAGTTACATCTGTTACTTTTATTAGTTTTACTTTTAATCTTGTCGGAGAGAACTTGGCAGGAGCACCATCTTCTTGTCTAACTTTTATAACGCAATCGGTCAAAGGCATGCATTGACAGGCCAATTGACGACCTTTCTTTCGATCTCGCTCTGATAAGCCAGGAGCATTCTCTGATAAAACCTTGATCTCCCCAGAGAGCAATTCAAACTTGCAAGTACCGCACGAGCCCACATTGCATTCATAAGGCAAATTTAAATTGGCTCTGAGGCCAGCTCGCAATAGCGAGTCGTCAGACCCGCATTCAAAACTAACATCAGCATCGGCAATTCTGATGTGTGCCATTATGAGGAGCTCTTATCTAAATGAACGAAAACATCATCGCCGACCAAAATTGGCTGATAAGTTTTTAAATGAACGGAGCATGGCGCTGAAATAGCTTTACCAGTTGCAATCTCAAATGCACCCTGATGAAAAGGGCACTCAACCACACCATCTTCAATCTCACCCTCACACAAAGAAGCCTGACCGTGAGTACATGTGTCATCAGTCACAAAAATGTGACCTTCAATTTTAAAAACTGCTAATGGCGGTCTTTCTGGCAAATTAATTTGTAAGCCATTACCTTCAGCCACATCATTAACCTGACACAAACGAACGGCACCTTCTGTTTCTCCTAAATTACTTGCACTCATACTTCTTCCTAATTTCAAATAAAATAAAACTTACGGCAAGGTTTTCCAATCAACATCAAGTGGACTTAACAACTTGAGAGTTAAAGAAACATGTTGAAACTTCCACACACCATTGATTCTTTTGACGCGCGAAGTGTATGTACCACCCACCCAATGAGCTTTTGCTGCTTCTTGGTTTTCACTGACCCGAGCCAACTCCCAAAGATACCAATCACATGTGGCCTCATCACCTGACTCATCGATGGTGATTTTGGGAGAAATCATGTAATGCAAAGACCAATGAATAGCATTTTTAGCTATTTCAGATAAACCCTCAGCAATATTCTTAGCCCCAGAATATTGACCAAATCCATTGGCTTCCCAAATGGCATCTTCGGCAAAAAGTGAGCCCAGAATCACTGGGTCATTTTTAAGATCTGCGCCTTCAGCGTAGCGTGCGACCATGGTTCTGATCGCTTCCATGCTCTCTAACTTATCAAGGCGCTTTAACAGATTGGCATCAGACATTCTTTATCCCATCACTTTGAATAGTGTTATTTAAATTTGCTCAAACTCATCAAGCGCAATGGCGGATAGGCAATCACTGAAAAAATTAAAGCTGTGAAAAACTCAATTTTGATGATTGAATTTAGAACGTAATGGGCCAATATAAAACCAGCAGCGCAAACCAAAATGCCTGACCAGTTATATGCTTCAGTCTTATTGATGTTGATCTGTGCCTCATTCAACCTTGGATGCACAATAAAGTAATCAGCAATGATGATTCCCGAAATACAAGTGGTCAAAATGCCAAGAATGGTAATGAATGAATTAAACCAATCTAAAATGGACCCCAGCAACATCAAGATAGCAATCACGTTAGCCAAGATCACAAACATCAAGCGACCTGGTCTCCAATTTAAAGCTGCATCCATTAAATTAGTTAAAGAAAGCGATGCGCTATAAGTATTTAATACTTGGGCTTTGGCTTGAGCCAACAACATCAAAATAGCACCTAAGACGCCACCAAACACAATAAAGGCGGCAGCCACACTATCAGGACTCTCCAGCGCCATTTTTTGCGCTGCTTCCTGCGTCATGCCTGTACTCACATAATAGGTCACCAATTCACTCATGCCTGCATACATCACGGCACCACCGATGAATAACATGCCAATGTCCATGAAAGCATTACCTAAAAATGCAGCAATCGCCACATCTTTTGAGCGACGAGCATAACGACCTAAATCACCGTCAATCAGAGCCAAGGCACCTGCAGAACCAATCAAGATATTCACACAAAAAGCCAGCTTGTCACCCCATGTTGCAGCCTGCATTGCCGTTAGTACTTCCACTGGTAACTGTGATGTAAAGCTCGCTACATCACTAACAGAATAACTGGATGACCCTACGACGCCCCACATGATGTAAACCAATACAGCCAGAAACAAAACCACCAACCATGAAGAAACTTTTGTCACTAAACCAAAACCAAATGCGGTTAACAAGATCCAGCTCAATGTCAGCAAACCATAAATCAATATTTGCATTTGAAGAGAATCAGCCACACCAAAATAAAAGAGCAAGCCTTTATACAAAAGGACATTTTCCAAAGCAATAAAACCAATGATCATGAAGCCAAAAATAATGGCTGTGATCATGGAACCATTTTTCCCAAAGCCATGAATTCGAGACATCACCGTGCTAGATAATCCAGTTTTATAGGCGATATGCCCAACACCCCAACCCAACAGCGCACCAATCACCATCACAATGAAGCCACCCAATAATGCAATTGGCATACCTGCAACAAATGCGGTTAATGCTCCTACAAACAACTGAATTAAAGTTGTCACAATTCCGACTGTATTCCACGAAAGTTGCAACCAACCTTGCCTGTCAGAAGCCGGCACCATCTCCAGCGCGTGATCTTCAATGGATGCGGCAATGCTATTTGTTTCTGTCATTTTGAGCTCGCTTCTTGATTATTAGTTTCAAACAAGAACGGTATCGTTTTAGGATACCGTTCAAACCATACTTAACAAGTGATCAACCTCTAATATCACCATGCTCGGCAACGAATCGACTCTCATCAAAACTATGCGGTACCTTAGGATCACCTTTATAGAGTTCAATGTGTGGTGCTATTTCGGCCATTGACAATGCCAGAGTAAATAAGCGAAATGAATCAGCTGGTAATTCATTCAAAGGAAACTTATCTACATGCGCCAAAATTTCTTCTAAGCGAGGCAATATCGCATCATAAAATGCACGCAATTCACCGGTTGAAGAAGTGATGCGCTTTTTTTGACGTTCGTTTTGAGTTGCCAAAGCCCATTGCGGCACCAATGTCTCAAGTGTTTCAAATGATTTTGGCAAAGATGTTGCTGTTGTTGTTGAATTCATAATAGATTCCTGCTTATTTAGCGTGAATAAAATTTTCTAGGGTGTGATAACCATGGCGAATCAAAATTTCTTCATCTTGTAAGTGCATAAATTTCTTGGCACCAGACTCCATAGCAATTTGCGTATCTTCCATCGTGCCCGTATCTTCCAACCAAGCATTGCGCTGCAAGCATTGCGCAAACTCCAAGGCCCAACGTTGTGAGTTGTTTTTTGGCTCAGCCAGGTAATACTTACCTTCCCACAAAGTCTTACCAGGACCCATTGGCCAAAATTGGTGTGTGAACCAAATATTTTCAGCCACATGTACCAATAGATTTGGGAAGAGTACGGATAACTCAAAAGAGAAGTCTTCACGGCGCGATGGATTGATGCTTGGCGGCAACATGGTTGCGCCACGCTTAGAAACCAATGATGCAGCTGCTAATGAATTAGCGATTTTTGCAACAGGGGTTGGTTCATTTTTCAATGACAAGCAAATCGCAGTTGTGCGATGAGGCCCCATCAACTGAACATCAGACAATCCTGATGAAAAAGCATTAGGGAATGATCCTGCATGGATGGTTGATACGTGATACGCCTCAGCAAAAGCATCATGCGCCACCTTCCAATTGCAATCCAAATAGGTGTAATAGCTATAGCATTTTGATAATTTGTCATATGGGAAATTACTCAAATGCTCACCCATATCACCCAAATACTCTTTAAGTGGTGTTACTTCTGGAGAAGGATCTAAATTAACAAATATGAAACCTTCCCATATATCTGTGTGTACTTTTGTTAAATCATTTTCTTCACGAGTAAAACATGGGGAAAACTTCTCTTCTTCAGGCACATTAACTAAAGCACCTTCCGCGTCATAAACCCAGCCATGAAAACGACATGTAACAACTGCAGCCTTACTCTTACCAAATGTTTCTTCACCTGATTCAACAACCACTTTATTACCGCGATGTGAACAAGCGTTATGGAAGCCGCGAATTTTTTGATCTTTACCACGAATCAAAATAACAGACGTTTTTGCAAACGCTAACTTCTTAACCTTGTAGTCACCTACGTTTGGTATTTCTTCTACTCGACCAACTTTCAACCATGTTTTCATGAAAACTTTTTCGCGTTCAATTTCATAAAATTCAGGCGAGATACATGACTCAACCGGTATTGGACCGGTTCCTAATTCTGGGTATTTTTTAGCCCACTTTAACTCTGTTGGTGCGTTCATCATTTTCCTTTCAATGAAAAAAACTACTTCAAAATCTATCTATTAAAAATACTGTTAATTTGGCAGACCGTATTGCTCTCGAACCAAATGACCAATCCCTAACTTATCAATGATTGACATAGGACACATAAAAGTCACACGAACAACTCCTGGCAGACGGCTGATTTCAATTGATCCTGCAATCGTTGCACGATTTAAGATCTCATCACGAGGAATGCCAGTGATCTTGGCAGCACGATCCAAACCGACATGAGTGGCTTCGTTCAAAGTCCTGCCACTGCCAATAAAAGTAAGCGGTGCATTTACCTCAACATGCTTTTGACCATATTTTTTAGCCAATGCTTGTACAGCCTTTAACTGCTCCGCATTCATTGGCCTTGCCATTGGCGGCAAATCATCTAAACGCTGTAATAAGATGGGGCCGTCTAGCTCTAATTTTTTTATCACACTAACTTCTAGTGCTACTTCACCAGATACATCCGTAGCGTGGCCAGCAATTTCGCCGTTACCTTGCTGAGCATGCATATCACCCATATAAACACCAGCACCAGGCACCTTCACTGGACAAATCAATATGGCACCTTCGCGAACTGAATTGGTATCCATGTGACCATCTGTTTTGTGCTTATTCAATTCTTCTTGTGACATTGCATATTTATGAGGAGCATCTACCAAGAATGAACCAAAGTCACCTGCATTATGAGAATCAGGTAAATCTCTCGATGGAGTGGTTCCGATATTTCCTAAAAATGGTTGCATGTGTGCAGCTAAACCAGAAATATCTGAACGTGCCAACGACAAGATAGAGTGTTGCTCAGAATTATCCGGAATCAATGCATGTAATTTTGGAGATTCTGCCAAACGATTAGCAACGTCTTGATCCACTGTCAAAGAAACTTGATTGGCTTCATCTAAAACAATCACATAACCATTTGAAAACTTAAATGCGTTTACCTCAGCACCGCAGTTATCGCAATGAACTGCATCATCACCAATGCCCTCAATGTGGCTTGCAGGGCTCACCGTACCGCAACTATTACAAAGCTTAGCAACAAACGGATCACCAACATAGCGACCGTCAACAAACTCCATCACACCTGAAGATGTTGCCAAAGAGGTCACGCGCATGTGTTTAATTTTGATCGCTACTGCATCTCCAATCTCTGCACCCTCGACGGCCACAGGTTGAGACACTTCATGACCACCCTGAAACTTCGGTGTGATCATCGGACCCCAGCAGCCCGGAGGTGTTCCAGCTTTAATCACACCACCATTTTTGACTGGACCCAACATTTCATTACTAGGGCCTAATATTCCGCGTGTGTAGGTATTGACATCTACAACAGGCACAGCACTTTTACTAAGAACGCTCATCTCTGACTCCCACCGTAAAAAAGGTATTTCTGGGCAAAATATCCCGTTACACACATATTAGGTGTTAGTGCTAGAAAAAACAATGTAAATTACATTGTATTTTTACCTATTGACAAAAAAAATCTAATAGCTCTTTTTTTATATTTTTTTGGAAGTGAGCATAAAAAAAGGCTCGTTACTGAAATAACGAGCCTTTTTAATGACTTAGAAGAGCTGTGTGTTAACTGCGGGTTGTCATGACCCTTGCTGATTGGTCATACATCCCCACAAATAAGCCCATTATCTTGGTTGCAATCTTCACGTTTTCTTTAAATTGCTCCATTTCTTTCATCGGCTCCACAATCAACTCCTGACGCAACCTCACAAAGGCATCCACCACAAGCCTACCCTCAGCGGACACCTGATAATTAGTGCCCCGCGCAGATTTATCGTTTGCTTTTTCGATCAATCCTGTTTTTAAGAGTTTTCGAACGCTGTATTGAATATTAGCCAAATCATCACGATTCATGAATCGACTAATATCAGAAAGACTCTTGGGGCGGTCTAGAGTACCAATAATGTGCAAAATGATGTTGTCTTGACCATTAAAAGAACTATCCCCAATACTGGCGACCAAACCCATTAGATTATGGCGATCAAATGCCTGCGCAAGACAAATCAAAGTATGCTCAAACTCTGCCAAAAATCGTTCAGACTCAGTATGAGCCAGGTGCCAATGATCTAATTCGGTAGATTCACTGAGCTCTATTTTTTGTTTTTTCATATCGACAATCTAATTAAATACTTATAAAAAATTATTACTTCATTTTATATCGCTTAACTAAACTATCCGTAACATACATAAAGTCAGCTGGATCAACCGGGGCAAACCATTGCTTGAAACGAGTCATGGTCGACAAAGGCAAACGCATATCATTCAATAACTCATCCATTTGATGGATCGAAAATGGCACGATATTGGTACCTTTGGCATGCTTACCACCGGTACGTTTTTTCATCCAAGCCAACTTTTCAGTAATTTGTTGATTTTGAGTATCACGGCTTGGCAGCTGTAATTGGCCACCCAATAGATCTGCCAACCACATACCCGCAATTTCACAATTAAGCTGACTAAAAAATGAAGAGTTATAGCCAACAAATGCAAGTCTTGGCACATCTACGGGCAATATATTTCTATATAGACGGAAATCACCCTCTTCATTCGTAATCCTGCGTTGCAAAGATTGATTTAAAAATGGAACACTTTGTATCCAACCGGTTCCACAAATAATGATGTCAGCGTTCATCTTTTCACCCGTGCTGAGATGCGCTATTTTTTTACCATCAACGACTTCTAAGCGCTCAATGCTGGTTTTCTTGAATTGAATTTTTCCATTAACAATGTTTTCATAAAAACCTTCTGTCACCAAACTAATGCTGCTTGTCGCAATAGTTTCCAATGACGTCCCAGGATGCATGTCTAGTTCACGCAATTTACATTGCTTGGTCACAATCCACTGAACTGTATTCATCATGCTATTACGTATGGGTTTGCCAATGCCGTGTAAAAACTTCTCAATACCTTTAACGCGTATGTATTTAAATAAACCTTCACCACCGCGCGTTAAAAATAAATGTTTGTAATTTAGGACATTCATCAAATGTTTGGGAACTTTCCACATGAGATGGCGCGCAATCACCGCCATACTCTTGGCCGTCCCAACCAATGCTTGAGCAACATCACAGGAGGATTTTCCGTAGCCAATCACCAAAACATCTTTGTCTTTGGCATCACTCAAATGAGTGAATTCACTGGTATGGCATAGACGACCGCCTGCGGCAACATATTCTGCGGCGCCCGGATAATCAGGAATCATGGGTTTCGAGTAAATGCCATTGCAAATGATTAAATAATCAAAATGATGTGAACTCACTTCATTTGTTTTAACGTCACGTGTTGCAATCGTCCAAATATTTTTGTCTTCATCAAGATCTGCTGAAGTCACTTCTGTGCTGAGTTTTAAGTCTTCAACCAAATGAAAGTGCTTAGCGTAAGCTTCCAAATATTCTTGTACTTGAGCACCCGTTGGCCACTCGGGGTAATGATCTGGATAAGGAAAGTCTGACAAACAGTAAGTTGACTTAACGTTCTGAGTGGTCAAACCTGGATAACGACGTGAAGCACTCCAGACACCACCCACATCAGCTTCTTTATCAAAAACAGTGACCTGATACCCAAATGTTTTTAAGAGCTTAGCTGCGCTTAATCCGCCAAAACCTGCACCAATAATCGCAATATTCATTTTCATAGATGTCTTAATTTTTAAATGACAGAATAATCAAGCCATTAATTTAGGGATTGCTGGCTCATATGATTCAGGGCCCATGGCAGAGTAACCACCATCAACCGCATAATCAGCGCCAGTCACAAAACTAGCGTGATCAGAGCACAAGAACAAAACCACTTGAGCCACTTCATCAGGATCACCAACACGACGCAACATATGGAATGGTGCTGCAACTCTGTCAGTTTTGGCGCGATCACCACCTGACAACTGATTCATGATGGCTGACCATGTCCAGCCTGGAGATACGCTATTGACGCGAATATGATCTGGCGCCAAATCCATTGCCATATTTCTAGTTAATTGCGCTAAGGCTGCCTTACTGGTCGGATATAACCAGCGCCCAGTTTGGGCAACAGATGATGAAATACTTGTGAAGTTAACAACAGCACCACCGCCTGATTTTTTCATCCAAGGTAAGGCAGCTTTCACAAGCATGGCAGCACTGATTAAATTAACATTCATAGAAGTTAACCAATCACTGCGAGAGGCATTAATGCCATCATCGACATAAACGCACGCAGCATTCACAACAAAATCAATTCTCCCAAATTTTTTAGCAGATTCAGCGACACAAGCCTCTAACTGTCCATCATCGGAGATATCTGTTTGTCTAAACCAAGCACTTTTACCGCAAGCATCGGCGATTGCCTGCCCTCGCTCTGCATCAATATCTGCAATGGTCACTGTTGCACCTGCTTTTACAAATGCCTCTACCAAACCAGCGCCGATCAAAGTTGAACCTCCGGTCACAATTGCATGCTTGCCACTCAAACCTTTAAACATAAGTCCTCCATGATGGATAAGATGTTTCAATCAATGTTTTACATGACTCTGCACTGCTCATAACCCATGAAAATATTGGCAGAACAGTGCTTATTTATTTTTACCGGTTAATAGTAGGGCTAAATATAAAAAAATACAATGTAAATAACATTGTATTTTTACCAATTGACAAATTTAACTTAAGCTGGGTTTTGAGCAAAAAGGGCCCTCAAAAGATAAAAAGGTGGGGTTATTTCTAACCCCACCTTAAGATCTTTCTGATTAATCAGCTACTTAAACAGATTCTTCGAACTGAATGCCACGCTCTTTGGCCATGGTCATCGCCGTATCAAGAATCATGTCTTCCTGACCACCAATCATCTTCTTACGACCCAATTCGACCAAAATATCTCTGGCTGGCACACCAAAACGTTTACTTGCTCGCTCTGCATGCAATAAGAAAGTTGAATAGACACCAGCGAAACCCAATGTCAATGATGAGCGATCCACGCGCACCATGTGATCCATCATTGGCGTGATGAGTTCTTCAGCAATATCCATCAGCTTGAATAAATCACATCCTGTTTCAATACCCATGCGCTCGCAAACAGCCGCAAAGACTTCGAGCGGTGTATTGCCAGCACCTGCTCCCAAGCCTGCAATCGAGCCGTCAATGCGTGTGGCGCCCTCTTCAATCGCTGCGATTGAATTGGCAATACCCATGCCCAAGTTGTGATGACCGTGGAAACCAATTTCTGTTTCTGGCTTTAATACTTGACGCAATGCATGCACGCGTGCCTTCACTTCATTAGGCAACATAAAACCAGCAGAATCGGTGATGTAAACAGTTTGCGCACCGTAAGACTCCATCAACTTACCTTGCTGAGCCAAACCTTCAACGCTGTTCAAATGAGCCATCATCAAAAAGCCGGTTGTATCCATGCCCAATTTACGAGCATAAGCAATGTGCTGTGGCGAGGTGTCCGCTTCAGTACAGTGGGTCGCAATGTGAACGCTGCGTGCGCCACAATCATAAGCAGACTGCAACTCTCTCATGGTGCCCAAACCAGGAATTAGCAAAACTGATATTTTTGCTTTCTTCATTTTCGATGCCACTGAAGAGATGTACTCTTCATTGGTATGCATAGCAAAACCATGCTGCAATGAATTGCCACCCAAGCCAGCGCCATGCGTTACTTGGATATATGGCACGCCCGCATCATCCATGGCTATTGCGGCCTTAACCATTTGATCAACAGATATCTGCTCACGCTTGGCATGCATGCCATCACGCAAACACATGTCATGAAGAATAACTTTTTTGCCTTTGAGGTGATTATTATCAAACATGATTAAGCCTCCACTGCTTTGGTTGATTTGATTGCTTTTAAAGTCACTTTGCCAGACATAATGTTCTGCGCAAATAACTCAGCCGTTCTTGTGGCAGCGGCTGTCATGATGTCTAAGTTGCCAGCATACTTTGGCAAGTAATCACCCAAACCAGCCACTTCCATGAATACGGATACTTTTTTTCCATCAAAAACTGGGCCATTGACCAATTTATAACCAGGCACATATTTTTGAACTTCTTCAATCATGCGCAAAATAGATGCTTTGATTTCATCTTTCTTAGGCTCATCTTCTGTTAAACAATAAATCGTATTGCGCATGATCATTGGAGGATCCGCTGGATTAATGATTGCCAGAGCTTTACCTTTTACAGAGCCACCCACTTTGCACACCGCATCAGATGTTGTGTAAGTGAATTCATCTAAATTGGCACGCGTACCAGGACCAATTGATTTCGATGCCAAACTGGCCACAATCTCGGCATAAGGAACTGCTTGTACGCGAGAAACAGCATGAACAATAGGAATCGTCGCCTGACCTGCACATGAAATCATGTTCACGTTCATTTCACCGCTGGCAGCATGTTGTTCAATATTCACTGTTGGACAACACAAAGGACCAATCGCCGCAGGCGTTAAGTCAATCATCAAGACACCCAACTCATTTAACTTGCGTGAGTTCTCAGCATGCACATAAGCAGAAGTGGCATCAAAGGCGATCTGAATACCATCACTCAAAACGTGAGGTAACAAACCATCAACACCTTCCGCCGTTGTCTTAAGACCCATATCGCGTGCACGAGCCAAACCTTCGGATTCAGGATCAATGCCCACCATCCAAACTGGTTCTAAAAACTCACTGCGTTTTAGCTTGTAAATAAGATCTGTACCAATATTTCCAGAACCTATCAATGCGCATTTAATCTTTGCCATCTTCTTTATCCTTTACCCTTTATAGATTGAAACTCTAGCTTGTATTGCTGTTGTTATATGTCACTTAAGCGACAAATGTCATCGACACCTGTCCTAATATTTGAAATTCTGCCGTGATTGCATCCCCCGCTTGAACTGGGATTGCTTCAGTGATGCCACCGCTCATGACAAAACTACCTGCTGGCAACATTTCATCTTGCTCAGCCAAGATGTTGACCAACATCGCAATCGCCTCAGCTGGGTGACCTAAAACTGCTGAAGATTCACCAGAGGCAACTACTTCACCATTCTTCTTCATCACCACCCCCACCTTGGTGAGGTCAAGATCCTTCGGATTTAAACGCACTTTCCCAGTGACATACCTTGCTGATGAACCGTTATCAGCAACAACACTGGCCAAATCAAATTTAAACCCAGAAAATCTAGAATCAATGATTTCAACGGCTGGTAAAACATAATCAGTGGCATCCAACACATCTTGTAATGTGCAATCAGGGCCCTGAAGATCTTTTTTTGTCACAAACGCCACTTCACATTCAACACGCGGATGAACCATCTCAGAAGTTTTAATGCCAATGCTCTCTGTGCGGGCCATCTTATCGGTTAAAAAACCAATCGATGGAACGTGCACACCCATTTGTTCCATCTTGGCTCGAGAAGTTAAGCCAGCTTTCCAGCCTGCCAACTGATGACCTTTTGCCAAATAACGTTTTCTCAATTCTGCTTGAACCGCATAACCATCATTGATCGTCATACTTGGATAATCATCCGTCAATTTGTGAATCGCGTACGCGCCCTCTTGGGCAGCTTCAACACGATCACATAGCAACCGAATATCCTCTTGTTTGATTGTGAGTTCTAATGCCATTTTGATTCTTTCTAAAATTATTAGTCAATCACCAGTTAGTTCATCAAAGCTTGATGCAAATATTGCGTGTTTCTGTGTAGAACTCAAGCGAGTGCACACCACCTTCACGACCAATGCCTGATTGCTTAGATCCACCAAACGCAGTTCTCAAATCTCTCAAGAACCAGCTATTGACCCACGTAATGCCCACATCAATTTTGGCAGCCACTGTGTGCGCTCTGGCTAAGTTGGTAGTCCAAATGGTGGTTGATAAACCATATTGAGTGTCATTGGCCAATTTGATCACTTCTTCATCTGTATCAAATGGGCGAATATGACAGCATGGTCCAAAAATTTCTTCTTGCACCACTGATGCTGTTTCTGGCAAACCAGTCCAAATGGTCGGTTGTATCCAATGACCATCTTTTAAGTCATCTGGCATATTGGGCACACCACCACCTGTGACAACCGTGGCACCTTCATCAACAGCTTTCTTGTAATAAGACATCACTTTTTGTTTGTGTTCAGCCGAAATCAATGGACCGTAATCTGAACCGTGATCTTCTGGACGACCATATTTAACAGCTTCAGCTTTGGCTTTCAATGCTGCAACAAATTTGTCAAAAATTGGGCGCTCAACATAAACGCGCTCTGTACCCAAGCACACTTGCCCTGAATTTAAAAATACTGAACGGAAAATACCGTTCACAGCGTCATCAAAGTTTGCATCGGCAAAAACCACACCCGCATTCTTACCACCTAGCTCAAATGAAATATCGCGCATACCTTCAGCGGCTGCTTTCATGATGGCTGTGCCTGTGCGTGTTTCACCTGTGAAGGTAATCGCATCGACCATTGGGTGGTGCGTTAAGAACTCACCTGCTGAATCAGGACCGAAACCATTCACCACGTTGAAGACCCCTTTAGGCATCCCCACTGCATTCATCACCTCGCCCAACAGAGCAGTGGTCATCGGTGTTTCTTCAGAAGGCTTCACAACCACTGTGTTACCGCAGGCCAATGCAGGGCCCACCTTCCATGTCATCAACATGAATGGTGCATTCCATGGTGAAATCACACCCACCACCCCCTTAGGATTGCGCACAGCGTAATTGACAGCGCCGCGTCCATCAGGCGTGGCCATGGTGAAAGATTCAGCTGCGACGTTTTTTACAACATCAGCAAATACTTTGAAGTTGGCAGCACCGCGTGGAATGAACACATGACGCATGACATGATTAGGCTGGCCTGTATCTGCCATTTCAGCTGCCACAAAATCTTCAAAACGACGTGTGATTTCATTTGCAACGGCATAAAGCATTTCAACGCGTTGATCAACGGTCATCTTGCCCCATTCGCCATTAAGCGCTGTGTGAGCAGCCTTTACAGCAGCATCCACATCTGCTTGACTGGCTTCAGCGATTTGTGCAATGACTTGGTTATTGACTGGTGAGCGCTTATCAAAAAACTTATTGGCGCTGCCAATGACAAACTCACCATTAATAAAATTTTTAATTTGTTGCATAAATTCCTCTTAATAATTTATTTTTTAAGTAATTTTTAAGCTTGGGCCAAAGCTTCTTTGCCACTAAAGACGCTCTCAGGAAGATTTTCAAATAACTCATAAGTAATGCTGATGTGCTCAGCCAAAATCTCTGAACACAAAGGAATATTTCTTGCCAAGGCGGCATCCTTCAGAGCCTCATGTTCTGCATGTAAATCTCTCTTGAGATTGGTGCCAAACTTAATACCCAAGGAACGATAGCGCTCTGATTGATGGTACAAAATACCGATAAATTGCAACAACCACTTGGATTTACATGCTGAAACCGTTGATGCATGAAATTCGGCATTGCGCTCTTCCCATAAAGAAAACTGTGCATTACGTTGCTCAATGTCTTCAAGGGCTAATTTTTTCTCCGCCAATGCTAAGCGGTGGTAAGAAGCCATAACATCGGCCTCCCACCTATCATCACCATTTTTGATTGATTCTGTTAAGGCTTGTATTTCTAATGTCACTCTCAATTGAGTGATTTCTTTAAAGTCTTTGATCGACATCGGTGAAACAAAAAATCCTTTTTGTCCCTCTGCGTACACCAAGCTGTCGGCCACCAAAAGGGCCAAGGCCTCACGCAAAGTTCCACCACTCACCTGGTAAACATCTTTTAAATGCTCCACCTTCAACTTGCTTGAAGGCGTGTAAGCACCCTTGATGATGTCCCCTCTTAGCGCAAGATAGGCGGCCTCAACCAATGTTTTAGGCTCTATACCGTCACCATAGAAAGCCTTTGAAACTAATCTCATTTATCACTTTCTGCCAATACTTGGCACTTTCCTGCTATTTGTAAAACTTTTGGGTTCAAGTGATTTATTTCACCTAGAGCTCAAAATTTATATTAATATTGTACATAAATATCGAGATTTACGCTGAATATTGATAAAAAATATCCTTTTTTAACTATTAGTTACCCAATCTCCAAAAAAACGCAAGAAATTCAATTATTTAGAAAAGAGCGCATGATGAAAAAAATCCGCAGCATACTGATCGCCAATCGATCCGAAATCGCCATTCGCGTGATGAGAGCATCTAATGAGTTGGGCATCAGAACCGTTGGTATTTATGCCAATGAAGATCGTTTTGCCCTTCATCGCTTTAAAGCTGATGAGAGTTATTTGGTTGGCGAAGGAAAAAAGCCCATATCAGCATACTTGGATATTGAAGATATTTTGCGCATTGCTAAAAAAGCAAATGTGGATGCGATTCACCCAGGCTATGGTTTTCTATCTGAAAACCCTGACTTTGCAGAAGCTTGTAGAAAAAATGACATCATCTTTATCGGCCCAGATCCAAAGGTGATGCGCACCCTTGGCAATAAAGTCGATGCGCGCAATGCCGCAGTGGCTGCCGGCGTTGCTGTCATGCCAGCAACCAAACCATTACCGCAAGACTTGAATGAAGCAAAAAAAATGGCCCTTGCTGTAGGTTATCCACTGATGCTAAAAGCCAGTTGGGGCGGTGGTGGTCGTGGCATGCGCGTCATTGAAGATGAAACATCTTTAGAAGCAGAATTACCTGTTGCCAGAAGAGAAGCTTTAGCTGCATTTGGTAATGATGAAGTTTATTTGGAGAAATTGGTCAGAAATGCGCGACATGTAGAAGTTCAAATTATTGGCGATCAACATGGACAAGTTGTTCATCTATTTGAACGCGATTGTTCAGTGCAGCGTCGAAATCAAAAAGTAGTTGAGCGCGCTCCAGCACCTTACCTTGATGATGTGCAAAGAAAAATGCTTTGTGATTCTGCGATTCGCTTGATGCAAGCAGTTCATTACACACACGCAGGCACCGTTGAATTTTTAATGGATGGTGACACTGGTGAGTTTTACTTCATTGAAGTCAATCCACGCATTCAAGTTGAACATACAGTGACAGAACAAGTGACTGGCATTGACATTGTTAAAGCTCAAATTCACATCAGTGAAGGGGCCAAAATTGGAACACCAGAATCAGGCATTCCTACTCAAGAAAATATCAAGCTGAACGGGCATGCACTGCAGTGTCGCGTCACAACAGAAGATCCA
>Ga0255123_1000213_pt1 | contig 17540 bp, 28 predicted proteins | sample Law_Cont_RepA_8d_FD_188585 | JGI IMG/M metagenome (GOLD analysis project Ga0255123, IMG submission 188585) | Freshwater microbial communities from St. Lawrence River, New York, United States - Law_Cont_RepA_8d | ecosystem: Environmental > Aquatic > Freshwater > River | place: USA: New York...
CACACCCGACAAGATTGTTCGCAAGATTTACTCGGACGCTCAAGAAGCGGGGATGATTTCTTAAGGATACACAATGACATCCATATGGGGTCCACTGGGATGGTTAACCCTTCATTCGACTGCATGTGCCTATTCTGAAAACCCGACAACCGCTGAACGAGAGCTGATGACGTCGTGGCTTGACTTGTTTCGCGACTCGATTACATGTCCGAGTTGTAAAGAACACTTCACAACCTTATTGAACAACTATCGGATTCACTTCCCGGGAATGTTGAACTCTCGGCAAGACTTTGCAATCTTCACCTTTCGAGCCCACAATGCAGTGAACCGACGCATTCACAAACCGATTTATTCATCCATGGAGGAGTGTCTTGCGACACTTCGTAACGTTGTGAAGACTCGTCATGCACGCGAATATCGTAATACATACCTTGCTCATATTACTCGTCATTGGAAGGTCGTTCAGGATATCAATGGGATTGTCGTTCTCAAGAAGATTCAAGAAATGAAACGTATTGAAACCGAGTATGTCAGTCAACGCGATACGAACTTTGAAGTTCAACTCCGACCCGAGATCGTGGTACTTCCACAAGATGCATTGGAACGAACTAACGAAACCCAAGTTCAGCGTCCTATCTTTCTAGGCAAAACAGGAAGTGCAGGATTCAAACTCACAGCCAATGGATTTCGCTTACGGAGGTAAGTGTGCCGTGAGGCAACGACACCCACGGGTCACATTCCCACGCAAAACGACGCAACCAAGGATGGCGAGACTCTTTCTCTTCATCGTAGAGTTCATCTGGAAACACTGGAGTTAAACCTGCTTTGAGTAAACTGGCTTCAGGTAAAATAAACCGCAACTGATCCTCCACTGTCATGGTTGGAGTTGGATGCTCCCAGGTAAACTCAGTAGGGCGTTCAAAGTCGTCCAAGGTTTGAAGCAGAGGTGCTTCTGGATAGGGATACACCCATTCCCAGTCCAGAACCTCGGAGGTCGTGAAATAATGATGGGTCCACTCGAAGGTCTTCCAAAACGCTCGACACACAGGTTCCCAATCCAAGACTCCATCCATTAAGTGAACGGACATGCGTTGTTCCAGTGCGTGTCCATCGGGTGACAAGATGTGTCGATTCACACCCTTTGCGCACTTCACGAGGGTTTTCAGTTCATCCTTGTCGGCATCGTTACGGTCTGCGTAATGAAGCGCACGAGTGTATCCGTTCTCGCGTAACGAAAACATCGCTAGATTCGGCATGAAATCATTGCCAAAGCACATGACACTCAGTTTGATGAAGACATCCTTCTCCACCGGCAACACCTTTTCCAGTTCACGAATCGACAGTAACGTTTGTCCACCCTCTTCGGATTCACGAAAGAGATGAATGTCACCCAAATGACTTTGTGCTAACGCAATCAAGACCAAGTCGGCATCCAATCCATAGATACACACAGACGAAGGAGGTTGAGTGCGTAACCATTGAAAGACCTTGTGTTCTCCTTCACCAGGTTCCAAAGTATCCGACACAATCACTTCGGGAAACACAAATCGCAGTGCTTGTGCCAACTTTTTCATAAAAGGAGTTCCAGGGGAAATCTGATGTTTATCAAAGTCACCTGGCTCTCCGTTTCGCATACGACGATAGCGTTGTTGAACCATCTTTGCATACGGGACTAATCCATCGAATGCAATGTAGACTTGTTTTGCTTCCACGGTCTTCATCAGCTCATGAAACGCAACTACGATACTCCCGATGGGGTTCTCGGCTTTGAGTGCGTGGTGAATGAAGCAGTTGAAATCAATAGCAAAAAGGTCGACCTTATATCCACTGACCAGACGGCGTTGAATGTGTTTATGCACCCGTAACAGTGACGCCACATAATACGGGATTCCCATTACTTTAATCTTCCAATGTGCCTGTAAAGCAGTAGAACAAGTAGGTTTCATCGTAAGGGTCAGGGTCGTCGTAGTCAGGGTCATCGTAGGCTTCGTCCAACATCTTCTTTTGTTTCGCTCTGAACTTGGTCAAGATGTATCGGATACGTCGTTTATCTCGGTGTGTGAGTTTAGGAAACCGCTTCTTAAAGTCAAGTATTCGTTGTAGTTGTAAAGCAGAGGGACAATCAAGGTCATCGACATTGATTTCAGGTTTGGGGGTTGAATCCATCGGGGCAGGTCTCGGGATTATTTCCTGAGAACATTCTGTTTTGGGAAGATAAATGACTACCTGGCTCGTCTTACTTGCGTTTGTTGTCTTCTTTATGTATTTGTGGTACACCCTTCCAAGTGGCGAAGAGAAGCCCGGGTGTAACACGTGTCCGAAGAAGAAACTCCTGTAAGATACAAATGAAGTTTCCCAAGTGGAGTGGATACCTCGTCGTAGCAGTCCTTGCACTCATAGTCTTCTTCATGGCGGGTAAAGCCGTAAGCCCTTCCTGTCCTGGGTCCTATGTTTGGTGTCCAGGTGTAGGGTGTGTGTCTGGACCCGATAAGTGTGTTCCGGGCAACCGCGGAGGCCCTTCTGCGGTTTTTTCCAAGGAGGGTTTTGTCAATAAACAATGCCCCGACAAAACTCGAACCGATGGACCCTGCCTCATGGAGTTCTAAAGATTTTCCATTCCTAATAATAAAATGTCCTATACATATTTGCTCACCACTGCGATTCTCTTCTTCGTCTTGACCCCAGGTATTTTGCTTTCACTACCACCAGGTTCAAGTTTCACCATCCAGGCTGCCACACATGCTATTGTGTTTGCGATAGTCCACCAGTTCATTCAACATGGACTGCTCAAGCAATAAACTCTCTTAACAGTATAAATGCCTACTTTGGAATCAAGACTTGAAAAAGCCAAGAAGGCGGTTGAAGTTGCGAAAGAAAAGTATGAAAAAGCCAAACCTACCGAGGCTCAATTCAAGGAGTTAGGGTATGGTCATATGAATGACAAAAACATTGAGGAGTGGGTTAGACAAAATCGTGCAAGCAAGAAATACAGGGAAAAACGAGCAATCCCTGCAATCAATGCCTTGAAAGCGTTGGAAACAGCTGAATCAAAACTTCGATTTTTGCAAGACAAGGTTAAGAAGGGCGGTCGAACTCGTCGTGCAAAGCGAGGCTCCAAGAAAACTCTCCGCAGACTATAAATGAAGAAGTGGTTAGACGCGTTGTATACAAAACTTGAAGCTAAAGAGAAAACTCTTGCACGTGAGAAGGAAAAGGGTTATAATACGAACGACACAGAAAATGACATCAAAACTCATAAAACAAAGATGGTAGACACGATTCTTGAGAAGGGGAAAAAGATAGATGAGAAAGTGACAAAGTTGATGAAAAGCGGCAAGCTTGACGAAGCACGTGCGTTAAAGAAGGAGGCATATGAATTGAAGAACATAGCTACACGGATCAATTCAAGTAGGGGTGGAACTCGTCGTTCAAAGCAACGCAGGGGAACGCGTAAAAACGGATTCTAATCGGTCAGGGATCTAGACTTCCCCCTCCAAACAAAATGTCTATCACCTTCACCTATCAATCCTTCACACACACTCTGACCTACGATACTTTCTGTAAAAAACACATGATACAGAGAGTAGCGTGGTCCGAAACCAACGAAGAGTTCAAACTACGATGCGAAAACGCGTGGTCTAAACTCTCCAAACTCTGCAACAATACCTTCGAGTTCGAGCACATACAACTCTTACACAATCAACCATGCAAAGAGGATATCGTCTATGCAGTCGAAGAGCTTGTCGAAGACCTATGTCACACCGTCGAAGACCGCGACTACCAATGTTTACCTCCGTCGTGCCTCGGTTGTCAACACAACTCACTCGGACAGCGAGCCCACATGGAACCTGGTGGATGCTTATCAGAGAGTTATCACTGTGCATTCGCAGACTGTCCTACCTGCGACCCTGTTCACCGCAACACTCTACCTGGCGAATGCAAGACAGCCCAATGCGACGACTGTGGCGACTTGTTCCAGATCGAAGACATGGATTCCTTCGATGGCGTATGCTTACCCTGTTCAATGAAAACACTCATCACCAATGAAAAAAAGTGCTACTGCGGCTCAGAGACGCTCATGACACGAAAGGAATGCGAAGACTGCTACTACGCAAAGTTTGCAATCAAGCCGAAAACCGCTGAGCCAACTGACAAACCAATGGGTGATGATTAAAGTCATACAAGTCGGACCATGCCAAATACTCTCTAAACTCTCGCTCGGGTTTGAAGAATGGAAAGGTAGGATAGCAGTTTTTCAGTCCTGTGAACGCTTGTGCGATCGGTGGAAGGTTATTTTGCTGAAAGATTTGGATGAACTCGTTGACTCGTGCACGTCGTTGAGGTTCGGGTAACGAATCGATATGTTTGCGGAGTATGTCCATACTTCATGAAGGTCCGTGTTCATTAAAACGGATTGTATAAGTCCAATAGTCTAGGATTCCCCCCCAACTATACAATGGAAGACTGCTCAATTTGCTTCGAAACCATTACTGCCTCTACAGGCCATTGCACCTTAGGGTGCGCACATACCTTCCATACTGCATGCATTGGTCGATGGACAACCCAGACCACTGCATCCTGCCCCTTATGCCGCAAACAACTCGGCGAGACTGAACTTGTATCGAAACCTATTCCAGACGACTTTCCAGTGAGACAGAATACAGACACCGGACAACTAGACCAATATATCAGCCAATGGATTCATAGACCTCACGTCGTGCAAATCGATGCTCGTCCAGGTCGGCGTATGACAATCTTTCATGGCGAAAGCTCGCCACGCATCCACATTGGAAACGGCATTTCAGTCTTGGAAAGCGATGTAGATGAAGTCATGAGCTTTGCACGCGTGAGTCGTAGTTCCGCAATAGTAGCTCTTCGTGAGAATGAAGGAAATGTATCTGAAGCCCTCTACGACTTAGACCACGCATCCTCAGTGGAGGAGGAACCTGAACCTCCTCAACGTTCACCGTTGGAACCGACGGACGACATGTTTACTGCATGGGCATTGGAACGACTGTTCACCAAGGGCACAATCATCATCCGAAACTACCATCGATTCGGAAGTATTAAAGACCTTGAGGAACGTCAAGGAGTCATGACCTTTCGCCATGGATTCTGGATTCATCCTGAGTACAACGACATCGTCACAATCAGAAGGTCGAGGTCGTTCTAAAAACGGATTTAGAACCTTCTAGCTAGGTTTTTCCATAGAAGATGGAGTGGAATGAGACCTTTGGAAAACTTAAGAGTGAGTACAATAGTGAACTAAGATATATCTACGATACCTATCCCATAGAAATAGAGAACAATGTTTCATATTCGATTCCAACAGATGAAGACATGAATGTGTTTGGTCCTTTTGATCACGTTCGTCCACTTGATACTGGTCTTCTTCCATTGGACCTCCTTCAAGGAGAATACTATGTATCGGTGAGGTTCAAAATGAACGATGATACAACGTGGTTTCCAAACGGCTTTTATCCCCTCAACTTCATTAAGTACATACTGCTATGTGGTTACATTATAATGTCAGACATCCATTATGTGATTGTTGCAAACAAGCATATTACTTCCAATCTCCTCGGTAGTTATGTTACTGATAAAGATGAGTTTAAACGTAACATCAAAGAGGATGTTCGAACTCATACAGAAAGAGGGTATCTACCTTTACAACGACATCTAGTCTGTCAACAACTCATTGAAAACGATCAACAGAATGTTAGTGTCTCTTTTAGTCAAACAAGCAGACCTATATATAGACTGATTCGTTCACCTATCACATACATCAAGGACACCGAAACAGAACGCTATAAGCAAGTATTACAAACTCAGAACGCCCTTGTTCGAGGAATGCCGGGATGTGGAAAGTCGACTGAACTGCTTGAAATCGTAAATCAGAATCCACATAGCAATACACTGGTAACTGCATTAACTCATGCCGCAACTGAAAACCTGCGTGCTCGGGGTATATTATACGCAAACCCATGTACATTTACTAGTGCAGTCTGGGACCCAGAGTTATGTAGTTCACACTATGAAAATCTTGGAAAGTACGATCTAGTTATTCTCGAAGAGTTCACAATGCTCCCACCTTCATACATGAACATGCTCATCAAGGCCTGGGAAACATTTGGGTTTAGAGTTATATGCTTTGGAGATCCAGATCAGTGCCCTGCCCCTACAGATGATTGGATACATTATCATACAAACCCATTGTTCCTAGAAATGTGTGGTAATACGATTATTGAGATGCAATACAAAGAAGGATTTTCTAGATACGACAGACCTCTCTATAATGCACTGCTTAACTTTAAGAACACTGGTAGACTATCCGCTTGGCAACATCAAGCACCGATTCCATTGGTATGGAAACACATCACATTCACAAATCGTTTGAGAAGTGTTCTTAATGCAGAGTGTTTTGAGCGATGGGTAAGTGAACATAAAGCCGAGGTAGTGAATATTGATAAGTTTCCTGTGTGTATTGGATTACCTGTAATGGCCTATAAGGGTACGGATAAATGGAACGATATCTACAAGACGCAGACATGGATCATTGAAGCTATCGATATCAATGAAGAAATCATTACATTGAAGAAGGGTAATAGGGTAGTTTCTCTACGATGGGAAGACTTCTGTGCAATCTTTGACTACTCCTTTGCGATTACAGCTCATAAGAGTCAAGGTATTACGATTCATGAAGATTTCGTTATTCATGAAACACACATAATGTCTTGGGAGATCGCTTACACAGCTGTATCACGAGGGGTTGCTCTATCAAAGATTTACATTGAAGATGTTTCGAATGGAAAGATAAAACGAGCCGAACGTAAACAACCTTCAATTGAGATAAAACAACTCTAAAACGGATTCCAACCCACCTGAAACCCTTTTTTCATGGCTCACCTCTTACAGAAATACCTTGCAGAGAATTGTTATGGTGTTACCCAAAACAACCACTACACCTACTGGGTTCCGTACTCAATCTTCAACGAACTCCCTATCAAGCGATGGAAACACAATCGACCACCGGACACACAGCGTATTGCTGAAATCCGTGCATTCATGGACCAGTCCAAACGCATGGATGGTATGCTCTACCTTGCATGCATCAATAAAGAACTGGTATGCTACGAATCCAATCATCGTCGTGAGGCGTTAGTTGGACTTGAAGGCATGCATCCCATTCTCGTCGACATTCTATGGGACGCGACCGACGAGAGTGTGAAAGCCGAGTTCCTTCGACTGAATAAAGCTGTCTCTGTACCTGAACTCTATGTGTCGGAAGAGACTGGGATTGACACAGGTGACTTGATTGAAATGCGGAACGCCTTCTGTGCAAAGTTCAAACTCGCCAAAGTCAGTACAGGACGACCCAATGCACCGAACTTCAACTCGGATATGATTCTTGACGAGTTTCATCGTCTGATGAAAGAGACCAAGTTAACACCCAACGACTTGTGGGATAGACTCATACACCTCAATCAACAGATGTCGACTCGTGACCGCACAAAGCTCACACCCAAAGTGATTGAAAAATGTGAACGGTCTGGACTTTGGTTGTTCGCATGGAGCCGTCGACTTAACGCGAGCGAGTTAGTTTAGACTTACGAGTGCTTCGACGCTTTTTACTCTTTCGTGTCGTCTTACGACCTCTACCTTTTGGTTGAACATCTAAAAACCTACGAATATGATCCACTGGACCCGTTCCTGGAGTAGAAGACTGACCTGTCTTTTCTTCATAGACATCGCGAATTGCCTGATCGGTTGCCTTTTTTCCAGTTGCTTCAGCCATCATAAATCGTCGAAAAAACTCACCACATGTTTCACCAGGATTTGGTTGAACTTTAAGCTTTGGGCAGTTTGCAAATACGTAATCTGCAGGTGCATTCTTAATTCCTTCTGGACAAAGTCCTGTAATAGTAGTAAGATTTGGATTATTATGACATCTAAATGATCGAAGTCCTTCAGGAAGAGCTGGTAATGTAGTTAGTTCTTCATTTTGTGAAATCTGAAGAAAACTAAGTTCTTTAGGAAAGGGTGGTAATGAATGAAAACTGAGTCCATGAAAATATAAACTTCCTATAACTGGTCTAAAGTTTTTAAGGGTTATATTAACTAAGTGAGTATCGCGTCCGTAGTCAGGAGTTGTCATTATTAAGAGTGCTTATTTTTTTAGAAAACGGAAGCTCCTACTTCTAGTATTCCTTTTTCTATACAATGAACCCCATTGACACTGAACTCACACAACTCTATGCACGCATCGCAGAACTCGAAGAGTTCAAACACGCTCACCCTACGGATAGGGAGAACAAACCCTGGACGATTGCAGAAGAACGAACACTCATCCGTTATCTACGACGAGGAGAGGCATCGTTTCTCGAGGTTGCCGACAAACTCAAACGCTCGGAAAGTGCAGTCCTCTGGCGTGTCGAGAAACTCGTTACCGACCACGTACATGAAGATGGACCGGATGTGGGTGAAGTCTGTGAATGGTTGATGCCACACATTCCAATTGAACTCTGGATGAGGGAGCGAGCTAAACTGTTGTAAAAACGGACGGTAATCGCCCCAACCTACTCTTTTTTCAATGGCTTCAAATCCTTACCTAGTGGCATCCAGTCTAGTATTGTCGTTTCCTGCTATAGCACTTCTATACAAACGTGAAGTTCTTGCAGGTTTGTGGTGTATGTCCTTGTGTGTAACATCCACTCTCTGGCACGCTACTAAACCTAGATATCCATCTCTTCTCACTGTAGACCTATTCCTTGTGTACATGAATATGACCATTGCATCGTTCATGAGTTTTCGAGGACTTCCATACTCCTTGGCTCCTCTTTCACTCTTAGTGGTCACTGGAAATGTGTTATATCACTTTGGACGATACTATCGTTGTTTCGCATGGGATTCAGACTGCACAGTTGCAACTCGATGGCACATGATACTCCACATGATCCCTTCCTTTGGGTATCTATGGATTATCGCGTTATCCAAGCCGTAAAAACGGAAATCCTCCCAACAAATGTCTGAAAGGTATAATGCCTCGCTTCGTTCGCATCCACCAACAAGTCTTCCACATTCCTTCCCTCGCCAACGTCAGTATGGGTACGTCCTGGACTGGACAACCTATCTTGACGTTCTACTACCACAACCAATACAATCACACGATTTGGTATCCCTGGGGCAAATGGGACGAGTGTGAACAAGACATGATTCAAGTCAAGACTGCTATGATGGAAGTTGAACATGTGTTGACGAATGTGTTTCTGACCGAACCTAAACCAGCCGAAGTCATCTTAAAGACAGAAAGTCTACGTGTCGACACCGCACCCATAGAATGAAAAACATATCGATAGATACGTAATGATACGGACCTTTTTGTTTGTAGTCTTGGTGACACTTGGACTATCAATGATTCAAAACCGTTCAAACTTTCCTACAATCATCGTAGTTCCACTCTTGACTGCACTGCTTACAAAATACACACTAGGTGATTGGGATACTGGGTTTAGATGGACATCGAATGATGTTTGGTTTTTTGGAACTGTCTTGGCTACGAGTTATGTGACTCTTTACTTAAAACGGAATCACTTTGAATAAATCCATGAAGTCTAATGGAACCCTGTAAACAGTGCTTAGCCCTCATTTACGATGTTCTCCAACATCCCTACTCCCAAGACGCCTTTGGTGCACCCTTCATGCGTCAACGTCGTATTGAACACCTTCTTCCCGAACTCACGATTGAAGTCTATCGTATGCTTCACGAACGCGTTCTCTCTCCCAAATCCAATTCTGTTCCAGTGTTGATGTGTTACGAAGCAGGACTCGCACCTCATATGCTATGCCAGTACTGGTTCTATGAAAAGCTCCAACATCTTCGCAACCTCCGCGTGATTCATCGAGAGCACTCCAGGTAAAAACGGATTTATTTTTGCCTGGTCGTTTAGACCTCCCCCTAAAAATGCAGCTCCCTCAACGACATGGAAAGAAATGGTATGACGGTGAATCCCACTACATCCTACTACGAGTTAAACAAGGAATACCCCCCTCTAAAATAGCCAAAGAAGTGAGTCGAACTACGAACGGTATTACTGCACAACTGAAGCGACTAGAACTATCCAAACTTATCCAAGAAGTTGCAAGTCTTCGTTCAAGAATCGAAGTCCTTGAACGAAGGAACAAACCGGTTGGAAGTGGACTCAATGCGATTCGTGCGGTCCGTGCTGGAGATGAGTATTTAAACTGACCTCCCACTCCAGGTAGTTGAGTTTTTACATTACTGGAGGAAGACCCATCTCCTCTCGTTTTTTAAGTTCCTTTGCTACTTCCCTCTCACGTTTTCGTTGCGCCTTCTCCTCATCCGTCATCTTCGTGCGTGTTGTTTTCATTGGTTCCGCAACCGCCTTGACACTCTTCACCTTGCGAGTCTTCTTCGGAGCCGAAGTCGGTTTTGCCTTGACAGTTTTTGCAGCATTCAACTTCTCTTTAAGGGTCTTGATCTCAAACTCCAATGTCTCAATCTTCTTTCCAAGCCCTGTGGCTGTCTTACAGAAGTCATCAACCCTTGCACGCAGTGACATTTACTTATTGCTGCGACGAGTTTTACGCGCCTTTTTGCTTCGTGACTTACTACGCTTGGACTTCTTGGTGCGACTGCGTTTACTGCCCTTCTGACAGTATTCTTTACCCTTATTTTTGCAGTTAAAATTATGAGTGATGATGCGTGCCGATCCGCCTTCTACGGCTTTACATTCCGGACACACGTATTGTTTTTTCTCGTTCTCGTCTGCTACGAAGCAAATAGAACTAGGAACGGCGACAGGAGTATTAACGATGGGCTGACGGGCAGCTTTCTTCGCGGCTATATCTTTATCCTGTCTTTTTATCTCATCATCGAGGTTTTCCCCGCGCTCCACAGCTCTTTGATAATCCATCGAAGACATTGTTTATTCATACACTCCGAATAAATTCCCAGTTCAGGTAGTCGCATATTTTCTTCCAGATTTGGTCGTGGGCGATCAATCGGTCTCGTGATTTCAATAACGGAAAGAAGACTTTGTATTCGTCCAACTCCAACAGCTCGAAGAACTTGTAGAGGATATACGAGTAGCTCAAGAAGTTCGTGCGGTCGTTCGGGCAGTAAAGCAGAAAAGGAGCTTGAATATCTTGAAACATGGCTCGGATTTTCTCTTCAATTTCGGGAGTAATGGTGGGAGGTGGATTTCCATTGAGTCGAGAGAGGATGTGGGCCCTGTGCTCATAATACTTAGAACGATTGAGTTTCTTCAAAATATGACGTATATCCTCTTCCGTTAAATCTGCAATGTTCTGGATTCGGCGCTTGCGGAGTTCCATGATGACCTCGTTCATGACATCTTCGGGAATGATGGTCGATTCCTTGGCTTGAAACTGGTTCAAGATTTCATTGAGATGGTTAATCTTCTTGTACGCATAGTTGTTGCGTTCCTTCGGTGGGTCACGGAAACTCGGGAAGTCTGAGACAACCAACGCATACTCTTCGGAGCCACAACGAGGACAGACTAAAATACCTTCTGAACTGATTTCCTCTCGCGCAACATTACACTGGACGCAATGCTCGGTCAATAACTGAACGACCTCGGGACCACTGGACAACTTCATGCGTTGAACATACTCATCAAACATCTGCTTGCGCGACAGACCATTCTCAGAGGGAACCGATGCGCTGAAAAACTTGAGGAAGGTATTGGCATCCTTGGACTGCAAAATAGGAGCGTTGACCGAGGTATCTTGCTTCTTGTAATACTCGTCTAGCAAGTCCATGTTTTTCAAGTAATACTCTTCCACAGGTTGTGCGTGTTCCAACTCGTCTTGAATCTCACGAATGCGGTCATGCAGGTGATTAGCCTTCACAATGTCGTTAATATCATTCGTAGAACACAGGCGAGATATTTCCGTTTGTAAACTGTCTAGTTCCTCCCTCAGACTCTCCTGCTTGATTTTGGAGTCCTTGAGCGTTTGTACGATTCCCTGGTGTAAAGAATCGAGCGTACCGGTCGCGATAGACGTAGTGGGGTTGTCCCGTGTTTTCCGAATCTTGAAGACGTCCATTTACAAACTCCTTCACTTGCTTCATGAAGACTTGATTTTGAAGAATACAGGGTCGTTGACGACGCACCGAAGACACTAACTGTCCAAACTCCATACCCAAGTTCTTACAGGTATACGCCAGCGCAAGAGATGCAGAACGATTCATACCCGCTTGGCAATGGACATAGACCATTCCCGTTCCCTCTCGTAAGAACTGATGCAATGTAGCTTCAAACTCGGGATACCACTCTAGAATGTTGGTCTGTAGCGAATCAATGGCATTCAAGACCTTGTATTTGGATGGATAGCGATTTCTCCACCATGGAGGAGAGAACTCATCTTGTGCACAGTTGATTACATGGGTAATGCCATACTTTTCAACAAACTCTGGAGTCAGAAATACCCCGGGTCCAACCAAGATGCGAGGATGAAAAAACGCTGGTGGTTCACGAAGATACGTAGGTGAAAACAGCAGCGAGAGGAGGGACATTGTGTTATTCTGTTTTCTTATTTGTAAGCATGTGTTACAGTGCAGAAGTATCGTTCGGTACATGGTTCTTTGGAATCATGTGCTCTATCCTCTTATATCAGCAGGGTAAACCATTCTACTTTCCATTTGCTGTATCTCAGATACAGCTTATCGAAGGACTGCGTTGGATCGATGCAGTCGATGAACGTATCCTCTCGGTTCTAGGAAAGCTAGCATTGATTTCCCAACCTGTAGCACTTTTTTATGAAGGGAAAAAGTATTCCTTTGTCATCCCATATCTTGTTATCCAAGCCATTAATGAACTCTTGTATGGGTCGCGTGACCTTCGATTTGTCGTTGCAGACGATGGACATTTCAGTTGGATGTGGAACTTTGACTACATAACATCCCTTCCGTATTGGATAGGTTTGTCTATAGGTGCTTACTTTGCATTGAAGACTGAACTTGTAGTAGGTCTACTCGCACTTTTCGCTTATTTTTATGTAAATCATCGTCAATATAGTACATTTGGATCGCTATGGTGTGTATGGTCGAACTTCATGTGGGTGTACTATATGTTGCGTTAATGCTCGCAACCAGGCACACCTCCACCGGCTACACCGCACCAACCAAAGGTGAATCCTTTTGCTCTACGGCACGGACAGGGTGGGTTTAACGCTTCGTCCCAGCCAAGTTTAGCAATGTTTTCCATGGTTCGCATCGTCCATCCATATGAAGTTCCACTGTGTCCAGTATACTTCATAGCTGCATTGATACGGTCAAGATTTGGATGGCTTGAAAACACAAAGCCTTTGTCTGGGGTATAGGTCTTCATCCAGTCCCAAAGGTCACAGGCTGTAATCGCCTGATAAGCGTCGGTCAAGAGTTCGCGTTCGAGTTTAGAATAGTGAGAGGGAAAGTTCTGCATTGTAATGGGGAGGACCAATCGTTTGTCCAAACAGAATCCGTTTTTATCCGAGGATACTCGAGATAAACCCATTCAGAAGGTGTGCAAGGATGACCGCACCGAGACCTAACACACCTGCACCCGTCCAGCTGACAACTCCTGAACCGGTGTAGGCATTGGGAACATATTGAAGAAGCAGGTTGCGAGGAATCGATAACGAAATGATAACGGCTGCAAGGAAGAAGGCAATATACAGGCTGGCTGAAGAAGCCATCCAGCGCATCGCGGGTAATGTAGGTTTGAAGGAAGGTGCCATGGTCGAGTAACCGGGTGCTTGGTTACTAGGCATCGGAATCACAGGGGGTTGCGACTGTGGTCCTTGGGGATTCAACAGAGCGTCAAGAGAGGTAGAATCGTCCATTGTTTATTCATTAGACGTGTTTTCACATGATGCATCTTCCACGCGGTATCGATAGCATTTACCATCGGTCTTGACGACCTTGTCTACAGTGTCCTTCACAGGAACTCCTAATGTGAGAACGGTGGAATAGTTACGGTGAAAGAGGATTGCAGCAATCCCGAGTCCAATAATGAATGAGAAGAAGGGTGAGCCTCGTTCAATGGCTTGGGCGAAGTGAATCATTGTTTCTTACTGAGACTTGCGAGTAGGTTCAATGAATCTGGTTCCGAGACACAAGGAACTTCCACTGCGACGAAGCGAACACATCCCGAGTCGGTATGGTAGATACTTGAATCGTTCGGTCGTGGAATCGAGATCTTCTTTCGGGTCGGGGGAATCAAGACGGTCGAAATCAACAGTCCTACAATCAGCCCTGCAATGAGCCATTTGAGTTGAATCATTCCTTTACAATGTTCTCCATAAATGCTTTGAAACCAAAGTATGCTAAAATGATGAGGAATCCTGTGCCTGGAAACATGACTGAAGCAGCTGCACCTGCATAGCCAACAATGCGGAAGTAATCCTTCCCAGTGTTTACGGCTTCACGCATAAAGACTGCATACACGGCTACGATTCCAAAGACATAAATGAAAGTACTCAACACAATCGTAAGCAATGAAATGGCTCGACTCTGAAACTGTGAAGGAGTGGGAAGGGCTAGAATCGCATCTTTATCGGACGCCTTGTCACCCAAGATGTTTTCAAGCCGAAACTTCTGACCTGCAGGTGTAATCAGGGTTCTTCGTCTACCATTCTCGACAATATTGACTGTCAATCGTTCGCCTTTAATCACACCCTTACCAAGGTCTTCCATCTCCTTTTCTTTGAGTCGTTCCTGACTGAGTTGTAACTTCTTAGCTTCCAAACACTTTTGATCGGATTCGCCTCCACAGCCTTTCACAGCTTCTTCACGTATCTTCTTTTCATCCTTTGAATCCAACGTCGTTTCAGGAGCCGATTCAAAGGTAGGTTTGAGTTGACTGTTCGATGTAACGTCCAAGATACCCGCAGCCACTTTCTTTGCCAAACTCTTTGTGATGTTTGCAAAGCTCTTTTCGTCGCCATAATAGGCGGATTCCAAGTAGACACCACTCATTATTATGAAGCGAATACAAGATTGCCCAAGCCCGATACGATGCGGAAGAAGTTGATGGATTCTACATAGACTCCGACATTGTAAGTGAAGGTAAAGATGATGTTATCATTGGTCTGAACTACAGTTGTAATGGTTCCAGGAGGATACAACAACTTTCCTGTTTGAGCATCAATCAAGTTCACATTCGCTGCTGGAATAATCGTTGGATTTGGACTGAACAAGGTCGAGGTTAACACGCATACAGTGGAAGAGGTGGTTGGAGTGAACGATAAAGGAAGAGGTTGTTGAAGCGTCAATCGCAGAATGATTTTGTTGAACATACTTCCGTTCGCAGCGCCTGAAGGTTGATAGGAGGTATTCTCCAACGCAAACGAATACATATAGACACCTGGCAGTCCTGTCGTTTCGCCCGTGGTATGACGATACATTTGCAACAATGAAAAGAAGGGTAACGGTTTGGGTTGAATACGCTCCTTTCCGTCAAACAGAATGACTCCATCGGTCATTGAATCACGGGGATAGACTGAAGTCACTTGTTGTTGTCCGGACGAATACAATGCAGTATCAACGTCGGTGCTAATCGCAGACCAGGGTGCACGGTTGACAGTCGTCCAGTTCGTATAGTTGTCCCAATCGTTCAGCAAGATACGGTCGGAGCGTTGAGACGAAAACACAATACGAGTCACCAAGTTGAACATTGGGATCTCCAAATCCGTATTGCCGCCAAACTGTCCTTCTTTGTTGACATACTTAACGGTCTTGACCAAAAAGGTCTGGTCGGCTCGTGCTAGCTGATTCATTTCCATCTCCGTCAGATAGATGAAGTTACCTTCAATGTATGGATCTGGAAACCAAGTCGTGATCGTTGAATTACTTGGAAGACCCGTCGACAAGGGTGGACTCAAAAAGAGACTGAGTGGATAGTTGACCGGACGAACGCGTTTTCCGTAAGTAGTTGAAGTTGAGTCTGTGTCGACCACTGTATACAAATCCGACAACTGACGCAGAGTGACTTCAATATACACTTCTGAGTTCTGAAGCGAGACTAATGGGAGTGCCAAACCTGGATTCTCGCAGAACCAAAAGTGAAGAGGAATCACGAGTTGCCGACTACGAATCGAAGGTTCAGGCACCCTGGTTTGTGGCGCAGTGGTAGGAAGTGCGGTCGGTGCAATCGCATGAGGATACTGGCCGTTGCGGTCATAGGCATGTGCTGGGTCATAGATTTGAGGCACATTCCCTACCATCTGATCCACAGTCTTACGCTTGTTAGCATCGTGTGTCATATACGAATACATCTTCAACCATTCTCCACGAAGAGATTGAATGACCTGTCCATTCATCGTCAAGTTGACATGGTCAATCAAGTTGTATCCAATATTAGGAATCCATTGAAACTCATATCCAATCGAGTTCGTACGTGCATCATAGCCTGTTGGGGCTACAGCTGTATTCAAATATTTGAGAGGCGACCAAATGTCTGGAAGCGTCAATATAAGATACGAGTCATGGAGTAGCTGAGCGTAACGATCAATGCGGCACGAAATCGTTCGTGTGCCTGTCGTTGAAAACTCCAAGTTGGATGCAGTGAAGGGCATTCGAATCTGTTCCATTGCAAAGTTCGTATGACGGCGGTAGACGGAGCGAAAATGAGTCATGGAAGGATTTCCATTGACTAACTCATTCTGGGCCCCGACCCCCACTAACTGCATTAAACCACCGGGCATTTGTATACTCCCCTATGCTTTCTTTAAGACACAATGCGCACACTCATGGGTTGAACCGAGCGTCCATTGTATGGAACAATACCTCGGTCAATTGTCACCTGGAAGGCACCGAAGGCTCCTGTCGCATTGTTGCTCAAACAGCACTCGCTTGAATACGACGCACCACCACTGGCTCCACCCCATGCACCTTGAAAAGGTGCTACGAATCGCTGACGCTGGGTGGCTCCGTTTGCAATCAACGATGTATAGAGTGTATTTGTTTTACGCGACTGAGGTGAGGGATCTATATTAAACGTTCTCGCGATGATTCGGTTCTTATGCCGTGTTAACCAATCCTGAGCAGAGTTCACCTGCATTTGTGATTTACGCGAGAGATTCTCTACATACACAATGAGATTGGTTCTAGTAAGCACGCATATTGACCAAACTACTGGATACTCTAAAGTTAGCTCTAACTTAGTGAAACAGTTGGCGACACTCAGTCCAAAAGTAAAAACCTTTCACTTTGGATTTCAACGCCATCCGTCTCACGCTTCGTTACGAAAATATCCAGAGGGTATTGTCTCCTATGATGCGTCGGCAAACGAGGAACCCAAAGAAGAAGGATTTGGATTCAACAAGATCCATGAATATCTGGAAATGGTTCAACCCAACATAGTGATGATTTACAATGACCCGTATACTGTCAGTCGCTTTATTGATTCGATGAAACATGAACGAGGAAAATCCTCATACAAACTATGGCTTTACATAGACCAGGTCTATCATGGAGTAGCTCCTTCCTTGATGGATAGTATTCGTAAACACGCAGA
>Ga0255123_1000230_pt1 | contig 17162 bp, 30 predicted proteins | sample Law_Cont_RepA_8d_FD_188585 | JGI IMG/M metagenome (GOLD analysis project Ga0255123, IMG submission 188585) | Freshwater microbial communities from St. Lawrence River, New York, United States - Law_Cont_RepA_8d | ecosystem: Environmental > Aquatic > Freshwater > River | place: USA: New York...
ATCTGGTTAAATTTCCAACAAGAAAATATTTTAAATTATTTTTATTTTTCATTACACAAAATCAATTCTCAACCCGTAGATACCATTGTGAAACAATGGGGGTTACGCAGCAACGCTGCTGATGCTCGGAGAGCAACGAGGAGAGAGGGTGGTAAAAAATTATTTTAATTATTTTTCATTTTGGTTAAACTAAAATCAACTCTCAAGCTCTTTATATTTCCGAAGGAAAGGCTGAGGCAGCAACGCTGCTAATGCTCGGAGAGCAGAGAGGTTAAGGGTAAATTTCCAACAAGAAAGATCCGCCAGAAAGATAATGCTCCAATAAACCGCGCAGAGTAATTAAATGCCCCAATACTTTCTTGTTGGCCCTATACCTTATTTCTTAAAATAAATCTACTACTATTTTTATATATTTTTGCTTGATCAACTCTTGACAAGTCTTATCCTCGAAATCCCGCTATATAAGGACCGAAAGTAGACCGATAAGATAACCTCAAGATGCGGGATTGCAACAAAAACAAACATTAAGATCACATTAAGGAATTAATTGCCAGCCGAAGCCGCTATCAACGCGGTTAGGAAAAATTAAGCAGCCTGCAAGGCAAGGTTTCTAGAGCCATTCAGAGATCATTTCAAAGAGAATTCTAGAGAGGTAATCTGTATCTCCTGCCTCCTGAGTTGAAAAAGAGAAAGGTCAATTTAAGTTTCGTGTCGTGAAAAATCTTCTGATATCTTATCAAAAAGATTTATATTGCTCCAATAATCCCGCCCCTCTAACCGAAGGGTCAAGTTTCTTTTTTTCTTTTTTGCTCCAATAAAAAGAGACTTGACAAGAAAACCATCATAGGATAGATTTGGGGCTAAAAGTATTTGCTCCAATAACGTCGAGAGTAGTCGTCTAAAAAAAAGAAAAACAGCATAGACCTATGGTATAGAGAGAATGTAAGCAGAGAGGCTTACACTAACCACGGAGTATTCGATGGCCTTCGACTGGAACTACCACAACTCTTTTAATGATAGCCGCGTGACTAATGCCCGCTATCAGAGCGAGATCGATGCTGGTGTCGATCTGCGGAAAATGACCTTCACTTTTGAGGTAGATGACGGAGAGAGCGACGAGCCTACCTCCTATGTTCTCCCTGTCAAAATGGACGTTTGCCCGACCTGTCAGGGTCGCGGAACCCATGTCAATCCTTCTATTGATGCTGGTGGCATTACGGAAGATAGCGATATCTGGGATGATTGCGACGAGTACGGAGAGAATAACTATCTCTCTGGTTTCTATGACGTGACCTGCTACACCTGTAAGGGGCGTAATGTGGTCGCGAGTATCGACCGCAAGTGTGCCGATAAAAAGGTGCTCAAGGTCTGGGAGGATAGGGAGCAGGAAGAGATGGAGTATCAGGCTATCTGTCGTTCGGAGCGATTGATGGGAGCGTGATAGAAAGAGGGTTGGGAATAGAGGGAGCCGAAAGGCTCCCTTTTTTGTGTCTAAAAAAATCGCATTTGCTCCAATAAATAATTGCTCCAATAAATAGGCGCACCCACGTATTAGAGCAAAGGGCCTTTCGGCCCCGCTCTCTTAGAGAGGAATGACGTTTTTTACTTCAATTCGGGAGATACCCTTATCTCCACGATTTTTCTTTTCCCACTTGAAACACTCTGTCCGATCCTTAAAAGGGCCAATGACTATCGGATTTGGATTTTCTTCTCCGGCATCATTACGAACGAACACAACCGCGACGATCAGAATTTTTTCGTCTTCCATTCTTACCTCCTATAGAAAGATAACCCTAAGATGCTGATGTGCAAGTAGATTTATAAAGATTATTTCCTCTAATAAAAAATAGATATTGGAGCATGGGGAGATCCCCATTTTATTTAACCCTCTCCTCCTCCTGCCCAGCCAACCACGAGACAGAAAAGAGAAAAGTAGATGATCAGAATGGTGCTTTCCATAGTCCCTCCTTCACCTATAAGATAACCGATGGAGAGCCGGTGTCAAGTCGGAAAAGGAATAATTTTTTGCTCCAATAAAGAAATGCTCCAATACTTTTTGTTGGACTTTATTGGAGCAATAAAAAATCCTCTTTTTTTCCTTGCCCCTCTCTCTCACCGTGCTATATTAGGAATGGAGGTAAGAGAAGATGCGTAACGCTCAAGTCGCTCAGTACTGGTCTCAGGGTCGCGCTGCTGCCAGCGGTAACATGTCAACCGATGGGATCAGCATTTGGTCTTACGCCATGCTGATCGGTGAAGTGATCAACGGGGAGCGGGTGGTCTATCGTCGCTCTCGTTCCGTCACCACCTCTAAGCATATTAATCTTGCGGCGCGGGTTGCCGACAAGGTTATCGTTCCGGAGTAGGGCATAGGGAGGGGTCGGGAAACCGGCCCCAAAACCTTTCCCTTTTTGCTCCAATAAAAAACCTCTCAACCTTATTGGAGCATTGGCCCCTTTCGGGGCCGCTAACCTATCCCTCGAAATCTGGCAGATTTCGGATGAAAATATCTCCCGAGAGAGGCGCGGCAACGCTCTCAGTCAGAGCGAGATCAACACCCTTACTCTCTACATTTTCCTTTACGTATCGATCCATACTATCGCCCTGCTCAGAAGCGGGGACGAAAAGAACCCTACTTCCCTCAACCGCCGTGTAAGTCTCACCGTCGTTTAGAACCATAACCCACATTCTACCTCCGATGCGGGGCTATTTCCTTCCCGCCTCTAGAACATAACCCACCTACAAAAAGGGGCAACACTTTTTCTTAATATTCTTGGTGGTCTAAATGCTCCAATAAAAAACGTCTCAACCTTATTGGAGCAATAAAACCTTTCGATTTTCTCTTGACACCTTCACTAGAGAGGTTAAGTTCTATGCAGGAGGGAGAAAGATGAACAACGAGATCGATTGGGAAGGGGCCTTTTTTCTTTTCGCTTTTATTGGTATGCCGATCCTCGCCATTATTTCCGTAATGACAAGTTATATCGTGCACGGTTAGGATTTCCCGCTTCGGCGGGTTTTTGCTCCAATAGAGAATGCTCCAATACTTCTGTCGGAAACTTATTGGAGCAAATAAAGTTCTTCTATTCTCTTGCCATCTTCTGCCAGCGTGATACATTCTTTCAGGAGGTAAGAATGAACGGCACCATCGCTCACACCCTGTACCGCAGTATCTTCATTCCCGAAGTCGAAGTGACCCACCCTCAGGAATGGTATAAGTATGAAGCACTTCGGGGCTCCTCTCAGACACTCGCCGTATTCAATAGCGGGATCTGTATCGGCTGGATTAAGGTGGAAACCTTGGGTTACCCCTCTGTCAAGGATTGGCTGAACAAGGTTTGAGATAGCAACCCCGAAAGGGGTTATGCTCTAATAAATTTACGGTGCGTTATTAGAGCAAATAAAAAAATAAAAAAGTTTGAGCCAGACCTTGACAGCCTGGCTCTCCCTTCTTCTCTACTTATTCGGGACGGAGGAAGTTAGCGTAAGTCTTTCCCAGTCCGTTATTGATCCCTCCGATAGTGCGACGGACAAGGGAGCCTTCCATGGTGGCCCACTTGCAAGCCCGAGTTACCGTACCATAGGAAAGGCCCGTGCGCATCGCGGTGGCCTTCATGCTGGACATAGGAAAAGTATTAATATCCTGCATGACGAGGGAGAGAGTACGATCCGAAACGTAGGGGAAGTTCATCGGGTCACCTGTCATCGGAGGGAAGTTGCTTCCGACAAATACATAGTATCCCGTCCTATTCGGGATGCAAGGAAAATCTATAGAGTTTTTATGCCCCAATAAAAGGATCAGTTTTATGCTCCAATAAAAAGATAGTGAGCCTTATTGAAGCATAAAAAGAAAAAAGTTTGGGCCAGGCCTTGACGGCCCAGCCCTCCCTAGTTAGGACGCCTGCCGCGCCACCGTGATCCGCTTTTCTCCCCGAATAAGAGAAAGGCGCTTTTTGTAGCCCCTACCGATATTGATCGCGTTGAAGTACCACATAGCCTTATGCGGAGTGTCAAGGGAGTATCGCCCACGATAGGATCCCTTTTCCCAGCGACCTACCTCCACGCTCCACGTATCGCCCTCGGAGTAAGAATATTCCTTGCCGTCGATATTGATCGTTTTCATTCTCTCGCCTCCAAGATCAATATAACCGGCCCACCTCGGAGGTCAATAGAAAAAAAGAAAGAAAAAATGCTCCAATACTTTATTGCTCTAATACTTCCATAGCAGGGCTTATTGGAGCAAAGCTAGGGAGCGGCCTTAACCGCCCCCCTAACATCCTCTAGAAAAAGGGCCAGAGGATATCGTCTTCCTCGACCCTTACCGGCTGCCGATATTGCCTCTCCGGCATGATAACGGTAGGCGGATCGGAAGTATCCTCTTCCTCCGGAATGGCATTGATCTCACCTTCCAATTCCAGCGTACCCCACTTTTCTTCAGGAAACATACTCACCTCGCACGATCTATTATCGGCTACCCCCTTATCCGTCAAGTGGTTTTTCTTCAAGGTAAATGCCCCAATACTATATTGCTCCAATAACTCTAGAGTGGCCCTTATTGGAGCAATAAGTCTTCTGAAAAAAAAGAGAATATAGAATAGACCTATGATATAGAGAGAGTGTCGGAAGGAAAACCGACACTAACAACGGAGAATGACAATGGCTCTCAAGGGAATTGATCGTCAGGCCCAGACCTCGCTTGATACCGTGGATCGGATCGTCGGCATGATCGGTGACGTGACCGACGAGGCTCGTGCTTCCGGTATCTTTCAGCGGTGGCTGAAGTTTCAGCAGTCTTTCTGGCGTTACTCCGCTTACAATACGATGCTGATGGCTTTTCAGGCTAATCAGTATGGTATCACTCTCTCCAAGGTGGGAGGGTCTACGAAGTGGCAGGGCCTTGGCCGCAAGGTGAAGTCTGAAGCGTGGAACCAGCGCCTTTGGATCCTTGCCCCGGTTTTCAAGAAGATTACCGACAAGGCAACGGGAGAAGAGAAGTCTATTCTGTCGGGTTTCCGTTCCGTCTACGTCTTCGATCAGTCTCAGACCGAAGGTGACGATCTTCCCTCCCTTGATTATCGTGCCCATGGCGATGATAACGGGTTGGTCGCGGCCCTTGAGAATGTGGCGCGTGATCACAAGATCGAAGTTCAGTATGCCGCTGATACGCTTATGAACGCGCTCTATGGAGAGGGTTGCAACGGCGTCTGCACGGAAGGAAACGTGATCCGTGTCCGTAACTCCCTGCAAGGTGCGGAGCGTGCAGGCACTCTCGCTCACGAGTTGGCTCACGCCTTCCTTCACTTCAAGGATGGAAAGTTGGATCGGGATCACTCCCGCTCTACTGCGGAAATTGAGGCGGAGAGTGTGGCCGCGTGCATCCTCGGAGCATGGGGAATTGAGTGGCGGGCTTCTTCCTTCTATATTGCTTGCTGGGGAGGCGATAAGGAGAAGGTGAAGGGAAGCATGACTCGAATTGCGAATACGAGCAAGTCTATTCTTTCTTCCATTCTTCCGGAGGATAAGGATTAGCAACAAGGGGCCGAAAGGCCCCTTTTCTTTTTTTCTACGCACGCTCGCTCTTATTGGAGCAAAACCTATTGGAGCATTATCTCTGATTAGAAAGAGCCCACCATACAAGAATGACCGATAGAAAATTGGAGAGGATTAGAGTAAGTATGTATGGGCGTATCTCATACCACTTCTGCATCTTTCCGTCAAGATTTCCGCGCATGTATGCAGAGAGTAATAATGCTCCAATACCCGTGTATGAAGTCTCTCCCTTCTCCTCAAAAAATTCTTCCTCCTCTTTTGCTCCAATATCTGAAGATTTTTTTGCAACGGAAGATTTCCATTTGTCAAGGGATACAATTTTATTTTCTTGCTCATCCATAGACACATGTTACTTTTTTGCTCTAATAAAAAGATCTAATAAATATTGCTCCAATAAAACAAAAGGGGGCGCTATTGGAGCATTTTCACGTTCACAAAAAAAATAGAAAATAGCATAGACCTATGATATAGGTTGAGTGTGAAGGGAGCTAACTCCCGACACTAAACGGAGAATGAAAAAATGGCTCGCATCGCGCTGTCTGTCTCTTCCGACTATCTTCCTAACTGGGGCGTCTATGAGGGGCTCCGGGAATTGGTACAGAACTACATCGACGCTGCGGAGGACGTTGGCGTTAAGGGCGAAATCCGCTACGAAGGTGGCACCGCTCGTGGTCGGGTTTTCCTTCGCAATCCCTCCGCTAAGCCTCTCAACCGTGAGGCTCTTCTGTTCGGTGTCACCTCGAAGGCTGACCGTTCTGACCAGCGTGGGCAATTCGGTGAAGGGATGAAGGTTGGGACGCTGGCTCTCGTCCGTGCGGAGCGTTCCGTTACTATTCGGACGCAGACTGAAACGTGGTCCGCTTCTCTCTCTCCCGCTCCCGATTTTGGTGGGCGCAAGGTTCTGACGTTCGACACTCGCAAGCGTCAGACTGAAACCGATGCGGTGGAAATCGAAATCGGGCCGGTGGAGCGTGAAGAATGGGATGCCATTCGGGATGCGTTTATGTTCATGCAGGAAGAAGAAGGCGAGGTGTCCTCTGCGAAGGGATACACGGGCGCGCTTCTGCTTGACGCTCGCCACCGTGACACGGTGTTCGCTAAGGGAATTCTCGTCACAAAAATGGAGGGATGCAGGTACGGATATGATCTCGCAGATCTCACACTCAACCGTGACCGTTCGATGGTCAATGAATGGGATGTTCGGTATCAGGTGGTCAATCTGATTTCAGAACAGTATCGCAAGGGTACGGTCACTCTCTCAGACATTTCCTCCATGTTCCTCGACAACGTGTGGGAAGTCCGCGACGGTCATACGTGGATGTATTCCAACGTCACCCGTGATCTGTTGGCTGACATGGTAGGTCGCAAGCGTGAAGCCTCTCCGTTCGCTCGCGGGATCATCGTCACCTCGTCGGAAGATGAAGCGGTGAAGGCTGAGAGTTACGGATACGCTCCTGTGCGTATTCCGAAAAACCTTCGGGATGCGGTCTCTCGCTACCTCACCTCTGATGCGGAAGAGAGCGAGACATTCCGTAAGAAGGTCGGCATAACCACCTACGCCGAAATGATTGCGGAAATGCAGGATGCGATTGAGACTACACACGCTCTCTCGGACCTGACGGCGGAAGAGCGGAGTAACCTCGACTGGAGCATCGCTCTTCTCTCGCGGGTGGACGTGAATGTTAATCCTGAAATCGTGACGTTCTACCGTAACGATTTGCTCGGTCTGTACAAGGGCGGAAAGATTTCTCTCTCCCGCTCCATTCTGACCGATAAGCAGGAGACCCTTGGAACGCTTATCCATGAATACAGCCACGGATGGGGCGGCGATGGTTCGATTGAGCACACACGCAAGATCGAAGAAACCTGGGTTAAGGTGGCGCGTCACCTCTGCGGTTAGGTGAATGGGGGAGGGGCTTCGGTCCCTCCTTTTTTATTTTTTTTCTCTTCCCTTTGCTCCAATAAGAAATGCTCCAATAAAATCCTGGACACACGTATTAGGGCATAAAATCTTTTCAGCTTTCCCCAGAATATCCCTTTCCATCTGGAGGAAGGGAGTTATACTGTAGCTGTCGGAGGGAAACCGAAAGGCTCCCGAAGGCCCCGAAGAAAAATCGGGGAGGGTTCAAAAAAAGGTTGCGCTTCCTCAAGAGGCGGTTAAGATAGAAAGGTCGGAGGGCGAAACCGTTCGCTCCCGAGGAAAGAAAAAGAAAGTTCAAGAAAGGGTTGCGCTCCAAGGGCAACGGGTTAAATAGAAAGTGTGGCAAGAGAAGGTTCCCCTCTCGCCCCACTCCACAAATCGGGAACATTCGGAGTATCAAATGGGCAAGCTCTTCTCCTCTACCGTCAACACCTCCGCTCTCCAGATCGCTCGTGACTCTATCGAAGTTGGCGCAAATGATGATGGGGTGGTGGTTGTCAAGGTGGCTTTTGCTCGCGGCAAGGGTACCGGGGCTCAGGAAATTCCTGTGACGGATCTTCCCTCCGTGATTGACGCTCTTGCGGGTTACGCTCAGAACGGCATTCAGAAGTCGGCTAAGGTTTTCTCTCCCGTCGATATGCTTCATGCCACGATTGGGATGAATGAGGATGATCGGGTGACGTTCCGTGTTGGCTCTGGCAAGGGTGCTAAGCCTACTCACCTTGCGCCGACCGAGCTTGCTGAGGTTGTCAGCTTCCTCCGTGATGTTCTTCCGCAGGTCCAGAAGGCTGCTAAGACCCTGAAGTAAGCAGGGTCTAATCGAAGGGGAGCGGGTCGTCAAGGTCCGCTCCCCAATTTTTTTATTTCTTTATTGGCGATTGCTCCAATAAACTTCCAAAAAAATCTATTGGGGCAAAAAAATTCCCTCTTTTTTCCTTGCCTCCTTTCTCCGCCATGCTATATTCTAGTGGCGAGGCAAAGAAGCCAAGCAACAACGGAGGCCGATATGGTTCACAATTTGAAGTTCTACCGCGCCAACCGTACCGATAGTGTTATGGATGCCGAGGCATTCAGGGACTACGTTACATCGAATGCCCTCCAAACTTTCCGCATTCAGCTTGACGACGATAATTCCCGTGACGAGGACGGCGAATTGGATCACGGAGACTTTATCGAAAATGCTCTTGACTATGCTTTGGGCTGCGAAGGCGTAGAGGGTTGGGAGTTTGACGAGGAAACCGTATCGCGAAGCCTCTTCCTTATTTCCGACACCACCGATGAGGATGATAGGATTAGCGACGTTATGTGGCCTGCATCCTCCATTAGCTAAAACGGGGAGAGTTAGAATAGCCGCTTCGGTGGCCTTTCTTCCTCTTTGCTCCAATAAAGAAATGCTCCAATAACCTGGTAAGAAATTTATTAGAGCAAAAAATCCTCCTCCCTTCCCCTTGATACTTTCTGGAGGAAGGTTATATTATTCATGCGGAGGAAAGAGATCATGAAGAATTCCGAGGTCGTTCGCTGCTGGTGGTGGGGTCGTGAGGCGAAGAGCGGTCACCTTTCTACCGATGGTGTCTCCCTCTGGTCTTACAATCTGAAGATCGGAGGAATGAAGGGAGGAGAAAAGGTAGCCTATGACTTTCGCTCTTCGGCTGGTCGTTTTGTATCGGTCACTACTTCGCGTCATGTTGGGCTTGCCGCTCGTCATGCGAAGCTGGTAGAGGCTTGGTAGGATAGGGAGAGAAGGGGACCGCCAACCCTTCCGATTTGCTCCAATAAAATAATGCTCTAATAATCGGACAAAAGATTATTAGAGCAAAAACTTTTTCACCTTTCCTCTTGCCGTTATTCTTTCCTGCGCTATATTCATAGGGCGAGGCAAGGGAGCCGAGCAAACCGGAGGTAGCATGATCAAGGTTCATTCCTGTTTGAACGGCGAGATGATCGAGGGTGATACTTGGTGGAAGAAGGACGGCTATGGTATCCCTCTCGCCCTCGTCTGCGAAAAGTGCGTTAGGGAAAAGATGTCTCACTTCCGCCACGATATCGGGGAGCGTTACGATACTGATGACGAGATCGAAGATATCTGGTAGGCCGAAAGGCTCCCTTCGGGGAGCCAATGCTCTAATAACTTTGCTCTAATAAAAAACCTTATTGGAGCAAATCCCCTTTCGGGGAAGTATCTCCTACATTCTATAGCAGAGAGTATCACTTACCAGCCTGCTAACAGCTAAGCCAATAGGCTCGCGACAAACATAGCTAACTCCGATACTAACAGGATTTATCCTTCCATTCCACTCCTCTTCATCGCGGAGGATTGTTCTGGCACCTTGAACGACGGCATCCCGATAAGACTTGAACTCTTCCGTCAGATCTTCCTCGCTCCAGTCGAACTCTCTCATCGCTCACCTCGCAAGAAGAAGATAGCATCATCCCCGGCGGTCGGCAAGCTTCACGATGAAAAAAAGGATCCACGCCACGATGTTTAGCAGGGTCTCCATCTCGATCTCCACCATTCATCTAACCGATCCTCTTGACCCGTCAAGGGCGCTTTTTATGCTCCAATAGATTAATGCTCCAATAAAAAACATCTATTGGAGCAAAGCCCCTTTCGGGGCCACCGATTATCTCCAGAGATCTTTTTCTGCGCGACTAATTGCAAAATTAGCGGCAAGCCACTTTTTCTCTAGGGAGATCACTTCAGGGTGTGGATATACCCAATTCACCTCTTCCTTTTTGGCGCTCAATTCGGCGGCAATACGCTTAAGGGCCTTGATCGCTCTCTCCAGTCGGGACATTCTCTCACCTCCAGATACAGTATAACCTCTCCCTCCAGTCTGACAAGGAACTTTTTATGCTCCAATAATTATTGCTCCAATAATCCTGAGGCAATTTGCTCCAATAATCGCCTCACCATTTGCTCCAATAAAGATTTGTAATTTTTTGTTAGCCCCCTTGACATTTTTTAAAACTCCGTTATGAAGGTAGTTTTGCTCCAATAGCAGGCCAAAACCTACGATAGAAAAAAAAGAAAAACAGAATAGACCTATGATATAGGGAAGGTGTCGGAAGGGAAGCAACGGTAACGGAACCTCCCCGATGAACGCCCCCGAAAAAAAAGAGGGTAGCGCAAAAAAAACGTTGCGCCTCCCGTTGGGGCGGTTAAGATAGAAACGTGAGGGCGGGAACGGTTCCCCTCGTCCCTCACGCAACAAGCCGGGAACCTGTCAGGAGATCATCATGGCCAAGCTGTTCGCGTCCTCTGTCAATACCTCCGCCCTCGCCACCGCTCGCGAGAGCATCGAAGTCGGCATGAATGACGACGGTATCCCCGTCGTGCGTTTCGCCCTCGCTCGTGGCAAGGGAACCGGCGCGCAGGAGATCCCCGTGGCCGATCTCCCGGCCTTCATTGACGCCCTCTCCGGTTACGCGGATAACGGCATCAATAAGACGGCTAAGACCTTCTCCCCCGTGGACATGCTCCACGCGACTATCGCGATGAACGAGGATGATCGCATCCAGTTCCGCGTTGGTACGGGGAAGGGCGCGAAGCCCACGCACCTCGCCCCCACGGAAATGAACGAGGTCGTTTCGTTCCTCCGCGATGTGCTCCCTCAGGTGGAGAAGGCCGCGAAGTCGGTCAAGCGGTAGTGAGGTAGGCGCGTGAGCGCGAAGAGGCAGGGTGCAGAGCCCTGCCTCTTTTTTTATCTTTTTTTTCCGGTAAGTTTATTGGAGCAATAACTTATTGGGGCATACTTACGCATACGTTATTAGGGCAAATAAATCCTATCTATTCTCTTGACCTATGAAGTGGGGAGGTTATATTAAGAGGGAAGGAGGAAGAATGGATAGCATCGAGCTGGTAATCGGAACGGTCAAGGGTTACTCAGTCATCCCTCTGACACGCGCATGGGCACATATCCTGAAGGAGAATAAGGGCGTGGGAGATCTGAGGTCTATTGTCCTCTCTCACGGTATCAAGTGGGATACGGTTATGTACGCACAGATCGAGGTACAGGATCCTGATAACGGGTTTCAGATCTTCAACCTGTTGGATCGATAGAGGAAAGGGTTAGGCCGAAAGGTCTAGCCCAATTTTTGCTCCAATAATAATCATCCAGGGTTATTAGAGCAAAGCCCCTTTCGGGGCGATCACTAGAAGGTAATCGGAAGGGGATGATTTCCGATAATGATAGCATCCTCGCGTGCGTCCTCTACCGTGCTCCATCCACGGCTTTCATAGACTGCATCGCTGCTTTCTGAGTTAGTGATACAGACCCAGAAAGAACCATCGTTATCCTCCAGAATATGTCCGGTCAGGCCCTTATCCTCGAAGTGGATCGTTTCGATATCCATCCCTACCTCCAAATACAATATAGCCCGTTCTATCTATTCTGCAAGGTAATCGTGGAAGATTTTTTTACTCCATTAAATTAATGCTCTAATAAATTACGAATAGGGCTTATTGGAGCAAATAAATCTTTCTTTTTTCCTTGCCTCTCCCTACGGCTAGGTTATCTTTCTGGTGGAGGTAATAAGAATGTCCCGAAAGATCCGCATCGCAACATGGGCCATGTCCAACGGACAAATTGCTATTGTTGAGGTTTCTTATCCGACAATGGGAGGATCGAAGAAGGAATACTCTCTTTCTGTTCAGCCAACAAGGATTGACGGATCGGGTTTGGAAAGGTATTATCCCCGTCAAGGCTACCGCTATACCCTAGAGGTTGCTTCCCGTTTTTCTGAAAAGAAGTTGGATGCTCTTTCCCAATCTCCCGATACATTCCGTATCGCTCGCGGGATGCTTGCGGAGTGTGAGGATGATCTGAAGATGGGAAAGTGGTAGAGGTTTGCGGGGTGCCCGAGACCCCTTTTTGCTCCAATAAAAAATTGCTTTAATAAAATAATGCCCCAATAAATGGGGCTATTAGGGCATAAAAAATCTTTTATTTTTTCCTTGCCTACCCTCACAGAAGGGTTATCTTGTATGTGCAGGAGGGAAGAAGAAATGGCAATCGAAGTCAACAACAGCGGATCGATCATCGTCACGGGTGAGCACATTCAGGTGTATCGTTTGCTCGCTCTCCGTAGCGCGCTGGGTCTGGAGGCCAAGGGTATGCGTATGTCTCGCGGTATGTCTGCTCTTGCTGCGGTGAAGTCTATTACTGGTCTGACCGGCACAAGGTCTACTATGCCTGCAAAGTTTGATACTTGGCTCAGGAAGAATGGCATCATCGAGTAAGTAAAGAGAGAGGTTGGAGTAATCCACCTCTCTTCCCTTTTATTCTTTTGCCCCAATAGGGGATGGAAATGCTCCAATAAATAATTGCCCCAATAATCTTGTGTGCGTGTGTATTAGAGCAAAAGGGATTTTCATCTCGACTTTGCAAGATTACTGATCCTCTCTTCTACTCCCAGATCACCCTCCCATACTGCTCAATACACTTCTGACCATCGAAATACCAGCGCCAGAGAGCATCATCTTCTCCCCTCATAGAGATATAACTTCCTTCCTTTACATAGGGCGCTAGCACGCGGAAAAGATACTCGTCTTCTCCTGATTTTTCTCCGCGAAAATAGATGCCATCAATATCCTCATTACCATCATCACTATCTGCTTCCCAGCGCCAAGCATAGAGAGCATCTTGAAGTTTTTGGGATTGAACTACCTCTTCGGTATTAACAAAGGAATAAGATCGAATAACTTGCATACCACTATCGGCAGTATGCTGCTTCAGCATAAAATCCTTGATAGCAGCGAGAGCGATCCCGTGATACTCTTTTGGAATAAAGAAACTCGCCTCTGTCTGATGCATGCAGTAGCCCATCTTATACCTCTTTATGCGGTAGGAATACCTGGAAAGTCGAAACTATCGTCAATAATATCCATGCACTCAATAATAGTGTGTGAGTATTGAGTCAATTCCTTTTTAGACAGACCACCCTTCTTGATACGCTTGCGTGCTTCCTTCTCTCCCTGAATAGAATTATAGAGCATGACGAAAACCTCGATCCGGGTTGCGAAAGTTCCTCCGTCGAACATTCCTTCCTCCTTCCTCTATAACATAGCACGCTTGGAGAGAGAGGCAAGCGAGGATGGAAATAATTTTTTGCTCCAATAAAACTCTTCTGACGTTATTAGAGCAAAACCCCTTTCGGGGCCTCTCTCAAAGCCTCAGTCTAATGGCATAGATAACACATCCGATGATAAGACTGATAAGTGTTACTGTTTGAAGATCCATTATCCCTCTCCAGCTCCAGGAAAGTTAGGAGCATCATTGAAGATTTCCTCGCACTCCTTCTGAATGGCCTTGAATGTTTGAACTTCTTTCTTCGTCATCTTTCGACCGCTCTGCCACTCATTCTGAACCATCTTATAGCCGATGATAGTGTGATAGAGCATGACCATGTTTTCGATGCGGCAGCCGAATTCGCTTTCCATTCTTTCCTCCTTGCCCTTAGAACATAGCACGCTAGGGGAGAACGGCAAGGAATTTTCTTAGGAAGGAGAAAAGATTTTATGCTCCAATAAAATTTTGCCCCAATAAAAACCCGAAGGCTATTAGGGCAATAACAAAAAAGAAGAAGAGAGAGGGGAATAGTTCACCCTCTCTCCCAGTATTACTTACCCTTCTTCTTCGCTATACTCTTCTTCTTCCTCGTCCTCTTCGTTTTCACACTCCCGTTCATCGTGACCGGTACATACTCCCTCACTCCACTCTACATCACCCGCAAAGCCCATTCCAGTCTCCTCATAAGAGAGGGAGAAATTTAGAGTAGGATAGAGCGCGGCCAACTTATCCATAAAAGTGATTGGAGGCCCCCACGGAGTATCAAAGGAGTAAGTGATAGAGTAATGATCGTCAGATCCTCCCTCATCAGAGATATAAGCGTCGGAAGCATCCCACTTCACTCCGAAATTCTTATGCTCCCAGTCATAACCAGAAAGAAGGTTGGGAAAACGACCAAACCATTCTGGATACTTTGCTGCCGCTTCCTTCAGTCGGTTGCTGTCATAAGGAGCGAGCATAACCTCCCTAGGAACCGGGACAAATGGGTGAAAAGAAAAGACGGGCTTATGCTCACGCTTGTCCCTGAAAAGATCATCATCCTTCATAAGCATCTCCATCTGAATTGGAGTAAATGAGCCCCAATCCATGCTATCATCACGCTTATTGAAAGGCCCCACATAATCATGACTGCCGGATGCAGCGCGCTCCTTCAGAGCGAGAATTGTATTCTTATCGCCGCTAATGGTCAACTGACATGAACACCAATTTGGCAAAATACACCATCCTTCTTTTTGTGGGTTCGGGCTGGTCGGTGGACTGCCCACCGCTCATCTAGAACATAACCTCCGCTCGTAGAACGTCAAGCCTAGCGAGCAGAAATTTTTGCTGGAATATCTGTTGCTAATTATTCCGGCAAAACAATGTTATGATATTTTTCCTTTGCCTTTACGTAGGCAAGTCTTGCACTATCCTTAATATTAAAGCTTCCAAGATGGATATATTTACCATCAACTCTAATCCTTGCTTCCCATTTACCAGATCTTTTGTCAAGTTTTATACCCCTACCATTCCTATTTTTTGCATTTTCAGATTGCGTTACTACTCTCAAATTAGAAAGAGAGTTATTTAATCTATTTCTATCTATATGATCTATGAACTTGTCTTTATCAATTGGAGCAATAAATGCCTCGTAAATTAATCTATGAACTGGATATGCTTTATGATAATTATTTTTACACAAGGTAACTAAGTAATAGCCCTCTTTTACTCTAATTTTTAGTTCTCTTATTTTTCCAGCAAACAAAGAAACTACTTTTCCTGTATCAGATATTCTATATAGTCCCTCATAGCCAACAATGTCCTTGTAAGTACTCATAGTAAATAATACTAAGGATGGTGATCCCTAATCTCCTTTTTTCTTAACTTTTTTGCCCTACCTGTAGTACGCAGTATGAGTAACGCCCCAATAAAAAATTGCCCCAATAAAATTATTTCTTTTTTTGCTCCAATACGGGAAGTAGTATTTATTTGCTCTAATACCCTAATGCTCTAATAAATCTAGTACCCTTCCTGTTGGATTTGCTCTAATAACTATTTCTAAAAAAATTCCTCTCCCACCTTGACAAAACTGAAAACTCGGTTAGCACTTTGCTCCAATAACCCCAAGACATTATAATCTAATACTCTATTACATCTAACTCTAATCTAGTCTTAAAAAAAAAGAGAAAATACCTTTGACCTATGATATAGGGAAGGTGTGAGAGGGAAACCTCCCTCGAACGGGCAAGGTGAGCGGCGAGAAAAAAAGATGCCGCGACCCTTGCCGCCCGCAACGGGCGTGCTACATTCTGAACGTGGGCGGCGGGAACGGCTCTCCCCGCTGGCACCATTCACAAGCGAGAGCCTTCCGAGGTCAATCATGGGTAAGTTGTTCGCTACTACCGTCAATCAGTCCGCTCTCTCTATCGCTCGTGAGAGCATTGAGGTCGGCGTCAATGATGACGGTGTTACCGTGGTCAAGGTCGCGTTCGCCCGTGGTAAGGGCACGGGTAGTCAGGAAATCCCGGTGTCTGATCTCCCGGCTGTGATCGATGCTCTCGCTGGTTATGCGGAGAATGGTATCAACAAGTCTGCGAAGGTCTTTTCGCCGGTTGATATGCTTCACGCTACCATCGGTCTGAACGAGGATGATCGTGTGTCGTTCCGTGTTGGTTCGGGTAAGGGTGCGAAGCCTACTAATCTCGCTCCGAATGAGATGAGCGCGGTGGTTGATTTTCTCCGCGAGGTTCTGCCTGCCGTTCAGAAGGCGGCAAAGTCTCTGAAGTAATTGGAGTGTGAGTGTACGAGTGTGGGGCTAAAAATCCATACTCGTACCCTCCAATGAGCCTTCCCTTTCTGCGGGCATGTATGGAAGGGTGAGAAAGAGAAGGTTCATTAGAGGGTATGAGTAACTTCAAGTAGAGGTGAGAATGTACGTCGAATTGACGCTGGTGAATAGTAAGAACACGCCCGCGTGCTTCTCCGTAGGCTCTTTTTGGTTCACTCCGCATCCCGAAGGCGGCTCTAACGTCTATCTGAACGGCGCAGGGTGTGTGCATGTGAACGAGGGTTACGAATGGATTGTCCGCTCGCTGGAGGAGTTGAATGTTCCGCTCTCGCGCACGCCTGACAATGACGAAGATGATTTCGTGATTGAGGGTACTCCCGACAATCTTTAGGCTCTTTCTCCGTTGGGTGTTATCGGGGATTTATTTAGAAAACACCATGCTCTTTGTCCTTTACATACAAGATGTGTGTGCATGTAAAGTGTTATTATTAGCACCGTCACAAAAAAGATTATAGGGACGACAATAGGAAGGTAATCTAGGAGTTATCTTCCACAAACCGTCCGCTCTTCCTAGAGAGAAACCGCCCCTTTGAGGGCGGCTTTTTTGTATCTGTACGCAGGAAAAATTTATTACTCTCCCTTCTAATTGGAATGCTCCAATAACCCTCACTTCGGTAGAAAGGAAATGCTCCAATACCTTTTGCTCCAATAATCTTATTTCTTTTCAGAAGGTAATCTAATATCATTTTAGTAATAAGTCTAATAGAAGATAAGAGATATTCTTTTACTACCCTTCTATATCGCTCTAATACTTTTATTGATTATTCTCTAATAAGATAAAAGAAGATCCTAT
>Ga0255123_1000248_pt1 | contig 16488 bp, 5 predicted proteins | sample Law_Cont_RepA_8d_FD_188585 | JGI IMG/M metagenome (GOLD analysis project Ga0255123, IMG submission 188585) | Freshwater microbial communities from St. Lawrence River, New York, United States - Law_Cont_RepA_8d | ecosystem: Environmental > Aquatic > Freshwater > River | place: USA: New York...
GCGATACCGGTTCTTTCAGCTGGCGTGAGGGTTGCCATTCGTACGATTTCGTGCAACGGAATCTTGGTGACTTTCGCCATGTGCCGCACGCAGTGATCCAGAGCGACGACAGAGCTAGCTAGTCCGCCTGTGGGGTTCAGTCCTACTTTACCTGTGCTCTCGATCCAAACTTCTTCTTTGGGATCCCCGAAGGTGTATTGTCCTGGTGGCATATCGAGTGCTCGGCTAGTGTCGCTGACCAACGCCAACATTTTCGAGCCTTTGATTTGCCAAGCGAACTGTAGAAGTTCGGGAGCAAGGTGAAATCCATCGGCGATAACTTCTGTGCTCATTGTCGAGTTTGCGAGAACGAATTCCGCCATGCTTCCTTGCATGGGAGATCCGAGTCGAGCTCGGACAGATGGGACGGAGGACATCGCGCACCAGAAGTGATCGACGTGGGACATACCAAGTTTATGAGCGGCGGCCATTTCGCTCCAGCTTGCATCGGAGTGACCGCAGGTGATCAAGCATCCTCGTTTGTTTGCAGCGCGGTAGAAAGCGTCTGCGCCGGGTAATTCCGCGGCGCATGTTGCGATGCGGATCCAGCCAGTTTTAAAGTAGCTTTCGAATTCATCGCGTTCAGGGGTACGGCAACCTGTCTTTTTATGGCATCCTGATTTCTCGGGGAGAAAGTAGGGTCCATATAGGTGGACACCTTCCAATGTTGGTAATCCGTTGTCGTTGGCTTTTGATGCATCAGCAACGGCTTGGATCATTTTCATGATCGACGTTTGAGAGCCTGTTGTGGTTGTTGGAAACATGGTGGTTGTACCGTGTTTGAGGTGTGCTCGTGCGGCGGTTTCGATTGCTTGTTGCGTACCATCCATGAAATCTGCTCCGGCACCACCGTGCACATGGATATCGATCCAACCTGGGGCGAGATATTTGCCCGTCACATCGATTACTTCAAGACCCTTTGGGAGTTGTTTGGGGGCTTTTCCGACACGAGTTAGTAACCCGCGAGAGAACTCGATGTAACTGTTTTCTAGAAGTCGGTCCGGTAGGATCGCTGTTGCGCCGACTAAGGCAAATCGCGTGGTGTCTTCAGTGTTCGTTCGAGTAAGGAGGGGTTTCATAAGGACCTGTATGAGTGGTTCAGATAGGGTTCGGATTCGATGCGTGTGGAAGCTTTATTTTAATTGATAATCGCGATTCCAAATGGGTAGGATCGAGGGAAGCGGTAACAGGTTGTAGCGAGTTGTTTTTCGTCGCATGAAGAGGGTTATGTTGTTCGGTTCATCGCTATGGGAAATTTGCGTCTGAAAAAAGTTCAAAAAAATTATGAACCAAATCCAACTAAAAAATTCAGTTCTTTTCTAGAATCGCACAAGTACTCACAAGTGCAATTCGCTGGCCAGCGAACGAGGGCTAAGTCCCTCAAAACCGACTAAGGAAACCTCCGCGATTGTCGCGGAGGTGCGGAGTCGTATACGCCCGATTCCTAAAACCAAAGGAGGGTTACTGATGTTTCCAATCAGTGCTGGTCCGTCGCATTTCCAACGCAATCCTCAAAGAAAATCCAATCGCAAACAGTTTCGCAGGGTTCTATTCGAATCCCTCGAAGCGCGGCATTTGATGGCCGGCTTGCCACCGATGTCCCCAGCTACCGATCCACCGATAGGTCCACCGGTAACGTTCCCCCCGTCAGCATCCCCACCGTCGACGTTCCCACCGGTAGTGTGGCCACCGGTGATAACACCACCTAGCTCTACGCCACCTAGCTCTACACCACCTAGCTCTACACCACCGAGGATCATGCCCCCTTTGAGTGATCTTGGTGGAATTTACGGGCCTCGCGAATTGGTATGGATCTCTGATTTTGATCCAACGATCGAAGGAGGTGTGCCGGGACGTATACGGATCGAGCGAACAAATTCGACACCTCCACTGGAAGTGATGTGGAACATTCTCCGCACGTCCACCGCGCAACAAAAGATCGACTACTACCCACCGAAACCGATAGTCAAGTTCGCTCCGGGCGAGACCTATATCGACGTTTTCTTCCCTGTGATCGATGATCCTATTCCTGAGTCAACGGAATTGATTCAAATCGTTCTAAGTGATACGTCCCGTTTAGGAACGTGGGTGTCCTCGGATGTCGCACCTCTCCAGATCAGCGATAACGATGTTGCGAATCGAGGAACCTTTGTTGAATGGATTGATTTCGTCGATGGGGAAGAGGGTTCACGCAATGCCGTTATTCGTGCGCGGCGAACCGGTCCGCTTGATAGCGAATTGCTGGTCTCATACGAAATTCAATCTCCATCCACACTTAGCCTCGAAAAAGACCTTCGACTTCAGCGAGGTGAGGTTGACTTAAAGAACCGGACGGGCGTACTGCGATTTACCCCCGGTGCAGCTTTAGCGAGCAGTCCGTGGATCGTTGTTGATGATGAGTTGGCAGAAGCCACCGAGTGGTGCGATTTACAATTGGTCGAACCATCCGATGCTACTTATCGTTTAGCGGGCCGCCGAAAGCAGACCATAAGCTTGCTCGACAATGACTTAGAGGAACCGGGGAGTGATCCTGGCAATAGCGATGGACGAAAAGTTGCTGGCCCCACCATCAGCAAAGTGGTACTACGTTCCGATACAGGTGCATCGCAGACAGATCGTATCACCTTCGATGAGTCCTTGATTGTCTCCTACTCGGGGGATTGGGTCGGTGGAACCCTGATCAGCGAATTCGATTGGACGGGAGACGGCGTTCCTGATTTTTCGATGACACACGAGCAACTGCCCGGAGATTTAGCGCTCAATCCAAGGGATATCCATCCTGAGCTTGTGAATCAACTCGGCCCTCGCGCCGTCCACTTTCGTACGCGATTGCTGAGCGATCAAGGTAAGGAGGTTCAATCGGGAGATTGGAAAACGTTTGCGTACTATGTCGTCGAAGATCCAGATGCTGGTCCGGTACGTTTGAGCAATTTGCGGCTGCGGATTGACACGGGGCGTGTCGGGGATCATATCACCTCTGATCCAACTGTTCTTGTTGATGTTCTTGGTGATATCCATCCCGAGGATCCAGAATGGAACACGACTCTTATCGAATGGGATCAAAGCGGGGATGGTGTACCAGATGCAGTTATACCTTTACGAGATCACGAAACCGGTCGGTCGGACGACAATTCAGTTTCGGGTCGCTACATTGAATACGATCCACGCATTATCGACGAGCATTACAGCGATTCGAGCGGTAAGAAAATCATTCGTGCGCGATTGATCGATGATCGAACAGGGGAGCGACTGACGAACTGGATCGCTTATGAATTCACACTTCTTGATATACCCTCGAGTTCTTGGGCGGTCGATTCGATCGAACTTGAAACTTCGCAAGATGCTTTCTCAGGGACGAAGTCAGGTACGGTGCTAGGAAGATTGAGTCATCCTCAATGGAATCAGGACGACGGGGATTTTGGTTCTTTTTCGCCGAATAACCTCTCGGTCGTCGTCGATTGGGACGGTGATATGCAATTCGATGCGGTGCTACCGGTTGCTGACGATTTCACGTTTGAGCATGGGCTCGAAGACTTAGCGCCTGGAAGGCATTCTTTTGCATACCGCGCACAAGAGTGGGACTCTGAGAGTCAAACCTTGCGCTATGGTCCATGGCTGAACTATGCATTTGATTGGAATCCTATCGAACCACTCATCATCGAGTCGATTGCGCTGCGAACGAAGTTGAACCAAGGATCCGAATCAGATTTGTTATCTGTAAAAACCACCAATGACCCAGCTGTCCTTATCGACATAGCTGAGTCGCTTCGTCATGGCCTACAAGGTTATATCGATATCGATGTCTCGGGGGATGAGTCGCGTGGAGATCATTCAGGCCAAGGCGGTTCATCGATACATTCGATACCTATATCGAGCCAAGAGCGGATTACATTTATCAACCGCACGATCGCACCTGGACTACAGCGATATTGGATTCGAACGAGAGTTTGCGATACAACGCGCGACTGGGAATCGGTAGGTGATTGGCAAGTTTTCGAGTGGCGTTATGAACCGCTTGAGGCCCCGGGTGTGTCTCTCCGATTGCTCAGCGATGATGGAGTTTCCGACTCAGATCGGATTACTTCGGTCTCCACGGTTGTCGGAAGAGTTTTAGGAGCGGTCGATTCGAATACCACGATCGAAGTGGATTTCGATGACCCGGCGATTAGCAATACTCGAATCCGACCGCTTGCGGACGGTTCCTTTGTAATCCGACTTCCCAATGCGATCCCTGGTGAGCATACGCTCTGGATTCGAACCGATGGAATCAATCCTTACCTGGGTGTGCGGATGTTAGGGGCTTGGCAAGCGTTTGATTTCCAACTCACTGAACCGTTAACTCCTAACGCAAACCCCATTGATATCCGCCTCCTAAACGACTCGGGAATCGATCCGATAGATCGGGTTAGTTCGGTCGCGACAATCGTTGGCAGCGTCCCAGAATCGCTACGTAATCTGCCAGTGACTTCTTTTGAAAATCAAGATGTTCTTTGGGTCGAAGTAGATAGAGATGCGGATGGAGATCCCGATGCGCAAGTTCCAGTCGATGGGAATGGCGGGTTCACTTATTCGCCCCTGCCTCTTCCTTACGGGACTCACTTAATGCGGTTTCGTACGCGATCGATCCATCCTGAGTGGAATCAGTTCGATGTAAGCCCATGGAACAACTTTGACTTTACGTATGCCGCAACGACTTATGAACCATTACGCATCGAATCCATACGATTGATCGATGACACAGGTGTACCTGGAGACCATCGCAGCGAGAAAGGTGGTATTACGGGAGAGATCGCTAGTCGGTCTGACGTGTCGAATGCGGTTGTTTTAATCGATACGAATCGCGATGGACAAGCGGACGATACGATCAGCGTCGATGGGGACGGGAGATTTCGATATTACCCGAATCTCAGTGCGCATGGACAAGTAACATACGCCTTTCGGCCCTTGCGTTTAGAACCTCTGATGTCGACCCATGGGATGGAGCCCTGGGTCGATTTTACTTTTGTTTTCGAAGACCAGGAAAATCAGCCACCCAGAACAACCGACTTAGTCTTCTTCCCCAATTCCCCAACAGAACCACCTCGCTTGTTTGGTTCGGTATCTGCATATGGCGATACATCACAGCTGCGAGTCGAGATTGATGCGAACTTGGATGGTATAAGTGATCGCGCGATCAATGTAGATGCTTTTGGGAGTTTCACCGAGCCATTGGACTACCTATCCTCTGGAGAGACGAAAGTTCAGGTGCGCGTCCGCGATCGATCCGCATTGGAGTCTTCATTTGCTGTTGGAGCGTGGCAGGAGATCGCGGTGGTTATTCCGCCCGTAACTACTGAAGCTCCCGCGATCCTTCGAATGGATTTTGCTCCGGATCCAGGAAGTTCCGGGGCAGGGCAGGTGCCCGATAGATCTGACGATGGCAGTAGAAAGGTCAGCGACGTTCGGGTTGTTGGCCAAGTCGATCGCACATCGCTCGGGATTCCATTGAGCATCGAATTCGATTGCGATTCCGACGGAGTTGTCGACGGCCAATCGACCGTATCGGAAGATAAATCCTTTGCGTTTACCCCTGTAAACATTGTGACCGGGCCGTTCACGATACGCGCTCGTACAAAGGAAACCCTTCCGAGTGGAGCTGTCCTTCGAAGTGACTGGACGGTGCTCAGTGGGAATAGGGAATCCACAGCAACTGATTCAGTTGCGATCGTATCGATTCAACTTCAAAGCAATAAGGGGCCTTCATCGAGCGACCAGCGATCCGACGCTCCCGTTATCGAAGGTGAGCTTCAGGGGGACTTCAGTCAGCGAACTGCTTGGCTCTTGGAGGTCGAATCAGCAAGCTCGGAAGTTCAACGCGAAACATTTGAATTCCGTGGGAGTCGATTCTCCGTTGCTCCCGTATGGAGAAATTCGGGGATTATCGATCTAAGACTTCGAGTTCGTAGTTTAGATGGTATTCAGCAAAGTTCTTGGACTCCATTTCAATTCTTGTTTCACCCTCAACCACTCAGTGCAGAAGCTGACGCTTGGGTTGCCGCATTTGAAACTCTCAAATCAAGTATTGCTTCTGCGGAATCGGTTCATGTTCAAGGAGTGGACTCGCTGCTGGAACGATTCGTATACCAACGATCTACGCTTGTCTCTGAGCGTGAGGTGCGTAATGAAGCCTCTGTGACAGATCGACTTGAAAACCTTCGAGAAACTCTCAATCGAACGTGGGTAGAAGCGATCGATGCAGATGAAACCAAGCAGTCTCAGGACATGCAGTCGATTGAGTCACTCAGGCAATCACTGACTGTTCCTGGACCGGGAGCGACATGGGAGTCTGTGAATGTTCTGATGCAACTAATCCCAGATATGTCATTTCACTTGCCGACTGAGTCGGTGCCAGAGCTATCGAATTTGGATCAGATCATCGATGGGCAGCTAGCCTTATTACCATTACCAAATGCGAAGAAGCCGTCCGTTGAATTAACAAGCCAAGGGGGTTCGAGTATCGATTGGGAGAATCACGAACCGTACCAACGTCAGTTGCAGCGCATTGAGAGTGAATTTCAGGCCCAATCACTAGAAATCCAACAGGATGTTGCAGATCGAAAGCGGGTGGCATCCACAGCGCGCGATCGCGATTTAGAGTTCGCGGAGACTGAATACCGAGAACATTTAGGTCGTATCGCGGAGCAGTATGCTCGCGACACGCATTCGGTGATGCCCAGCGGTTTCGTGATCGATACCAGTGACTATATGAGACGACTGCGAGAAACGGAAGCTGTACATCAACGAGACATCGAGCAGATAAACAAACGCTTTCAAACGCTTTTGCTTTCGATCGCAGCCGAGTCTGCTTCGCAGAAACTCGCTGCGCAGCGAGTGCGAGATCAGGCTAAGCGGGAGGCTGCGAGGGAATTGCAAAGTGTGCTCAGTCAAGCCCCACCGCCTTCATGCTGTACGCTTGAAGAGGCGGCAAATCGCTACGCCCGAAAAATCTACAATGCCGACCTTGCCTATGATAATGAAATCCTTCGCATCGACTCAATGGTTGCAGAACTTACAAATCCACTTCTATTGGAAAAAGCCCAATTACTAAGTCAAGCGAAAATCGCAAACATACAAGCGACCGCGGTCATTGAAAAGGAACGCGATCTCGCAAGGATTATAAGCAATCACGAGAACAGTTTGCGGCGATCCGCAGCCGATACGACTCGGCAGGTTGCAATCGCACATGCGGAACTGACGTATCACTTAGCGATTGACGCAGCGAATGCGAAGTATGAAAAGGCACATGCTACCATCGAAAGAGATCGGCGATTGAGCGTATCCCAAGCTGAAGGGAGACGAGAGATTCGAACAGCTCAAGCGAAGCTCAATTTGGCTGAACAGATGAATTCGATGCTTGACTCCCCTTGGTCAGCTTATGAACGTGAACTTGCTTGGCGGAATCTGGAGCAAGTGCGAGCGTTGGATTCCGTCAATCAAGCACAAATGATCGAGGCTTCGGATCGATGGTTACGTATTTCGAGTCAGAGAATGGATGCACTTTTGCTTAAGGCACGTGAAGATCATACAAGCAGTTCGCAACAGCAGACCGAACGACTTGAATCGATTTCTAAGTATCGCGCTGAGCATGCGCAACTAGTGAAGAATTTCAAAGTCGAACAACTGGAGCTCGTCAGCAAGAGCAAGTTAGAAATGGCTCTTGAGAAGCAGAAGAAGCAGTTGGAAAGCGATCTAATCGGCATTGAGGCGATGGTCCGATTCCATAGTATCGCGCGAGCGGATCGTCAGTCACGTTTGAGTTCCCAATTGTACCGTGGGCCGAATGTTGATTGCGGGACGATGGCGATCGGCTGGATTGGAGGAAATCCCTTTATGTGGTTCAACGGATCTGGAGTGATTCCGCCTACGAAGGCCATTGAGATCACTCGCGGCTTCGAAGAACAGTCCAATCAACTGAATTACGAGACGCAATTAAAGCGAATCGAGCTTGAAGAAGCTTCAGTGAATCGACGCGATGAGATCATTGAAGAATATGCGATAGCGATCAATGCACTTCGCATAGGCAAAGAGGCCGAGGAGCAATATTTGGTTGAGGACTATCATCGCAGTACAGCGTTTATCGACCGCGAACAAGCGCTGAACTCCGCGGACTCGCTTACCGATTACACGAACCAGATGGCGAATCTACAATCGCAAGAATCGATTGAAACAACGCAGCAGACCGAGCGAGGCGAACGGCAGCGACGCGAAATTCTCAGCGAGTTTTCGGAGCGGGAGCGAGAAGCAAGAATCGAGCGTTTGACGCGGGAATGGAGGCTGTATCTTCAAGAAGTCGAGCGATGGCGCAATTTGGAACCAAGTGCTTGGTCCGACTTTATTCTGGGGCAAGCACACATCGAGGAGCAAATCGCTACGGTTAATAATGAGCAGTATCGAATAGAAGAAAACCGTCGGGCGGAGATCGTAGCGACCAAGGAACGGGGGTTGAGCGAGTCCCTCAGTCGTCAGGGAGTATTGCGAGCTCAGGAAAATCTGAGTGTTCAGTTGCGTGACTCACAGATTCTCAGGCAATTGATAGCCGATCGCGTCGATGCAACATACCGTTTCTCTATTGAAACAGCAGGGGTCTCATCGGCAATTGCTTCGTCCGTATCGGCTGTTGGATCCGCTTGGCCAAAATCTGGAGTTCGGCATCCTTGGAAGGGACCGACTTACTCCACTGGAGATTCAACGTTGCCGATTAAGAAACGTCTTGTCGCAGATACTGCGACAGCGAACCGAGCGCAAGCGGAAGCGGACTTCAAGCGTTCGGAAGGGATCTCTGGAGCAAAGAGGCTAAACAGTATCGAGATTCAGTTAGCGACGGATATGCTCGATGGTAAGGGGATTGATTGGGATCGATATGTGGAATTGGTACAGTTCGCAAATGATCTATACAGCGATGCGAAGGAGCATGCGGAGGAGGAGTATCAAGCCGCCAAGCAGAAGCTTAACGAGGTGCTTTGTGATAAGAGAGCAGAGAGTGTTTATGATCTGAATCGACTGCTGGCAATGCGCGAATTGCCAACGGCTGAATGGACTTATGAAGAATCTGTACCGAATTTAGTGCTTTTCGAAAGCGCGAAGCGAAAGTTTGATGAATCCATATCGCAAGCTCAGACTGAGGCTGTAAATGCAACGCGGGAAGCTCATGCGCTGTTTCAATCGCAAGTCGCCCAGATCGATTTGGAAGTCAATGCGCGGACAGAGGGAATTGAGACTGAATTCACGATTGCATCCAATCGATTAAGGCTCGATTCTGAGCTTGCCGATGCAACCGAGGTGTATAACTTTTCGGATGAAATAAGCTTGCTGCGAGCGGGTTTTGACAAGCAATACTTTGAGCAGTTCGTGCAATCTCTCGATGGGACTTTTAAGCTACTTGATTCGAATACGAGAGCGTTGCTTACTGCACAAGCAAACCTGCAAAAGAGACAGAATGCAAGTCTTGCTGATAGCGATCGCAATGAAGCGAATGATACAGCGAGATTGGCATGGCAGCAGGCCGTTTCAAGCTATTCCATTACAAGAGAGTATCAAGAAGCTACCGAGTTGAATACAGGTGATGCTCGCCGATCGGTCGCAGCTCTAGAGATTCAGTATTCGAAAGATTCGCTGGAAACACAACTCGCATGGATGGCTGAGGATGAGACATTGATGTCCCGTTGGCAGATGGAGTGGAATGATATCGAGATCGTTTATCATGACGCATCACAACAAGCGATCGATCGTTTCAATCAACGACTGCATACTGAGCGAGAGCAAGCCGCTGAGCGAACAGCCGAGGCTTGGAGGGACTACTATCTTGAGGTCCACTCGCCTGATGCGATTGGGGTTGCGCAAGTGCTAGGATGGTTAGATGATTGGTTAGGAGTTAAGCAGCAGCTCGAACCTTATTCGAATATGGCATGGGCTCAGCAACCGCTACACCCTATGAATCGATTCGGGAATTTCAATCTCCTAGAGAAGCAGAAAGCGAGTTTGCTGGCAAGACTCAATGAGATACAGAGGGTTCAGGAAAGCAATCAAACTGAGCAGAATGTCCAGTTCGTTTTAGAGCAAGGTAAAGCAAAGACACAATGGCTAACGGCCATCGAGGCAAGTCGTTTATCGATTGCCGAAGAGCGATTCCATGCGCAGCAGCAGTACATTGAGCAGCAACATGGGCTCAGCGTCCGGTTACAGGAGATTCGGCAGCAAGTCATTCATAAGAGTGACGTTGATCGGAATGCGGATCAAGTCGCTTATGAAGCATCAATGGTGGGGATTCAGCAGGCTATCGATCAGCAGCAAGGGAATGCTGACCAGCGCAGTCGACAACAACAGGATGAAGCTTGGATCGCTTACGAAGGGGGATTAGCTGGTGCGAAGGCGGACTATTGGCGAGAGCGGTTCACGGCTGGAATACAAGTTCTTGGGGCAAACGGGCCAGTGGATCAATGGGATCCGGAGTTTAAGAGCCAAGCCATGGTACATCATGCAATCTCTATGGCTGGTTGGGTGGATGACACCAAGGATGAATACGTTGCTTGGGCCACGCAGATGGCAAGGATCAAAGCTGAAGCGGGGCAGCAGGGCGAAATTGCATCGAGCGATCTAGTAAGGAAACAGACTCAGGCGAGGTTGGAGCATCAACGCCGAATATCAGCGGCTGAATCCAATGCGAGTTTAGAGAAGCAAAAGGTTGATCATGAACACCAAGTTAGGATATTGGAGGCTGAAACAGAGGGTAAGCTTGCTCGTCAGCAACTCGATTTCGAATGGGAGAGGGAAGATCTCGCATTGAGTGTGGATTTTCAGGTGGCGTATGAGCGTGCTCAAGCACTTGAGCAGATCATGCGGTTGCGTGGTGTAGGCGATGCACAGCGAGTGCGTGAGCACTCATTGCTTATTGCCGAAGCGAATCGGGACCGAGACATCGCCGCAGCAATTGCAGTTGAGAAATGGAGAAGTGGCGTATTGGAGCTCGATATTGCTTTTTCGGTTGATTCCAACGCCGAGTCTAGTGACTTGGCCGAGCGATTCCGTGCAATCGAGTCCCAGACGAGCTTGGTCATGCTACAAGCGGATGAACAGCTCGAGGAAAGTCTCGCTGATGCAGAGACTCAGTACCAGAGTGCTACTGACGGGCAACGATTTAGCCGACTGCGTGCAGAGCAGAGGGCGAAGGATGCTTGGGCGATATCTGCGGCGATTGCAGGAGCCGAGGCGACCGAACGATTGGCAGGGAATTTCGAAGGAGACTGGTCTGATTTCTTGGTCGCTCGCGCGAAAGAAGATGTTGAGGCGACTCGGTGGGCTAAGGGGATTCAGGATCAAGCCGTCGAGCGTCAAATAACGGCTGATCAAGATTATTTAGAACGAATCACCAATGCCCAAAGGTTGGAGTCGGACGGAATAAGGCAAGCGGAAGCTCGATGGAGACGCGATCAGATACGATTCGAGGATGGTGTTGAAACAGCAAGGCAGCAGGCGATCGAAGAGTTCGTTGAAGAGCTTGCGGAGCCGATGCGACGAACGATCGATCGAATGCTCGATACAGAGTTGGAATATGAAAAGTCACTGGCGTCGATTAAGTTTGATTTGGTTCAGAATCGTGATGAAGAGAGTTATCGTAGATCGCTCGAAGAGTTGAATTTGCAGCGGAAACAAAGCGAGTTGGCAGCACAGAGGGACTGGGGGAGTTCTAAAGTTTTCGCGATAGCGCAGCGACGCGAGACAGAAGCAGACTTGACCGAGCAATTGTTGCGATGGCAACTTGAGCGAGACCAAGCGATTGCAAGGATGGAACGCGAAGGACGATTTGTGAAGGCGCAGGAGGAGGCTTCGGCGTACGGAGACGCGGTTTGGGAGTGGGCAGATTCAGAGGTTGACTACGCAACGCAATTCGCAGAGATGCGTATAGAGTCGGCGGAGCGAATCGAGGCTGCAATGCAAGCGGAAAATCCAATTGGGAACGCTTGGTCGAAATTCAATCGCGATATCGTGTTCTCGCAGGCTGAGTATGAAGTGCGAATGGCGAATGGTAATGAGCAGAAGCGACGAGAGGATGCAAGAAATCAAGTCGAGCATGAGCAGCAGCAGGGAGCGACGCAGAAGCTATGGGATACCGGAGAGTGGGTGGCGAGTACAGCAGCCAGAGAAACACTCATCACGCTTGACGCGATGGCCGAGTCGACCGTTGTTGGGGCACTTCGTGCTTACGCAAACTCCGGATGGTACAGCGAAGCACCGGTAGTGTTCGAATCGCCGTCCACACAAAAGGAGTTTGTACCGCAAGTTGAAAGAAGTTGGATTATCAGCGCGATTAGCCATAACGCATTCCTCGGAGATGATCGTCGATATGAAGCGACCGTGTTCGTTGATCGAGCGATTCGAGATGATCTTCTCATCGGACAGAATGCACCTTGGGAGGTTCTTGAAGTTGATGTGATGCGATGGCGAGATACTGGGTTTCTTGAGTGGGTGCGAAGTCCCAGTGAGCAATGGGAGGTTGGACATTGGTCAGCGCTGACACGGTGGAATCGAGAGTTAATCGATACGCAAGGGGAATGGAGTCAGGCTGATGGGAGGGTGGAGCGCGTGGATGAACCGAGCGCAATCATCCCTGTCGATATGGCGCTGTCTATCATTCCTTCGGCCTACAAAACTCCACAGATACAAGTACTACCGGATCCCGAGGAGGAACTGACGAATCCTCCTGAGGTTTCAATCGGCACTTCAGAACAGCAGGATATTTTTCGATGGATGGACAATCAGGTTCGTCTTCTCGATGCGAATCAACGGCCTGATTACGGTGCATTGATCATCGACCAGTCTACCGATTGGGAGTTGCTTAAGTCACCTCGAGTCGAGGTTCAGCAGAAGCCTGCGTCGCTTGATCGATTCTTTGTTTCGGATACGCAGCAGTGGAGCGAGCTTTTAAGGAGTTCACCGTTGCATTACCGAAGTCTGCGATCGATGTGTTCGACTCCGTTGGAAAGAGAAGTTGGCGAAAAACTTAAACCTCACATCGATGCAAAGAATTGGGAATCTGAGGTGGTTTTCGGATCGAAGAAACTATTCGATCAAAGTTCGTATGACGAAGTGGTACGGCGAGGAAGCGAAGTTTTTTGGCGATCACTTGTCCCTGGTGGGGCAGCGGATAAGTCAGGCAAGGTTGAATTCATCGAGACCAGGATTGGGCGGATCGACCCGAATGGTTGGGTGTACTTGGAGACGGGCAAGCGTGTGCTTTACACGGCCCTCGAGACTTGGGCAGGTGAGTTGCAGCTAGGGGGGGCATCGGAAGTGAGCCGACTGATCGATGGACTCATTTCCCCCTATGTGTTCGCCCCGCAATCCGAGCAGTACGGAATATTCATTGCGGGAACAGCGATGCATTTTTACGGGATAGGAAATGTGGAAAAGCTGTATAACGCTTATGAGGGGAGCAAGTTTTACTATGGTGGAATTGGCAATCCGATTGAGAATCCAACTGCGAGTCGGTTTTGGTCGGATCAAGCGGTCTGATTTTTTAACCTTCTATAAGCCGTGGCAAAAGATTCATGTGTTTGGTTGGAGTCGGGGGGCAGCGATGGCCCAAGAGTTCTCGAAGATGTTATCGCATTACAACATCGAAGTCGATTTCTTAGGATTGTTTGATCCCGTTTATTCGTATGTCTTTCCTGGGCATAGCTCGATTCTTGTGGAATGGTCCGAAGCTGGACGAGACGGGAACTTCGTCAATGCCTATCAGACGAGGAATACCAAAGCCATGTCTGTTATTTACGCTGCGAATGAAGACAGAAGCTATTTTCCAGCGACACGCTTTTTCGAAGATGATGATTTGAAGTTGCGTTTGTTGAAATCCCCCGGGGGTCATGGGGAAATCGGCGGCCACTTTGCGAGCAATAAAATCGTTCAGCGATTGAATATGCGAGCGATGATGGAGTTAGCTGACCTGGATGGGGATGCCAAGTTCCAGTTTCGAGGAATCGACGAAGATCTATTGCGGATTTATAGCTCTCCTTTAACACAGAAGGTCGCAGTAGGATCGATGGGCGCGAAGGACGTGGTATTCATATTGAACAAGTATAAAGCAGGTCTGGAATACGAAAACTGGGTCCCCTGGAGTCAAGACGAATACATTTTTCAGCTCGTTACAGCGGATGCAGTTTCTTGGAATCCCGGTCCTTTTGGAAGTCAGAAAGGAAATGCCATGAGCTTCTTTTCTTCCTCGATCGATTTCGTTTACACATCGATTAACTCAATGAAGCTTGAGCGAAGGCAGCCATTCCTCAGTCATATCAAACGGGATCTGAGCTGGTGTCCGATGAATATCTGGGATCTGCCGTTTGTTCTTGATAAGGACGGAAAGAGTCAGATTCCTGAGCAGCGACTAAAGATCCTCAACTACATGTATTCGTTGCGAATTGATCCGAAGGAAGGGTCGTGGTATGCAAACCGATGGAAGGAGTGAACGGGCAAGTAGAATCGGGATGCGAAACCGGTAAGTACGGCGAGGAAGTACAGCGAAGAAATTCGGCGAGGAAGAAAGTAACGAGTAATGCGATGTTAAGTTGGACGTCGCTCATCAAATAGATTTTTTATTGCTTAGGGAGAATCGAAAATGTTGCGATTATCTGCGGTATGGTTGGTGTGTTGTAGTTTGTTGTTCATGGGTTGCGATCGGTTATGGCCGAAAGGTCATAACGCGGCCTATCCAGGGTTCTATGCAAGCGTAGAAGATGGTTCTTGTACCGCGATTGTCGTTGAGGATCCGGCGAAGGCTGAGGTTTACGGTTACGTCAGCGGGGGTGCCATTGCATTGCGTGATTTGCGTTTAGAAGACCTGCCGGCATATGGATTCAGGCGGGTGAGAGATGGCGCATGGGGAAAAGGAATGACATTTGACGGGAGTATTATCGAATTCAACCAATCCGGGGAAGTGACACAAATGGTCATCGGTAAGCAAGCGGATAAGGCACTTGCAATTGGACCGACTCCGAAAGGACCCTGGGTGACTCTACCGACGCAGTGGGATACCTTCGAGAAACACTTTGGTAAGCCCCTGAGCATCACGCCTTACTATGAATCCAATGCAATGTTACCTTGATCATTCGGGTCTTTTAGGCAGAACATCCCAATGCGCAATCCCTTTGTCGCATCGCCATTGATCAGGCGCGATTTCTTTTAGAATCGCTCGCAAAACGAGCTGATCATCGAGAAGGGCAACCGTCGTATCCGAAGCTGATATGTTCGGTGAATTGTTCGGTACGTTGTTCGGATTTGCTTGCGAGATGCAATGCTTAAGAATCGTCTGCCAAGGGAGTTTCTTGCCATCGAGGACTTTGCGCATCAGGACATCATCGACGCATAGAGTAAGCAAATTCGAGACGGCAAGGGATGGGGAAAGGATAAATGGCTCCCAAGGGATGGGCTTGAGCTGATCGTATCGGATGGCTTGGTCGAGCCTAAAAGGGCCGACTCGGGTGCGTTTCAAATCGACCATCACCGCGTCGGATCCGAGATGCTTGGCTATGTCGCTTCCAAGAGTTCGCATGTAAGTACCTGTGCTGCACACGGTACGGATGGTAAACGTCGTTGAATTGAGGTCGAGCAATTCCAGTTCGTGGATCTCGACGGAACGTTTAGGTATCTCGACTTGAATGCCTCGCCGCGCATGCGCATGAGCTCGCTTGCCATCGATGCGAATGGCGGAATAAGCAGGTGGCGTCTGCTGAATGCTTCCGAGAAATCTTTCCAATGTCGAAAGCAGGGGTAAGCGTTCGAGAGCTGTTGCAGATTCGACTTGAATGCATTCGGTTTCCAGATCCCCCGAAGCGCTGCTGAACCCGAACCGAAATTCGCCGATGTACTCTTTGTCAAACGCGTGGACTTGATCCATCAACCGGACGGCAGGTCCGAGGAGCAAGACCATAGCACCATGCGCAAGGGGATCGAGGGTGCCGGCATGCGCGATCTTCGTCGAACGATCACCGGTCTGCCTTAACGCTGCGGTCGCTTCATTGACACAATCGCGGCTCGTCGGGCCGGGTGGTTTGTCGACGACAAGGATTCCGTACCTCAAGATGATGCTTACCAGCGAATATCGATGGGGGCACCGGTTCGTACGCCAAGCATCATCGAGGCAGAGTCGCTTACAAGATGTACCTTTAAAGGAGCTTCTCCTTCGGCGATCGCAATGAGTGTCATACTGGGCTGTTGATGATTCGAATCAAATAGGCCCAATGTCTCATGCTCACCGTCGATGAGAATGCGTGTATCGGTCGATCGCGGAATAGAGTTCCATGACTCAGGGGCGATATCAGTGATAAGGTCCCCATCGGAAGTTATTTCTACGACGATTCCTTCGATGCGTCCCGACACTTAGTTGCTCCTTCGATGAGTTCCCGCGTCTTCTACGAGTGC
>Ga0255123_1000249_pt1 | contig 16473 bp, 13 predicted proteins | sample Law_Cont_RepA_8d_FD_188585 | JGI IMG/M metagenome (GOLD analysis project Ga0255123, IMG submission 188585) | Freshwater microbial communities from St. Lawrence River, New York, United States - Law_Cont_RepA_8d | ecosystem: Environmental > Aquatic > Freshwater > River | place: USA: New York...
AAAAAATTAGTACTCAGAGGCATGGCGCCCTTTCATACAAAGAAAACCATAAAAACTACACAACCAATTGTTTTTTATCGATTTTTTAATAATGATTAAAATTTATCCAATTTGGCTTTGGCGCACATTACGCCTAGAGGAATTGACGATGCAGGTTTTTAATCAACAGACTTATCCACAGAATTTGTGGGTAACTGGACTCTCTATTCTGATTCTCGCGTTCGCCTGCTTGAGTGACATTTGCCGCCCCGCTTGGGCAACGGAAACAGAGCGCGCCGAAACCTTTGTCTCGTTTGAGTACCGTGCAGACGGCAAGTGCCAGATTCTGAGCGAAGGCGGAAAGCTCGTAGTGCTTCACAACACCCATCCGGACCGGGAGATCAGTTATCGTCTGGTTCGATACTTCGCCGGGGTCCCGCAGGCTCGTGTTTTAGGCCAGCTGAAGGCCTCAGGCACAGGAGAAGCGTTAGGCTGCAGTCGAGTGGATCGGCGTGAGCAACTCTGGAAAGTTGAGCGCGCGAGTTTCAAATAAAAGTTCTTCAGGACGCTTTCGTGAATACACAAAAACTCGGCTGGGCTTTAGCACTTTGCGTACTCAGCAGATCTGCAATTTCGGCAGATATCCAGTATCGAGATCCGGGCGACATGACCGAGGGCGAGCGGGCTGGCGTGATGGCGAAGACCAACCAGTACAACACCTGCGTTTACAAAGAATCGATGGCTCTGGTTGATACCCTGCCCGACATTCGGCAAGCGGCTGACGACGCCATGAAAAAATGCCAGCCCGTGATTGATGAGTTGAAGTCTCTGGTGACCAAAGCGGGCTTTGACCCTGGCTTCGGTACCCAATTCGCGCATAGTGCCCAAAGTCGAGCAGTGCGCATGCTGATCCCGGAACTCGCGTTACGGAAAAGCGGACATTAACCGGCGGTCCGGTCGGGAATAGTGGGGCTTCTTAGCGCACCCACATCGGTGAATTTCGCCACGAGAGGAGCAAGCTCTGACAGGGCCCGAAGATAGACTTCTCTCTTGAAGGGGACGATGAGGCTGATGGAGTCCCAGTATTCGATCCACCGCCACTGGTCGAATTCGGGCTCTCCGGCCGCCGCGAGGTCCACACGTTGTTCGTCTGTCGTAAGACGGAGGACAAACCAGCGCTGTTTTTGGCCGATGCAGAGCGGCCTCTGGCTATGTCGAATGTAGCGCTTGGGTAAGCGATACCTGAGCCACCTGCGAGTGCACCCGATGATTTCGACGTCTTCGGGCAGCAGGCCGACTTCTTCGCGCAATTCGCGAAACATCGCCTGCTCAATGCTTTCGTTAGGGTTCACTCCACCCTGAGGAAACTGCCAGGCAGACATGCCCACCCGCCGGCCCCAAAAGACCTTACCTTGCTGATTAACCAGCACAATGCCTACGTTAGCCCGGTAGCCTTGGTGGTCTATGATGGATTCGGTCACGCCATCCTCCCCGAAATCGCCCTGCACAGGATTGATTGTGGCGGCGAAGCAACGGGCCCGTCCTGTCAAATCGCCCCGCTGAAATGATGAGATGTTTTCAGCGGAGCGGGCCTGTCTTAGGCGCTTAGCTCACGAGTTTGAGAATTGCGTCGCGCTCTTCCTTCAGTTCGTTTTCCGTCGCCTGCATTTTTTGACGGCTGAAGTCATCAACCGGCAATCCCTGCACGATCTTGTAATCGCCCCCCTCGCATTGGACAGGGAACGAGTAAATGAGCCCTTCTTCGATGCCATAGCTGCCATCGCTGCGGACGGCCATGCTGGTCCAATCTCCCGGTGCCGTTCCTGCAGCCCAGTCGCGCATATGCTCAAGGGCGGCATTGGCGGCTGAGGCTGCGCTGGAGGCGCCTCGTGCATCGATAATTTCCGCGCCGCGCTTTGCCACGCGCGGAATGTATTGCGTCTGATACCACTCACGATCAAGGAGCGTCATCGCGCCAACGCCTTTTACCTCAGCCTGACTAAGGTCTGGATATTGCGTTGTGGAGTGGTTGCCCCAAATCATCAGCTTCCGGATGTCAGTGACGGCAGAGCCGGTCTTGGCAGCCAACTGGGCAACGGCGCGGTTGTGGTCGAGACGAGTCATGGCCGTGAACTGGCGGGGATTGATATCCGGCGCGTAGTGCATGCAGGTCCAGGCATTGGTATTCGCCGGGTTGCCGACCACCAACACTTTGACGTTGCGGCTTGCGTTGTCGTTGATGGCCTTGCCCTGAACTTTGAAGATGCCACCGTTGGCCGCCAACAGATCGCTCCGCTCCATGCCCGGCCCGCGCGGCTTGGCGCCAACGAGCAGCGCGTAGTCGGTGCCCTTGAAAGCGACATTCGGGTCATCGGTGATATCAATCGCGCTTACCAGGGGGAAGGCGCAATCGTCGAGTTCCATCACCACGCCCTGAAGCGCTTTCATGGCTGGAGTGACTTCAAGCAGTTGCAGATGGACCGGTTGGTCCATGCCCAGCATCTGGCCTGAGGCAATGCGAAACAGCAGCGAATAAGAGATTTGACCGGCTGCGCCAGTGATGGTCACACGTACGGGATTCTTCATGAGAGTTGTTCTTTCTCGTTGACTCTGTGGTCGTTCAGTTTATCCGGATCTGCTCGCGCGCTTAGCCGCGCTGAGCCACCGGCACGTAATCGCGGCGCTGGGCACCGATGTAAAGCTGGCGCGGACGGCCGATTCTGAAATCGCCGTCGGACAGCATTTCCATCCACTGCGCGATCCAGCCGGACGCACGGGCCAGCGCGAACATCGGCGTGAACATGCTGGTCGGAATATTGAGCGCCTGATAGATGAGACCCGAGTAGAAATCGACGTTCGGATACAGCTTGCGAGAGATGAAGTAGTCGTCTTCCAGCGCGATCCGTTCGAGTTCCATGGCGACCTCGAACATCGGCTGGTTGAGGTTCATGGACTCGAGCAGGTCGTGGCAGGCCTGACGAATGATCTTCGCTCGCGGGTCGTAGTTCTTGTAGACGCGGTGACCGAAGCCCATCAATCGGAAGTTGTCGTCCTTGTCTTTCGCTCGGGCGATAAATTTGGGGATGTTCTTGGCGTCGCCAATCTCGGTCAGCATGTCGATAACCGCCTCGTTAGCGCCGCCGTGGGCCTTGCCCCATAGCGTCGCAACACCGGCCGAAACTGCCGCAAACGGGTTGGATTCGGCACTCCCCGCGAGGCGCACTGTTGAAGTGCTCGCGTTTTGCTCGTGGTCAGCGTGGAGGATGAACAGGAGATTGAGAGCCCGCAGCGCCACAGGGTTGGCAACGTAGGGTTCGGTCGGCCAGGAGAACATCATGTACATGAAATTCTCGATGTAATCCCTGGAGTTGTCGGGATAAACGAACGGCAATCCGGAGCCGTATCGGTAAATCTTCGAGACCAGATTCGGCATCTTCGCGATCACCCGACGCGCGGTCAGCATCCGATGCTCCGGGTTATAGATGTCGGTGGATGAGTGATAGAAAGAGGCGACTGCGGCAACCACACCGGCCAGAACCGACATCGGATGGGCGTCATAGCGGTAGCCTTGATAGAAGCGCGAAAGATGCTCGTGCGTCATGCCATGCATCTTGATCGCGTGGTTCCATTCGTCGAGTTGCGTCTGGTTCGGCAATTCGCCGTGAATCAGAAGATAGCTGACTTCCAGAAAGCTCGACTTTTCAGCCAGTTGATCGATCGAATAGCCGCGATGAAGGAGAACACCCTCTTCGCCGTCCAGATAGGTAATCGCACTCCGGCACGCCGCCGTCGACGCGTACCCGATGTCGAAAGTGAACATCCCGAGTTCTTTGTAAAGATTCTTGATGTCGATTACCGGCGCGCCGTACTGGCCTTCGTACACTGGGCATTCGAGTTGTTTGCCGGTCGCTTGGTCGGTGATGATCACGGATCGATTAGCCATGGGTGCCTCGTATCTGAATGGGTGTCTGGGCTATAAGTGTTTTGGCACTGTTTGCGTCGCACAAGGATCCAAGAATACCTGTGCGCGTGGAAAACCTTCAAGCAGGAACTCCGTCTGGCTAACAGGAACGATGTGCTTCCGGACCTCCTCGCTGGACTCCGCTGGTCAGCGACGCCGCACCGCGTCATATTCATGTGACTTTGGATCGGCATTGATCAAAGATCAGAGCATTACGGCCGCTAGCGCAGTGAGCCATTGGCGCCTTCACACAGCTGCGGGCGCTTCCTCCACAGTCAACTTTTTGAGGATGAAGATGCAGTCTTCCTCGTGCCTGTTCAGCGGTAACGCCGCGTTTATAGAAGAAATTTACGAGCGCTATCTTGCCGCACCCTCGTCGATTGACCCGAGCTGGCGGCAGTATTTTGAGAGCCTTCAGGAGGGGTCTGGAGCCGTTGATGTCCCGCACAGTCCCGTTCGAGACAGCATGTTGGCGCAGACTAATGCGGCAGCAAGACCACCCGCTCCCGTCAGCGTCACTCAAGACGACGGCAAACAGGTCTCCGTGTTGCAGTTAATCAACGCCTATCGCTTCATGGGGCACCGGCAGGCCCGCCTTGATCCACTTCTGCAACACGAACGCCCGCATGTCCCCGAGCTGGACATCGAATTTCACGGCCTGAGCGAGCGCGATTTTGACCGGGTCTTCAACACGGGCTCGCTGGCTGGTACGCAACGCGCATCCTTGAGAGAAATCCACCAAATCATCAGAACGACCTACTGTGGCTCCATCGGTGCGGAATACATGCACATCGTGGAAACCGCACAGAAGCGGTGGATTCAGCAACGTCTGGAACCAGTTCTGGCGACACCTCAATTCGACCCCGCCAAGAAGCGTCACTTGCTTGAACGGCTCATTGCCGCCGGCGAGTTGGAAGAATTTCTTCATACGAAATACGTTGGACAGAAACGGTTCTCGCTCGAAGGGGGCGAAAGTACTATCCCGCTGTTAGACCAGTTGCTTGCAGACAGCGGCCGTCTGGGCCTGAAGGAAGTCGTTATCGGCATGGCCCACCGGGGACGCCTGAACGTCCTGGTGAATATCGTCGGCAAGCACCCGGCAAAGTTGTTCGAAGAGTTCGAAGGTAAAAGCCGCGAAGCGCGGCTGGGTGACGTCAAGTATCACCTCGGGTACTCGTCAGACATCGCAACGCCGGATGGGTCAATTCACGTGACCCTCGCCTTCAACCCGTCTCACCTTGAGATCATCAACCCGGTGGTGGAAGGTTCGGTCAGGGCCCGTCAGGAGCGACGCGGCGACGTCGAGCGCAATCAGGTGCTGCCCGTGCTGATTCACGGCGACGCGGCGTTTGCTGGTCAGGGCGTGGTGATGGAAACCCTCAACCTGTCCCAGACCCGCGGGTATACAACCGGCGGCACGGTTCACGTCATCATCAACAACCAAATCGGATTTACCACCAGCGACCCGCTGGATTCGCGCTCGACGCTGTACTGCACCGATGTCGCGAAAATGGTTCAAGCCCCCATTTTCCACGTCAACGGGGATGACCCGGAAGCAGTGGCGATGGTGGCGCAGATCGCGCTCGACTTCCGGATGGAGTTCAACAAAGACGTTGTGATCGATCTCGTGTGCTATCGCAAACACGGGCACAGCGAAGCGGATGAACCGGCAGCAACCCAGCCCGTGATGTATCAACATGTTCGTCGCCATCCTGGCGTCCGCAAGCTCTACGCAGACCGCCTGCTGGCCGAAGGCGTAGTCACAACTGCCGACGTTGATGCAATGGAGCACAACTACGTCACCGCGCTCGAGAACGACGAAGTAGTCTCCCGGCCCTATGCGATGGTCAACGACACCCGCTACCTCATCAATTTCGATCCCTATCGCGATGGTCATTGGCGCTCGCCTGCGGTGACTTCAATCAACCGGGACCGCATTGCCGCTCTCACGGAACGCGTGACGCGCTACCCCAGCCATTTCGAGTTGCATCGAGCGGTCAAGAAGGTTTACGACGAGCGCAAAAAGATGGCGCTCGATGAATCACCCATTGATTGGGGTTATGCAGAAACGCTGGCCTACGCGGCGCTAGTCACTGAGGGGTATCCGGTACGGTTGTCTGGTCAAGATAGTGGCCGAGGCACATTCTTTCACCGCCACTCGGTCATCAACGATCAAAAAACGGGTGACACGTTTCTGCCCTTGCAGAATCTCTCGACCGATCAGGCAAATTTCTTGGTCATTAACTCGACGCTGTCCGAAGAAGCAGTGCTCGGTTTTGAATACGGGTATGCCAGTTCGGAGCCCCGCGGGCTTGTGATCTGGGAAGCCCAATTTGGCGACTTTGCTAACGGCGCGCAGGTGGTAATCGATCAATTCATCGCATCTTGCGAGGAAAAATGGGGCCGCTTCTGCGGACTCACCATGTTCCTGCCGCACGGTTACGATGGTCAGGGTCCTGAGCATTCATCCGCACGACTGGAACGCTACCTGCAGCTCTGTGCTGAGGACAACATGCAGGTCGTCTATCCCACGACCCCGGCTCAAATGTTTCACCTGATTCGGCGACAGGTGCTTCGGGCCTATCGGAAGCCGTTGGTGGTCATGAGCCCAAAGAGCCTGCTCCGGCACAAGCTCTCGGTCTCGAGCGTCGCGGACATCGCGGATGGCACCTTCCAGAACGTGATCGATGAAATCGATCCGATCGACCGCACGAAGGTGACTCGCCTGCTCTTCTGCAGCGGCAAGGTCTACTACGACCTCTTGGAAGCGCGACGGGCAGAGGAGAAAGGCGCTTGCGCGATCGTTCGCATCGAGCAGTTGTATCCATTCCCCCGCGAGGAAATTCTGGCACTGGCAGCCACGTATCCGAACTTGAAAGACGTGGTCTGGGTTCAGGAAGAACCTCGCAATCAGGGCGCTTGGTCCTTGATGCTGTCCAAACGCCTGCTTGGCGGCTGCTTCCCGAGCGACATACCACTCCTCTGCGTCGCGCGGCCTTACTCAGCCTCTCCGGCGGTCGGCTACTACGCATTGCACGTCAAGCAACAGCAGGAACTGGTGGCCGAAGCGCTCAATGCGCCCGCGAGTGAGCCGGGGAAGAGCAAAAAATCAGCGCGATCCGGCTCCTGAAGGCCGAGTCCTCTAGTCATTCAGAAAAGGAAACACCGTGTTAGTTGAAGTCAAGGTTCCAGTGCTTGCCGAATCAGTGCCCGATGCCACGCTGTTGGAGTGGCGGAAAAAGGCCGGTGAACGTGTCGAACGCGGTGAGAATCTCATCGACCTTGAAACAGACAAGGTCACGCTTGAGGTTGCAGCCCCGGAGGCCGGTGTGTTGGTCGAGATCAGAAAGCAGACCGGCGAAGTCGTGTTGACCGAAGATATTCTGGCCATCATCGATACTGCCGCAGCGGGCGTCGCTACTTCGACCGCGGCGGTCGAACCCGTCGCCTCGCCGACGCCCGCCGCAGAGCCCACCAAAATGGGGCCCGCTGCGAAGAAGATTCTGGGCGAGAAAGGCGTAGACCCGAGCGCTGTCGCGGGCTCTGGTAAAGATGGGCGGATCACAAAAGCCGATGCCTTGTCTGCCGGTAGTGCGCCCACCGCCTCGCCCGTGAAAACTGCGCCAGCGCCGACGGTTAGCGTCTCAACTAATGACCCGCGCGGCGATCAGCGCGTCCCGATGACCCGCTTGCGCAAGCGGACAGCGGAGCGCCTGCTTCAGGCCCAACAGCAGGCGGCGATTCTCACAACCTTCAATGAAGTCAACATGCAGCCGGTCATGGATTTGCGTAACCGCTACAAGGATGACTTCGAGAAGCGCCACGGTGTGAAGATGGGCTTCATGTCCTTCTTCGTTCGGGCGGCCGTAGAAGCCCTTAAAAAATTCCCGGTCGTGAATGCCTTTATTGACGGTGACGACATCGTCTATCACCCGTATTTTGATCTCGGTGTGGCGGTCAGTTCCGAACGTGGCCTGGTCGTTCCGATTCTCCGCAACGCAGAGACGCTCTCATTCGCGCAAATTGAGCTACAGATTCGCGAGTTCGGTGAGCGCGCGCGCGACGGCAAGCTGACCATTGAAGAACTCTCCGGTGGCACATTTACCATCAGCAACGGCGGGATTTTTGGCTCACTGGTATCCACCCCAATCCTGAATCCCCCGCAGAGCGCCATTCTGGGCATGCACAAAATTCAGGACCGCCCCGTGGTGGAGAAAGGCGCGATTGTTATTCGCCCAATGATGTATCTGGCACTGTCTTACGATCATCGGATCGTCGATGGGCGGGAGGCTGTTCAGTGCCTGGATACGATTAAACAGATGCTGGAAGACCCCAGCCGCATGCTCCTTCAGGTTTGAGGTGTCATAAATGTCTGATTTCGATGTAGTGGTGATCGGCGCAGGTCCTGGCGGCTACGTTGCTGCCATCAGGTGCGCCCAATTGGGATTGAAAACGGCCTGCGTAGAGTCATGGCTCAATCCTGCTGGCAAGCCGGCGTTGGGGGGCACCTGCCTGAACGTGGGTTGCATCCCCTCAAAAGCGCTACTGGACTCCTCTCACCACTACGAGCACCTGCGTAAACACGCCAAGGAGCACGGCATCGTCACGGGCGAGGTCTCCTTCGACGTTGGGGTCATGCAAAAGCGGAAGGAAAAGATTGTCCAGACGCTGACTCAGGGCATTGCCTCGCTGTTCAAGAAGAACGGGGTGACCTGGGTGCAGGGTCAAGGAGCGCTCAAATCCGCGCAGGAAGTCAGCGTGCTTGATTCCGCTGGTATGCAAACCGAGGTCTTGCGCGCCAAGCACATTGTCATCGCCACCGGGTCGATCCCTGCGAAAATCCCGCCCGCGCCGGTGGACCAACAGAACATCGTCGACTCCACCGGGGCGCTGTCTTTCTCCTCGGTTCCGGCACGTTTGGGCGTCATCGGCGCCGGCGTCATTGGGCTAGAATTGGGCAGCGTTTGGCGACGTTTGGGCGCCGAGGTGGTGGTCTTCGAAGCGATGCCAGAGTTTCTGGCCGCGGCCGACAAGGACATCGCAACCGAGGCCTACAAGTTGCTGACCAAGCAGGGGCTGAAGATTCTTCTGGATTCCAAAGTGAAAGCCGTTGAATCCACCGCTGAAGGGGTGGTGGTTAGCGTGGAGTCCGGCGCAAAGACCGAGCAGGTAACGGTCGACAAGTTAATCGTTGCCGTGGGTCGCGTCCCCAACACGCAGGGTCTGGGCGCGCAGGAAGTCGGCCTCGCACTTGATGAACGTGGGTTTGTGAAAACCGACCACGAGTGCCGCACGAATTTGCCCGGTGTCTACGCCATCGGCGACGTCACACGCGGCCCCATGCTGGCGCATAAGGCGTCGGAAGAAGGTATTGCCGTAGCGGAGTTCATCGCCGGCCAAAAACCTCATATCGACCATGCGCATATCCCGTGGGTGATTTACACCTGGCCCGAGATTGCGTGGGCGGGCGCCACGGAGCAGGCCTTGAAGGCTGCGGGAACTAGTTACCGCGTAGGACGCTTCCCGTTCATGGCCAGCGGCCGCGCCCGTGCGATGGGGGAGACCGATGGCTTTATCAAAATCATTAGCGCGCAAGAGACCGACGAGGTACTTGGCGTGCATATCCTCGGACCTCAGGCCTCGGAACTAATCGCAGAGGCCGTCATGGCGATGTCCTTCAGCGCGTCGGCAGAAGATATTGCCCGCACCGTCCATGCGCATCCCACGCTCGCCGAGGGCATGCATGAAGCAGCGCTGGGAACCGACAATCGGATGATCCATCTCTAAAAAACACGTGACGCTCCGTTGTGGGGCGTCACGGTTGCATTGGCCCGCGTGGGCACTTAGATTAGCCCTCAGTTTCGGCATCGCGGCAAACTCTGGTGTAGCCAAAAGAGCCTGTCGAAATCGAACAGCGCGAGCGTGCCGAGGCAAGCTTGCAGTTTTTCATTAGGAAGCACGATTTCAGCGAAAGCGCGCTTCTTCAGGGTTCGAGACATTGGCCCAGAGCCAAGCATACGGAGCTGCAGTGAATGACTGAGAACGCCGCCGGCAAGCGTGTTATCAAGAAATATCCTAATCGTCGACTCTACGACACCAATGAAAGCAAGTACGTCACCTTGAACGACGTCCGGAAATTGGTGCTTGAGGAAACCCCCTTCTGCGTCATCGACAAGAAAACGGGAGAAGACATCACCCGTAACATCTTGTTGCAGATCATCATTGAGCAGGAGGAGGCCGGGGATCCGATTTTCTCGACAGATGCTTTGCAGCAGTTGATTGGGTTCTATGGCAACTCAGCGCGTTCGCTGGCCGGAGATTTCATGCAATCCAGCGTCGGCATGCTCTACGAGCAGCAGAAGCGTCTCCAGGAACAATTGACCTCGGCGATGCATACCAACCCCATCTCCGGCATGTTCGCCGATGCCGCGAAGCGCAACGTCGAAATGTGGCAACGGATGCAAGAAACGCTGATGAAATCGAGCGGCTTGATGAAACCGCAAGCCTCAGCCACCAAAGAAGAACCCCCGCTCGACGACTGAGCGTCAAGGCTCGTAGCGCGGCGTGATCAACGCCGCGCAGCTTCGTTTCGCGGTGTCTCAGGCTTACGCCCCGCTGCGGACCGCTTCCCGCAATCGCCCCACCTGATCTTTCAATCCCTCGGGCAATCGCTCGCCGAAGCCCTCGAAGAAGGTTTGGATTTCCTCCACCTCTTTCGACCACACCTCGGTGTCAATGGCGAGCAGCGCGTCCAGCGTTTGTTCTGTCAGCGCCAGACCGGTCAAGTCGATATCTGCGCGATTTGGCATCAGCCCTACCGGCGTCGTTACCGCCTCAGCAACGCCCGCGCAGCGCTCGGTTATCCATTTCAGGACGCGCATATTGTCGCCATAGCCGGGCCACATGTAGCGCCCCTCGGCGTCTTTCCGAAACCAGTTCACATGGAAGATTTTGGGCAGTTTCGCGCAACGTTCACTGAAGCTAAGCCAGTGCGCCCAGTAGTCGCCAAAGTTGTAGCCACAAAATGGCTTCATCGCCATTGGGTCGCGACGAACTTGGCCGACTTGGCCGACGGCTGCAGCAGTGGTCTCAGAGGCGACAGCGGCGCCGGTGAAAACCCCATGCGCCCAGTCGAGAGACTCAAGCACCAGAGGCGCGACGGTGGAACGACGCCCCCCGAAGATGATTGCCGAGATCGGCACGCCAGAAGGCGCATTAGCCTCCGACGAATAGCTGGGACATTGTGCAGCGGTAACGGTGAAGCGCGCATTCGGGTGTGCCACCGGCCCGTTGGACGAATCATGTGGACGCCCTTGCCAGTCCAGCAAGCCTTCGGGCTTCTCGCCATCGATCCCTTCCCACCAGGGCTGCCCATCGGGCGTGAGCCCCACGTTGGTGTAGATGGTATTGCGACCCAGCGTTTGCATGCAGTTAGGATTGGTTTTCATGCTGGTGCCGGGCGCCACGCCGAAAAACCCTGCTTCAGGATTGATGGCCCAGAGCTGGCCGTCTTCTCCAGGGTGCAGCCAGGCAATGTCGTCACCCACTGTCCATACCTTCCAGCCCGTATAGGCCTCTGGTGGCACCAGCATCGCGAGATTCGTCTTGCCGCAGGCGGATGGAAATGCCGCCGCCACGTAGGTCACCTCGCCAGCAGGGTTCTGGATCCCCAGAATCAGCATGTGTTCGGCGAGCCAGCCCTCCGTGCGCGCCTGCCAGCTTGCGATGCGCAGGGCGTGGCATTTCTTCCCCAGCAGCGCGTTCCCGCCATATCCGGAGCCGAAACTCTTGATCATCAATTCTTCGGGAAAATGCATGATGAAGCGACGCTCGGGATTGAGATCGCCGATTGAATGCAGGCCCTTGATAAAAGAATTGCCCGCATCGATGTGAGCAAGTGCGCGGCTGCCAATTCTCGCCATGATCCGCATGTTCGCGACGACATACGGGCTATCGGTGATCTCAACGCCAGCGCGCGCGTATGGCGAACCATAGGGCCCCATCAGATAGGGAATGACGTACAGCGTGCGGCCGCTCATGCAGCCGGCATAAAGCGCGTCCATTTTTTGATGCCCTTCCGCGGGCGACATCCAATGATTGTTAGATCCCGCATCTTGCTGGTCAGTAGTACAGACCAGGGTCAGATGTTCAACGCGGGCAACATCGTTTGGATTTGAGCGATGCAAAAAGCAGTTGGGATGGGTCTCCTCATTGAGTCGCAGCAGGGTTCCGTCCGCCAACATTTCAGCGGTAAGTTGCTCGTTCTCAAAGTCAGATCCGTCGCACCAGTGGATTCGGGCAGGAAGCGTCAACGCCGCAACCTCCTCCACCCACGAGGCCAATGCCGGATTTGTCGTCATCAAAATTACTCCGTTACGCGCCAACGATCGGTTTTCACCAGATGCGCTCGCGCGGGTTGAAAATCGGGGTGGGAAAATTGAGCGGGCACTCTACCCAAGACGACCGTGGATTTGAAGAAACCAGTGCGCGGAAGTTGGTATCTCCACTGCCTTGCATCAAATTTACTGCCGCGCCGGCAAGGCCTGAAAAATTTTTAAAAAAGCGATTGACATGCTTTGCCCTGGCTCATATGCTGCGACGCACAAATGCTGCTTAGCAGCAGATAGCGGCGCTAGTGAATAAGTACTTCCCGGAGACAGGAGCGAAGCATGGAACACGTTATGACCCAGTGGGACTCGGTAATGAAGTCAGCAACGGAGTCCGGTAAGGCGCTTGAAGCCATCAATTTAAAGCTGGTTGAGCAGCTCACCAAAAAGCAGGTTGAGCTCGTGACCAGCGCGTTTGAAACCTCGAACAAGTGGGTTTCCAGTTTTGGTGAAGTAAAGGCGCTGCCTGAACTTTTTTCGTTTCAGAGCAAGCTCGCCAGCGAATATAGCGCGAAGGTCGTCGCGACCGCGCGGGAAACCGCCGACCTCTTCGCGAGTTCTCGTGAGGAATACAAAGTCTGGTTTGAAAAAGGTTTCCAGACCTTGAGTGCGCAGGCTGAAGCGGTAGTCCCGAAGCCCGCGACGAGCCGCAAGGCCGCCTGATTGTTCTTGTTTTTGATCTCTCTCGTTTGACGTTTGACCTCCCCTCTGCCCTCGTCGACCGGCCCCCGGGCCGGTCTTCGGGGGGGCTTTTTATCTCGACTCAGCTTTCGCTTTAAGTCCTCGCTGCCAGCCACGTGCTGACGGCCTCCGCGACTTTCTGACGCGCCGACCCGCCGACATAGATCCCGATATGCCCGCCAGGCACTTCAACGGCTTGATAGTCATCAGTGCCCACTAGCGCCTGTAGCGCGAGAGACGCCGCCGGCGGCACAAGATGGTCGTCACGCGCATAAATATTCAGGACGGGCATCGTAATTTTTGCCAGGTCAACGATACGTTCGCCAATCCGCCAGCTACCTGTCGCCAGCGCATTCTCCCGATAACAACCCTGCGCAAACTCGTACAGGGCGCGCCCGGCCAGATCGGGGCTGTCGAATATCCATTGCTCCATTCGGAGAAAGGTCGCCAAGGCCGCAGGGTCATCCATCTGCGACACAAGATTGACGTATTTCTGGTGGATCAGCCGATAGGGTCGCAAAGCCAAAAACAGCGTATTCAGCGCGTCACCAGACAAGTTCTGCCGCCCAAGCAATTCAAGGTCAATGCCGCGCAGGAGTCGGCTCAGGGCATCATCTGGCGTATGGAAGTCGACCGGCGTTACCGTGGTAACCAGATTTCTGACCTGCGCCGGATACATGGCCGCATAGCTCAACGCAAAGGTACCGCCCTGACAGATCCCCATCAGATTGATAGGCCCCGCCAAGGTTTGCAGAAAACTCACGCAGCCGGCCAGATCGTGATTGAGGTAGTCATCGAGTCCCCGCTCTGCGTCTAGCCCCACGGGGTCCGCCCATTCGATCAGAAACAAATCCACCCCACGGGCTAGCAGACTTCGGACTAATGAGCGGCGCGGTTCAAGGTCCGCCATCGATGCGCGGTTCACCAGCGCATATACCAGCAAGGTCGGCACGCCCTGAACGGTCGGGCTCTCCGGTTCGTAGTGAAACAGCCGCGCTTTACCACACTCAAAAACCAATCGCCGGGGAGTTCCGCCCGGCACCGGATTACCCAAGCCCCGAAGCGTTTGAACGCCGTGAGCGAGCTTCTTTTCCCACTGCGCAAGCTCGTGCGCAATTTGCTCCCAGGTGAGTTCCAGCTTCGCCACGGTCAGGATTTCGGCCGCCGACCGCCAGAGATGCTGCCTATATCAAAGCTGAGCTTTTTGGCCACAGTCCGCGGTGAGGCTGCAACCTTTGGAGTGCTCTTTACGACTTTGGCGGGCTTCGTTGGCGATGGGGTTTTCTGGCTTGCCCGGCGGGGATTTTTAGCCGGGTTTTTCGCTGGCGTAGCGGTCTGTTCAGCAACGACAGGAGGCATGGCGCTTGGGGATGCCGCGTTGGCCTCCAGTGCGGCCAGGCGGCGACCAATCTCGGTCAAATCAGCCGCGCTGGGCAAACCAAATACGGGCAACACCTTGCAGCCCAGCGCGCGAAAGGCCTCGCGTACCCTGAGCCCAGCATTAGCGCGCTCGCCGAACGCAACAACAAACGCATCGCTTCGTAAGGTGTCCTGATAGGCGTCTTCAAGATGCGCAATGAAGTGGTCATAGAGTGTCTGCAAGGAATCAATGCGGGCTTCTGATTGCTCGTCGTTCAAACTGGCGCGGAGCCGCTTGATGCCGTCGACCAGCGCCAGCCACTGTAGCTTCTGCAGCTGGTCGGTCGCTTTGTGCTCTGCCGCCATGGCCTGCGCCAGTTCGCCACCGAGCTTCTGCCACTCACGCGTAAGACCGAAGGCAGGCCCCATCGATAATTCGGGCCAGGGCGTTGCTTGCAAGGCCTCCCGCGCGCTCAGCGCCGCCTCTAATCCGTTGAGGACATCGCCCAGCATGCGGTCGAGCGCAGCCGCCACCGGCACCGGCCGCGGGCGACTCGATTTAAGCCAATCGCCGTAGGCGGTCAGCGTTTCTACGAACAGGCGAAACGACGCCCATGGGCCCGGCTCATCAGGCGCGTCCTGCACGTCCTCACGGGTCCCAAAGCCTCGCCATCCGGCAAAATGGTTTTCTCGAGCAGACCCTGCGGCATCGTGCGTAAACCTCAGCAACTGCTGCATGAAAGCAGATTGCAAGGCCTCCCATGGCATCGCTTCGCCCACCTTGCTTGCCCCCCTCTGTGGCGCTACTGAACAGCCCGATTCAGCACCAAATCATCGACAACTGCGGGATCGGCAAGCGTGCTCGTGTCGCCGAGTGCATCGATTTCATTGGCCGCAATTTTGCGAAGGATCCGGCGCATGATTTTGCCGGAGCGCGTTTTGGGCAGACCCGGCGCCCATTGGATAACGTCCGGCGAGGCGATCGCGCTGATTTCCCGCCGCACATGCTCAACAAGCTCGCGACGCAGGACCTCGCTGGCTTCAACGCCCTGATTGAGCGTGACATAGGCATAAATGCCCTGGCCTTTGAGGTCATGGGGATAGCCCACCACGGCGGCCTCGGCCACGTGACGGTGGAGCACGAGCGCGCTTTCAATTTCGGCAGTGCCAAGACGGTGCCCGGAAACGTTAATCACGTCGTCGATGCGACCGGTGATCCAGTAGTAGCCGTCCGCATCCCGGCGGGCGCCGTCGCCGGTGAAGTAGGTGCCCGGGAACATTTTGAAATAGGTGTCCTTAAAGCGCTCGTGGTCGCCGTAAACGGTGCGCATCTGACCGGGCCAGGAGCGCTTGATCACCAACGCGCCCTCTGCCGCACCGTGCAGTTCATTGCCTTTTTCATCGAGCAGCGCGGGCTCCACCCCAAAAAACGGCAGCGTGGCGGAGCCGGGCTTCAGCGCTCTCGCACCGGGCAGCGGCGTGATGAGAACGCCGCCCGTTTCGGTCTGCCACCAGGTGTCCACCACCGGACAACGCTGGTCGCCGACCACGCGGTAATACCATTCCCAGGCTTCCGGATTGATCGGCTCCCCCACCGATCCGAGCAAGCGTAGCGAGGCACGGGAATGGCGTTTGACCGGCTCATCGCCCTGCCCCATCAGGGCACGAATGGCGGTGGGCGCAGTGTAGAAAGTATTGACCTGATGCTTATCGATGACTTCCCAAAACCGACCGCTGTCGGGCCAGGTGGGGATGCCCTCAAACATGAGCGTTGTCGCGCCGTTCGCGAGCGGGCCGTAGACGATATAGGTGTGACCGGTGACCCAGCCCACATCGGCCGTACACCAGTAGATATCACCATCGCGGTAATCAAAAACGTATTTGTGGGTCATCGCCGCGAAGGTGAGATAGCCGCCGCTCGTATGCAGCACGCCTTTGGGCTTGCCGGTTGAGCCCGAGGTGTAGAGGATGAAAAGCGGATGCTCCGAATCAACGCTTTCCGGCGGGCAATCCGCACTCGCCACCGCTACGGCCTGCTCGTACCACACGTCACGGCCCTCGCTCCAATCGATCGCGCCGCCCGTGCGCTTCACCACGAACACCGTG